>OBLU010003971.1_pt1 | contig 13360 bp, 6 predicted proteins | sample 1518681 | NCBI WGS metagenome assembly OBLU01 (sample SAMEA3539304, study PRJEB22396) | soil metagenome | biome: tundra; feature: field; material: soil | place: USA | collected 2010-05 | depth 0.15 m | reverse complement strand
TACCGTGCATTACACGCCCAAGCATGGAAGCTGGCTGAATCAGGCTGAGATTGAGATCAGCCTGTTCAGCCGCCAGTGCCTGGGCCAGCACAGAATCCCCTCGCTCGGTGACCTGCGTCGGGAAGCCAGAGCCTGGAACCGCAGGATCAACCGAAGGCGGGTCATCATCGACTGGCGATTTACGCGCGAAAAGGCACGCACGAAGTTTGGCTACAAAAGAAACAGGATTACGCGGTCAGAGACCCAGAGCCTAAATCGCGATTCTCAATTTGCGCGCACTTCGCGAAAACGCATCACAATCCGGCCTGATTTTGTGAGGTGTAGATGCGCGCCAACCCGGGTAATCGATTCGCCGTAGTCGTTGATCTTATCCTGAGTGAGTGTGAACTCTACCGGCGCATCAATTGTCATCTGCAGGTGCACGTCTTCATAGTCGAACTGCAGGGTCTTGGAGTCAACCTGGCGACAGACTCCGTGAGTCGGAAACGATTCCTCAATGTCGGACGGACTCCCGATCTCGAACTCGTCTTCGAGCTCGACCGAACCGCCGCCCTCACGCGAATAACGCATAGTCCGAATGAGTTTGTGCAGGCTCGGAGCGTCGTATGCTGCCGTAATGTCCATCGAGATGGTGTCTACTTGCGGCGTGAACTTGGTTGACACGATTAGCGGCTGAACTTTGGTCGCTACGAGTTGTAGCCGGCCATCGATCGATGGAACGGGGTGTCCGAATGAATTGAGCAGCCGCGACTCGTAGCGTTTTGAGGAAAACGTATCCGCGGTGTAGAAGTGAGGACCACCAGGATCACCTACGATTTGAGCCGATCGCAGTCCAATAGAGTAAGATCCGATGTCGTTGTGACTGTGGTTGGCGTTTCCTCCGGCCTTTATCGTGATTGCAAGGTCCCCCCCCCGCACGGGTCGGTCGACGAGCACACCGGGATCGTCGTAGTAGGTTCGTACGCCTATCAGATCTGCAGGGCGGGCTTCGCCGCTGTCGCTCCGCTCGGAATGGTTCGGGAAACCGGCCAGCACTGCTGTCGTCAGGGATTCATCGGGGATGGATGCGCGTACTGTCTCTATATCATCCTTGAACATGCCAAGGCGGAAGACGCGATCTAGCGTGGCAAGAAGAGAGGGATCGGGCTTAGCCATGAAAGGTGCATCGGCAAAGTCGGCGTAGACACCGGGCAACATTTGAAACTGGAAACCGAAGAGGGCCGCTTTGCGGGCCTTCGGGTTGTCATAGAGGTCAAGCTTTCCGCGGGTCGAAAGCCATAGCTGCTCTCGCAACTCCTCGTAGTTTGAGAATCCATAAGTCCAATAGTCGATGCCTTCGTCGGCGTAACCGCTGTTGCGGACGCTATCAAGATAATTTGCAGTATAATTTCTGGCGGCTGCCGCGAAGAGGGCGCGGTCTTTGCGATCAGGCAGTATGGTGAGAGCCGCATCCGTGGTGCCATTGAGGCATACAGCATTCCAGTTGTGGTGTGCATGCAGCCAAAAATCCTGATTTTGACCGGAAAACGACTGGCGAGTCGGAGAGAACATATGGAGTTCAAGAGCGGCCATAGCACGCTGTCGCGTGGCCTTCGGCAGCTTGTCACCTAGCAGGTAGAGTGTCTCCGCGACCGTTTGTCCAAGAGCTGCTGCATTCAGGTCGACGTAGTACCGAGTCCGGTTGAAGTTCTCAAGCTTTGCGTCATGGGCGGGCAGCGTCCAAGACTTCTGAGAAGAAATGGCGTCGAGCTCCTCCACAATCCGCGGGAGAAACCGCCCCTTCCACTCACTGCACTCGGCAAGAACCATCGGTCCAAGTTGCCCATCATGGCCATCAAGCATTGCCTCGCCCACCAGGCGATCACCGATGCGTGAGAACCGCAGATATGCGTCATCGTCCCAGCCCGGCAGCGGATTGGCGATGAGCGCTTCGGCCTTTTGCACGCTCCCTTGATAGTATTGGGCGATCGGCACCCAGGCTGTCCGGTCGGAGCACGACAAGCCGAAACCGCTTGGCTTGGAAGGAAGAAGCTGGGCAATTGCAGCAATGCGCGCATCGCTCAACTCGGGGTACTCAGCAGAGGCCACCGCCGGGGCGGCAAGCAGAACAACCAAAGCGAAGATAGCCACGCGTTTTGGGCTAATCATGTGAAACATCATTGAGTGAGCTCCTGCTGGTTTTACCAGCTGTTGAAGATTGGTAACGTAAATTCAAAGACCCGCGTCTCGCAGCAGCATCAGCCAATCGTGCGTGTGACAGCTGCTTTTCGCACGAATCTTCGAGTATATCGGTAAGGGCCGGGCGGGACTTTCGCCCGCTGTGGATCGGAGCCTTTCCACTGAGCACAACACTGTACTACCAATCAACCGATCTCTATCATCCACTTACCACTATCCGTTGGCTCACTTGAAGTAAGCAACACCCGATAGATATTCTCCCCCCATGTGTGCCGCAATCCTTCATCCTTTAACACAATCTTTTCGAAGCGGGCTCCGGCCATCGAAGGATCGTACTTGAGAGAGACGTCGCGAACCGACTTGTCCGCCGCCCTCAAGACAACACTTCCATTCGGCCCTTGTGACGGCACACGTGGAGTCATAAAGGAAAGTGCGACGGGTACCTTCTGTTGCAGTTGAAAATCTTCGGCAAGCCGAATACAGTCGGCCTTCCGATCCAACGTAATATTGCGAAGCCAGCGCACGATCCCCGCTTCCTCTGGAAAGGCAGTCGCCAGATTCATCGAAAGACCGGCATAAGCATCGTTGTTGATGTAATGAAGATCACTGGCGCGGTACATGGCTTTCGCCGCGGACTGCATCACACCGCCTACTGTCGGCAGGTTGTGGTAAGCCGACTGCATCGTCCAGATGGTATAGCGTTCGGAGCTGAACGTCTTGGCCGTGTAGTCTTCCACTCCAACGTCGATGATGACCGGCTCTCCATCATGAAAAACGATGAAGCTGCCCGAGTCGTTATGGCCATGGCTACGGAGATTCGGCGCCGCCTGCACGGCCAGATAGAAACCAGCGCTCGTACCCGCCTTCGTCCTTGTCGTCATCAGGCCGAGCGCCGGATACCACGAATCGCGCTCCAGTGCGTCCGCTTTCTGAGCGCTCCGTACTTTTGCCGCGCTAAGAATATTAGGCATCACTCTCACGAGACTGTCTTCTTCACCCGAACTCACAGCAACGATCGACGGCATGTAGAAGGCGCCGAACGCCTGGAGCACCTTGTCCCCTACTCCAGATCCAATGCGGTAGGCGAGTTCCGGAGAAGGCCCTTCCTTCACACCTGCATCGCCATAGTTGACGTAGTAATCATTCGCGATATGAATATCAGCGATGTAGTGCTCCATCTTTCCAATGAATGGATTCGCCAGCACATTCACCGCTCCGCCAGTAGCCGACGTCAATACATTGCAGCAGTCGAAGTAGCACGCAGCGGACGCCCCCCAATAGCCCGGCCCCTCTTCGCAGCCTCCATCGGGGGAGTAATCCGAGAGATATTGGTCGAGACTCTTACATATCTTCGACAGTGCACTTATACGCCGCGCGGGATCCTGTTCAAGCAGCAGATTCGTTACGATCAAGTTTGAGTTGATCCACGGATTCCAGTTATTCAGCCTGTGCCCCGTCGTCTCAGTCCCTTTCCACATCCACCAGAAGTCGTCGCGCTCAAACGCGGGATCGAGAATCCTGCGCTTCGCCTCCCTCTGAATGCGGTGAGTGATCAATGGAGACACCTGATCCAGGCTCGAGCCCACAAGGTAGTGGACCAGGGAAAGATTCGCCGCTGTTTCTGCAGCAAACAGGTCGACGACCGGCTCCGTAGACTCGGGCAGCCCAGGACCAGCCTTTTGTAGTGCAAGATGAGCTGGAACTCCCCAGAATGTCTCCTCGCAGATAAGCCACACACCGTTCGCAATCTCATCAAGAAAGCGGCCTTTCCCTTCCATGCATTCGGCGAGCGTCAAATCGGCAAGCCTTTGCCGTCTGGTAGAGTACCGATCCTCATAGTGCGATCGATTTCCGGTCCTTTTGAACTCCAGGAAGATCGTGGCTGGAAGCGAGGCCCACTCCGTCCCCAGCACTGCTTCGGCGCGCCGAACAATTGCGTCACCGATATCTTTTGGAATACCTTGCCACGCCTCACGCTCGTCCACTTTCGGATAGGGGTGCCATGCCGGCGCAGAAGCCAGCGACTTTGACAACAACGCCGGCGTGAACGTCGAACTGAGAAAGTTCTCGGGCTTGGGCGGACCGCTGAGACTGTACGGTTTGCCTGCGTTCAATTCACTCTGATGCTCCGCGGCAAAAGCCAACGGCAAGTGAGGCTGACTAAGAAGCGCCACTGCGCCCGCAATCAGTTGCCTGCGATTGATGGACCTCATAAAGTCTCCTCTTCTAATTGGGGTTGCGCGCAAAGAGTTGATTTGGATAAATAAAACTAGCCCCGGTCGATGGTCCGGCCGGGGCTGGTTTGCCAGGTGAGAAGCGCCGGGTTAGAAACTCAACCTCATCGTAAACTGCAGTTGGCGAGGCGTGTTAAAGGAGCTGGCTGCATTGCCGCCAGGAACCACCTGCTCGATACCGTCGGTTCCACTCGGGTTGTTGTATCCCTGGACGTTTAGCGCGTTGAACGCGTCCACGTTGAATCTGAGGTTCACCTTCTCCGTGATCGGGAACACCTTGAAGACTGAAAGGTCGGTCGTCCAATTTATCGGCCCGTTGATGAACGTACGCGAGTAGCGGTTGGCTCCCACCGGGCCGGGAGAGTATCCAACCTTGACTACGGATCCATTGCTCAAAGTGACATTCACATTGTTCGTCCCATAGTTAGGGGTGCCGGGAGTCGCGTCGATTGGGCTTGCATAGGGCGCCCAATTTGTTGGAAGTCCAGTGACGCCCCCCGACTGGTTGGCGACCGTCGGCGAGAGATATCCGTTGAACCACTCGTAAGCCGGATAGCATGTGCCACTGCGGCAGTCAGTGACCTTGGCCCCGTGCTTAAATGTGTGCAGCGGGTTAGTCGGGCCCCACATGGAGGATGAAGGCTGGAAGTTCTGAGAGAAGATGCTTCCATCGCCTGCAAATTGGAAGCCGCCAACTATTGCATCCAGTAATCTGTTGGCCTTACCGAGGAATCGCTTGCCCTTTCCGAAGGGCAGGTTGACGATCCCGTTGAAGCTGATGTGCTGCAGCGGGATGGCGTTGTCGAGGACGTAGCGCTCGTATTTGTTCAGCGCGTGCCAATCGGCATAGTCTGCAATGCCCGCCGGGCGGGCCGGAGGAAGAAAAGGCGCGGTGACAGTTCCGAATGGCGAAGTCATCGTGCCTACGTTACCGGTGGCGCCAACATAGTTCTGGGCGGTGTAGACATTGGCGTCGCGGAAGTAGTTACCGCCCAGGCGGAATGCCTTCGACCAAACATAGTTGATCTGGTAGGCGATCCCTTTGTGAAATAACCTCTGGTAGTTGACTTGCAACGAGTTATCGTTTGACCAGCCGTCTTTCGCATCCCAGGTGTTACTGCCCCAAGTCGTCTGGTCATATGGACCGGTCGCGGTCGCTGCATACTGATTAGACCCAATTACGGAGCCGGCAGGCGGAACGATTCCGGTCTTCATCTCCCAAACGTATGTGGAGGGATGGGAGTTGTAGAAATAGTAGTGGTCCAGGTTGGTTGCATGGGCCCATAACCAGGTCAGCCTCAGCGCCGAATTCCCCTTGACTGGCTGCTCGATGGTGAAGTTCATCTGGGTGACGTAATCGGGAGCTTGGTCGGGAGCGCTTGCCCAATTCGTGATGCCCGGAAGAATGGAATTGACCGTTGCGCTGCTCACCACGTTGCTGCTGTTCGACCCCATGATAACCGTCTGCGGAGCACGAATAAGGAAGTTGGGCAGCCCGTCAGGAGATTGACTGGCGAGGGTATAGCTTTCGGAGTAGCCGGCGGTAAATGGCACACCGGAAGCCGTATTCTTGAGAGTGCTGCGTACGGGGACCGGATAGATATATCTTCCGTAGGCTCCTCGAATTACAGTGCCGAACTTTCCGCCGAATGGCTGGTACGCGAGACCTATGCGCGGTCCGAAGGTGAAATCGTAGTTATTGATATTTGTGCTTGGATACCCGGCTTGTGACGAAGTCTCAAAGACCACGCCAAGGTTCTGAAGATTGGTGACGATGGTCTGGGTTGTAAAACCGTTGCTGATGTAGTAAGCGATTGGGTTGGTCAGCACCACAGCATGGGTCTTGAGGTCGAAGCTCTTGTTAATACCGTATTTCGCCCACGCGGCGGGGTGGGCCTCATAGCGCAAGCCGACATTAACGGTCAGGTTTCGAGTCGCATGGAAGTTGTCCTGGAAGTAGCCATCGAATTCCATGTCGTGGTAGTGGCCGTAAGGCGGTTCCAGCGTCACCGAATAACTGGTGGCGGCGCCGAGGAAGAAGTCCGCATCCGCATAGCCCGTGTTGGGCGCGGTCCCATATGTCGCCCCTGTGGTGGGGTCCTCAAGGCCGGTCGCCATAGCGCCGGCGCCGAAGCCGACAACATCCGGGCCGCGGTCGGGAAGATAGCCAAACCGTTCATGCCTGTAGCGGCCGCCGAACATCATTTGGTGCCTTCCCACTGTTTTGGTCAGATTCTCGTCGATGTTCGAGAGGATTTGTGACATCGAGTAATTGAATTGGGTGCCGTTGTACGGCATGATCAAGGTTGAGGGCGAAGACGTTCCCACCCCCGATGCTTCACCTATGCCGGGGAAGCCGGTCTCGCCGAAGTTATTCGGCAGGCCCAGCATCTTCTCATAGTTAAGGTTTGGGTTGCCGCCGCCAATGTCGTACGACGAGTACCACTGCTGGCTCAGGACTGTCTCCGCAAAGAAAGTAGGTGAAAAGACGTGCGTGTAACCGATCGCACCGCTAAATGTGATTGCTGGTGCGTTCTCCACACCCGTGGCATTCGCGGGAAATCCGTCGGCTGCAATTGTGGCAGGAGTCTGGTTTAGATAGTCTCGTAAAGCCTGCCACGTATTCATGATGTTATTCGTGAATCGCATGTAGGCCTTGTTAGTCTCATTGAAGCTGTGATCGAGGCGGAAGGTGATCGTCGGCACGGTCTGCGCGGTAATGTTCGGCACGGGGATATTGGGCGCAACAAGCGGGTTGGCGGATAAAGTGGGCTTAGGCGAAATGTCGTAGAGAGTCTTGGTCGCCGGGGCCAGACGGTTGAGCGGAATATGGTTGTTTGGGAACGGAGCGCGGCAATACTGGTTGGCAGTGCCACTGCCGTTGCAATTGGCTGATGGCGCTGTCGTGGCCGGGTCATAAAGCTGCTGCAGCGTGCCCGTGTCATCTACCAGGCCGCTGAAGTCGCCGCCTCGCATGGCCATCGTTGGAACGGTGTCGAGCTCGTTTCCTCCGCTACGGAGCGAAAAGCGCTCATAGGCTAGGAACCAGAAACTCTTATCTTTCCCGTGATAAATCTTGGGCAAAATAATTGGTCCGCCGGCAGAAGCGCCAAATTCGTTGCGGACCAGGTGCGGCGCGACCAGGTCGGAGGGATCCTGCCTCCCCTTGGCGATGCCGACAGCATTATTGCGCGCCGTCTCAAACAACGAGCCGTGCAGCGAGTTGGTTCCAGACTTGGTGGTGATGATACCCGTGGCTGGCTCGGAATACTGCGCGCTCGTGTTGGTGGTTTCCATCCTGACTTCCTGCACCGTATCCGGATCGGGCAGTTGGGCCTGGGTGTACTGGTTGGCGCCTCCGAAGTTACGGTCTGTCAGCGGCGCTCCATCCTGGACATATTCCAGGGCTTCGGGCATGAGGCCGTTGGCGCGCACGCCACCACCTTCCAGGCCCGGCGTCGTGTTCCCGGTGAGCGTCACCAGCAGCCGTCCATTCATCGGAAGCTGGTCGATCCTGGTGTTTTCCAACGTCGACGAGATGGTGCCGTTGTCGGTGGTTGTCAACTGAACGACGTTCGCAGCCACGACAACTTCCTGCGTCACTGCTCCAGCCGTCATGACTGGGTTGACGATCGCGGCCTGGGCCACCTGCAACTCCACCATGGTCTTGTAGGTTTTCATGTTGGGCGTGGTGACCGTTACCGCATAAGTGCCTGTAAACAAACCCGGTACCTGGTAATATCCAACGGCGCTGGACTTGGTCTCGGCCGTGAAGTTAGTCGCCTGGTTGACCACGTGGATCGAGGCTCCAGGTACGACTGCGCCGGTGGTGTCAGTAACCGTGCCTTCAATGGAACCGGCGCCGCTCTGGGCGATGGCGATCGAACAGCACATCGCCATTCCAAGCAAGGAAATGAGAGCGAAACTGCACATGTCCAATTTGCGGAGCATCTGCGTCAGGGAACTGGCTAAGATCTTCATATAAATGCATCCTCCTGAACCGTGTTGGTTGCTTTCATTGCAGAGTATTGCTGCTGCTTGTCAGTGGATATGTTCGGCGACAACCCACCCTTCAGCCGCAGAGCCGCTTTGGCAGTTGCCAATCTTGAAGCAGCTGTGCGAGAATCGCTGTCGCCAAGCAGTCAGTGTCCACAAAGATAGTTCAGGTATCGTCCTGGCGCCAGTTGCTAACGTGTAAAGGGCGGTTTCATGGCCGCTCCCTGATGGTAAGTGGTTGATTGTTGTTGGGTATATGGCCGACGTTACCAGAGCGTTAAACGAGCGTTACCTGGAGACAATGGGTCTCTCCCCAGAGGAGTGTCTCGCAGAAGTTGATCGCTTGGTGAGCAGCCCGTTACTGCAGAGCTCAGACGCACTCTGCAAATTGCTTCAATATCTGGCTCACCATACCCTATACTCCCCGGCGGATCATCTGAAGGAGTACCAGATTGCCACCGAGGTGCTCGGCCGTTCGTCCGACTATGATCCCCATTCCGATTCCAGTGTCCGAGTGCAGGTTGGGCGGCTGCGTGGAAAGCTAGCCGAGTATTACTTTTCGGCGGGCGCCCCCGATCCTATCCAGATCGATGTGCCCAAGGGCCGGTACGGCCTGACATTTGAACGCCGGATCGCCGCACCCGAACCGGCCCATGCGTCCCAACCATTGATTTGGCTTAAACTGACCGTTGGCCTGGCAGTTCTAATCTCTGCTCTGGCAGTCAGTGGAATCCTGACATATGTTGCTCATCGCAGGGTGGTCTCGAATGTCGTCGAACCAGCGGTCAACAATAACGTAGACCTGGCCCTCAGGACCTTCTGGAGCCCGTTTCTCCAGAGCCAGGATCCGCCTTTTGTCGTCATTAGTAACGCGGCCTTTGTCGGTGACCCTAAGACGGGAATGCGTTACTTTCAACACGAACGAGACTCCTGGGATAAGGCCTTATTTCCTTACACTGGAATTGGCGATGCTATAGGGGTGCTCGAACTGGATCATCTATTTAATAAGTTTGGAAAAGAGTTCAGCCTTGAGCCGGCGGCGATGTTTCCTGTCGACCTCTCTCTTCACCATAACACCATATATGTAGGATCCGCTTTGGAGAATCTACCGCTTACACAGATTCCGAGCACGCGGGAATTCGTGTTTCAGGGAGTACATGACGGCTCCAATCCGTCGAGATTAGCTATCGTCGATCAGCACCCGCAAGCTGGGAAGACTCGCAAATACTTTTCCGCTGCACGGCCCACGGATCCGGTGGTAGAGGAATTCGCTCTCATCGCCCTGACGCACGGGCAAGATCGGTCGCAGCGTACCTTGATTCTTGAGGGAACCTCAACACAGGGCAGCGAGGGTGCAGTCTATTATCTGTGTGACGAAGACTCTGTGGAAGGCTTTTACGCGAGCTCGGTGTGAAGAGCGGCGAGGTCATGCCCTTTTTTGAAGCGCTGGTGCGAGTCAAAGTAGTCAACTTCGAGCCATTACAAACTCAGTTGATTGCGGCGCGCAAAACCAATGATTAATTAGATCTCCAGACGGTTGTTGGACCTTGTTGGACGCTGGTCCTAAGGTGATTACCACGAGCTCGATGGCTTTCGGCCTTTCTGGCCCCTTTTCCGATTCGGTTTTCGCCCTCACAACTCACTTGGTTGCATAAGGCATCTCACACCCGCCCAAAGACCATTCGATTGCGCTTATCTATCGCACCAAGGTCGGTTTGTTTCCCGTCATTGTTCTCGCGAGGTCTCAAATCGCCACTCCGCGCGAGCAGCTTCGTGCCGGGTATAGGAGAACCATTGACACAATCCGCCGCTGCGACCTAACCTCTTGGTCGTTACTGCGGTGTCGGTTCCATGTTCTCGCTAAAGGGACTAAGCTCTTGGGTACGCAACGCCATCAGGAATCGATTGGTGCTTTCGCGCTGCTGATTCATTCTCTCTCCAGATTTTTGATCGCTTCAGAAAGTCGAGGTGTCGCATGAACCCAAAATGGAGAATGTCTCTTGCTGCCAAGTTCCCATTTGAAGCCATAAGAAGGTCGATCCAATTCGGCCGAATCCTTTGGGTGAGCACATTCATTGTCCTGGGTTCTAACAGCTGCACGATGCGTGGCCAGGCCAGTTCCGCAATAACTCACGTAGACATTCTTAGCGAATTAAATCTCGACTTTCCAGGAATGGAGCGGGTGAAGGCGGCGGTGCAGGACAGTAACCTGGAGGTTGCCCAACAGGCCTACCTGGAGTACCGCCGGACATTGAGCAAAGCTAAATGGACCACGATGCCATCGGCCATACCTGCGGAACCCACCGCCGCGGCTGACCAGATTGGCGATGAGATCATTCGCCACCACATTCATAACCCTTTTGACGATGTCTGGCCCCGTCAGGGAGATATGGGCAAAGACTTTGATTGGACATACAATCCGGTCGACTCTCACAGCCAGAAATTCACCATGGAATGGACCTACTGCATCATCAGTAGAACTGTGTTTTGGGAACAACTGGCGGATGCGTATTGGAAGACGCATGATGAAAAATATGCGCGGGAATGGGTCGCGGAACTGGAAGACTTTGCCGCAAAGAATCCCCGCACCGCCATCGTCCCCAAAGACAAGCCATCTCTCTGGCGCACCCTCGATAGCGCGATCCGGATGGAAGAGTCCTGGCCCTACGTCTACTATCACATGCTCAACAGTCCCTCCTTCACGCCTGGAGCTCAGTGGACCTATCTGAAGCAGATGCAGGAGCACGCCATTCTGCTTGAGGACGGGCTCCGAGATCCACGACGCACGGGAAACTGGGTCACTACGGAACTCTTCGGCTTATATACCATCGCAGTCCTGTTTCCGGAGTTAAAAGACTCGACGCGCTGGCGCCAGGTCGTCACCGATCGAATGTCAAAGGAACTCGACCGCATGGTGCCGCCGGATGGCTTTGAGATAGAACTGACGCCCGATTATCACATGGTTGCGCTGGATGGTTTCAAAGGGCCGCTCCTGTTGGCCAAGCTCAACCGCATCCAGATGCCAGAGAAACTGCTGGCAACAATCATGGCGATGTACCGTGCACCAGTTGTGGCGATGGATCAAACTGGCCATGACGTGGCCACCAACGACTCCGGCCCGTTAGACGTAATCGCGACTTCCCGCGAGGGTTTGGAACTTTCGGCCGACCCATTACTCGAATGGGCTGTCTCCGGGGGAAGGCAGGGAAAGGGACTACCGGACTCCACCATGCTACCCTACGCAGGTTTCTATACGATGCGTGGCGGATGGCAGCCCGACGATCTCTTCCTATTTTACCGCGCTGGACCGACCGGAACTGGCCACGAACACGAGGATATGTTGCAGGTCGTGCTCAACGATTGGGGAAAAACTCTTCTTCTGGAGCCGGGAGTTGCGATTTACGATCATTCGGACTGGCGGCGCTTCATCAGGGGAACAGCATCGCACAATACGATCACCATCGACGACAAGTGGCAACATCGGGGCGTAAGCAAGGCTCCGGTGACGGAACCTATGCACAATCCGTGGGTCACCACGCCGCTATTCGATTTTGCCGCGGCCACTTATGACAGCGGCTATCAGAAGAATGTTTTTGATGGGAGCAAGGAGTACGCCCCGGAGGCTTGGGTGGGCGACGTCGATCGCTCGGTAACCCACACCAGGCAGGTTCTCTATCTGCGGCCCTATTACGTGTTGCTACTCGATACGGTGGATGGGAGCGGAACGCATAAGATCGATTCGCACTTCAACATCGCATCGCCATCGGTACGCATCGATGAAAATTCTCGGGCGGCATTCAGCCAGAATGCGGGCGATGTGCAGATCGGTCTCTACCCTCTGGAGCGCAATAACCTGAAAGTGAACGTGATTCAGGGCGAACATGGCGCGCCCGACATCATGTGGAACGTACCAACGGTCGATTTCAGTAAGGAGCAGGCCGTACCCGCTCGATTCGCGACATTCCTTTATCCATATAAAGGGAATACACCAACCTTCAGCACAGAAGCAATCTCTGTCGAGGCCAAAGGAGTATGGGGACAGAGAATCGAGACCGCCAAGGAGGATTTGGAGATTGCCATAGTTACGGATGGAAGTACGAAAAGGATTTCACTGGAGTCCAATTTGGCAGGGAAGATCGAGGCCGCCGCCGCGGGATTGGTGCTGCGTCGGCCTTCCGGAAAGCAAGAGGTGCTCATTGGCGGCTGGGACATTACGTCTTATGCAAGCAAGTACCTTCAATTGACGGTCAATGAGCCAGCAGACCTGTTGATCTGTCTGCGTGCTGATCATCCCGCGCTGATGAATGCGGGCAGTCATCCGATCCAGATAAAAGTGCAGAGGCCCTTCGCACAAGTGATATCGTTGGTTGCCTCAAGCTCTGTAGAGTTGGACTCGAATGGCTCTAAACCGGTTAATGCTCCATTTCTTTTTGCGCTGCCAGCGGATTCGGCACCTTCAAAGCACCCCTAAGTCATAGGTGTACGGTAATCTCAATCCACGCCGTCGAGTTACACCTCATTCAGGGTCACCACGACTACTGTTGAGACCCCGCTTGGGAAGATCTATATGAACGTACTCTTCTATAAGCCAGGCGGAAACTCGCTCATACTTAACAGTTCCGGTTTTTGCGGTGTTCCGTTTGTAACCTTAGGCACACCTTTTGACACGGCCGGATCGTTGAAATCCGGCCATGTGTTTTGTTGGGTTTGGCTAGGCCGAATTCGGAGCCCTCTTGTCACAGGCGATTGGGGCTTGTTCAGGCTGCCAGCGCCCGTCTCCCTCCAATAACACCTGTTTCTGGAAGGGTGAAACCGGCCGATTCCGGCGCCGTGGAATCAGGCACTTGCGAGGGCGGATTCCGCTGGGTTTTTGGAAGGGCTCTGGAGTGCCCGGCAGGCCGTGCCGACGCCGATGCCCAGTTGCTGGGAGATGGTCTGCCATGAGGCGCCGG
>OBLU010003970.1_pt1 | contig 13363 bp, 11 predicted proteins | sample 1518681 | NCBI WGS metagenome assembly OBLU01 (sample SAMEA3539304, study PRJEB22396) | soil metagenome | biome: tundra; feature: field; material: soil | place: USA | collected 2010-05 | depth 0.15 m | reverse complement strand
CGAGCCTCACCGGCCAGCCTTTCAGCATCAGCAGCCCCGCGGCTCTCGCCGCGTTCCGCCAGGGCGCAAGCACATACCACCGGCCCGGCTCATGAGCAGTTCGCTTCGCCTAAACGTCCAAGAATGGTCGGCGCAACATGGGGGTAGGAGGCACTAAGGTTTTGGTTGATATACAGCGCTTGGGTCGGCATCGTCAAGCTCCGCCCGAGAAATACCGCGATCCAGTACGACGGCGGAAGAAGTTCGCAGTAACGATTGCCGCCATAGGCATAGTGGCAGCAATGGCCGTTACTTTTGTGGTCTATAGCGTCGAGAATCCAGGAAAAGGCACTCATTCCTCACCATCAGGCCAGAACCAGAGCCTCCCAGTCACTCCCGACTCCTACATCGGGTTGTACGCACGCGGAGTTCCTGTCTCATACACGGGTGTGAAAACGTTTACGACAGCGACCCGAGTTAAGCCCGACATGCTTATCTACTACAGCGGATGGACAGAGCCGTTCCAGATCGGCTTCGCTACCATTGCGCGCGACGAGGGCGCCGTACCCCTCGTTCAGATTAACCCGTCGAACGTCAGCATCGCGGCAATCGCTGCCGGACAGTATGACAGTTACCTGACTACCTACGCCAAGGCCGTCCGCGCCTACGGCCATCCAGTCATCATGAGCCTCGGCCACGAAATGAATGGCTACTGGTACACCTGGGGTTATACGCACACGTCCCCGGCGACCTTCGTAGCCGCCTGGCGTCACATCGTTACCCTCTTTCGGTCACTCGGGACGCAAAACGTAACCTGGCTATGGACGATCAACACGATTCATACAAAAACCAGGGTTCCAGCACCCGGGCCATGGTGGCCAGGCAGTTCATATGTGACCTGGGTTGGCATTGACGGATATTTCACCAGCCCATCTTCAACCTTTGCCTCGGTGTTCGGGCCAACTATCGTGACGGTACGCGCGTTGACCCGCGACCCGATCCTCATTGCTGAAACATCTGCCGCACCGACTTCCGGCCAGCCCGGAAAGATCGCCGACTTGTTCGCTGGAATTCATCTCTATGGACTGCTTGGGTTCGTATGGTTCGACGCTGTCGCTAAAGTGGACTGGCGTCTAAGCAGCCCTGCAGCCGTCGCCGCATTCCACCGGGGTGCCGAGGCATACCACAGGCCCGCCCCGTGAGCCAGCGGCGACCGCCGCAGCAGGGTGATGGCAACTCGCCGTCTCGGGAGATTCGGCGAATACGCCGCCCAAACACCGGCCGAAATGTACCTTTAAATAGAACGCTTCGCGGCGGAACGCCTACCGTCACGATTTGTTATGAAACAACTACAGTTAGATGGGCTGCTGGGGGGTGGTCAAAGCGCCTCCTGTACGCCCCTGACCGCAGGTAGGTGCGACCTATGAACGACGGCATAGCGAGAGGCTGGAACAGCTTCCTCACTCCGGCCGACAAGCCTTCGCCCGAGAGTGATGAGCGCGAGGCAATGCGAAGTAGTCGTCGCACCGCCATCGCTGCACTGGTTAGCGCAGCGACCTGCTGATCGTTCCTTCGTAGGCCTGCCGACCAGCGCGGTGCGATCGAGTGAGCTCGCGCTCACTGCGAGTCAATCGCGTTGGCGTCGCCTCGACAGGGTAGTCGAACGGGACCTCATAGTCCCTGCAGAGGAGTTCAAAGCGTGATCCAGGCCCAATCTGAGCCTACCGTCCAAACCGACGGACGGAGGACGACCTTGTGGGCCGGCGCCGTGGTCAGCGCCGCGCTTCTCATCTTCGCTGCAGCCATGGTCGCACTCGCCATGCGACCCGGGCCCTCAGCTGACTCAAGGCGGCCAATTAGTTATCTCGGCTTGTACGAACGAGGTATGCCTACCTCCTTCGCTGGGGCAACGACATTTACGGCGGCTTCCGGCGTCACGCCGGACGTGGTGATGTATTACAGCGCCTGGTCAATGCCGTTCCAGGCAAGCTTCGCGACAACCGCAGCCGAGCATGACGCGGTGCCCCTAGTGCAAATCAACCCATTTAATGTCGACCTGACCGCAATCGCTGCGGGACAGTACGACTCTTACCTCAGCGCTTATGCCGACGCCGTCCGTGCCTATCACCGTCCCGTCATCCTTAGTTTCGGTCACGAGATGAACGGTCACTGGTACTCCTGGGGCTACACGCACACGTCTCCCTCAGCCTTCGTGGCAGCCTGGCGACACATCGTCACATTGTTCCGTACGCTCGGGACCCGAAATGTAACCTGGCTGTGGACCGTCAACATCATCGATGCGCAGGGCGCTATTCCCTCTCCAGCGCAGTGGTGGCCTGGCAGCTCGTATGTGACCTGGGTGGGCCTTGACGGTTACTACTATGAGTCTTCCTGGACATTCTCTTCCTTGTTCGGGCCAACTATCGCTGCCGTGCGCGAGCTAACCAGCGATCCGATACTCATCGCCGAGACGGGCGCCGCGACAGGGCCGGACCAGCCCAAGAAGATCGCTGACTTGTTCGCAGGTGTTCGAACTTATGGCCTACTTGGATTCGTATGGTTCAACGCTCAAGCCGGCCCAGACTGGCGCCTAAGTACTCCCGCGGCCATAGCTGCTTTCCACCGAGGGGCCGAAGCATATCAAAGGTCCACCCCATGAGCTGTACGAAGTGCCCGTACATTCGAGGCAAAGGAGTGCGTCTTTTGACTACTAGCTAATATGCTTTTCTGCCTGAAATCTTCCTGAGAAGGAACTGCTATTGTCTCAAGAATCGCATCGTGCTCCACGGTGGCGAGGAGCAGTCGCCCTAGCCGCCGGGATAATACTGTTCGCCGGGATAGGCCAGGCAAGTATCGGTCGCGCGGTACTGGAGAAAGCAGGTCTGTTCGAACAGCCGACAAGCTACACCTCTCTAGCCTTCGCACATCCACAGACTCTGCCGGAGCGGCTGACCTCGAAACAAGAAAATATCGGCATATCGTTCATAATCCACAACGTAGGAGGACGTACTCATGGCTACCAGTGGTCAATACAGTTCGTGCAGACCGGGCACACTCACCGTATGGCTGCAGGCAACGTTAGCATTGCCCCGGGGAGCGGAGCCATAATTACCCGATCCGAAGAGATTCACTGCACTCAAGGACAAGTGCAAATCGTTGTTAGTCTAGCGCATCCGGCCGAGTCTATCGATGCATGGATGGCATGCTCGTCACACAGGGGTTGAACGACATGAGCCTACAAGCAAGGATGCGAATTGACGCCTAGATTGAGTGTCATTATCTGTTCGCTTAATGGCGCGGCTGGTGTCGATCGCTGTATTCGCGCACTTACAACACAAACAATAAGCTCACAGCTTGAGATCATTGTCAGTGACGACGGCTCGACCGATGGCACCAGCGAAGTAGCAAAAGCGCACGGTGCAATCGTCATCCGCAACTCTATTAATCGAGGCGTGTCGGCTGCACGTAACTCGGGCGTGCGTGCTGCTTCGGCACCGATTTTGGCATTTGTCGACGACGATTGTGAACCAGAACCACGGTGGGCTGAGTGCGTACTCGATAGCTACAAGGAAAACATCGTCGCCGTTGGCGGATCTCTCCTGGTTAAAGGGAATGCAGGTATTGTACTTGGCTATCTCCTCCGCCATAATCCCCTTGAGCCTCAAGAGCTGGCGCTCGCTAAAAGCGACAAGCTGCCCTACCGTCTCTATCTGTATCTTCAGAGGCAATGGAAGCCTCCCCGTCAACAAGGCATGCGCGAAATTTTCTCGTTCGCGTCCGCCAACATGTCGGTTAGACGGCAAGAATTCCTGGATGTGGGTGGCTTTGACGAGCGTTTCCGCTTCGGCTCAGAAGACGAAGATCTATGCCGAAGACTACGACAGACGTTCCCCGCAGGACGTTTGATCTTCATGCCTGAGGCGCGAGTTCGGCACTATTTCAATGCATCCCTGAGCGATACTTTCCGTCGCCGACGTGCGTACGGACGCGGTTCGGCGCAGCTGTACCGTAAATGGCCTACTGTACGCCCGACGTTCTTCCCGGGCCCCCTCCTCGTCCTCATAATGCTAGCTTTGTCCGTACTCATTCCATTTCTAACTGTGATTGCTGTTCTATTGCCTTACCTACTTTATCCGTATGGTCTACGGACGACTGTTGTAAACATGCACGCAAGATCGCTACTCGACCCCTATCTACAGCTATCGGAGGAGAGTAGCCACGACGTCGGCTTCATTGCAGGGTTGTGGCGTTTTCGCGACCTCGCTCCAGAGCAAGCTGCTGGGGCCGTCCTGGCAATCGGGCTTCAAACGGAGACAAAGCTGGTACCGTGATCGTGACATTGAAACCTCTCGACAAGGTGCCACGAAGCGCCGGACGGAAGCCGCGCCACGCTGCTCCTTCAATGCGCAGCGAGCCTGCTACATATGCTGCACTCCTGGTGCTTATTGCCCTCCTGGTACCATTGCAGAGATGGTGGTCGGTACAGATACTTCTGGTGCCGATGCTGCTCACTATTCCGGGCGCGATCCTCCTACGAGTCTTGCGGATACCGGGCCAAGTTGTGAGCTCATTCCCTGTCTACGTTCCTTGCGCCTCGATCGTCGTTCTGTTTGGGGCCGGTCTTGCGGTAGATCTGGTAGGGCCCTTGATCGATGTAGTAGAGCCTCTCCGTACCACGCCACTGCTCATAGGCCTTGAAGTCACTTGCTTTGCTATGCTGGCAGCATCCGTCAATGCTCCATCGGATGTAGCGATCCAATGGCGGTCACTTTCGCAGCCTGCCAGACTCGCATGGCCATTCATTCTTCCGCTCCTAGCAGCAGCTGGTGCACTCCGCCTCGATAACGACCATGGTAATGGGCTAGCGATAATTGCTGTCAGTGCTCTCATCGTATTGCTCGTCGGCGCCGCCGCGTCATCTATGCGTCTCGACGAGAAGCTACTTGAGATCATTCTCTATGTAACTGCGCTTGCACTTACTTGGTCAGACTCCATCCGGGGCGACCCTCTGTATGGCTTCGATATCGCCACTGAGTACCAGAGATTGCAAGAAACGATTACTAGCGGCATATGGCACACGGGTCACCCTAATGATGCTTACGGAGCGATGCTAAGCCTCACCATCATGCCGACGGCATTGCATGTCCTGTCTGGCCTTCCCGCCCTACTCGTGTTCAAGGTTGTGTATCCGGCGATCTACGCTCTTTTCCCAGTAGCAATTTATGGGCTCGGGCGCCGGATACTCTCTCGTCGCTGGGCTTTTGTGGCAGGAGCCTTCACAATAGGGCAGTACGCCTTTGCCGAACTAGCAGGATTTGCCCGCCAGGAAATTGCGCTGGTGCTTTTTGGGGCTCTAGTCGCAGCAATGTTGGACACCAAGATAGCGCGACGGTCACAATGGACTCTGATCGCCCTGCTAAGCTTGGCGCTGGCGCTGTCGCACTATTCCACAACCTATGTAGCAATTACAGTGATCGGTATTACGATTCCAATACAGTGGGGACTCTCCTGGCTCCGCGATGCACCCCACGTAACGGGTGCTGTGGCTATAGCGTTCGGTGCTCTCTTCGTGGGTGCTGTCATCTGGTATGGGCCTGTAACTCACTCTGATTCTCATGTGCTTGAGGTCGTCCAGACCGTACAATCTCAGGGGCTTGACTTGCTCCCGAATCGCGCGCCTGGAGCCGACCTTATCGCTGCTTATCTACAAGGCAATACTAGAACACCAATTCAGGCTGAACAGTATGCCCAGCTTATCCATGCTTCTTATTCCGCTAAGTATCCGTTCATTAAGCCGCTTGCAGACGCCGGCCTTCCACAGTACAAACTTCGCAACTCACCTGTGCCGGAGCCTCCCGTGAAATGGCATTTTGGCTACGACGCGCTAAGCCTATCCCTGCTCATCGTTGAACAGCTTGCAAATATCTTGGCCGCCCTTGGTGCACTATTCATGATTTTGCGGCGAAACGCATCTGTCATCACCCGACAAATCGGCTTGCTTGCATTTGCGACGACCTTGCTTCTTACTGTACTCCGGGTCAGCGGCACATTGGCGATCACATATGGTCAGGAGCGAGCGCAACTTGAGGGATTGGTACTACTTGCTATTGCCCTATGCTGGACGCTGCAAGGCTTGTCTGGTGCGTCCAAGAAGCGGCAAACTCGTATCCTGACGCTAGCTTCTGGATGTCTAGCTGTTGTCCTTTTCAATACTACCTATCTAATGAGCTCGGCGCTAGGCGGAGAAACGTCAGTTAATCTAGCTAATAGCGGCCCCGCCTTTGAATATTTTTACACCACTGCACCTGAAATTGCTTCCGCTCAATGGCTTGGAGAAAACGTCCGATCCGGACAAATAGTTTATGCAGATGAATATGGCCAGGTCCCACTCGTTGCAGTAACCGGTATGCAGCAAGGACTATTTGTCGATCTGACACCGCTTACAGTCAACCAGAATGCGTGGGTGTATGCAAGCAACACTAATGTCGTAGACGGCCGCGCCTTCGCACTTTACAACGAGCATATCGCTAGTTATGTTTTCCCTGCTAGATTTTTCTCCGCTAATTTCAACCTCGTCTATACAGATGGTACTTCGGAGGTGTTCCATCGATGATTTCTATTGTCATTATTAGCAAAGATGAGGCAAGCCTTGACGATACTCTGCTCGATGTAATCTGCCAGGCCAAGGAGCTTAGGGAACCCTCCGAGATCGTAGTTATTGACGCATCCGATGGTAGGCTTGATCACATTAGGCAGCGTCACGCGGCCGAAGTACGGTGGATTCAATTTGAGCAACCACCTGATGTACGTGTCTCCATTCCGCACCAGCGCAACGCCGGTGTCCAGGCGGCGCAAGGCGAGATTATCGTTTTCACTGATGCGGGTTGTCGACCAGAGCCGCGGTGGCTATCGCAGATCGTCGCACCATTGCTCAAAAACGAGCACATCACAGTCGGACTGACTCTTGCGACCCCGGGAAGCAGTACTTTGTACGACCACGGTGCTCGGCAAGCTATGAAGTCTCGCTATCTGACGGAGTGTTCCACAATTAACCTTGCTTTCCGCCGCGACGTATTCGAGGCGGTAGGAAGGTTCGACGAATCCTTCGCCTACGGCTCGGACGTAGACTTCACCTGGCGACTGTCGGACGGTGGTTACCGGATCCGTAGCGTGCCCGACGCCGTGGTACGTCATGACTGGGGTGGACGACGGCGTCAGCTTCGGCGCTCTTACGTCTATGGCAGGGCACGCATGCGGCTTTACCGTAAACACCGCGCAAGGCTGCGACATGTTCTGCAGCACGACCCGGCAGCAGTCATCTATCCTGTTTTTATCCTCGGATTGCCCTTGACTATTATCTTCCCTTTCTATCCGGCCCTCCTGCTAGTACCAGCCTGGCGTAATCGTGCCAACGGTGCGGTCCGGGTCCTGCTAGACCATCTTGTTTATGGGGCCGGTATTCTCACAGAGCTAGTGTCTCGATGAAGATCCTGGTCCTCCCCAGAGACCCGAACCCCTACCAGAGCCTGTTGTACTGCGAGATGCAGCGCCTGGGGGCCCGGATCATCTATGTAGGGGAGTTGACGCCCTCGCAGACTCTCAACCTCTTGATTCTCCCTCTGGAGATCGCGGCCCACCGGATCGCCGGAGCTCGCTTGATACATCTGCATTGGGTATTCACGTTCACCTTCCCCGGCGCACATTACGTGCCCGTCATGCGGCGGGTAGCGTACCTCTGGTTTCGGCTATGGTTGTGGGCCTGTCGGTTGCTTGGCATGCATCTCATCTGGACCGTGCACAACGTCTTGCCGCACCAGCCTGTCTTCCCAGATGACGTATCTGCACGTCGGGAACTAGTACGAAGCAGTGACCTGGTTCTCGCTCATTCGCAGTCGGCGTTGTTCGAACTTGCCGCCCTCGGTGCAGTGGCCCGCAGGAGCGCCGTCATCCCTCATGGCCCGATCGGTCCTACAGGATCCGCCGTACCGCTACGCATTCCTGGCGACAGCGCCGGGCCTCGTAGATTCCTTTTCCTTGGCCGCGTCGAGGACTACAAGGGAGTTGATGACCTGATTGTCGCTTTCGCGGGACTACCCGATGACGTCGCCGTCCAGCTCACGGTGGTTGGTCAGTGTGATGATCCGAGACTGCGATCCCGTCTGTACGTGCTCGCCGGGGCCGATGACACGAGGGTCACGCTACGTCTTGAGCGTGTACCTGAGGAGGAAGTGCCTCAGCTTCTCGCTGCCGCTGATGTAGTGGTCCTGCCCTTCAGGCGGGTCACTACCAGCGGAAGCGCCATACTCGCGCTAGCTCATGGAAGGCCGTTGATTGTTCCGGACCTGCCCGCGCTGGCCGATCTCCCGGATCAGGCTGTTCTCCGATATGACGGCGGAGTATCAGAGCTCGCGGGCGCTCTTTCGACGCTGGCGCAAGCGGACGGCGCTAGCTTGGCCGCGATGTCGGTCGCCGCTGTCGACTACGCAGCCATGACAACGTGGCGAGAGATCGCGGAAAAAATAATCACCGAAATCCATCCGGTACTTGGTGGCAATCGGGAAGCTCACGTACGCAGCCAACCATTTAATGCCCCGCGAAGTGGGTATCGGTGACCATCAGGTTTCGGCCGCGTGCCCCCGAGGCATTGAGAACTATTCTTAATGATGCTCTCTATCGTGGCTCTTTTACCTTGCTAGTGAATACAATCATTATGGCGGCTTTCGGCTTCGCTTTCTGGACACTGGCCGCTCATACATATCCGGCATCAACGGTGGGCGTATTCTCTGGTGTGACCTCTGGCGTCGGCTTGCTGGCTACTATAGCAGCACTCGGTCTACCCGTCACAATGATGCGTCACGTGGCTGAGTCCAAAAATCCGCGGGCACTATTCCTTGTGACCATAGCAGCAATCGCCACGATCGGCACGGCAATATGCATTATTACTGTTCTTGTGCTCGGTCCTCATCTACCAACCACCTTCCACCTTCAGCAGCGCGGCAGGATGATGCTTCTAGTGACTGCACTAGTGACTTTCACTGCCGTAAGTGGAACTATAGATGCTGGCCTAGTAGCTATACGGTCGAGTAATACCGTACTGATCAAGAACTTGATTGGCAGCGTTGCTAAAGTAGCAACGCTGCTGATTTTGGCTGATTTTCGGTCCTCAGGTTTGTTGATTTCTTTCAGTATTGGCCTAATCCTTTCCACCCTGATTAGCGGTGCAGCGCTGGGCTCTCAACTAGAAGGGCCAAGCGCGGGGTTCCGATCATTTCTTATGCTGCGGAACCATCTATCGTTCACGTCGATCACCTATCTAGCCACAATCATGGGGATCTTGCCTCTCACGGTCGTGCCGCTCGAGGTCCTTGTGGTGCGGGGCCCTGCCGAGACGGCACGCTTCGCAGTCGCCTTTCTCATTGCTGGATTCCTTAACCTGATCCCATCAACTGTAGCTCAGGTCCTTTTCGCTGAGACGTCCCGCAAGGGTGTACCACTCGGGAGACAGCTGCGCAAAGCCATCCGGGGAGTGTATAGCCTGCTGATACCAGCTCTGCTTATCACACTTGCGAGCGCACCACTACTGCTGCGCCTATTCGGCGCTGAATATTCTATAGCTGCGACTAGTTGTCTTCGCGTCCTCGCACTAAGTACGTTGTTTACTGGAGGGACGTATCTCGTAGATTCATTGCTTATAGCGCGTGACCGGACTACGGCATACATTTTTATGAACGCAGCTAACGCCGCCCTCGTACTTGGCTGCGTCGGAATACTGCTAGACCGCGGACTTACTGCTGCAGCGGGAGGCTGGGCATTCGGCCAGGGTTTGTCTCTTGTTCTTGGGCTTATCGTTCTCGCTACCGGAAGGTCAGGTAAACATCATCCAAGAGTGAGCTCCGAGCCAACAGCAACCGCACTGCGGTATCTGCAACGTGAGCTAAAGACACCACGCGCTACTTACCTTTTCGAACCACAGATCCGGGAACTCCTGGCGACGTGGCCTATGATGCCGACCACGCTGATCGCGGAGCGTATCGGCTGGAATCAGTCGATGCAGAGCCTGCTAGATCTAGTGACCGAACTTAGGCTGCCGTATTCGAATCAGTGGGAGAGCATGAGCCAGGGCAGGTATCTGGCTGGTGAGATTGCTCAATGCGGCTTGTGGTTTCCGCCGGCCCAAATTCCAGTGGGCTTCGGCCAAACACGCCCAGCTCGAGAGTTGCCGGTCCTCATTATGATCAGCGGCTATTCTCGCTGGCTTACAGCGACTTTGATCCCTTCGAGGCACGCAAAAGATCTGTTTGCCGGCTTGTGGGAGCTTCTCACAACACTAGGCGGAGTGCCTCATATGATGACTTGGGATAGTGATCCAGCCGTCTGCCGTTGGGAAGCCGGGCGAGTACTACTCTCAGATGAATGCGCCGATTTTTTTGGCGCTTTGGGCACAAAGCTTCTCATAGGCAGGTCGGCTGATCCTCGGACTAGGGGTCTTATCGAACGAACGCAAGCTTATATGGAGCGTTCGTTTTTGCTTGGTCGAACTTTTACATCACCAGAGGATTTCAATACCCAGCTCCGCGCCTGGCTATATATAAACAATACCCAACAACGCAGGCCGCCGAGACTTTCACCTGCCGAGTTGATAAATACCGATAAGCGAGCAATGCCGCGGCTCCCACTCGTGCCGCCTCCGAGTGGATGGCACCTTTCACTGAATGTAGGGAGCTATCCATTTTTGCATTTCGACTCTAATGACTATTCACTTCACCCAGCCGTAGCCGGACGCCGTGTCGAAGTCATCGCAGACCTCCATAAGATCAGGGTCCTATGCGATGGAAAGCTTGTCGCGGCACATAACCGGTCATGGGCGAGAGGGCAGACGATACGCGATCCGGTCCACGCTGCCGCTACACATACGCCACCGAAATAAGGACATGACATGGGTAGCTACATCGTTGTCGATGACTGCAACTGGGAGTCCGTAGCGGCTGCAGTCTCATACTATATGAAATATCCTGCTTACAAGTGGCTAAGAGAGCCTGCAATGTTCAGACGTACACCAAAAACGCGGATCGCAAAAGCTTGCAGAACGCTCCTCCCTCCACCGCTGGCCCAGATAGTTCTTCCCGCGGCCATTCATAGCCGTATCTATAGAGGAATTTGCTAAGGACACACGCGACTGGACATGGTTCAAGGGATTCTGACTGGCAGGTTTCCCTTCAGGAACTTTCCCAATCGGGTGCCGCTTACACACGCAGATCCAGGCCGCCGTTGAACTTTGCTTAGCCGGCCAGTGTATTATTTAGATTCGACAGATGATCTACTGCCGCTCAGCCGACGTTGCCTTTCGAGCTTCCACAATCAATTCTGTGGCCGCCTCCGTGATTTCGTGGCGATGCTCCAAACCTCGAAACGAGGGATCATCGCTGTAACCGGCTTCGTACCGACGGATATCAACGAATCCAGCGGCAGATAGTTCAGCCGAGAGTGCCACCCAGTCAAAACAATACCCAAGATGGTGGCCATGATAGGCATAAGTGATGCGTAGCATATCCACGGGGTGATCAGCCGGGAAACCGTGCCGCCTATGCCTGGCGAGATGAGCTGCAGTCAGTTGCGGGTCGTCTAGGTAGGCGCGCGCAGTACGCTCGATATCGGGTGTAGCGAGTCGAAGCCCCCCGCCCTCGCTGAGCACATCCCAGCAGTGGCGGAGAACGGCACGGCAAACGGCTAGCGAAAAGTGCTCAATGACATTATCGCCATATATTCGATCTACACTTCCAGCTGGCACTGGCCAATGCTTAGTCAGGTCTAGATAGTTAGCAGTCCGCCACCCTACATCGGTGTTGATCCATCCCTTGAGAGGAACACTACCTGCACCAACATTTACTTTGACGAACTGCGACTCAGCTGCGACAGCGCGCTGAAAGCGGCGGCTGAGCAGTGGGGCGCGCAAAGACGTAAGAACCTCATGAGCGATAGACAGAAAACATGTCTTTATTTCAGTGTACATAAGTATGAGCCCTTGAGTGCTACAGTAATGTTACGCACGCTACCCTGCTTGTTTGGCTGACCGCCAGTGAACGCTGTACGTCATAAATCACGATAGCGCAAGCCCGTGGCGCCTGCACTTGATTGCTCTGATTTCGGTGAATTATCACCCTCATCCAAGAGTCTTCCCACCTCTCCGCGATTCTCGCTGGTCGAGACAGGTCCTGACACCCGAGCACACATTCGGTCGGCCGGGGCCTAGCACTACGCCGAGACCTTGCCTGGCCAACGTGATGGACGGCGTTAAGGGAAGTCTTGCAAGTTCACAGAGGGGGCGGCTCATTCATTTAGACTTTTCTGAGGACCGTAGCAGGTTGTGGACAAAGAAGCTAACTAGCGACACCGCGAAGCATGTCTCTCCGAAAGTATCCTCGTGTGGCAATTTCGCGAAATGGGTAAGTTGCCATCCCAGCGTGTATGGATGGACGAGGGCCACAAGCGCGATGTACACCCACCCTGCAAAACCGTAAAGCGCGAGTGTTCGGCTCGCTACCAACGCTATTCTGTATTTCATGCCCTTTTAGTTTCTCATTCATAGCTTTGATTGATCATACGGCTAAGTAATTGATCTCCGAGTTGCGGCTTGAGCAGTGTTCGCGAGTTCGATTCTAATACATGACGTTGCGAGTCTCGCAGCGGGGCCCTGAAAAGGGTGATGCTCGCTCCGGCTCAACTTCGAATTCTGCACTGAGAGCACAGGATCCGTTACACTGATGTCGCAGTAATGATCCCCGTCGGGCCTCAGATCTCCGGCGAGGGCACTCTGACCTGCGGTAACTGTGCGTGGTTCCTTGCATAATCTGTCATGGCGGGAAGCAGCGTGTGGACCTGCGGGCCGGCCGTGCCGCGGCTAGCCTGGCCCGGTCTCGGTTCTGGGACCGCACGCCCCTGACCTGGGGTAACTGCCCGAATTGCTTTGCATAATATGTTAAATAGTGATAGAATCGGTGCATGTCCGCTGCCGCTGCTGCCATCTTGGATGGCATGCCTGACGCTTGTGACCTGCACCGCCTGGACAGCGGCGGCCAGACGTCGTTCTTCGCCGGGTCGCGGCAGCTGTTCTGCTTCCCCGAAGGCGACGCGGGGATGCGGAACATCGCGGTCGTGACACTGCGGCAGCTGGGGTTCAGCGGCGAGGATGTCGCCGCGGCGGTGGGGCTGACGCCGAACTACGTGGCGACGCTGCGCCAGCGGTTCCTGAAGGAGGGCACTGCGGGCCTGGTCCGCCAGCCGGGCCGGCCCCGGGAAACCGGCGAGGAGTCGTGGGAGCATGCGCGGGGCTGGCGGGCGGACGGGGTGCGGGACGCGGAGATCGCCCGGCGGCTGGGGGTGAACC
>OBLU010003969.1_pt1 | contig 13365 bp, 11 predicted proteins | sample 1518681 | NCBI WGS metagenome assembly OBLU01 (sample SAMEA3539304, study PRJEB22396) | soil metagenome | biome: tundra; feature: field; material: soil | place: USA | collected 2010-05 | depth 0.15 m | reverse complement strand
CCTCCGCGCCACCTTCACAGGATCGTTGTCCAACATGTTCAACCATCCCACCTTCCAGAGCATCAACACCAACATCTCCAACCCGAACCCGGGGATGTTCACCTCCACCAGACCCAATTACGAGCCGGAAAAGACGAGCTACCGGCAGGTCGACCTGAAATTCCGCATTCAGTGGTAGCACACAGTAGGACAGGCCTCCCGGCCTGTCTTGCTTGGCTAGCCAGGGGGAGGCGCAAGCCTCCCCTTTTTTCCGCTAGTCTGTACTAGAGATGCTCAAACCTGCCGTCATCTTCGCCGCTCTGCTGTCGCTCTTCTGCGCGCAGCGATGGGCGGATTCGTCCGAACCGCGGGTCCAGTTCGTCAACGTGGCGCGCGAGGCGGGAATCACCTTCAAGCACGAGAACGGGGCGTCGAAAGAGAAACTCATGCCCGAGACCTTCGGCTCCGGCGTGGCGTGGATCGATTTCGACAACGACGGCTTGCCCGATCTGTTTTTCTCCAACGGCGCGGACCTGGCGCACGGCAAGCCTTCGCCGGGCAACGTCCTCTACCGCAATCTCGGCAACGGCAAGTTCGAGGACGTCACCAAGAAAGCCGGCGTGGCCGGCAACGGCATGTTCGCTACCGGCGTGACCGTCGGCGACTATGACAACGATGGCTTCCTCGATATCTTCGTCAGCGGCTACAACTCGCGCCAACTCTTCCATAACAACGGCGACGGCACGTTCACCGACGTGACCGCGAAAGCGGGCGTGGCAGGCGGCGGGTGGAGCTCTAGCGCCGCCTGGGTGGACTACGACCGCGATGGCTATCTCGACCTGTTCGTTGCCCGCTACCTGGAATACGATGTCAAGAACGCGCCCTATTGCGGCTACAAGCAGGAAGGCTACCGCACGTACTGCGACCCGCAGCAGTTCGACGGCGTGCCGGACCAGTTGTTCCACAACAACCATGACGGGACCTTTACCGACGTTTCCGTCAAGGCCGGCATCGCCAACCGCGCCGGGAAGGGGCTCGGCGTGGTGGTCGGCGACATCGACCTCGACGGCTGGCCGGACATCTTTGTCACCAACGACGGCGTGCGCAATTTCCTCTACCGCAACAAGGGCGACGGCACCTTCCAGGACATCACCTACACCGCGGGCACCGGTTTCGATATGAACGGTAAGGCGATGGCCGGCATGGGAACCGAAATCGCCGACTTCGACGGCGACGGCCTCCCCGACATCTTCCTCACGGCCTTTTCGCGAGAGTACAACACCCTGTTCCGCAACCTCGGCAAGCTGCAGTTCGAGGACGTGACCCTCAAAGCCGGATTGCAGTCGGGCTTTCTGACCCTGGCCTTCGGCGCAAAGTTGTTCGACTACGACAACGATGGCCTCCTCGACATCTTCTGTACCAACGGTCACGTCACCGACAACGTGGAACTCTACGACCCGCAACTTACCTACAGACAGAGCGACCTGCTCTACCAGAACATCGGCGGCGGCCGCTTCAAGGACGTTTCGGCCGAGAGCGGACCGGCGTTTCGCATCAAGCACGTGGGCCGCGGCGCCGCCGTCGCCGATTTCGACAACGACGGCGACCTCGACATCGTCATCGCCGATTGCGGCGGCCCGGCGCTGCTCTATCGCAACGACGGCGGCAACCGCAACCACTGGCTGGCCATCAAGGCGCGAGGCAGGGAAAGCAACCGTTTCGGCCTCGGCTCCAAGGTGCGCGTTACCGCCGGCGGAGTCACCCAGTATCGCGAGATCAATCCGTCCGGCAGCTACCTGAGCACCAGCGACATGCGGCTCTATTTCGGTCTGGGCAAGGAGACCGTTGCCCGGCGGCTGGAGATCGAGTGGCCAAGGGGCAAGAAGCAAGTGCTCGAAAACGTCCCCGCCGGGCAGGTGCTGACTCTGGATGAAGCCAACGCCCACTGATCCGGAGCCGTCATCAAACCGGCCAACGCCTGCTCTTCTTCATGTAGGCGGCAATCCGGCAATCGCTGGAGGCAATATGCTTCCGGACCCATTCCATCAAGAACTGTATTACCTCGATGGTGATAGTCAGTTCGCCCGACGCTACTCGGTCCTGCATCTCCCGGGCTCTCGATCGCAAATCTTCGTGCTGCGCCCGGTGTTCGCGATAGCCGGGATACCCGATGCGCTCCATCAACTGCTCTTCATGTGCGAAGTGATAGGAGGTATAGGCTACCAGACCCGCCAGAAGGGCTTGCAGGATGGCCTTGCCCTCCCCCTCAAGCATGGCCCGATGCACCTTTTCCGCGAGAGCGAACAAGCGCTGGTGCTCCTCGTCGATCTGCCGAACGCCGACCGCATAATCGGCAGTCCACTGGAACGTCGTCATCACAAAGGAATCGGCCATCTCAAACGGTCTCCTTGGATTGTTGTCCGCGGCCGGGCGCATTTCTCATGGTCAGAACAACTCGACGTTGTCTCCCAGATCGCCTTCTTCGAGGGCAACTCCCTGCGCCTCGGCCAGCGCCGCCGCCGGCGCCGAACCCTTTGCCATGGACTCGTGAACGTCGCGCTCCCGCTGCATCGTGTACTGTTTGGCGAGATTCTCCAACTGGCTCGCTGGAGCGCCTTCGACACCCTCCAACCGCCCGCCCCCGGCTTGCTCTCCGATTCGTTGCAGTTCGCTCCGGGCGCGATCCACCACCTGGGCAAACAGGGTGCCCGCTGAAAAGCTGCCGCGGACCGCCCCGGCATCTCCCGCAAGCCGTGCGCCCAGGACCGCGATCTGGTTGACCCGGCTGAAGCTGGACTCGCTCGATGAATGCAACTCCCCCACCGCATGCCGCATTTCGCCGATCACCTCGTCCGTCTCCGAATCCGCGCCCGGCGCCGCGTGGCCCCGCCCGCCGGACACGCGATTCGCGGCATCGCTCATCGCATCAAGCGCTCCGGCCACGTCTTCGGTATTCGTGTTGGAATCGAGAGCCAGGCGCTGCATGACCTCGGCAATCACGTTGAGCGCATCTCCCGCGGCTCCCAGGTGAATCGCCCGGATCGTGGCGTTGGTGGCGATCCGCCGGATACGAATCTCAATTCCCCGGATCTCGCCAACCGATTCCCGCATCTCGCCGATGTTTTCCGCCAGTTTGGCCGCCACGGACCCCATTTCCTCCTGCGCCCGGGTGCAGGTGCCGAGCATTTTCAGAATGGCGGTGAATTGACCCTCCATCCGCAGGAAGAACGAGTCCTGGTCATTGGCCGAAATGCCCATCAGCGCCCGGCTCGCTTCCGCCATCTCCTGCACCCGCACGGCAATGCTTTCCAGATCGCGCTCCATGCGCTCCAGCGACGAAGCGAAAACGTCCGCCGCCCCGGATAACTGCGAGGATTCTAGCGCCAGAATCGCGCCGGCTCCGGCGGGCACGGAACCCCGGCGTCCGCGGCCGTTGGCCCATTCGGAGCGCAACTGCCGGAGCGCTTGCACAACGTGATCGACCTGTTGCCGTGTAATATCGTGGAATTGTATGGACGTGACTACGTCGCCAACCGCGTCGCACAGCGCCCCGTACTGAGCCGCCTGGCGGGTGGACGATTCCGCCGCCCGTTGCCTCCGTTCGTCGAACGAGTCCAGGCTCTCCATGACGCCGGAGATCATCTCGGGCAATTCCTTGAGCTGCCGGACCCGGAGTTCGGAACCGCTCCGCATGGCGCGCTGGACGCTTTCGTCGAGCCGTGAGGCAGCCTCCAGGACACCCTCACCGCTCGACTGGATGCTCTCCGACAGCGGTCTCACCTCGGCGGCTAAATCGCCGAAATCGGCCCCCGTGCTGCCCAGCCGCGACGTCTCGATCTGCGTGAGCGTGCAGAGGGTTCGGAAGATCGAACCCATGTTGCGAAGTCCCGCAAAAGCAAGCTTGATGCGGCCGGAGAGGTCGCGCATCCGCCCCAGCGCCTGGCCGCTCTGCTCGATTCGCAAATCCATCCCCTTGGAGTGCTCCAATATCCTGGTGAGCGCGTGGGAGGCATTGCGACCCTGCTCCCCGGAGATGAGTTCGGCCAGAGCGGCCATGTCCGACGCAATCTGGCGCGCCGCTGAACGAAACTCGATTAGTTTTTCACCAACCGCCAGAAAGTCCCGCTCCGTCGACCCATTGAGGTTTTCGAGGTCTCTAATAACTTGCCCGATGGCGGTCCCCCAGTCGCCTCCCGTCAACCTGTTGCCGGGCGGGGGCCACAGCCTGCCGAGGGTCTGCTTCAGAGGTCCGGACAGCCGCCGGAATGCCGCTCCAATCCCGTGCGGCTGCGATGCTGTACTGCGTTCTTCCGCTATCATATTCCGGCGAATGCCAAGAACCGCGCGGCACCGCTCATCGCACGGCAGGGGCTGGCCGGATGGCCGCGACCTGAATCCGCTACGGCGGACGTTGTCATAGTCTCCTCATCGGCAGGAATCACCCGGTATGGGAGAACGGTGGCCAGAATTTGGTGCGCCCGGCAAGAAATCAGGAGTCGAGAGGCCAGAGCTGGAGAGAAACAAATGCACGCACTAGCCGGGAGCCTGAATCAGCGTTGTTTTGGCGTTTTATGCCGAAGTCCGGAGATACACCGTGTTGGAAACCGCCGATCCCGCCGATAAGTATGCCAAGGTGAGCCAGCGGCCGTGTCCCGTCTGGAACGCCTGAGACGTTCGCGAAGGAGTCGCGTATTGGCCGTAACCACGGAACGACAAGAGTCCCAGTTGCTCATCCGGCTGGAAGGCGAGTTCACTGTCACGTCCGCTGCGGAACTGAAGGACCGGCTGCTTGACGGCCTGGCCTCTGGAAACGATCTGCTGCTCGATCTCGAGCGGGCCGAAGAGATCGATATCACCTTATTGCAGTTGTTGTGGGCCGCCGGACGCGAAGCGGACCGGGCGGGCGCCAGAATTGCGATCCGCCTGTCGGATGCGGCTGGCACGGCCGCGCGGGAAGCCGGGTTTGAGCGGTTCCCCGGCTTGACACTTCAGGAGTGACGGGTGGCCAAGGTAATCCTCACAGTCGACGATTCGGCCAGCGTGCGGCAGATGGTCAGGTTCACCCTTGCCGACGCCGGCTACACGGTGATCGAGGCCGTTGACGGCAAAGATGCGCTCTCCAAGCTGACCAGCCCCGTGCATCTCGTGATTACCGACCTGAACATGCCCAACCTGGACGGGATCGGGCTCATTCGCAGCGTGCGGACGCTGCCTGCGTGCAAGGGTATTCCGATCATCATGCTCACTACCGAATCCCAGGAGGCACGCAAGCTGGAAGGCAAGGCGGCCGGGGCGACGGGCTGGATTGTGAAGCCGTTCGCCACCCAACAGCTCCTTGCGGTGGTGAAGAGAGTGCTGGGATGATCGACAAGTACAAGCAGGCGTTCCAGGATGAAGCGCGGGAGTTGCTCACCGAACTGGAATCGGCGCTGTTGGAACTGGACGAGAAGCGCGACGACCGCGAAGTTGTGGGGCGGGCCTTCCGGGCTCTGCATACCATCAAAGGGTCGGGTGCGATGTTCGGCTTCGACGACATCGCCGCATTTACGCACAGCCTCGAGACGGCTTTCGACCTGCTGCGCAATGGACAACTGGCCGCCACCGCCGACCTGATCAATCTCACCCTGGCCGCCGGCGATCAGATCAAGACCATGTTGGATGAGGCCGACGGCCGCGGCACCGTCGACCTGGGCCGCTCCGCCAGTATCCTGACGGACCTGCGCCGCTTGACGGGTGTGACCCCCGGCCGGCCGGAAGAGCCCGCCGCATCTCTGGCGCCGGACGTCGGCACTAGCGGCTTGACACAGGATTGGCGCATCCGTTTCCGGCCGGGGCCGGACGTCCTGCTGCATGGAACCAACCCGCTGTTGCTGCTCCGCGAATTGCGGGAATTGGGCCGGCTCCGGATCACTCTCGACACCACCTCGGTTCCGCCTCTCCGCCAGATCGATGCGGAGCGCTGCTACCTCGCCTGGGACATGGTTCTCACTACAGCGGCGTCGATCGAAGCAATCCGCGATGTCTTCATCTTTGTCGAGGACGAATGCGAGCTCACCATCAAGCGAGTGCTGCTCCAGGCGGCGGAAGCCTGCCAGCCGGAGATCGCGCCCGCCAGGAAGGGCGTCGCCGATGGACGCGCCGCCTCCGGCCAGGCGAGCCCGTCGAGCATTCGCGTGTCGGCCGACAAATTGGATCAACTGGTCAACCTGGTGGGCGAATTGGTGACCGTGCAGGCACGTTTGAGCGAGGTCGCGGGGAGCCGCGACGATGCCGACATTCTGGACATATCCGAGGCGGTGGACCGGCTGACCGCGGCGCTCCGCGAAAACTCCATGAGCATCCGCATGCTGCCGCTCAAAACCACCTTTGAGCGTTTCCGCCGGCTGGTTCACGATCTTTCCCTCGACCTGCACAAGGAGGTCGAACTCACCCTCGAGGGCGCCGATACGGCGCTGGACAAGACCGTGATCGATCAGTTGAACGATCCGCTGGTCCATCTGATCCGCAATAGCATGGATCACGGCATCGAGACCCCGGAAGCCCGCCGCGCCGCCGGCAAGCGTCCCACCGGAACGATTCATCTTTCGGCCCGGCATTCCGGCGCCAATGTGCTGATCCAGGTCACGGACGACGGACGCGGCCTGGATGCGGAAGCCATGCGCGCCCGCGCCGTCGAGCAAGGCCTCATCGACGGCGCCGCCCGGCTTTCCGAGCCCGAGATCTTCTCTCTCATGCTGGCGCCCGGCTTCTCCATGGCGCGGGAGGTGACCGAGGTATCCGGGCGGGGCGTGGGCATGGACGTAGTCCGGCGAAGCATCGAGGCGCTGCGTGGCTCCATCGACATCGCCAGTAAGCCGGGAGAGGGGCTTACGGTCACGCTACGCCTCCCCCTCACCCTGGCGATCATCGACGGGTTGCTGGTCCGCGTCGGCCACGCTCATTTCGTGCTGCCGCTGGCCAACAGTCTGGAATGCGTCGAGCTAACCCGGCATGACGTCGAGGACGCGCACGGCAAACACCTCGCCGACGTACGCGGCGAGATCATCCCCTACATCCGGCTTAGCGAGTACTTCCAGATGGATACCGCCCGGCCGGACCGCGAGCAGATCATGGTCGTCGAAACCGAGCACGGGCATTACGGCTTCGTCGTGGACCAGGTGCTCGGCGATCACCAGACGGTGATCAAGAACCTCGGCGGGTTTTATCGCAACGTTCAGGTGGTCTCCGGGGCCACCATCCTCGGCAACGGGACCGTGGCTCTGATTCTCGATCCGCATCGCCTGGTGCAGAACGTAGTCCAGAGCGTGTCTCAGAAGAAGCGCTCCGAAGGCCGGAGCAACGGTGTGGACAGGCAGGATTCCAGGCAAACGGCCCTAGGCACTCAAAAAGGAAAACAGAATCCATGATACGTAAGGTAAACGGTAAGAAACAGCCCTCCGGCAATGGCGGTCCAGCCGTTGTGGATAACGGCGCGCCTGTCGGGCGTGGCCGCGCGGGCAACACTTCAAACGCGGACGTGGAAATCGAGCGGGTATCGCAAGAGATCCTGCGCCTGGTGGAGGCATCGCGCCAGGGCCGTCTCGACGAGCGTGGCAAGGTCGACCAGTTTCAGGGTACCCATCGCGAGATGGTGCAGGGCATCAACGAGATGCTGGATGCGATTCTGCTGCCCATCGGCGAGGGGAACCGCATCCTCGGACAGATCTCCGACGGCAAGATCGACGAACTGATCGCGCACACCTACAAGGGCGACCACGAGAAGATGAAACAGGCCGTCAACAACGTGGGCACGGTGGTGCAGAGCCTGCAAAAGGAATTGCTGCGCCTGACCGACGCTTCGAAGGATGGGCAACTCTCCGAGCGCGGCAAGCCCCAACAGTTCCGCGGCGCGTATGCCGAGATTGTGAGCGGCGTCAACACCATGCTGGATGCCATCCTGCTGCCCATTGGCGAAGGCAACCGCATCCTTGCGCAGATCTCCGCAGGCAAGATCGACGAGTTGATCGCACAGACCTACAAGGGCGATCACGAAAACATGAAGCAGGCCGTCAACAACGTGGGCACGGTGGTGCAGAGCCTGCAAAAGGAATTGCTGCGCCTGACCGACGCTTCGAAGGATGGGCAACTCTCCGAGCGCGGCAAGCCCCAACAGTTCCGCGGCGCGTATGCCGAGATTGTGAGCGGCGTCAACGCCATGCTGGATGCCATCCTGCTGCCCATTGGCGAAGGCAACCGCATCCTTGCCCAGATCTCCGCCGGCAAGATCGATGAACTGATCGCACAAACATATAAGGGCGATCACGAGAAGATGAAGCAGGCGATCAACAACGTGGGCGCGGTTCTGCAGGCGCTGCACAAGGAATTGGCCCGCCTGACGGACGCCTCTAAGGACGGGAAGTTAGCCGAGCGCGGCAACCACGATCAGTTTCAGGGCGCCTATGCCGGTATCGTGCGCGGCGTAAACGCTATTCTCGACGCGGTGATTGCCCCGCTCAACGTCGCCGCTAACTACGTGGATCGCATCAGCAAGGGTGACGTTCCTTCGCAGATCACCGACACCTACCAGGGAGAGTTCAACTCCATCAAAAACAACCTGAACACGCTCATCGTCGCCATGAACGATATCACCCACGCCGCCGAAGAGATCGCTCAGGGCAATCTGACGGTTACGGTTCGCGAGCGCTCCGCCCAGGACAAGCTGATGCAGGCCCTGGTTGCCATGGTCGCCGGCCTTACTCGTACCGTCACGGACATTCGCACGATTGCCGGCGAAGTGTCGGCCGCCAGCCAGTCCATCAGTTCGGCTTCAGTCCAGGTTTCCAATGGCGCCACCGCGCAGGCCGCGTCCGCCGAAGAAGCCTCTTCCTCCATGGAGGAAATGGTCTCCAATATCAAGCAGAACGCAGACAACGCGCAGCAGACCGACAAGATCGCCACCAAATCGGCCAAGGATGCGCAAGAGAGCGGCAAGTGCGTGCTGGAGGCGGTGTCGGCGATGAAGGAGATCGCCAGCAAGATCTCCATAATCGAGGAGATCGCGCGCCAGACCAACCTGCTGGCCCTCAATGCCGCTATCGAGGCGGCGCGCGCCGGGGAGCACGGCAAGGGATTCGCCGTGGTGGCCGCTGAGGTGCGCAAGCTTGCCGAGCGCAGCCAGAAGGCAGCCGGCGAGATCAACCATCTCTCGGGCACGACCGTGAAAGTATCCGAGAAGGCCGGAGAGATGCTCGATAAACTGGTGCCCGACATTCAGAAGACCGCGGAGCTCGTGCAGGAAATCACCGCGGCCAGCAAGGAACAGGACACCGGAAGCGAGCAGATCAACAAAGCGCTGCAACAACTTGAGAAAGTCATTCAGCAGAATGCTTCCGCGGCCGAAGAGATGGCATCCACTACGGAAGAACTGACTGGCCAGAGCGACCAGCTCATCAGCGCTCTCGGATTCTTCCGCACCGGAGACACAGGACAAGCCGCGCCTGTGCGGTCCGCGGGCGGCAAGATCGCCGGATCGTTGACTAACCTTCAGGCGGCAGTCGCCCACGGCGCCGCCAACCCCGGCGCGAGGAAGGCCGGCAAATCCGGAGTCGCTCTCAAGATGAGAGAGACCGGCGACCGGATTGACAAGGAATTCGAACGCTTCTAGAGGTGCTGCGGCGCGGGCTCCCGCGCGGGCGCGCGCCGCAATTTCAGGATGCGAAAGGAAACTAATCATGAGCGTTACCGAAATCACCGATACGCGGCAGTACCTCACATTCAAACTAGCGGACGAGGTGTTCGCCATCGACGTTTCCAAAGTGCGGGAAGTGCTCGATTTCACGACGATCACCAAGATTCCCCGCACCCCCGATTTCATGAGCGGCGTCATCAATCTCCGTGGCAACGTGGTGCCGGTGGTCGACCTGCGGCTGTGCTTCGAAATGTCGAAGACAGAGAAGACGGTCAACACCTGCATTGTGGTCATGGAGATGCTCATCGAGGGCGAATCGACCGTGATCGGCGCTTTGGCCGATTCGGTGGAGGAAGTGATCGACCTGGAGCCTGAGCAGATTCAGCCGGCGCCCCGAATGGGCACGCAGATCCGAACCGATTTCATCAAGGGCATGGGGAGGCGCGACGCCCAGTTCATCATGATCCTGGACATCGACCGCGTTTTCTCCGCCGAAGAGTTATCGGCGGTCCGGGGATCCGAAGGGAGCAAGTCTCTGGCTGAAGTCCACGCCTGAACGAAAGCGGGGCCGGCTGGTCGCGGCCCCGCTATCGATCCACGCAATGAATGCAAAGAATGAAGGGCTCTCCCATGCGGATTTCGACAGGCTGCGCACCCTGATCTATCACGAATCCGGCATCAACTTGAGTTCGGACAAGAAGACGATGATGGAGATCCGGATCAAGCGCCGGCTGCACAGCCTTCACATTGCGTCGTTCGGAGAATATTGCGATCTCGTGCTTGCACCGCAAGGCCTGGAACGCGAGCTCGTTCACCTGATCGATGTCATCACCACCAACAAGACCGATTTCTTTCGCGAGCCCGGGCATTTTGACTACCTCGTCTCCCAAGCGCTGCCCGACCTGGCGGCGCGCCACGGCGCCAGCCGCAAGTCCCTGGTCTGGAGTGCCGGCTGCTCCACTGGGGAGGAGCCTTATACGTTGGCCATGGTCCTCAGCGAGTACTCACAAGGGGCTCCCGGTTTTCGGTTCAACGTGCTGGCCACCGATATCTGTACCGAGGTGTTGGCCAAGGCCGCCATGGGAATCTTCAAGTCCGAGGTGGTGACGCCTGTTCCCCGGGATCTCCGGCGGAAGTACTTCATGCGCAGTCGCGATCCGCAATCGGACGTGCTTCGGATCGTTCCCGAAGTGCGCGCCCTCGTCGAGTTTCGCCGCGTCAACTTCATGGACTCGGATTTCGGCTTGCCGGACCTGCGGGAAATCATCTTCTGCCGCAACGTGATCATCTATTTCGACAGGCCGACACAGGTGCGGATTCTGCAAAAACTGACCCGCCACCTCGCGCCCGGCGGATACTACTTCGCGGGCCATTCGGAGTCGCTCCAGGGGATGGATTTGCCGCTTGTCCCCGTGGCCCCGTCGGTCTACAGGAAAAACCGATGAGTGAACCCGCTCTCATCCTCCCGGACCTGGATCTTCAACCGGGCGAACTGTACCTGTCTCGCGGCCCCGCGATTTTGCGAACCATTCTGGGATCGTGTGTGGGGGTCACGTTCTGGAGCGCACGGCTGGGCGCCGGCGCACTGTGCCATGGCGTTCTGCCGAGATGTCCGAAAGCGTGGCCCCCGGGTTCCAGCCCCTCCGTGGGACACCGCTATGTGGATTTCAGCATTCGCTACCTTGCCCAACAGTTTGACACCCTCGGGGCAAGCCGGCGCGAACTGGAGGTGAAACTGTTCGGCGGAGCCGACGTGCTTCCCGTCCCGGGCGCCAGGCGGCACAAACCTACCGTGGGCGCCCTGAATTGCAGGGCTGCGATAGAAGTCCTCCACGAGGAAGGGTTCACCGTGTCCGCATCGGACTTGGGAGGAGTCCGCGGCCGCAGAATTCACTTCCATACCGGAACGGGTGAAGTGCTGCTCTACCGTCTGAACGCGTGGCTGGATCCGAACCCATGAACAGCGCCTTCACACGCATTCTTAGGAACCGGAGAATTACGCCATGAGCAAGCCGAGAATTCGCGTCCTCATCGTTGACGATTCCGCGGTGGTTCGCCAAACCCTGACCGAAGTCCTGTCCGAAGATCCGGCCATCGAGGTAATCGGCGCGGCCAGCGATCCCTTCGTCGCTGCCGAGCGGATGCGCGAACAGGTTCCCGACGTGATCACGCTGGACATTGAGATGCCCCGCATGGACGGCCTGACATTCCTGCGGAAAATCATGTCCCAGCACCCCATACCAGTGGTCATTTGCTCCAGTCTGGCGGAAGAAGGTGCGCAGACCACGCTTAAAGCGCTTGAGTACGGCGCCGTGGAAATTGTCGCCAAGCCCCGTTTTGGCACTAAAAAGTTCCTGGAGGAGTCGCGGGTCGTTCTCTGCAATGCTGTCAAGGCAGCCGCGGCAGCCCGCTTGGGCGTTGCCACGTCGAGCCATAAGATAGAACCGAAGCTGACCGCCGATGCCATTCTCTCCCGGGCCACGGGCGCCATGCTCCAAACCACCGAGAAGGTCGTCGTCATCGGCGCGTCGACCGGCGGCACCGAGGCCCTTCGCGCGCTGCTCGAAGTCCTGCCCCCCGACTCTCCGGGGATTGTCATCGTGCAGCACATGCCGGAAGTTTTCACGCGGGCGTTTGCCAACCGTCTGGACAGCTTGTGCCAGATTTCCGTCAAAGAGGCGGAGACCAACGATACCGTTCTGCGCGGACGCGCGCTGATCGCCCCGGGCAATCATCATGCGCTCCTCAAGCGAAGCGGCGCGCGATACTACGTGGATATCAAGGACGGGCCCCTGGTTTGCCGGCACCGGCCCTCGGTGGATGTTCTGTTCCGGTCGGCGGCACGCTACGCGGGACAAAATGCGGTGGCTGTGATCATGACCGGGATGGGCGACGATGGCGCCCGCGGAATGCTGGAAATGAAACAGGCTGGAGCCGCCACGATCGCTCAGGATGAAGCCACATCAGTGGTATTCGGAATGCCCAACGAGGCAATCAAACTAGGCGCCGTGGATGAGGTTCGCCCGCTGCAAGCCATTGCCCAATCGATTCTCACTCATGCCCGCTGACGGCAGCGCCGCCGCCGGGGGCTTTTACGGCAGCGCGCCGGCATAACCCGCCGCGGCTCCGATGGCCAGCACGAATGCCGGGTGCCAGCGGAATCCGCGGAGCAGGAGCAAGCATACTCCGCAGAGAATCCCACCTCGCCAGGAACCGATGGCAGTCCTCCCCAGCAGCACTGCCGCACTTAAGATCAGTCCGGTCACGGCCGGATTCACTCCCGCCAGAAACCGCTGGGCACGATCGCCGCCGCCATAGCGCTCATATTGCCCGCTCATCACCCACATGAGGCCCGTCGCAGGGGCCAGTAAAGCCACCGTGGAAAGCAGCGCTCCGGCGACCCCGGCAACGCGGTACCCGGCAAAAGTCGCCAGCACCGCGATAGGGCCGGGCGTCAGGTTGCTGATGGCGACGCCATCCAGAAACTCCCGCGGGTTCAACCAGCCAAGCTGCGTCACCAGTCGATGATGCAACACGGGCACCAGGGCGAAGCCGCCTCCGAAGAAAACCAGACCCATCTTGAGGAAGGTCGTCGCGATCGAACCATACAAGGACAGAGGCCCGATCGCCACCGGTATGGCAATCATAGCGGGCGTGCTGGTGGAAGGACCGCCGGGGGCACTTGGACCAGGCCGGCGGGCGTGCGGTAACAGGAGCCC
>OBLU010003968.1_pt1 | contig 13369 bp, 13 predicted proteins | sample 1518681 | NCBI WGS metagenome assembly OBLU01 (sample SAMEA3539304, study PRJEB22396) | soil metagenome | biome: tundra; feature: field; material: soil | place: USA | collected 2010-05 | depth 0.15 m | reverse complement strand
CCAGGGATCGCGCCATGGACAATCTTTGGCCACTTTCCTCCAGCGGTTTCGCGAATTACTTCGTGTCCGTTATGGTGGGGGTGGTCTTCGATGGAAGTTTTTTGTAACTTCCGCCCGGTTTCTCGTAAGAAACCTGTAGAATGCAAAACCTGGGCAACACGATGAAGAACTGGGCGAATGTAATCCGCCACTGACCAACTGATGCGAAAGTCACCATTGATTCTCCTGTCGGCCCTGTGCGCCTTGCTCTCCGGGTGCTTCAGTTTCAATCTATTCGACTCCAACAGTGTCAAGGGGTCGGGCAACATTGTCACAGCGGCGCGCACGGTCAGTCAGTTTGACCGTGTTTCAGTTTCCGGCTCCGGCCATCTGTCGGTCGTTCAGGGGGATCAGGAAGCACTAACGATTGAGGCCGACGACAACTTGCTCCCGTTGATCAAATCGGAAGTTGCCAGCGGGGTATTGAAGATCGGGCCAGAGAACGTCAACTTGAGACCTACCAAGACGATTCATTACGTGCTGCAACTGAAAAGTCTCGAAGCATTGCACCTCTCCGGTTCCCTGGAAGCTGAAGCCCAATCAATTAAAACCGACCAACTCCTCATCACCATCAGTGGCTCGGGCAAGATCCAGGTGGCGAGCTTGGACACCAGCGAACTCAACGTGCATGTCAGCGGTTCAGGGGACATTCAACTGGCAGGCAAGGTGAATCGCCAGACGATTCAAATCAGCGGCTCGGGGAATTATAGCGCTGCTGACTGCGAGAGCCAAAGCACCGCCGTGCACATTTCTGGCTCGGGAGAAGCCACGATTTGGGCGCGCTTGGCGCTGGAAGCCCATGTAAGCGGCAGTGGCGACATTAAGTATTATGGCTCTCCGCGGGTCGATACCCACATCTCCGGCTCGGGAGGTGTCCACTCTCTGGGAAATAGGTGACAGCCAAGCCTGTATTACTTAGCAGGATTCCAGATGAATTTTCCGGTGGTGTCAACGTAACCAGTTCGACCGCCGATCTTGACCTGGGCCAAGCCGTTGGCAAAGGACATGGCCTCGTCGAACTGCGGGTTGATCACAAACTTGCCGCTCTTGTCCACATATCCCCAGCGTCCCGATTGGCGGACCTGCGCCAAGCCCTCCGAAAACGAAGCGGCTTCGTCAAACTGTGGACTGACGATAAATTTGCCAGTGGGGTCAATATATCCCCAGCGCTTCCCCTGCCGGGCTGGCGCTAGACCTTTGACGAAGCTTCCCACTTCCTCGAACTGCGGAGTAACGGGAGTCTGCCCAGTCTTGTCAACGAATCCCCAGCGGCCACGCGTTCTGATTCCCGCCAGCCCTTCGGAAAACGGTTGCGCCCTTTCAAACTGCGGGTTGATGACCGTTTTCCCGCTGGGGTCCGTATAGCCAAAACGACCGGCCATTTTAACGGCTGCGAGTCCCTCAGAAAAGGCCGCGGCTTCGTCGAACTGCGGGTTGATGACAATCTTCCCGGTCTTGTCAATGAAGCCCCAACGGCCACTCAACTTGACAGCCGCAAGGCCTCCGGCAAAAGTTCCGGCGTCGTCAAACTGCGGATTGACAACATATTTGCCTTCCGGATTGATATAGCCATAGCGACCACCACCACCAAAGGGGTTGAAAGGGACGGGGCCGCCGCCGCCGAGCCTGACTGCCGCCAGCCCGTCGCTGAAAACGTCGGCCTTGTCGAACTGCGGATTGATCACGAACTTCCCTGACACGTCCACATAGCCCCACTTGTCGAGACGAACGGCGGCCAGTCCTTCCGTGAAAACGTCTGCCCGTTCAAACTGGGGATTGATGACGGTTTCGCTAGTAATGGACACATATCCCCAGCGACCATCCACGACGACGGGGTAGAGCACCTTCGTAGCGGCGCAAAGGGATAATGGTCCCAGGATTGCGAGCGTGGACAGCAGGGGCAGCCATGATTTCTTCATAATAACAGTTAAGAATTTGGTTTTTGACGCGCCCACTTGTATTGGCGCTACGGGGGTGAGGGAGAATTGGTTCTCGCTCGCACCCACCGTGGTAGAATGGTGTCACAAGGGGAGGGGGATGTCAAACGGAGATGTTTAGTTGATCCCCCATTTCTAAACGTCCATTTACCGCCTCGCTTTGCCCGCCTTCGTTTGCTTAGCTGATCTCGCTTTGGCAGCAGCGGAAAGTGCAGACCTTCCGGCATCGGTAGATTTCCTTTTGGGCCTTCTGAACGGCTTTGACGGCCTTCGCTGCGCTGGTGTTGGCCTTCCATCGAGAAGTTTGGTGATGCCTTACGCGCTACTACGGACTCGCTTCCGTAATGGGCGGAGTTGCTTTCTTTCGCCCTAAAACTACGATGGCGGCATGTGTTGGCTAATATGTCGGAAGTCCAAAAAGCACACGAGCATGATAAAGGGACTTTGCGGGATTCTCGTTGCCACGCAGTTAATGGGAGCTTGGCTTGCAGTTGCACAAACAAACACTCACCCCACCACAAAGGAGCAGTCGTCGGCCATTCGCGTCAACACCAGCCCTGTCGCCGCTGTAAGCACCGGTCGCACCAAACCTGCGATTGCAGTTTCTCCGTGCAGGCTTGATTTTGGATCGGTCTTGGTGGGCAGAGCCAGCAATCTCACTTTAACGCTGCAAAACCTGGGTGGGGGCATCCTTAATGGAACGGCCAAGGTATCCACTCCGTTTAGTATCATCGCCGGCGGTAATTATTCACTGGGCAGCAATCAGGCCCAAGTCATCAAGGTTCAGTACGTGCCGGTAGCAACCGGCATGAATATTACTGTTGTACGTCTGACAGGAGGCAGCGGGACCAAAATCACAGTGGCAGGTCTGGCTGTCCCGGCATCACCTGCTGTCCCAGCCCGACCTCAAGGCCCAAGTCTCGTTGCTGGACCTTAACGTCAGCTACTTTACGCAACATTCCTTGGCGCAGGAACGGTTTGAAATTTCCAATGTGGTGGTAGGCGCAATACCCTATCAAAGGGCAATGCGCCTTAGCCCAAAACCCCAATTACAACCTGCTCTTCCCCGCAGCTTTAGCCTTGGCCCATCTGGCTTTGGCCGCGGCAGCAAGGGCAGCCCTCCCAGCAGCAGTAAACTTCCTCTTAGCCTTCTTCGCAGGTTTAGCCGATGGTGCTGACCCTTTAATCTTCGCCCATCTTGCAATTTGAGCAGCACGAATCGCAGCCCTTCCAGCAGCACTCATCTTCCCCTTCTTTTTTGGGGTTGGCGCTGTCCCCCTAATCTTCGCCCATCTTGCTAATTGGGCTGCTCGCATTCTGGCCTTACCTGCTGCACTGACTTTGCGCCTCTTGGGGGCTTCATCTTGGGCAGGATTGGGAACCTCGCCGCCCAAGATTGCATTCAATTCACTTTGCAGAACATCAATTCTTTCTTTGATGTCTGCTGCTTTACGAAGTTGTGTTGGTGTTGCGTTAATCATAGTGAGAGCAATTTGGAACAAGTTGGCATGGTGGTCAAGCATCGGGGTGTTGAACCGACGTTCTTTACACGATCTCCAAGCCTACTCAGTCTATGAAGTCAAGACCTTCATGGTGCCTGCTCAACGGAGCGGCTTCATGTGGGTGAATACTTCCTGGTCGGGTAGTTGATCCCAGGCCAGTGTTTCATCCGCGGCTGGAACATAGCGGGGCTCCAGTCCAAGCTCCTTAAGCACAATGTTTCGCGCCATGGGAATGGCCACTGTCTTGTAGAACGCGAGGTGACGGTTGAAACCCTGCCGGCCAAAACCGCAATCGGTCGAGAGCACCAGTTTGTCAGCGGGGATGTGTTCGAGACAGCGGCGAATGCGCTCGGCAACAACATTGGGGAAATCGGCTTGTAGCGTCCGGTGACTGATGACGCCGACAGCGATCTTCTTCTTAAGCGAACCCTTGTAGTTGTCGAATAGCGGGAGTTCCTTGAAGTCGTTTTCGGCGGCTTCAATGGTCCACACATCCCCCTTAAGGCGTTCGAGATATATCTCAACCGAGTTCGCGTACGACTCGTCCGTGAACACTTTTTGCATGTTGGGATTGCCCCAGCAGGTGTGGATCCAGACCTCAACGTCCTCCAATCCCTCCACCTCGCGGTTGAAGGCCTTGACCAGGAAGTCCAGCAATTCTTTCTGACCTGGATTGTAGCGGGCCATGAAATGAAGTGTCGGTTCCTCAACCTGGATGACTTTGCAGCCGGAAGCCGCAAGCTGGCGCAGTTCACAATTCATCGCCTCGGCCATGTCCCAGATCAACTGCTTCTTGTCGTCGAGATCGTAGTTGGGCGTGTGGCTGTCCAGGAAGAACGCCAGCACCTGAGCCGAGCAGGTGCCGAACTTCACGGGCTTGCCGGCCGCCATCGCGGCCTGTTGCGCCACGCGCCAGATCTTGGCGTACTCCAGCGGGTTCTTCGGATCATGTTCCACCTTGCCCACCACCCGCGGCCAGCGCCAGGTCTTGTAAATGGAATCCAGCATCGTGCCGACGGGATACGAGAGCAGCGGGGAGCGAGTCTTCTCGGATTGCAATTCCTCGTGCTCAAAGCCCTTCCACCGTTGCAGCATGTAATGATGCCACGAGCGGCCCGCTACGTCCTCGTCGAGGTGGTAATCTCCAGTTGTGAGGATGTCGAGCCCCGCGCGCAACTGATCGGAAACGACGATGGCGTGCGCGTCGGAGAACTGCTCACGATACCACGGGTCCATCATGGCGGTGTCGAGCGGGCGACCCCACATGTTCGCGTTGTACCAACGTGGTCGCGGCCACGAACCGGTTACTGTGGTCGGCAGAATCAGGTCTTTGGTTGCAGTAAATGCCATAAGTGTATCCTTTCAAACTGTTGGTCTCTGTCTTAACCAGGCGCTGCTTCACTGAGGCATCGAGTAATCCGCCCGGAGACCCCATCCGGTGCTCGATGAGCCACCCCACAAAGCGCAGGAACCAATATCTTTCTCATTCCTGCCCGTCCCCGGGACTGACTGCGATATCTCGTTCGCTTCCGCTGCCCTCTGTGAAATTATACCGCATTTTTTGCCGTATGCGAACGATTTCTTATGTTGGTGACAATTATCGCAGCCTCCATTGGCCTGTGTTTGGGGCTGTTGTGGATTTGGACCGGGAACCTGCTAACGCCGATGATCACCCACGCCATAAATGACATTGCTGCGCTGGTGTATTTCTTCAAGGTTTATCGGCATGATTAAGAACCTGGTTGGAAAGAGGTGAAAGGTCTTACGTTAACGTTATCGTACTTTTGTGAGCGATTCTGTACAAGCTGCGGATGCGTTACACAACGGATCTGACTGACACCGAATGGAGGCGGAAGATCAAGAAGTCGGAGTATCACCTGCGCAGCGCCAGAGTCAATCATCAGAGGGTTGGCGGCTAGAAACTGGGGCGAAACCCATCTTGAGCCCCTCCAAGGCACACACGCAAGATCATCGTATGCAGTTTCAAAACCTCGATTCCAATGCCAAGTGTCCAGCAGCCTCCCTTCGGGTCCTTCTTTGGAGCTAGTGGGCTGCCACTGGCATGCCCACATCGGCACACAGCCTGGTCGCCGCGTCCGGGCTGACCCATTTTACCATGGCCACAAAATTGAGCAGCGTTGGGCTATCGGGACTCGCTCGGTACATGGCCCGCAGGCTGTTGACGATTTTGTGATACGTGCCCGCGTACTTCTCATGCGTCAGCCGTGTCACGTAGGTTTCCATCACGGTGTGCGCGATTGGATCGGTCTTTCCATCCGCGCGATACGGCAATTGACAGCAAATTCGTATCAACGATATAGGGTCGGCCTCGGTGAGCGTGATCCAGCTCTGGCGGAGCTCATCGGAATTATACTTCGCATGCAAACGGTCTCGAATCACACTGGCGATGGCCGCCGCGTCCGATCGCTTCGTAATGAGCTCCTTGATGTTTGCCCACGCCAGTTGATGCTCCATTTCGGGCCGCAGGGTGTCCTGCGGCCGGGTTTCCTCCCCCAAGCCTGTCAGACTCAGCTCAGCCCCGAGCGCTTTGCCCAGGGCCTCGGCGGTGGCCTTTGGAACGCGATCATAGGTCATGATGGCCCTGGCCACCTGACGCTGCACCTCGGGGCGCAACAGCCGCAGGAGCGCGGCCAAAGCCTGGGACGTCGGCGGCTTATCCGGCGGTGGCGGAACAAGATGGCGCACGAACTCACTGACGACTCCGGTCAGGTCGGCCACCTGCTCGCCGCGCAGCCGAAGCACGTACTTGAGCGTCTTCCCGGCCCCGCCGCTCTTCCCGAGGTTGTTCACGATCATAAGCCGATGGTCCGGCCTGATGACAAAAGCCAATAACGCTTCGACCTTCAGTATCAGTTGTTCCTCCAGGGGCTCCTGAGGCCCAGTGACCCCCAACTGTTCGACCAAAGCCGGCAGGCGCTGTGCGAAAATCACGTCCGGGGCTTCCGTGTTTTGATGCTCGTAATAGTGAAGCAGTTCGATAGCAAACGACAGCCGCTGGAAGGCGCTCTTCTGTGCGCGCGCCTGGTCCGTGGAGGCTTTGCTCCGCTGAATCCGCTGGTAGAGCGCCTCCAGTTGCGGTCGCTTATTCGGTATCAACACCGCCTGCTGCTGGAACAGCGTTTCAAAATCGCTCCGGAACACCAGCACGATCTCCTCCGGTTTCGGACGCGAGTTCAGCTTCGGATCGGTGGTCATATCCTTGAAAAAGATCAAGGCCTCCTCGCCGAACTCCCGAATAACCCGCTCCCGCGGCACCTGGCCCTTGGCGAAGCAGCGGTTGGCCCGCACTACCCGTGGCGAAAAGAATAGCTCCGGGTCGGCGCTCAGTGACTCCAGCATTTCCCTCTCCAAGGGCGGATCCAGCTTGGTCAGTTCTTCCGTTGCCTGTTTGAGTTCAGCCAACAGGTCACGCTTCGTCTGATCTAGAGTCTTCAGTATCTCGGGCTGAGGCAATTCCGCTGCGACCGTGCCCTTGGTCAAAGCCGCCAGCACCTGGCTGACGTTGGTGTTGTGCTCGACCAACTTCGAGACGATCACCCCAACGTCATTGATCGGCAGCTTGCTCACCAGTGTGGTCAAGATGATCACCAGCTCGCTATGCGATTTCTGCCGATGCTCAATAGTGCGCTCCAGCAAGACCCGCAGTGACTTATTCTCCTGTTCCAGCGCCTCACGGTCTGCTTCCAGTTGCTCCACCCTCAGTTTTAGCTCATTCCAGCCCCTTTGGATGTCCTCTGTCAAAGCTCCCGGGAACGCGGCTTGCTCGGTTTGCGTCATATTCTCAACTGCAAGGGCTGGACCATAGCCACGCCCCTGCGCAGAGTGGCGAGAATTGGAAATTGCCTGCGCGCATGAGAGCTACTTTCATCCAGCGGCACTACCCAGTCAAGCCGGGAAAGGCAATTCAATCATCCCATCCGGCTGCGGATGAAGACGAAGTAGGCTGCCAGGATGGCCGCGAGCACATAGGTCAGCCAGCTGATCTCCCGGCCTTTGCCGCTGAACAGTTTGATGATGGGGTAGCTGATAAAGCCGAGCGCGAGGCCGTCGGCGATCGAGTAGGACAGCGGAATGCCGATCATTGTTAAGAAGGCGGGCACCGATTCGCTGTAATCCTTCCAGTCCACTTTGGTCACGTTCTGAATCATCATGGCGCCGACGATCACCAGCGCCGGCGCGGTGATCGGCGGGTAGCTGCCCACCATCGCAATCAGCGGGCTGAAGAACAGGGCCAGCAGGAACAGCGCGGCGACAACCAGCCCCGTCAAACCGGTCCGCCCGCCTTGCTCGACGCCCGCGGCACTCTCGATAAAGCTCGTCACGGTGCTTGTGCCCAGGGCCGCCCCGGCGACCGTGCCCACCGCGTCGGAGAGCATCGCCTGTTTTGCGCGCGGCAGCTTGTTGTCTTTGATGAAGTCGGCTTGCTCGCAAACGCCGATCAGCGTGCCGATGGCATCAAACACCAGCATGGACAGGAATACGAAGATGAAAGGCAGCATCTTCGGCGCTAGCGCGTGCGCCAGATCCATCTTGAGGAACGTGGGCGCCAACGAAGGGGGCGCGGCCACGATGCCCTTCGCGAATTCAAAGCGCTGCATCAGCACCGACCCGGTTACTTCCGGGGACGCCGCGATGGACCGGGGCATCTGCGGCAAGATCTCTTTGAGCACCACGGCCAACGCCGTCGCGCCGACGATGCCCCACAGGATCGAGCCGCGCGCCTTGCGGGCGTACAGCACGGCGGTCAGCAGGAGGCCCACGAAGAAGATGATCAGGTCGGGCGAGGCGAAGTGCGCATTCAGCTTTACCGCCGTGCCGGGGTCCTTGAGGATCAGCCCCGCGTTCTGCAGGCCGATGAAGGCGATGAACAAGCCAATGCCGGCGGCGATGCCGTTCTTGAGGCTGGGGCTGACGGCGTTGAAGATCAACTCGCGCAACCCCACCAGTGACAGAAGCAGAAACAGCACGCCAGAGATAAATACGACGCCCAGCGCCACTTCCCACGCATTGGCGAAGCCCGCGGCGGCGGCAGCGGGGATCGCGGAGAACACGAAGAAGAAGTTCTCCCCCATGCCCGGCGCCTGGGCAATGGGATACCGCGCGTACAACGCCATGATGGCGGTGGCCAGCGCCGCCGAAAGACACGTCGCTGTGGTCACCGCGCCGAAATCCATCCCCGTGAGCTTGCCGAACATCGCGCCGGACAGGACGGCTGGCTGGACGAAGATGATGTAGGCCATCGTCAGGAAGGTCGTCACCCCCGCCAGCAATTCCGTGCGCGCGCTGGTCTGATTCTCGGACAGGCGAAAGAATCTTTCCAGCATAGCAGTGGGGATCCCGGGAATGAGCTCGTCTAGCTTCAGGGCTTGCTGGTTCCCTGCAATCCGGCCTTTGGTGCTCCGGCTCGCTCGGCGGACCCCTCTTTCGCCTCCGACTGTTTGCGTTGCACGCCGTCCTCAATCGCGTAGCGGATTGCACCACCCTGTGGGGTCGCCAGCACTCGAAAAGACGGCTCGCCGTCGTAGTGACCGGTAACCGGATGGAACCGACCATCACGTTGAAGGGTCAAGAACGCCAAATAGGCCGGCTTGTCGTCCTGGGCAATCGGATGTGTAGGATCGCCCTTGACGATCAAATTGAGCTCGGTGGGGGGGTGGTCGAAGTAGATGAACTGTCCGCCGTTGAATTCCGGGAAGCTGGGGGCGTAGCGAAAGTGCAGCAGGGTGAACGCCTTGGCATGCCAATCCTTCAACCGTTCAGAGGTCTTCATGATCAGGACGACCTCGCATTGTGTGTTCAGGGCCTGGTAGTCCTTGGGGTCCCGCGGCCCGTATTTGGGGCCGGCGGAGGTCAGTTGATCGGAGGCATTGGTGGTCGCCAGCGGCTGGATCACCGCGACCAGATCCGCTTTGGCCCACATTTCTTCGAGAGGTGGGGAGTCCACCGGTCGGCCAAGGCAACTCAGCGGGCCGATCAGATTGAGCAGGAGCAGGCCAACGGCGAGGGGTGTTCGCATAGTATTCCCTTAGTCCGCAACTCCATCCGCAAGGGAGGAGCACGTTGTGTCAGTTTGTGATTCCGCAGCGTCCGCTCAGAACGCTTTCCACGGGAAGAAATACACAAGGTAAACCACGGCATAAACCCAAAACGAATCCACCTTCAGCATATGGCAAAAGGCAAAGAAGAAGATCAAGAGATGCATACGAATCACATTGATGTAGGGCCGGGTGAAAGGATCCTGCATGGACTTGCCCGGGCCCTTCCCGACCAGCTTGAGGACGTTCGGCGCGGAATGGTTATGCATTCCTTCGCGAACCTCTTTTACTGAGGCGACGAAAGACGCGAATACATATTTTCGTTCCGCAATGATCACAGGGATAAGGAATACGCCGTAAACCCAGAGCAGATGTTGGAAGACGGTCTTCCAGAGCAGGAGTGGGTTCATGAAAGCACGCCCGAAATCCGTCGCAGACAACCCTTCAATTGGGAAGAAGTGCGACAGAAAGAACGCGTGCCCGGCATGGAAACCACAGAAATGGAAGGAGAAGAACACCAGAAAGAATAGTGCTACCCCACCCCCAATTAGGATGGCCGGCAGACGATCCTTCTCCGGAGTATCCTTGTGGAAGATTGCCCTGATGCCAATATAAATCCCGCCGCCGATGGTTGACTGGATCGTCAGGTAACCGATGACCAGGCTTCCGAGCCATAGGCTCCAGACCAGGTCGGTCGTTTTCCATCCTTGTATCCAGGCGATGCCCAGTCCAATCGCAAACGCAATCCCATCCGGCAGGATTCTGCCCAGAGCCGGCCAACGGTATCCTGGTTGATTCATTGGTGCCTGATTATTAGGCCTGCCTGGCCCTCAGCCTACTATAATTGACTGTCGCGTTTAGAATGTCCCATGCCGTATATTCAGAAGCATGCACTTGGGGGGCGCACCCTCACCGTTATAAGTTGAGCAATACCAGTCAGTTGCCCGATCCACATCGGAGCACCTCCATACCGCCTCCGTGCCCCTTCCTTACCTTCGCGCCTGATGGTGGCTGGGCGGGCAAGAGATTCCTCGTGCAGGAACCCTAACAAATCGAGCCGCTGCCCAAGCTCTTTGACTAATATTCCCGCTTTTGAGTGATGCCCGGCATCGGGGCGGGATACTTGCCATCTTTGTCGGCCACCAACGGGGCAGCAGAACTCAGCGTGAGCTTGTCCACCTCGGGGGCGAACTCGTGTTCGCAGTTGAGCATGTCGTCGTAAGTAATCTCCTGCCCGGTGTGGGCGGCCATGCGCCCCATGTTGGAAACGAGGCTGGCCTCGATGCCGCGTTTGGCTTCGTTGTAGGGCTTGTCATTGCGGATGGCATCCATCAGATCGTTCCATTCGTTCAGATAGGGATCCTCTTCGCCCGCCGCCACTTTGGAGGTCCAGAGCAAGTTGGAGTGCTGCGCGTTCTGGCCTTTGAAGATCATAGAGGGAGCCCCGCAATCGTTGGCCTTGGCGACGATGGCCATGCCTTTGCCGCCGTGCACATAGCTGGAATAAATGTCGTTGCAGCCGTTCATGCAGCGCCCGTCCATATACATCTTGGCGCCGTCGGCAAACGTGTATTCCACATTGTACGTATCCAAATTCTGATCCACGTACGGCTCGCCGTCCGGGTTGGTCTTGTAATGTCGTCCGCCCAGCGCCTGGGCTTTGATCGGCCAGGCGTTCTTCATCCAGCAGAGCTGATCGACGTGGTGGATGTAGAAGTCGTTGTAGAGTCCGCCACTGGCCCACAGGAAGCTGTGGAAGTGTCTAATCTGCCAAAGCAATTCGCTGGGATCGCCCGGCCACTTGGTTGAAAAGCACGCGGCGGCCGGGCCATGCATCCGGTAGCCGCGCAGCAGAATGAGATCGCCGATCTCGCCGTTCTGGATGCGCTGATGCAGTTCCTGCATTGCCCGGCTGTGACGGGACATCAGTCCCACTCCGACCTTGAGATTCTTGGCCACGGACTCCTCGGCCAGTTTGAACATCTTGCGGCTGGTCGGGCCGTCCACGGTGACCGGCTTCTCCATGAACACGTTCAGCCCTTTCTGGATGGCGTAGGTGAAGTGGACCCAGCGAAACGCCGGCGGGGTGGTCAGAATGACTATGTCCCCCGGCTTCAGACAATCCATCGCCTTCTTGTAACCGTCGAAGCCGACGAACCTGCGTTCCTGGGGCACATCAACCTTGTCGCCGCACGCTGATTTAATGCCCTCATAACTGTCGGCGAGCCGCTTGTCGAACACATCGGCCATGGCCACGAGCTTCAGGGGGCCGCCTTTGCTGGCCATTGCGTTATTCGCTGCGCCGGTCCCGCGGCCTCCGCATCCCACCAGCGCCAGTTGAATGAGATCGCTGCTGGTGGCATGGACGTGGGGGAGGGCCACGCCTGCCAGCGCGGAAGCGGCGGCAAGCCGGCCAGTGGTTTTGATAAAGTCGCGACGTGTAGTAAGCGGATTAGACAATTCGTTCATAAGCACATCTTCCCGACGAAGCCGGCCTGCTGTCAATTCAAGAAATCTGCGCCCGAGTTCAAATGCGTCGTGTTCACCATCATCTTCGCCGGCGGCGCAACCTTCGTGATCTTGAAAGTCGTCAGTGCCTTGGTCGGCCTGCGCGTCAGCGAAGAGGATGAGAGCGTCGGGCTGGACCTGACGCAGCACGGCGAAAGCGCTTACAACGATTGAAGCCTCGTCCGGGCTGCCCCAAGATGCCTGTGACGTGAACCGTTGCCTTTCTCTGTCACAACATCATCTCGAAGTACCTCAACGGACATCCTCGATACGAGGCTTGCCCAACATCCCGGAAGCCGCATTTGGCATAGAACGGACCTGCGCCAGCCGGGGAGTCATACGCATCGAGTCGGATGGCGTCAGCCGGCCATTGCCGACAAATCCCTTCCAGTTCCGCCAGACACAGCCGGCCAATCCCCTGGCGCTGCAGATCCGGGGCCACGGCCATGGAAAGCAAGTAAAGGGAGCGGGCACACGCGCTAAAGTAGCGGGGATCAATGGCCCACGGCTTCTTCGTTGTCAAACGCGCGGTCGCGACCAACTGGCTCTTCTGGCGCGCCACAAAGACTCTCGATGTTCTCATATCGAAGAGCACACCCCTTTCGGTCGAGACGCCCGACCAGGGTCCTCGGCCGTATTGTGCGGTCAACTTAGCCGCCACGGCCTCACGGAGGGCGACGATGTCCAAAGCATCCTCAGCGGTGGCGATCAGCAATTTGATCCGCATATCCGATCTGGTGTCTAAACTTGCGCGCGGCGGGCCACTGGCGTCCAGCGCGGCGCCGGATGGCTATCCCGGCGTCCAGTGAGGTGAACCCGTTCGCCCTCACCCTGAATCATTCTGCTCACAAACCCCTTTCTAGCGCATCCCGTGCCTTACGGCGAGCGGAGGCGGTAGAAACGAGTGGGATAATCCGCCCACTGGGGATCGCTGAAATAATATGAGTCGCCCGCGAGGGTGTTGGTTTGCAGCGGAGACCAGGACGGATTCGCCAGATCCGTGCAGGCTTCCACCACAACGACCATCCCGCTGGCCCAGTTGATGTTGAAACCAAACTGATTTGTCTGGACACCGAAGCTGCCATCGCTGGTTTGCATCTGCGGTCTCCACAGCACCGCGGGAACGCCGGAATTGGCAGTGAAGTCGGCCCAGCCGGAGGTCTCGGGCAAGTAATAGGCGATCGGATGCTCGGCACCGGTGAAAACATCAGGGCCAAGGCTGGGGGCGTCGCCCTTGAAATAGACTGCCGTGAGGTTGCTGCAGCCAGTGAACGCCCACCACCCAAAGCTGGGGCTGGTGGCGTTCTTGGGGACCGTAACGCTGGTC
>OBLU010003967.1_pt1 | contig 13370 bp, 16 predicted proteins | sample 1518681 | NCBI WGS metagenome assembly OBLU01 (sample SAMEA3539304, study PRJEB22396) | soil metagenome | biome: tundra; feature: field; material: soil | place: USA | collected 2010-05 | depth 0.15 m | reverse complement strand
GGCACAGGCGCAATCGGCGGCACAGGCGCGGGTCCGCCGAGCGTTGCATCATCGGGCACGTTTACGGGAGATGGCACTACAACGGTTTTCAATCTCGGAGCGACAATCGGCAACGTCGCCAATGTCATCTGGATCGAAGACGGCATCCCGCAGACACCGACTACTGATTTCACGCAGGCGACTACAAACCTCACACGAACGACTGCTCCGATCAACGGCGCGGTGATCTCGTGGTATCTGTTCGGCAGTGCGGGCGCAACCGGATCAACAGGCGCGACCGGTCCGGCTGCGATGGCGATCAATTCCCAGAGCGCGGCCTACCAACTTGTCATAGGCGATGCGAACAACACTGTCCTGCATCCGACTGCCGACACGACCGCGCGCACGTTCACGATCCCGGCGAACGGGACCGTCGCGTTTCCGGTTGGCACATGCATCACCTTCGTCAATCAGCATGGTGCGGGCGTCCTGACGATTGCAATCACGACTGACGCCCTGTATCTTTCAGGGATGGCGGCGACAACAGGTTCTCGCACGTTGACAGCCTATGGTGTGGCGACTATTGAGAAGATCACGGCGACCGAATGGATCATCGCGGGCTCGGGGCTTACCTGATGACAACTTGTCAAGGACTGATGCTCGCTGAATGGGCCACTCGCTTCGCGGGATTTTTGACCCCTGCGTTGATGAACGGGTCTTCGGCGGCTGCGCTGATGGACGGAGTTACAGTCAACGTTGCCGGGCTCTTTGTTGCGGTAGGTTATAACGGCGGCATCTTCCCTCTCTATGCTACATCATCCGATGGATCAACTTGGACGACCCCCGCAAAGATGAACGGGTCTTCGGTGATCGCGAATATGACTAGCGTTACAGTCAACTCTGCCGGGCTCTTTGTTGCGGTCGGCTATGACACTAACAACTACCCCGTCTATGCTACATCGTCTGATGGCTCGACTTGGACGACCCCCGCAAAGATGAACGGGTCTTCGGTTTACGCCCAGATGAATGCTGTTACAGTCAATGCTGCTGGGCTCTTTGTCGCGGTCGGCAATAACACCAGCCACTACCCGGTCTATGCTACATCGTCCGATGGATCGACTTGGACAACTCCCGCGTTGATGAACGGGGTCTCGGCCTCCGGACAGATGTTCGCCGTTGCAGTCAACACTGCCGGGCTCTTTGTTGCGGTCGGTTATAATTACGCCAGCAACTACCCCATCTTTGCTACCTCGTCTGATGGATCAACTTGGACGACGCCCACTTCGATGAATGGGTATACAGGGTTTGGGGCGATGAAGGGCGTTACCGTCAACGCCGCCGGACGGTTTGTTGCCGTTGGTTTTAATAACAGCACTAACGTCCCGCTCTTTGCTACCTCATCCAACGGCTCAACTTGGACGACGCCAGCCGCGATGAACGGATTTTCGTCGTATGCACAGATGCTCGGAGTTGCAGTCAACGCTGCCGGGCTCTTTATCGCGGTTGGATGGAACGCTTCCTTCTTTCCTTTCTACGCCACGTCGCCCGATGGATCAACTTGGACATCCCCAGCCGCAATGAACGGGTCTTCGGTGATTGCGAGAATATACAGCATTGCAGTCAACGCTGCCGGGCTCTTTGTTGCGGTCGGCTATAACGCCAGCACTTTCCCCATCGCCACGCACAGCACTCATTAGGAGACGTCTATGTCACTCACCAAAACTAGACAACGGATGCTGAGCGACAGCACCTTCAGCGCGCCGATAGACAACATCCTGATCAACGGCGGGATGGAGGTCGATCAGGAGCACGTGGGCGCATCCGGTGCAGTCGGCAGCGGGTATGCTCTTGATGGTTGGATCGCGAGCAAGTCAGGTACGATGGTCTGTACAGTGCAGCAAGTCGCTGACGCTCCGGCTGGGTTTTCTAACTCCCTAAAAATTACCGTGGGCACCGCAGAGGCGTCCTTGGGGGCTGGTGACTTCTGCTTTATCTACCAGCCAATTGAAGGTTTTCGAACATCACAACTCGGATTTGGCGCAGCAGGCGCTCAATCCGTCACGCTTTCCTTCTGGACGAAAATACATCGCACAGGGACCTACTCAGGTGCAATTTCCAATAGCGCGGGCACGCGCGCTTATCCGTTCTCATTCGCGCAGAACGTAGCAGATACGTGGGAATACAAAACTGTCACGATCCCCGGTGATGTTACAGGCACTTGGATTGGCAACACCAACGCACTGGCCTTGCGTGTCCTCTTTACGGTGGCATCCGGTAGCACGTACACAGGTACAGTGAACACATGGGCCGCTGCCAATCTTGTAGGTGTAACGGGCACCGTCAACGGCGTCGCAGCTACCTCTGACGTTTTCCAAATCACTGGTGTATGTTTACTTCCCGGCACAGACGCGCCGTCAGCGGCGGTCTCGCCGCTCATCAAGCGTTCGCTCGATCAAGAAATTCAGGCGTGTCAGAGATATTACGAAAAATCGTACAGCTACGGCACGGCCATTGGGGCTACCTCAGTTGGTGGTTTCTTGGGGGCGACCTCAAGCGGTGTTGGGTTCTTGTGTATTATTTCATTTAAGACGAAGAAGAGAGCAGCGCCTACCTTAACGTCGTATAGTTATGTCACAGGCGCGGCAGGCAAGGTTTACGATGGGGGAGCCTCTGCGGATGTGATTGCAACCGTAGGCTCGCAGACCAGTGATACTGCGATGTATATTACGGCGACCACAGCCGCTAACGCTTTTGGATATTTTCACTTCGTCGCGGACGCGCGGCTCTAGACAACCTTTGAAAGGTATGCTAAGGGACGCTCCTAATTGGAGTGTCCCTTATGGCTTTTCGCTTTCATATTCTTGGTATCCCGCACACGATTTCTACGCCTGAGTATTCAAGCTGCGCCTTCACGCAAAAAGTAGTCAAGCTTTGCAAGATGCTCAAGGCCGAGGGGCACGAGGTTATCCACTACGGAAACGCCTCCTCGAAAGTCGAATGCGATGAGAACGTCGCGATCACTATAGGCAATGATCTCGCGGTCTCTTATCCCGGGCACAACTGGCGCAAGCAGGGCTTCCCGAATTTCGCGAAGACCGATCTGTGCTATAAGGTCTTCTATCACAACGCCATCGAAGAACTTGGCGAGCGCAAGCAACCCGGCGACTTCCTGCTCTGCACTTTCGGAGACTGGCACAAGCCGGTCGCCGATGCACATCCCGACATGATCGTGGTCGAGAGCGGCATCGGTTATCCCAACGGAGCGTTCGCGCAGTTCCGGGTCTATGAGAGCTACGCGATCATGCACGCCTATCAGGGCAACGCGGCGGCAGTCTCCGCGAGCAACAGTTTTTGGTACGACGCGGTGATCCCGAACTCATTCGATCTCGCTGACTTCGAGTTTTCGGCGATCAAGAAGGACTATCTCCTCTTCCTCGGACGGCTCAATACTGGCAAGGGTCTACATATCGCCAAGCAGCTCGCGGAGAAGACGAACATCCCGCTCATCATCGCAGGCGCAGGCGAGCAAGAGATGCCGACCGAACTCATCAGCTACGAGGGCAATGCCGGTCCTGCGAAACGCAAGTTGTTGCTACGCGATGCGCGAGCGACTATCTGCGCTTCGACGTTCCTTGAGCCGTTCTGTGGCGTGCAGATAGAGAGCATGCTTTCGGGCACGCCTGTCATCTCAAGCGACCGAGGCGCGTTCGCCGAGTACAATCTCCAAGGAGAGACCGGCTTCCGCTGTCGGACTTTCGAACAGTTCGAATGGGCAGTGCGCAACATCGATAAGATCAATCCAGACTTCTGTCGTGGATGGGCTGAGCAGTTCTCGCTCGAAGCGGTTGGCCCGAAGTACAGTGATTACTTCCAATCTGTGAAAGATATCTATGGTGGGAAGGGGTGGTACGAACCTCGACCGGATCGCATGAGGCTCTTCTGATGTCAGCGACACAGGTAGCGTCACTGTACGTCGTCTGGTATCATATGATCGAACGGTGTCACAAGTCAGGCTCGCAAGATTTTAAGGACTATGGAGCACGCGGCATAGCGGTATGCGATAGGTGGCGTGCGTCTCTTGAAAATTTTCGCGCAGACATGGGGCCGCGTCCGCCGGGGTATACGGTTGAGCGAAAAGAAAATGACAAAGGGTATACACCGAAAAACTGTCGGTGGGCTACACGTAAAGAGCAGGCGTACAATACTCGGCGTAATCACTATCTGACGTTTCGGGGCAAAACTCAGATCATGTTGAATTGGGCTGTCGAGGTAGGTATCCGGCAATCTACAATCCTACAGCGGTTAGACGCGGGTTGGTCAGTATCCCGAGCTTTGACGACACCGTCTCGCAGCCCCGGTCCGAGAAAATCAGCCGGTGGCTTGCGCTAATTTTTCAGTCCGTCAAAGACATCTTCGGTGGCGCGGGATGGTACGAGCCGCGTCCAGATCGGACACGACTTTTCTGAATAGCTCAGCGGCAAAAGATGCTAGTTGTTTTCCTTAATTCCGTGATGTAGTCTTACGGCAGAATTTGACGTGCCTTCGTTTCCTCGGATGACCGAGATGTCGCGAAGCCACCTCAATGTTTTTTGCCAAGGCTCTCCATGGGGAGATGCTGAAACGCTTCACCCCATCACCACTGGAGAGTACCATGGTCAACGTGTCCACCCAGATTTCCGACGTTATCGTCCCCGCCCTCTTCACGCCGTACACCCAGCAGCTCACGATGGAGAAGACCGCGATCATCCAGAGCGGCGTTGCTGCTCGCGATGACTTCCTCGACAACCTGCTCGCTGGCGGCGGTCTCACTTTCACCGTGCCGTCTTGGCAGGACATCGGCGATCCGGCGGAGAACGTTTCCTCGGATGACCCGAATACTTCCTCGACCCCCAACATCACCCAGACCTCCGCCGAAGTCGCGGTACGCCTCTCGCGTAATGCGAGCTGGAGCACCATGCGTCTGGCGACCGCTCTGGCCGGTTCCGACCCGATGCAGTCCATCGCATCGCGCGTCTCCGACTACTGGGTCCGCCGGTTGCAGCGCGCCTTCGTGGCCGTTGCCAACGGCGTGTTCGCGAACAATGCCCTTACCGATCCGACCCTCGGTCGCTCCGGCCAGCTCGGCATCAACGCGGCCTATGGTCACCAGAACGATCTGACCAACGACATCAAGGCAGGCAGCTTCACCGCTGGCGTGACCAACTTCTCGGCGTCGGCGTTCATCGACACCGCGACCCTGCTCGGCGACGCCGCCGAGGATGTGACCGCCGTGTTCATGCACTCCATCGTGTACAGCACCGCCCAGAAGAACAACCTGATCGACTTCATCCCCGACAGCGAAGGCAAGGTCAATATCCCGACCTTCCTTGGTCGCCGAGTGATCGTCGATGACGGTATGCCCAACCCCGCTGGCGACGCCAGCAACGGAGCGCAGACCGGTGCAGGCATCTATCACACTTGGCTGGTCGGCCCGGCATCGTTCCGGCTCGGCGTGGGTACGCCCATCGTGCCGACCGAAGTGTTCCGCAATCCGGACCGTGGTAACGGCGCGGGCAGCGACACCCTCTACAACCGCGTCGAATGGGTCATCCATCCGGTCGGCCACGCCTACGTCGGCAGCCCGGCCACCGAAGGTGGACCGACCAACGCCGCGACCGCGAACAACCTTGCCTACTCCGGCTCGTGGGTTCGTGTCTTCCCGGAGCGCAAGCAAATCAAATTGGCGCGCTTGATCACTCGCGAGAGCTGATAGTTACCTCGGTTTGATCGACGCCAACAGACATCAGGGGCGGGCTTCATCGCCCGCCCCTTTCTCTTGATCAAGGATTGAAATCATGGCCAATCAGCTCTCTGGACAGACCGGACCGTCGCCTCGCGAGTACGACAGGCATCGGCGTTACGACAAGGATAACCGTGTCCGTCATTCGCCGCAGGCGAAGGCCTTTCTTGCTGCGGAGGCGACCCGGCTTTCGAGCACCGCCGCCGTGATCGAAGACAAGCTCGACAAATATGGCGCGGGCCGCGTCAAGGCTGCGACCAACATCAGTCAGCTTCCGTAAACAATGTTTGCGCGCGTGCTGAGTTGCGGATAAGAGGGGGACACTTCGGTCTGCCGTTCGCGCCGCGCAATACGCCCGGGAGGAGCAGCTTTCGCGCTGCCCTCCCGGGTACTTAATCTGTCCCCCGCACCATGAGGTGAAATATGTCTACGTTCCCCAAAGCAGCCATCAAGGAAATTCTCGAAGCTCTCGACCACAAAAACGATGCACTCTGGACTGACGACGGCTCGCCGCTCGTATCCGAAATTCAGCGCCTCGCAAACGACAAGACCATCACGCGCGGTCAGATCAGCGACGCAAGTCCCGGGTTCGTCCGCAAGACAAAAGACAGCGTCACCGAGGACGTGCAGCCCGGCGACGAGCCCAACTTGTTTGATGACGCGCCCGGCGGCGGCGGTGTCGTCGTAGAAGCGAAGAACACCACCATCATCGGCCCCGGCCCCTTGGATGTACAGACCGAGGATGATGGTTTCGAGACCGAGGAAGAAGAGCGTGAGCGTATCAAGGTCATCGCTAAACAGCGCGTGAGCGATGCCGAGCTGGCTCTCACGGATGCCAAGACCCATACGGCGGAAGCCTACCGGGCCGAACGTCAGGCCGAGCAGCGTCTCACTCGGGCTCTGCAACAGTACAGTGCTAAATTCCCGCCGATGTCTGCGGCGGAAAATATCAAGCAGCACCACGCGCGTCAGCAGGAGCTTCTGCGGGAGCGCGTCACCGGCTCTCGGTTCGAACCTAACTCGGTATTGAACCCGGTCGATGCGAGCCTGATGGATCGAAAACGAAACAACGGTCGAAACGGAAAAGGGCCAACCCCGGCTCCGTATCTTCCTCGCAAAGCAGCGGTCAACTACTAACGGTCGCTGACCCAGAAAAGGCGATCAATGGCTCCCTTCATCCCGGGCAAGGTAAATCAGAAGCGCCGTCATGCAGCAATGCAGGCGGCGCTTTACCATGCGCGGGAGAACCGCAAAGATCGAGCGGACCCGAATACTTATGCCACCTCTCCCGCGACTGCCGGACATCATTGGGCGTTTGTCTATACAGGCAATGGGGACATTGAGATAGCCGATGGCAAGCCTGTCGTCATACTTGTGAGTAACTGAAAATGACCGCAATCTTCTCAGTGCAAGACGAGACCGGCACCGTCACGCAAATCACGTTGATGCCTTCGCCGTCGCCCTCGCAGCTTGTATCGGTCGGCGACACCGGTCTCTATGCGGGTTTCCCTGATGATGGCACAAGCTCCACGCTCGCGCCCGCGTTCAACTCGCTCGCGTTCACCGTGATCCAAGTGCTCGACGACGAGCACTTCTCTGTCTCAACCATCAAGGCGAACATGGCGGACTGGCCCGCGTTCGGCGTCATCACGTGGCAGACCGGCGCGAACGTGCTTGAGACTTCAACCGTGGTCGAGATCGACGGCGCGAACGCCTACATCTCCGTTGCCGAGTTTGTCAAGTATCATCTGGCGCGCGGCAACGCGGTCCCAGTCGGAGTGACCGATCAGAACATCAGGTCCGCCATCGTGCAGGGCACCGATTACATCGATCAGAAATATCGCTTCAGCGGCGTGAAGCTGTTGCAGACCATCGGCTCTGCGATCATCGATGCGAACGCAACGTTCCTCGAAACTTGGCTCACGCCCTATGCGCTCAGCGGCGTTTCGTATCTCACACCAAGCACCTCGAAGCAGAGCACCGAATGGCCCCGACAGGGTGTCGTGGATTATAACGGCGACACGGTCAGCGGCATCCCCAAGGCGGTAAAAGCTGCCTGCGCGGAGTTGGCGATCCGAGTTCTCAGCGGCGTCGCCTTGCAGCCTGACTATGACACCGGTCTCGTCGGAGCGGGCGGCGTTGTCTCGTCGATCACCAAGAAAGTTGGTCCGCTGGAAACTGTAACCGCCTACGACACCAAATTTGGCCTCGGTTTCTTCGCGTCGTTCCCCATCGTAGACAGGATACTCTCAAAGGCTGGATTGCTCAACTCGGGCGGCTCGCGGACGGTGATACGTTGAGAAAGATGCTAGTTGTTCCGGGCCATAGGATAACATAGAATGACCGCGAAATTCGACTATCAAGCGGCAATCGTGGACGCCGACAACCTGATCCGATATTTCGGAATGGATGCCGTGCTCCGCCGCGCAGGGAGTAGCCCCGAGGATCGACCATGTCGGGTCGCGATCATCGAATACGACCCGCGTGAAAAGCCCGCCGATCTCGCTAATCCGACCGACCGTAAGGTCATCATGTCGGCGGCGAATTTGGGAGTGCCGCCTGATAACGAGCTTGATCAATTGGTGACGTTCGTGCAGCCCCCAGCGAGCCCGCCAGTTGTTCACGAGGTTCTACCGCTGACGTGCAAGCCTAGGCCGACAGCACCTGCCGGGGTCGTGGTGATTTGGGAATTTACGGTTCGGAGGTAAGTGAGGAGACTAGATAGCTGATCGCGAGTTGCAGACTTTCTACAGTGTCGCCGATCAAGCCGAGCGCCGCGTTACAGCGTGTGCAAATCCAGCCTCTGAATTTGCCAGTGCGATGGTCGTGATCTAAGCAGAGCGATTGCCAGCGGACGTTTTGGCAAAGCTCGCAGCGGCCATCTTCGGGATACGGTCGGACGGTTGTCGGATCGACAGGGACATGACCGTGTTTTATGGCAAGTGCCCGTGAAGCGCGGATTTTGTAAGAGAGTTTGTGGCTACTATAGGTGCCGCGTCGAGATAGACGACCTTCGGGTGACGACTGCCAACGTTGTTGGGTTGCTCTTCCCTTGGGCGATGCTTGATAAAGCGCCTGTCTAGCAGCTTGTGTTGGATCGTTAACCATGATATGACCTCTTTATCCGATCTCTCGAAAAAGGTCAAGGGGTTAGCGCTGATGGCAGCAAAAGCAGACAGGCGGACAATGATTTTGGAGACGCTTGTGACAGCTTTGTCCGGGCTCTCCGTTACGCTCAAGGACGGGTCCGTCATCGCAGCGGGCAACATCGTGCATAATCGCGATGAGCTTCCTGCGGAGAAGGTCCCGGGCATCATCCTCTTGGATGCCGACGAGGTCAGAGACTTACGCTTTGTCCAAAATCAGGGACGAGGCGAACGGCCCGGACCCGGCATGATGAAGATGACGCCAGAGATTTACGTCGTGCTCAGCGTTCGCAAACCGCAGAACGTGAACGTCGGAGAGGATTTGAATTTGGCTCGTGCTGCGATCATGAACTTGGTCCTGCACAACAAAGACCTTCAGGCCATCACGGGGTCTGGCGGTTCTATCGCTTACGACGGGTGCGTTACCGACTTAGCACGCAACCGGACTATGAAAGGCCAGATGGGTCTGAGCTTCACGTTCTCGTACCCATTCATACCGGACGAATTTTCGCCTGCATAACGGAGAGTGACCCATGACCACTATCGGAAATGAAACCATTGAGGGCTCACTCATCAGCCCGAACATCGGCAACTATTACATCGGTAAAGGCATCGTCAGCATCAAGCTGCTTGGCGAGAACGCCTTCATCGATTGCGGCAACGTCCCGCAGTTCGAATTTACGGCGAAGGTCACGCAGCTGGATCATTTCAGTTCGCGAACCGGCGTCCGCGTGAAGGACTTCACCGCCGTCATCGAGATCGCGGGCTCCCTCACGATGCAGCTTGAAGAGCTGACCGCGCGTAACATGGGCTTCGCCCTGCTCGGCCTTCCGACCGGCGGCCCGTCGCCGACCCCGGACACCATCGACATCTTCTCCAATCCGGTCATTTACGGGGCGGTCCGGTTTGTCGGCACCAATGACATCGGTCCGATCTGGACCGTGAACTTCCCGCTCGTGAAGCTTTCGCCGAGCAAGGCGCTGGGCCTGATCGCGAATACGTGGGGCGTCATCGATCTCGACGGCGACGTGCTGTTCGATCAGAACCAGCACACCTTCGGCACCGCGACCGTGTCGCTGCCGAACTCGCCCTCCAACGTCCTCTAAGGCTCTGGCCTGATTTGCTGCTCAGCAAATCAGGCTACAGCTTGATTGTCTCGTGTGCGTAAAGCGCCGTTTTCTGGTACTTTACGCACATGGAATATACTTCACCCAGCCAAGGAGAAAATCCCATGTCAGAAGATGTCAAAGTCGTACCCGCATCAGGCACACTGCCGGACCGGAACGCGGACAACATCGTAGGAACCTATCAAGCCCCGAACCCCGGCGCTCAGCCCGGAGAAGTTGCCGATCAGCCCTTAGCAGCTCAGTCGGCGGCCGATCCCGATCCGCAGGCCAGCGTCGATGCTAACAAGGTCGATGACAAGGACCGCATCCAGACCGCTGATGATCCGCACCCCGAGGCGACCGCCAAAGGCGCGACGGACCCGGCAGTCCACAATCCCCGGGGGCCGCTCGACGGCAGTGGCGTCGGCAACGATGGCCAGCCCGCCGTCGCTACCCGGGTCGAGAAGCCCGCTGGCGAACCGACCAACGACGAGGTCCATCTCCACAACCGGAACGCTCACCGTGGCGTCGCCGCCGGTCCGTCCTCGGAACCGGTCACTCGCCCCGTTCGACGCGACGAAGTCTGATCTGAGCGGGGCCTCGGCCCCGATCAGCTTTACCTTATAGTCTGTCCCCCTCCAGATAAGGAATACGTTATGAGCAAGATGCCCGGCCTCAACTTGGCTGACCTCGCGCTGATGTCAGAAGATGTGCCAATCGGAGATAGCTACCTTACCGTTCGTGGCGTCAGCGCCAAATCCGGTCTCGAAATCTTCACACGCTTCCCCAAGATTTTGGGGATGATCAGCGGAGAGGGGTTTAACCTCGGCACGTTCCTCACGGTCGCACCGGATGCAGTCGCAGCGATCATCGCAGCGGCAACCGGAGAACTCGGCAACGGGGCGGCGGAAGAAGCGGCGGCTAATCTGGGCCTTGAAACCCAGTTTGATATTTTGGAAGCCATAGGGAGGCTGACCTTTACAAGAGGGTTCGCCCCTTTCGCGGAACGGATCATGGCTCTCGCAGGCGCAGCCAACTCCGCCAGCTTTTCAAAGGTGCCGGATATGAAATCGCCAGTGGAGTTGAAGCCCTCATCGCCGCCGGACACCCCCCAAGCGTAGTTTGGGATTACACTCCCAGACAGATGGCCGCCTACACGTTTCTCGCGGCCAAACGAAAAGACCGCGAGAGCCACACGGCCCTCGGATTGCTAATGCTCGCTCAGAACGACCAAAAAGCGATCAAGAAGCAGTTTGAGGACTGGGAAAAAGATATGTGAGGATTGGAATGCCCAGACGAACAAGCAAATCTCCTCCGTATAAGACACCTAAACGGACAGACGTATCTCCCCGTACACTGTTCGCCGAACAACTGACCGCCGCGCGAAAGCGCGGCATCGCTTTCGAGCTTACATTTGAACAGTGGATGAGCGTCTGGAGTAGATCGGAGAAATTTAGCGAGCGGGGATGTCGAGTTGGTCAATACGTGATGGCGCGACCCGGAGATATCGGGGCGTACTCTATCGACAATGTTATGATCATCACGTGCTCAGAAAACCACTCTCAAGCTAGGGCAGCGGCTCAAGCGCAGCGGTGGGGGACCTAGCCCTTGGAGTTTTCAATCGAAATCGACGCGGAAGCGTTCAAGAGTAGCATCGCGAAGACCGCTGACCAATTCGAAGCGGCGTTCTCGGCAGCGAAGAACATGATCGCATCGATGATGCGGCAAGAAGTGACACAGGATATCCAGCGCGCGGGCAACTTCGGTTCGAGGTTCTTAAGCGGCCTGAGCGTCACAGTAGATGGCGACACGATCACCACGAAGCTCGACGCCCCCGGAGCGAGCATCTTCGAAGAGGGCGGCACCATCCACGGCAACCCGCTCCTATGGCTTCCGATCAGCGGCACCGACGCAGAAGGCATTCAAGCGAGCAACTACGGTGACAAACTGTTTTCGGTCAACCGCAAAGCGGGCGGCCCACCGCTGCTGTTCTCGATGCGAGATCGATCCCCTAAATACTTCGGTATCCCAAGTGTTGAAATCCCCAAGAAATTCCATCTCGGCGAAATCCAACAAAGCGTGATGGAGAACTTCAAAGACATCTTCGAAGCCGCACTAGGGGCAATAAATGGCTGAGCTTGATCCAATCATCGCACAAATTCTGCTCAAGGGGGACAGTGAGTTTCTCGGAGCATTGTCGCGTATCGGCTCCGAGGGCGCCGAGCACCTGACGAGGCTCATGGAAGCTGCCCATAGCGGAGCCTCTGGGCTGGAGACCCTCGCGAACGCCGCCGGGATAGTCGAAAATGCAATCGCTGCCGCAACGGCTGCGCTTGTGGGGTTCGTAGCAAGTCAAGACGAGGCGATCCAGAAGACAGCCTTCCTTGCCGAAGCCATGGGTACGACCGCTGCGCAGATCAACGGCATTGAAGATGCCTTCGCTGCGGCGGGTGTCAGTGCCAACACTTTCGAGCGTTTCGCGCAACGCCTGACCACGACCATTGCTCAACAGTGGCCGCAAATCACCGCGAACATCCGCACCGCTGCCACGCAACAGAGTATGGCGCAAGAGGCTATCGTCTCGGCGACCCTCCGTGTCAAGGCTGCGCAGGATACGGTCGCATTCGGTGCCCAAGAAGACGCACTGAAAATGTCTTCGGCGAACCTTCGCGTCGAACAGACCTATCGCAGCTTGCAAAAAGTAATTGAAGATAGCGCATCGGCCGCGATGAAGGCGATGAACTCCGTATCGAGTGCTCAGCTTTCCGCTGAGGCCGCGCACAACCGCGTCAAAGAGCTGGAGGGCAATGGGCCGTCCGACGCGGAGAAGAAAGACCTTCAGCTTCGTCAAGCACGACAGGCTGCGGACGACGCCGATCAGGCCGTGCGTGATAAGCGTCTGGCGCAACAGCGCGCGGCACAAGATCAAGCGGATAAGCTTGCGGCAGCCGAACAAGCTCATACCGCTGCTCAGCTCCAGCAACAGAAGACAGTAGCCGAACTCGAAAACGCTCAAGTGCAGCGCACGAATGCGCTTGCCGAAGCACAGGACCGTGTCGCTACCTCGCGAGAGCGAGCAGACAAACAGGCCCTTACGAGCATTCCGTCGATCAGCACGGCCCTGCAAGGCGTCATCGATAAGAGCGATGGCGTTGCGAAGAGCGTTGATCTCAACGCTGTTTCAGTCCGTAACCTGTCGAGCGGTATGATCGCCCTTGCGGCGGCAGCCAATAATGGTATGAAGCCGACCGGCATGCAGGTCTTCGCGGAAGTCGTCAAGACGCTTTCGTCGAACACGAGGGGCCTGATCAGCGCGGATCAGGAGTTGGCTCTCGTTCAACAGTTGGGCAGCCGATCCAT
>OBLU010003966.1_pt1 | contig 13371 bp, 12 predicted proteins | sample 1518681 | NCBI WGS metagenome assembly OBLU01 (sample SAMEA3539304, study PRJEB22396) | soil metagenome | biome: tundra; feature: field; material: soil | place: USA | collected 2010-05 | depth 0.15 m | reverse complement strand
TGGCGAAGGCCTCGGTCAACGCGTGAATCCGGTCGGTGTCCTTGAGCGCCACGCCCGGGCAATACGCCGCCCGATAGCCAAGCTTGCGATGCGCCAGTGCCAGAGCCTCGGGGTCCTCGGTGTTGGCGAACGAAGGGCCGCCCAGCCGGATCGAGCGCAGCTTGGGTTCTGCCGCGGACGCCTGGCCGAGCAGCACCGGGCCGGGTTCAAGCAGTGCGGCGGTGGCGGCCATCGCGAACGAGTCACGGATGAAGTCACGACGATTGGATCTGCGAAGTTCCATGCCCCTTTGTCTCATGATTCCTCTCTCCCTTCAAGCGCTAACCCCTGGAGTCGCTTTCCTGACATTTCCTGCCCCGGCCACCGCCGTCAGGCCCTGGGCAACGGTGGCCGGTCTGTAGAATCAGTAGCCAGGCCGCGCCCGGGCCTTGCTCCTTTGCCGCTTGCCGCATTCTGGGTTGACATTTCTGGCCCAGGTTGGCTCCCCAAAAAGGCCAGCCTCTCGCCCTACATCCACTGCCAACCCCCTGGTCCATTCCCGCTGACAGGGCGGCAACCCCGCCGGAGTCCCCCCGGAGCCTCCCCGTAGTACCTCTTATCGGCGATAAGAGGTACTACGGTGAGGCTCCGGTGAGGCCCGCATGCTGGAGGGGAGGGGGCTGCGATGGCGTCTCGGGGTGCCTGATGACAGTTATTTGCGCCTGATTACAAAGCGCAGCTCTTTTTCAACTTGGCGGAAGGCGCGCCGAAGCGTAAGAAGAACTGCATGTATCGCGTCCTTGGAGCTGATGGCAAAGAATACGGCCCAATCAATGGTGAGGTAATGCGCCAATGGATCACCGAAGGCCGGGCCAACGTGCATACCAAAGTCAAACCAGAGGACGGTACCGACTGGCAGGCGCTGGCATCGGTGCCAGAATTTGCGGCGGTGCTTGCCGCATCTGCAGGCGCGCCGCCGCCGCTGCCTGCGGCCCTGGTGGAGGTCAAAACGAGCGGCATGGCGATCGCCTCGCTTGTGCTGGGAATCTTGGGGCTCTGCGGCATTACCGCGCTGGTGGGTTTGGTGCTTGGGATTGTGAGTTTGGTTAAGATCAACCGGAGCGGCGGGCGGCTGTCGGGTCAGGGGCTGGCGATTGCGGGAATCTGTGTCTCTGGCTTCATGCTGTTCTTCAGCATCCCCGTCATGGCCGCGATGCTGCTGCCGGCGCTGGCGCAGGCCAAACAGAAGGCGCAGAGGATTAACTGCGTCAACAATATGAAGCAACTGGGACTGGCGGTTAGAATGTATGCCCTGAGTCACAACGACCAGTTCCCACCGGCGGCGACCTGGTGTGATGCGATCCAAGGCGGCACCGGCTCAACCAAAGTCTTCCAATGCCCAACTGAACCGGGCCGCCTCTCCGCGTATGCGTTCAATGCGAAGCTGGACGGCAAGAAGGAGAGTGAGATTAACCCGCAGACCGTCTTGCTGTTCGAGAGCGATGCCGGCTGGAATGGCTCTGGCGGCCCCGGCGAGCTGAAGCCGCATCAGCACTCCAGCCGCTCTGTGAACGTGGCCCTTGCGGATGGTTCGGTGCAGTCAATACCCCGCGCGCAACTCAGCACGCTGCGGTGGGATCCCTAGTAACCTCTGCCGGCTTTTTCGTAAGTACAGTATCGTAAAGGCACACTATGTATAGGATTGTAGGAAAAGACGGCCAGCAATATGGCCCGGTCACCTCGGAGCAACTGCGGGGCTGGATTGCGGAAAACCGGGCGAACGCCCAAACCCTCGTCCAGGCCGACGGCAGCCAGGATTGGAAACCGCTGGGATCCTTCCCTGAGTTCGCCGCCGATTTGAAGCCTCCGCCGATGTCCGCGGCGGCTCCGCCGCCGATCACGCTGCCGCCGCACTCCCCCGCGTACCGGGCCTCGAACAGAATCCCCGCCGGCATTTGCGGCATTCTATTGGGGGGGCTCGGGGTCCATAAGTTCATTCTCGGTTACACGGGCACCGGCCTGATCATGCTGTTGGTCACCGTGCTGACCTGCGGCATCGGGTGGTGGGTAATGCACGTCATTGGCCTGATCGAAGGCATTATCTACCTGTGCAAGTCCGACGAGGAGTTCGTCCGGGTGTATGTTGACGGGCGGAAGGAGTGGTTTTAGCTGCCCTTCCCGGGCAGAATCAGCTTATGTATAAGATCATCGGCGCGGACGGCAGGGAGTACGGCCCCATCACGGCGGACCAATTGCGCGAATGGATCGCCGAAGGCCGGGCTAACGCGCAAACCCGCGCTCAGGCCGAAGGCGCGGCGCAATGGAAGCCCCTCACGGAGTATCTGGAGTTCGCGCCGGCGCTTGGCCGCACGCCTCCGCTCTGGCCCGCTCCGGGGCCAATCTCCATTACCCCAACTCCCCGGACCAATTCCCTGGCTATGATGAGCATGGTCATGGGCATTCTCGCGATGACTTGCGGCATGTGTTGTTGCTACGGATTGCCATTTAATGTACTGGGGATCGTCTTCTCCCTCATCGCCCTGGCCCAGATAAGGAACGAGCCGCGTTCGCAAGAGGGTCGGGGCTTGGCCATCGCGGGCCTGGTGCTTTCCCTGTTGAGCCTTGTCCTGTCATTCTTGTTCTTCGTTTTCGGCCTCGCGCTGAGCATGCCGGACATCCTGCGCCATATCCAGAGGCTATAGCATGACCTTCTCTGCAAGCTGGTCCAAATCCGCACGTCCCGCTGTCCTGGGTGTCTTTGGCCTGCTTGCTGGGGTCGCCGGCATCGTCTTGTTCTGCTTCGACCCGAGGCAATATCATTTCTATCCGGTCTGCTTCTTCCACCAGACCACCGGCCTGCTTTGTCCCGGTTGCGGCACTTTGCGGGGGCTCCACCAACTGCTTCACGGACACCTGGCAGCCGCTTTTCGCTTTAACCCCATGCTGGTTGTGTCCCTGCCATTCTTGCTCTGGTTCGGCGCGAGATATGGGCTGCAGAAAGCGGAGAACCAGTCGGCATCCCTCGGCCTGCGCCCGGTTTGGTTATGGCTGATGCTGGGGGCAGTGCTCGTGGTGAGCGTGCTGCGGAATCTGCCTGGCACATCCTTTGCCATGCTGCGGCCATGAGCCGCGCCAGCCGAAGCTTGCGCACAGACCTTTAATCGAATACAACCAAACTCAACCAGGACCAATGAAAGCCAACAACCTATGTACAAGATAATCGGAGCAGATGAAAAGGAGTACGGCCCCGTCACCGCCGAACAGTTGCGCCAATGGATTGCCGATGGACGACTCAGTCTGCAATCAAAGGTTCTGCCCGAGGGCGCGACCGAATGGAAGGCGGTCGGGGAGCTCCCTGAATTCGCCGCGGCTTTCTCGGGCCCAGTGCCGGCCATGCCGGCAATCCCCGCGCCGAGCCAAGCGGGGACGGAGTTGGTAAACGGACCCGCGATCGGTTTAATCGTCTTGGCCATTGTAGGTGCGCTTCTTCAGATAGCCTCCTTGGTCCTCAACCTCGCCGGCGCCACCTTCCTGGCCGGCAGCCAGATGCCCAAAGAAGCCTGGGCCAACATGTTCACCGGCACCGTCGCCGTGGTATCGAGCGTCATCGGCATCCTTGTGAGCGGGTTGATTCTTTTCGGCGGCCTGAAGATGAAGAAGCTCGAAAGCTACGGCCTGGCCATGGCCGTCAGTATAATCGCAATGATTCCCTGCTTCTCCCCGTGCTGCGTGATCGGTTTGCCGATCGGAATATGGGCCGTGGTCGTGCTGTCGAAACCGGAGGTCAAGAGCGCGTTCCACTGAGCATGGCGGCTATGTATAAACTCATCGGCGGAGACCAAAAGGAATATGGGCCAGTCAGCGCGGACGAGTTGCGCCACTGGATTGCCGAGGGCCGACTGAGCGCACAGAGCCTTGTGCAGGCCGAAGGAGGTGGGGAATGGAAGCCGGTTTCTTCTTTCCCAGAATTCGCTGGGGCACTGGCGGGGCAGGTCGGACAGGTGCCGTCGGCTGATGCGGCGTCCCCGCCTGCCATCGGTGCAGCCTGGAGCGCCGAGGTCTTGGCGCGCCAGCCGGAGGTGCAAGTCGGGCGCTGTCTTGCGCTGTCCTGGAACCTCCTGACCGCCAACTTCGGTCTGCTCTTCGGGGCCACTTTTTTGGTCTGGCTCATCACTACTGGCTGCCAATTCATCCCCTTGATCGGGGGAATTATCGACTGGCTCATTCACGGCGTGCTCTATGGAGGTTTATACTTGATCTTCCTGAACCGAATTCGCGGGCGGCCAGTATCAATCGGTGACGTTTTTGCCGGCTTTAGCCTGGGGTTCGTACAGCTCATGCTGGTTGGTTTCCTAACCAAGTTGCTGACCCTTATCGGGTTGGGTTGCTGTCTGGTGCTGCCCGGCCTTTATCTATTCGTCGCGTGGATTTTTAGTGTGCCGCTAGTGGCAGACAAGCGCCTGGAATTCTGGTCGGCGATGGAAATGAGCCGGAAAGTGGTGACGCGGGTGTGGTTCGAGACGTTCGGCCTCGTGCTGCTGGCGTTCCTGCCCGTCATTTTATCATACATGTTTGTCCAAGTCATGGTTTCCTTCACGGTATTTCCCGTCGTGGAAGATCTGATGCGCTCTGGGCCGCCTGACTTCAGCCATCTGATGGATGTGATGATGCATGTTGCCAAACTCAGCATCCCGCTCGCGCTGCTGTCCAAATTCATACTCCTGCTCAACTTGCCATTCGCTTTGGGCGCGCTGATGAATGCCTATGAAAATCTCTTTGGCGCTCGAACCGCGCCGCCCGCTTAGTCGCCAGACTGCCTGGGGCTGTTTGACTACTAACATAGCGATGCCCGGCTTCGGATCGTTGATGGCAGGCCGCATCTCCGGTTATGGGCAGGCCGCACTGGCGGTCGGCGGGATGATTGTAACCGTCGTATTTGGAGCCCGCTTTGTCTTCTGGTACTTCGCCAACTGGTCGCGTTTCCACGGACTAGACGCCGACCCCGCGGACGCACTTGGTGAAATGTGGCAATACGTGAAATGGCCGTTGCTTGGTTTTGGGATGTTCGGTATTGGCTGGCTCTGGGCGCTGGCGACCAGTCTCCAAATCGTGAATTCTGCAAGAAAGACTGAATCAGCAGCCGTACCCCCGCGCCTGCGCTAAAGCGAAGCCCAATAGGAACCTCTCAAGCCTCAGCTTTCTGCCGGTTACCTCCAGCAGGCTCTTGACAAGACGACCCTATCGCGGCTCATTCCTCCGTCAGTTAATAGATTTATGCGCAGATTTGCTGTCCTTTTGCTCGTCGTAATGTCTATATCCGCAAGCGCACTTGCGGAGACGCCGCGCATTGTCATTGACGACGAAGAGTATGTCGAGAAAGTCACCGAAGCGAGCGCCCGGCTATTGCAGGACGGCAAGCTCAAGTCGCTCGATTCGTTGCGAGTGCAGGTCCGCAGCGGGGGCTTTTCCGTCAAGCCAGTCCCGATTGCCCACCAGAAGCTGGAGGCGCCGGAATTGTGCGACCGGCTGCGGCAGAGCACGCTGGCGATCGGCAGCTACTACAAGTGCCCGGATTGCGGCGACTGGCACTTCAACAGCAGCGCCGGGTTTGTCGTGGGCGAGGGAGGCGTCATCTGCACCTGCTGCCACGTGGTCCAGGCCGAAGATGAAGGGGTCAAAGAAAGCTACCTCATCGCCGCCGATGATGCTGGCCGCGTCTTTCCCGTTCAATCGGTGCTGGCGGCGGATACTGAGTCCGACACCTGCTTCGTGAAGATCAACGCGCCCGGGTTGAAGCCGCTGCCGCTGCGCACGGGCACCCGCGCTGGTGAACAGGTCTATTGCCTAAGCCATCCTGGCGGCTACTTCTTCATGTTCACGCAGGGCATGGTGGCGCGCGTGAACCGCAAGCGCAATGAGGTCCTGGATGAGCACGGCCAGACCAATGGGTTGCTCACCCGTCCGATCCTCTTCCTCAACGTTACGGCCGAATTCGCCCCCGGCTCTAGTGGCGCGCCCATTGTGGACGAAGCTGGTAACGTTGTGGCCCAAGTCGCGAGCATTGCCGAAGCGGGCGAACCCCCCGCCGGTATCACCAACGCTCCCCCGTCTCCCAGTGTGCCCATTCGCTTCTGCACTGCGACCGAGGAAATTCTGCGCCTGACCCGGCCGGACACTCTAACCGCCCATGAGCCGGCGGGCTCCAATGCTCCCCCCGTCCGCCCAAAGCTGCACTCGCCGCACTGAAAGGCGACGCGTTGATTACTTGCTTCCCCAGGTGAAGTCGTCGAACAGCGTCACGCTGTCGGCCTTGGTCCAGACGCCGACCTTGCCGGCGTCGGAGAAGCTGTCGTCGTCGGCCTCAATTACCTTTTTGCCGTCGAAGATGACGGAGAACTTGTTGCCCTTGAATTCGACGCGCAGCGTATGCCACACGCCGGGGGCGACTTTGGTGTCAACGTTCTTGAATGAGACGCGTTTGCCTTTGATGGTGTGATAAATGGTGACATTGTCTTCGAGCGCGTTGGCGCGGGCGATGTAGTAGTTGTCCACGTCCTGGCAACGCCAAATGACCCCGCCCGCCTGGTCTTCCTTGCCGGAGACGGGCTTGAACTTCACGGCGACGAAGCCGTCCTTTAGGCTGGTATCGTTCTTGAAGCAGACCGGGTAGGTGGCCTTACCGGATTGCTTGAGGACGTTGGGTTTGCTGGGAGCGGATTCGTCAGCAACGACTGCCCATTTGGCGTCCCCTGTGCCAGTCCTAGTGGCGGTCCAACCGGCCGGCGGCGCGCCGGTTTTCAGGTCGTCGAAGTTGACCGTGTCGGCCAATGCGGAGCCGCACATGAGACCGGCCAGGAGTGCGAATGTTGGTAATGTCTTCATGTCAGTTAAAGTATGAGCGATTTCAGTGGCTGGCTACGCAAATGAAGTGACCGTGGTGGAAGGTGACGTCGCTCCCCATGAACCTCCCTTCTCCGTACCTTCGGCCACCCTCTCCCCGCGTCGCGGGGAGAGGGCAGGGAGAGGGGCGTGTCCTGGGAGGTGCATGGCCGGTGAGCAGGTCCAAAAGGAACAGGAAACCGCCCTGAGTGTGCTGAAAGTCATCCATCGCTGGGATTGCTGCGAGGCCTGGGATCGTTATGGAAGGACAATCGGGGATCTGGTAGAGTAGCGGCTATGAAGGCGCTGATTTTCGATCTGGATGGGACGCTGGTGGATACGGTTTATGCCCATGTCCTGGCCTGGCAGGTGGCCTTTGCCGAGGCGGGTTTGCCCATCGACGGCTGGCGGCTGCACCGGCGGATGGGGATGAGCGGGGGTCTCTTCAAGCGGGCGGTCATGCGCGAGTTGGGCCGGACCGTTTCACTGCCGCGATTGCAGGTGCTGGACCGGCGCCACGCCGAGCTGTTCCGCAAGTTCATGCCCCAGCCGCAGCCTTTGCCGGGCGCGGCCGAGTTGCTGCGATTCCTGCGCCAGCAGCGCGTGCTCCACGGTATTGCGACCTCCAACCGGCGTCCGCACTTCAATAGCTCGCTCAAAGCTCTGGGAGTCCCCAAGGAAATGGTTGTGGTGGACCGCCGTGATGTAGCACGGGCCAAGCCGGAACCGGACCTGTTTCTGGAATGCCAGCAGCGCTTGGGCGTGACGGCGACGGATTGTTACGTGGTGGGCGACGCGGTTTGGGATTTGCTGGCGGCCCGGCGCGCGGGCATGCTCAGCATCGGCCTGCTCAGCGGCGGCTACGGTGAGGATGCGCTGTTTCGGGCGGGCGCGTTCCGCGTGTTCCGCGACCCAGCCGAGCTCCACAATTACCTGGACGAATTGGGCGTGCTGCCATGACGCCCGGACAAAGGATGCGTTCGCTTGTTCGGCTACCCGGAGGCATCCTCCTGCTCATTGCCTATGGCTTGACCCCCTTGATAAATCGCGAAAGCGGGTTATGTAAAGAGTGTCCGCCATCAGGCTGGCGTGGGTTCTGACTCGTTCCTTTTGTCAACGCATGCGATTAATTATTGTCTCCAATCGACTGCCGTTCACGGTAGTGAACGAGGATGGCGGGCCGCAGTTTAAAGTAAGCTCCGGAGGGCTGACCACGGGGCTTTGGAGCTACTTGGAGCGCGGGGCAGGGGGCTCGGATGAGCGGCCAGAGTTCCTCTGGCTGGGCTGGCCGGGGACGACGGTGGCGCCCAAGGACGAGGCGGCGGTCAAGGCCTACGCGGAGAAGGAGTTCAAGGCCCTGCCAATCTTCCTGCCAGAGGACAGAATGGACCGCTTTTACCATGGGTTCTGCAACAAGACGCTATGGCCGCTGTTCCACTACTTTCCAGACCTGACGCGCTACGAGGAGGAGTATTGGGAAGAGTACAAGCAGGTGAACCGCGTTTTTGCGGAGGCGGTGCTGAAGGTGCTGCGGCCGGACGACCTGTTGTGGGTGCATGACTACCAGCTCATGCTCGTGCCCGGGCTGGTCCGGGAGAAGTTTCCCGAGATGCCGATCGGGTTCTTCCTGCATATCCCGTTTCCGTCGTACGAGGTGTTTCGGCTGTTGCCGAGGGCATGGCGGGTGGAGATTATCGAGGGCTTGCTAGGGTCCAGCCTGGTGGGTTTCCATACTTACGACTACACTCGCGACTTCCTGACGAGCGTATTGCGGACCGTCGGGTACGAGCACCAGCTTGGCAGCCTGACGTTGCGGGACCGCGTGGTCACGGGGGACACATTCCCGATGGGGATTGATTACGAACGTTTCGCTAAGGCGGCGGCCTCGACCGAGACGGAGACGCGGGTGGCAGACCTGCGGGCGAAATGCACCGGCCAGAGGGTGATCTTCTCGGTGGACCGCTTGGACTACACCAAGGGCCTGATCAACCGGTTGCGGGGCTACGATGTCTTTCTGAAGCGGAATCCGCAGTGGCACGGGAAGGTGGTGTTCATAGTGTCCGTGGCGCCGTCACGAATAGCACTGGAGAGCTACCAGGCCATGAAACAGGAACTGGAGCAAACCGTGGGTCGGATCGTCGGGGCCTATGGGACGGTCAACTGGACGCCGCTGGTTTACCAGTTTCGCAACCTGGGCTTTGAGGAAATTGTGGCGCTTTACCGGCTCTGCGACGTCGCGCTAATCACCCCGCTGCGGGACGGGATGAACCTGGTCGCGAAGGAGTTCGTAGCGTCGCGGCCGGACCAGACCGGGGTGCTGATCCTCAGTGAGATGGCCGGGGCGGCTAAGGAGATGGGTGAGGCGCTGGTTATCAACCCGCTTCACAGCGGTGATGTTGCACAGGCGCTGGAACAGGCGCTGGCGATGCCAGTGGAAGAGCAGGTGCGGCGGAATCGACTGCTCCAGGAACGGTTGCGGCGCTACAACGTGGTCCGGTGGGCGGAGGACTTCGTGCAAGCCCTGGAGGCGACACAGAAGACGGAGGCAGCCCGGCAGGCGCGGGCGCTCAGCGGGAAAGTGCTGGCCGGGTTGATTCAGCAATATCGGTCGGCAGTCCGGCGGGCTCTGCTGCTGGATTACGATGGCACCCTGGTGCCCTTTGTGGAGGACCCAAGTCTGGCGCGGCCGGACCAGGAAGTACTGGAGCTGCTTACCGGGCTGGCCACGGCTGCGCGCAACGAGGTGATCATCGTGAGCGGCAGGCCGCGGCGGGACCTGGAAGAGTGGTTTGGGGCATTGCCGGTGGCTTTGGTGGCGGAGCATGGCGTCTGGCTTCGGCCCAAGGGAGGCGACTGGCGGATGCTTAAGACGATCACCACGGAGTGGAAGGAGCGGGTGCGCCCGATTCTTCAACTGTATGTGGATCGTCTGCCGGGGGCGTTGCTGGAGGAGAAGGAGTTCTCGCTGGCGTGGCATTACCGCCGAGCGGACCCGGAACAGGCGTCGCGGCGGGCCCGGGAGCTGCTGGACGCCCTGGCCGGATTCACGCGCAACATCGACGTGCAGGTGCTGGAAGGGAACAAGGTGCTGGAGGTCCGCAACACCGGGGTGAGCAAGGGGAGCGCGGCGACCGAGTGGCTGGGCGGATTGGGAGCCGACTTTATCCTGGCGATTGGCGACGACTGGACGGACGAAGACCTGTTTCGGGCGCTGCCGCCGCCCGCGTATTCGGTGAGGGTGGGTCTGGCGAACACGGCCGCGCGGTACTATCTGAGCAACCACACAGCGGTGCGGCGGGTGCTCCGTGAATTGAGCCAAGTCCAGTCCGAGAAGGGAGCCGACTTGGCGGCCTCGGACGCGCTCTCGCGGGACGGGCGCCAGCCGGTCAAGGCGCAAGGATCGTAACGCCATGCCCGCCCCCTCCCGCGATCGTGAAGGACCGGAATACGACCCACTCTGGTACAAAGGGGGGGTCATCTATGAAATGCACGTCCGCTCCTTCCACGATGCCAACGCGGACGGCTGCGGGGATTTTCCGGGCCTGACGGAGAAGCTCGACTACCTGAAGAACCTGGGAGTGACGGCGCTATGGCTGCTGCCGTTCTACCCGTCGCCGCTCAAGGATGATGGGTATGATATCGCGGATTATTGCGATGTACACCCCCTTTACGGCACGCTGCGGGACTTCAAGGTATTCCTGCACGCGGCGCATCGGCACGGACTGCGAGTCATCACAGAATTGGTCTTGAACCATACTTCGGACCAGCACGAGTGGTTTCAGCGAGCTCGACGCAGCCCACCTGACAGCCGGTGGCGCAGGTACTACGTTTGGAGCGGCACGACCGACCGTTATCGGGAGGCGCGGATTATCTTCAAGGACGTGGAGACTTCCAACTGGACGTGGGACCCCGTGGCAGGGGCCTATTACTGGCACCGTTTCTTTTCGCACCAGCCGGACTTGAATTACGACAATCCCGAAGTGCATCAGGAGATGATCCGGGCGGTGGACTTCTGGCTCGACCTGGGCGTGGACGGACTGCGGTTGGACGCAGTGCCCTATCTCTATGAGGAGGAGGGCACCAATTGCGAGAACCTGCCTAAGACGCACGCGTTCCTGAAGCGGCTCCGCGCGCACGTGGACGAGAAGTACGGGGGCCGGATGCTGCTTGGGGAAGCGAATCAATGGCCGGAGGACGCGGTGGCATATTTCGGCCAGGGCCGGGGCGACGAGTGCCACATGGCGTTTCATTTCCCGCTCATGCCGCGCCTGTTCATGGCGGTGCGGATGGAGGACCGCACGCCCATCGTGGACATTCTGGAGCAGACGCCGCCGATACCGCCCGCCAGCCAATGGGCGCTGTTCCTGAGGAACCACGACGAGCTGACGCTGGAGATGGTGACCGATGAGGAGCGGGACTACATGTACCGGATGTACGCGCACGTCCACCAGGCGCGGCTCAACCTTGGCATCCGGCGGCGGCTGGCGCCGCTCCTGGGCAACGACCGCAAGCGGATCGAACTGTTGAATGGGCTGCTGCTCTCCTTGCCGGGGACGCCGGTGCTTTATTACGGCGACGAGATCGGGATGGGGGACAACATCTACCTGGGAGACCGCAACGGCGTGCGGACGCCGATGCAGTGGAGCGCGGACCGCAACGCAGGGTTTTCGCGGGCCAACCCGCAGCGGCTGTATCTGCCGATCACCCTGGACCCCGAATACCACTACGAAGCGGTGAACGTGGAGGCGCAACTCCGCAACCCGCACTCGCTGCTGTGGTGGATGCGGCGGGTGCTAGTCCTTCGCAAAGGCTGGCGCGCGCTGGGCGAGGGGCGCCTTGAATTGCTCGCGCCGCAGAACCGCAAGATACTCGCCTACGTGATGCGGCACGAGCGCGAGACGCTGCTGGTGGTGGCCAACCTTTCGCGGTTCCCGCAGCCGGTCGAGCTTAACCTGTCGGCCTTCAAGGATCGCGTGCCCGTCGAGTTGTTTGGCCGCACGCCGTTCCCGGCCATCGGGGAGCTGCCGTTCCTCCTCACGCTAGGGCCCCATGGTTTCTATTGGTTCTCGCTCGAACCCCGCCCGGCCGCCGCCTCAAGCGGGCCGCGGGCGCCCGAGGCGCTAAGCCAAGTGAGCGTCGGGCGCGATTGGGAAGAGGTTCTCTCGGAGCGGTCGAGGCCGGCGCTGGAAAGGGCGTTCCGGGCTTACTTGCATGCCGCGAGCTGGCTTGGCCCTGGCAGAAAGCCCATCAAGACGGCGACGTTGCAAGAAGCGGTGGCGCTGCCGCTGGGGACGGCGAATGCGTTTCTGACCATCTGGCAGGCAGAGTATGCCGGCGCCGAGGTGGAGTGGTATGCGGTGCCGCTCGCCTTCGTCGTGGGCGACGAAGCCAAACGCTTGCGCCGCGACGAGCCCCAGCGGGTGGTGGCGGAGGTGACGATTGCGTGGCCCGAGCAGCGAGGGGTGCTGTACGATGCGCTGGGGCTCCAGGAATTCGACCTGGCCCTGCTGGACATCATTACGCGGCGGCGGCGGCTCAAAGGCCGGGGCGGGAACGTAGTCGCCTGGCGTGGGCCGTTATTGCGCAGTCTGTCGCGGAAGCCGGCGGTGGCATTGGGGAGCGCGCCGCTCGAGACCCGGCAGCGGCATACCTCGGTCCGGTACGGCGAGCGGCTGGTATTGAAGTTGTTCCGCCGGCTGCATTGGGGTGTCAATCCCGAGCTGGAGCTGGGGCGTTTCCTTACCGAGCGGGGCTTCACCCATGCGCCGCCGCTGGCCGGCGCGCTGGAGTATCATCGGGCCGATGGGGAACGGCTGGGCCTGGCGGCGGTTCACGGCTGGCTGCCCAAGGCGGAGAGCGGCTGGGAGTACACGTTGCGCGCCTTGGGCCGGTATTATGAGCGGGTGCTGTCGCTGCCGACGGAGGGCGGGAGTTTCCTGCCGGCGGGCAAGCCAATGATCCAACTTGTTCGCGAGGCGTTCCCACCCGAGGTGCCCGAATTGGTCGGCACGTATCTGGAATCGGCGCGGATGCTCGGGCTGCGGACCGCCGAGCTGCACCTGGCGCTGGCCGCTGACCCGACGAACCCGGAGTTCGCCCCTGAACCTTCCACCACCTTCTACCAGCGGAGCCTTTATCAGTCTATGCGCAACACGGCGCGGTACACCCTGCAGAGGTTGCAGGATGAGCTTCCACGTCTGCCGGAGGACGCGCGGCTCGCGGCTCAGCGCGTGCTGGACCTCGAGCCCCAGCTACTAAAGTACTTCCAATCGCTGCTGGCGTTGCGGGTCAGCGCGTCGCGGATTCGCTGCCACGGCGACTACGGTCTGGGGCAGGTGCTGCACACGGGCAAGGATTTCATGATTGTGGACTTTGAAGGCCACCCGACGCTGCCGGTGAGCGAGCGCCGCATCAAGCGCCTGGTGCTCCGGGACATCACGGGGATGCTGTGCTCTTTCCATTACGCCGCGGATATGGCGCTGACGCGACAAATTCATCCGGGCCGGCTGGCGC
>OBLU010003965.1_pt1 | contig 13371 bp, 10 predicted proteins | sample 1518681 | NCBI WGS metagenome assembly OBLU01 (sample SAMEA3539304, study PRJEB22396) | soil metagenome | biome: tundra; feature: field; material: soil | place: USA | collected 2010-05 | depth 0.15 m | reverse complement strand
TCGCCACCCAGGGCAGGTGCCGGCCGATCCGGGTCCACAGGTGGTCATAGCGGCGCCGGGTGATCGGCCGCCCGTTCGCGTACCGCAGCAACTGCCCGTCCGGCGGGGCATGCCGCTCCTGGCCGTGCTCGATCAGGCGGCCCATCAAGGTGAGCGAGACCGGCTGCCAGCGAACCGTCTCGCCCTTCTCCCGCAGCAGGACCAGGCACTGGTCCGGGTCCAGATCCCGCGGTCGCAGCGCCAGCGCGCCGCCGCGCCGGCAGGCCGTCTCGGTGTGCAGCCGCAGCAGCAGCGTGTCCAGCTCCGGATCATCACCCGTGGCCGCGGCGACCTCGTTGATCTGCGCCAGCCGCGTGTCCGGCAGCGCTCGGCGGGTGGTCGGCAGGCGGCGCGGCTTGGCCACCTTGCGCGCCGGGTTGTCCGCCTCGCCGATCAGTCCGTCATCGACGGCCCGCCGGTACAGGCAGCGCAGCGCCGCCACCAGGTGCTCCTCCGCGCTGCGGCCGCCGCGGGCGTTGCGGCGGGCCACCACGTGAGTCTTGACGTACGCCATCAGCTGCCGGATCTCCGACGGGGAGGGTTCGTCCAGGCGGCGGTCGCCCCAGTGCTCGATGACCCGGTTCCAGTACGAGCCGTACGCCCGGCGGGTCCCGGCGCTGACCGCCGCGGACACGACCGGGACGTACTCGGCGAAGGTCGGCACCGGCTTGCGGTCCTGCGGGACGGCGGCCAGGTCTGCTGGGGTCAGGCCCATCCGCTCCAGCAGCACCAGCGCTGCCTCCACGACGGCTTGCTGGGAGGCCTCCGGGTTCATGGCCGCCTCCCGTCGCCGCAAGCCGGGGCGTGCGCCCGCAGCGCCTGGTCCACCACCGCGAACGAGTACGCGGCCAGCATGTCCTCGCCGGGCGAGGCGGCCAGCAGCACGTGGTCACCGGCCCGCAGCCCGCAGCGGCGGCGCAGCGCGGCCGGGATCACGACGTAGGGCCGGGACGGCACGGTGACCATGCCGCCCGGGTCGCGGCGCGCGACCATCACCCCGGCCTCAGCGGTCACGGTCAGCCGGTCACCGCCCCGCCACCCCAGCGCGGCAATGGTCACCCGGTCAGCGACCCGGCCAGAGGCGTCGATCCGGCCGAACCCGTAAACCACCTCCGGTCGGCCTGGGGGACTGGCCAGTGGCATCGGCCGGCCCGCGCCCGGCTTGCGCTGCCGGAGGTGGCCGCGGCTGGCGCCAGGGATAACAGGGGCGACGGGCCGGGCCGTCATGCCTGCCTCCCGGACAGGAGGCGGCCGCGCGGCCGGGAGCCGGGGCGGCCGAGATGACCGGCCGCCCGGGCGCGCGTGTTCAAGCGGTGTCTGTTTTGGGGAGATCGCACCGGTTTGTGTGTCCGAGGGGGGACTTGAACACGCAAAATGGTCCATAGGCTGACCATGCGGCAGATTTTCGTGACCCGCCGATCCTAACTGACCGTTTGCCGCTACTATATGTACATAGACTCTTACTTTGGGTATCAGTTTGACGCCTGGAAGCTTTCCGTTATTCTTCTCATGCGGCAATCGCCCCGCAATAGTGTGCTGCTAGCGCTGCATGCACGGCTGACTATTCTGCTTGCCGTGCCAACAATGAGGTGAGGCGTGGCTAGAGTCGATTTCTCCAATATAAATCTATACGCGCTAATAGATTCAGACAGCGACGAAGCGCGTACATTTACGACATACATGGGTTACTGGACATGCCTGGCTGATCATGTCCAATACCTTTACGGCGACGAATGCACCCAAAACCTCCTCGCGGAGCTGCGTAGTCGGCGCAGCTTCCGCAAGCTTTCGGGCCAGGGTAAACCCACTAGTCCGGACGATGTCCGGGCACTCCTCCTCAACGGGTGGACATCCGAACTGCGGCTGAACCTGATCGATCTCGAGGACAGAAAAAAACTCATACTGGCCAATCACGGTGCTCCCATTGATGCTTACTACGCAACATCGCGCCACGCCACAGCATGGCTCTGCGTACGCGACGGGACGGCTCCGACAACCCATAGGGGCCTGCTTAACGCCATCGCAGCCCAGGCCACCGGGAGTCGCCTCTACCCGCCACCGTGGAACCTCTACTGCACCGCAGTAGAACCTCATGCCCTCTACGGCGGGTTCAACGCCCCTCCAGGCAAGTGCAGCAACCTAGCCGTGACTGCCGATCGCAATGCCCGCGCAGCCATGCTCCTGCGCACCACCCGCAGGCGCGGGGTGGATCGGCGCGTAGAGGAGGTAAAGCAGCACCTGAAGCTGAATCGGGCGCCTAACGGCGAAAGAAAACGTCAGGACCAGAAGCTACCCGCCACCACCATCTTCGACTTCGCCTGGCGTATGCGCGCCCGGTCAAACTACGGTGACCCTGCGATGTTCTACGTAGGGTCCCTAGGATTCGAGCGAGCCCGAACCTACGCTGCTGCGACCCGGGCATGGACAAATGCCACAATGTTTCTATTCGAGTCTCTAATAGCACAGCGCGCTAAGGCACTCCTTGAAGACACGGCGGTGCATTTCATAAGCCGTGATCAAAGCCAACTCGCCGCAACGCTTATCGTCCCGCGCCTCCAAGCCCTAGGGCTTCTTACCAGCAGCACACACACGACCAAGAAACCATCGCTACTCGAGTCAATCCGCGCCTGATGCTTGCCGTGACAGGCAGTCATGTTCGCTCCGTTTGGCATACGCCCCCGTGAGCAAGCCCGGCGAGCACAAACCGCGAGGAGGACGCACCATGGTCAACGCGACGCTTTGCGGGTTCCGGCAACCTAGCGCGGCACTCTCGGGACATTAGCCTCGACCCCGTGACGCGATTGGTCCCCAGGGGCTCCGGCGTGTTCCGGAGTTGCCCCGATTTGTGTGGCATGTGACTGATAGGACGGAATCGCACGGTTGATAGACGCGGGCACGCCACCCGATCATGTAGGTCTCTGAAGTCTGCATGAACGAGGTGTGGCATGCCCGGCAATGGCATTGTCGCGCGTGGGCGCGCGCGTGGTCGAATCCGGTCCCGGCGGCCAGGTCCCTGCGGCAGACCGGCCGCCCGTCTCCGCGGCGGCTAAGAGCTGGCCAGGATACCTCCGGGCTCGCCCGTTTCCAGGTCAACGCGGAGCCACACCGGCCCGCGGTGCGGTGGCCGGCTCCCAGCTGGAAGGATCGCGTCGCCAGGCTTCAGCGCGACGGAAGACTCAGCCAGCCTGAGGTCGGGCTCTACCCTCGCCCGCGGTGCCGGCATAAACTCTGCGGCGTGGCAGATGATGACTGGCGGGTGTGCGTCACCTTCAAGGATGAGGCGCATGTGCGGCGGACCGCCGAGTTGCTGCGCGAGCACCAGGTGACGGACGACGCGCGGCGCCGGCTAGGTAACCGCATCGTGGTATCCGAGGATCGCGGCGAGCTGTTCCTGTACGCCGGCAGCGAGAACGCGGCCCGCGAGGCCGAGCAGCTTGTCCGTGATGTCCTCGCCCAGCACCAGATGGACGCGGACGTCACGCTCTCCCGCTGGCATTCAGGCGAGGAACGGTGGGAGGACGCCGGCGTCCCGCTGCCGGAAACCGCCGAGCAGCGGCACACCGAGCACGAGCGGCTGATCGCGGACGAAACCAAGGACTCGCTAGCTTGCGGCTACGGCCTGTGGGAAGTCCGTTGCGATCTGCCGACCCACCGCGAGGCGGTCGGGCTGGCGGCCAACCTGAAGGCCGAGGGCTACCAGGTAACCCGCCGCTGGAAGTTCCTTAGCCTCTTCGCCGACAACGAGGACGCCGTGAACGACCTGGCCAAGGCGGTGCGGCGCGATGCCCCGGCGAACGCCGCCATCCAAACCGAGGAAGGCGTCTTCGTCAACGGCGTCGCGCCGCTCTTCCCCGATTAGCGATAACGTCCTGTGGCGATACATCACAGGACGCGGCTCGCCCTGATGGCCCCCGGCCCCGCTTCGCGGGACCGCTCCCCAGCAACAGCAATCTGGCCAGCGCATTCCGCCATGCTTACTAAGAACGCAACAGCCGGTGGGTTCGCGAGCTCGTCGGCGGCCCCGGTGAAGGATCTTCAGCCCCGCTGAACTCGTCGCCTTTCACTGCAGATAGGCCGCAGTATCACCTTGTCGTGGCCGTTGGACGGGCGGCCCGCCGGGCGCCGGGACGCCAGCGACCGCGATCACGGCGGTGACCGGCGCCGCCCGGCCGCGGGAGTATTGTACTCATGGCAACAGGGCCAACGTTGCCTGATGAGGCATTAGGACATAAAGGGACATTCACGGAACACGCCGGAGCCCTGGATTGGTCCCCAGATCCCTGAACCGCCGCGGCGACCAGGCTGAGCATGTCCGCCTCAACGGCAAACCCTCTCACGGCTCATGCCTCCATTTCTCAGACTTTCGAACATTAATTCTATTACTGGCCCGCACAGCAGGCCGTACCGCGTCCGTCCAGTCGTCAGCGCATGGATGCGGATTGTAAACACAAAGGCGGCAGCCATCTGGCTTTCTGCGGCCGCGTCGGCCATCATTTGCGAAACCCTGATGAGTAATGCCATTAGTAGGTGTGCCGCTACCGCGTAGTCGGCAACTTGAGTCTTGGCCGCGCCGAAGACTTCCCGGTATCGATGGGCACGCAATGCCGGGTTTTGAGGTACCCGTCACACGGCGAAGTCGTCATGCAGTCGGGACTGCATGCGGCGCACCGATCCCCGGTCAGGCGAAGAAGGTGAACGTCCGGCCGATGAGCGTGTATCCAGCAGCAGCGAGAATGCCGTCTAGCCGTCCCGCTACTGCGATGTCGGCTCGGTCGCCTGCATCTCTTGATTGATTGCGCTGCGGGCCTCTGCCGGGCCGTTGGATTCCGGCGGGTTCGCGGGTGGCCTAACTGGGAGCCTAAGTGGCTGCCAACGGCCACCGTCGCCCAGCCACAAGCAGCCACACCGGGTGTCCGGTCTCACGGAATCGTGCCCGGTCTCCAGGAAGCTTGCCTGTTCCGGTCGCCCGTCTCACGGAGGACTGACCGCCGATGCGGCTGACCAGGACCGTAGGTGAGCGACCGGGTAAAGATGACTGCGACAAGTGCTCGCCGGGCGGCGCTAAGGGGTTCCCGAGGTGGGCCATCGCTACTGTTCGCGTCTCACCGGAGATTGACCGCCGCACGTCACAGAGCGTAGGTCTCGGCAAGGAATCCTGAGACCGGACACCGGGCCTCCTAGTACCTGATCAGAGGCCCGATCCAGCCTCGTCCGGCACCACCCAGCTACCCTGCGAACTCGACTGATACTCAAGCAGGTCCTCGGCCGCACGCCGATGTGACGCTCCGGCTCTCTCCGGCCAGCGTAAGGACACCGCCCAAGTCGAGCGTCACGCTGATCTGCGACGATGCGGCGTGCTGGCACGGTGACGGCTCGCAGGGGTCCGTCCTGACCGGCACCGCAGAGCCGCAGGCCACAGGCACGCCAGCGGATGCGCCAGTCCGCGAGCGGGTCGAGGCGTTCAAGGTCGTCAACGGCCGGATGCCTCGCCGGGGGAGCTGAAGTTGATCGTGGACGGTGCGGGTTTAAGTTCGTACAAGGAACCGGCCCATGTGTTCGTTGCGTGTCCCCAGGGCTGGCTAGCGCAGGCCAGCGGGCCGTCAGCGGTTCCGGTAACCGCTAGCTAAGCCATTGGTATCCGGCTGGCTGCGGCTGATCACGTTCGCTGCGGTTGGCCAAGCCACGTTCCGCTCGCCGGCAATGTCAGTGGCGGCTGCCATCCTGGTCTTAAACGCGCAGTGGCGGTACCAGGCGAGGAGCGCAGCCTGAAATGTGATCGAAGATCCTCTACGTCCCAGGGACGGGGGCACCATGAAAGCCGTCATCATCCACGCGGACGGCCGCCACATCGACCTCGCCGCCACCGTGGACACGGACACCTATGCCGAGCTTGAGAACACGGCCTCGCCGCGCCATCAGCCCGTCCTGTGGTGCGGCGCATGCGGCGGCGGCATCTACATCAAGCACGGCATCGTCCGCAGGGACGAGTTGTTCGGCTGCCACCATCACGCCGGGACCTGCACCGAGACGCTCGTCATCCGCAAGTCGAAGATGAGCGACGAGCACAAGCGGGAAGCGGAATATCACGCCAGGGCTGCGGAGCGGGCTGGCCACGTCGCGGACTTCGAGGTGGTAACAGCCGGGCACACGAGGGTCGATGTCGTGGTCAACGGCCGCGTGGGCTTCGAGATCCAGCGCTCGGCGATCAGCAAGGCCGCCGCAGTCGACCGCACCGCCCGGTCGGTAAGGGCAGGACTCGGGACGGTCGCATGGTTCACCGACAGGTCCACGTCGCCTCCGTGGAACGGCCACGTCCCCGGCTACCGGACCATCGTTCCCGTCTCCGCATGGCAGGCGCTCCCTCTGCCCGGCACGGTCACCGCGGCTGGGCTCCAGGCCGTCGAGGCTGTGCGATGCGGCACCCGGGGACCGTGCCCGCATCGGCGCCGACTATGCGACTTGTTCATCCCGTGGAGGGCGGCATGGATCGGCTTGCACGTCGACGACGTCGTCACCGGCCTGGCCGAGAACCGGATCCTGCCGGTCAGAGTCGACAAGTACGTGCAGCTCATGAGCACCGACAGCATCGCCCTATACGAGGAACTTACTGGCGTCAGGCTCGGCTACGACCCCGGACCGCTCAAGACCGCACTTCCGCCATCAGGCCGCGTGGAATGCGCCTTGCCTCCTCTACGACTGCCGCCAGGCGCGCCTGCCCCCGCGCCTGCCTTGTTCGAAGCCGATCTCCGCGTCCCCAGACCGGAAAGCCCGCCCCACGTATCTACCACACAGGCAGAGGCTGTGCGGCTGTGCATCCGCTGCGGTCAGCGGCCACGCAGCCCTCACACGGTCGCGCTATGCGACGAGTGCGACCGCGCGACCGACGAACTCGTCGCCAGACGGCGGTCATGAAGCCCGTCCGCACCCGCATGGCGATGGTCACCTGTTGCGGACATGATGACGTTTTCCGCAAGCCTTGCCGCGCACGCGATTAGCACTTGCGGTGCCACCGGCCGCCACCGCTCTGGCTTCAGCCTGGCAGGCGGCCTCCCGTTCGTCGGCCTGGTACATCTCACAGGAAGTACGGCGAAGAAGCACGGTCATACGAAGCATCACGGGGAAATTGATGCCCAGGCACGCGCGTAAGGCTTGGTCATCGAGCGACGTTCATAGCAACTTCACGGATTTTGCGCATATGAAGGCTCCGGGATGAACCGCGCAAGACAGGTCCAGTCGGACATAGCGGCAACGAGAATCTGGTTCACTCGCTCTTTGGTCTCCGCCAGGGCTAGGTCAATGAAACATTCACACTTCGTGAGATCCCTGTTTTCTATGACGCACAAGAGGACGCCGGTGATCTGGATGCCGCGTGCGACCGTGGTCATTTTGGCGTCAATGGGGCTGAGCGGGATATTTGACACTAGTTCTTCGGTGAAAGCAAGAGCGGTGCCTTTGGCGACGACGACCTCACCGATCAACTCTCCGGCGAGCTTGTGGATCTGATCCTTGGCATTAAGGATCTCACGGGCCATCCGAGCCAGTTCCTTGCAGTTGTGTTTTCGCCGGGACCGCGACAGGCGCTTCCAGGTGGCCTGCGCGTAGCCGGTTATCCGGTCAGCGACCGCATCCTTCCAGCCCTCAGACAGCGTGTCGGCGCAGAATCTGGCGGCCTCCTCAACCCGATCGTGCGTCTGGTGAGGAGGGGGTTGTACAGGCTGCTGCCGGTGCGAAGATGCTAGCGCGGGGGCATGCCATGCGATCGGCTCCCATGCCGGATTCCGGGTCACCGGTTTGCGCCCTGGAGAAGCCGTTGTGCGGGGCCGAGTGATTTGCCGGCTTCCGGTGGCCGACGCACGAGGCCCGCCGTGTCGCCAGCAGGGAAGCTCAGGATTCCTCACGCGGTTCATGCATGGTTCGCCATCACGCTTTCTAGGTTCACCGCAGAGCGCCATAACCGGAGTGTGCGCCGGGCTAATGAGCCACGCAAGGGGCTGGAGCATATCCGGGGGCGCAGGACCTAATGAACGCATGCGGGCAACGACAGCAGCAATGCGCCCTAAGTGACGATTTGATGCATAAGTGATTATTCGATAATTGGGCGGCTGGGCGAGAAGATGCGCCATGGCAATTGGCGTGCATCCCGAAGTAGGCATGTCGGCGGGATTTGTCAGCACGACGTGAGACGATCCGGGAATGAGTGATAAGCACGATGCCACGGTCGAGGCTCTGACGGCCGAGGTTCGCGTCCTTCGGGTCGGCCGCCGACAAGTCACGCTGAGCGTAATCCCTGATGACCTTCGGTGGCCAGCATGACCGGCACCGCCAGGGGCGAGCCCGTCGACCTCGAAAATGACTATGCCGCCCGCAGTCCCTGGGCCAAGATCCTCAAGGGCTGGATATTCGTACGCAGCGACTCTGGCGGCGAGCGCTGGGATCCGCCAGACCGTGACAGCGGCCATGCTCCCGGTACCGCCGTCACCCGTGAGAACGGCCCAATGTCCTTGCCTTAAGGCATGATGTGGTAATGTAACCGTTTTGTGGCTCATGATGGTGCTGAGGGTCTGTCACCGGACGGCTGGCTGCCGGACCGGATCTCGATCGGGGTGCTGACCAGGGCGTTCCCGCCGGAGCTGGTCGATGAGGCCGTTGAGGTGACGGGGACGCGGGAGCAGCGGCGCCGGCTGCTGTCGGCCCGGCTGATGGTGTATTTCGTGCTCGCGTTGTGGCTGTTCCGGGGCCGGAACAGCGGCTACGGGCAGGTGATGGCCAAGCTGGCCGACGGGCTGTACCACCAGCGGCGCGGCACGGACCTGCTGACCGGGCGCCTGGACCGGGACGGCTGGGTGGACGCCGGGAGCGGCCGGCGGTGGAAGCAGCCGAACATCTCTTCCCTGTCCCGCGGGCGCGTGAAACTCGGCCCGGACCCGGTGCGGATGCTGTTCGAGCAGGTGGCGGGGCCGGCGGGGGCGGACGGCGCGGAAGGGGTGTTCTGCTGCGGGCTGCGGATCGTTTCCATAGACGGGTCGGTGACGGACGTTCCGGACAGCAGGGAGAATGACGCGTTCTTCGGGCGGCCCTCGAACCAGTCCCGGGATGGCGCGTTCCCGCAGGTCCGGTGGGTGGCGGCCGCCGAGTCCGGGACCGGGAGCCTGCTCGGGGCGGCGATGGGGCGGTACCGGACCGCGGAACAGCCGCTGGCCCTGGACCTCCTGCACTGCTTCGGCCCCGGCATGCTGGTGCTCGCGGACCGGAAATTCCTGTCCTGGTCCCTGGCCCGCGCCTTCCTCGCCACCGGGGCGCACATCCTGTGGCGCGCCTCGGCGTCCTTCGCGCTGAAGCCGGTGAAGGTCCTGCCCGACGGCACGTACCTGGCGGAACTGAAGCCGCCCCGCAAGAGCGACGGCCCGGTCCTGGCGGTGCGGGTCATCCAGTACACCGTGCACACCGCCGCGGACAACGGCACCGAGGAGTCCTCCGAGGTGTTCTGCCTGGTCACCAGCCTGCTCGACATCGAGGAGTACCCGGCGCTGGACCTAGCGTGCTGCTACCCGGACCGCTGGGGATGCGAGACCGTCACCGGCCACCACAAGACGGACATGGGCGAGGGCCAGCCCGTGCTGCGGTCCAAGGACCCCGAGGGCGTGATGCAGGAAATGTGGGCGCTGTTCGCCGTCTACCAGGCCATCTGCCGGATCATCGGCATCGCGGTGAACGCGGCGGGCATCCCCCCGGCAAGAATCAGCTTCCCGCACGCCCTGGCCGCCGCGACGGACACCGTCGCGGCTTTCCCCCCCTGACCAGGCCGATCTCGCACTCGCCACGTTCTTGCTGAAGATCCTCATGCCCGGCTTCTCCGTCCGCGACCGTCCCGGCCGGGCCAGCCCGCGGAAAACCAAGAAAGCCGGCGACTTCCCCGCCCGAAAGCCCGGTGAGCCCAGCGTCACCAACGTCACCCGCAGAATCGAGTTCCACCTGCTCTACCCCTGGCAGATAACCTAAAAGCAAGGCCATTGTGAGAACGGCCCTCTGACCGTCTTCCCCGGTTGGAACAAGTTCGTGGCCAGGAAACCGTACAGCAAGTTCGAGGCCTACGCCATACTGAATCACGGCGGCGACATGCACGCCGCCAGCGAGGCCCTGCACAGCGAAGGCTTCGGCGTCTTCCGAGAGCGGGACATGCATGGCAATCAGATCGTCCGGTGCGGGAAGTATTCCTATACCTGGCCAGCTGACCGGGAACCACTCGCCGTCGGCGATAAGGTCCTGTTGCCTCCGGCGCCCCCGCCGCTCCACGAGGTGTACGACGACAAACCGTGGCAAGCCGAGGTCACTCACATAGGAACAGGTTATGGCGGGACGCTCCGCGAGGTCGTACGCCTCGTAAGCCGCGCACAGCCCGCATGACCCTCAAAGCCCCGGACGCTTACCAGACACGTCCTCAACGTGCCTATGCTGGACTACTTGTCCGAGCAGATCTTGTATGCGAGGGCTGTTACGTGGTGGTGTGGAAGCTGGCGCGCAGTATTGCCGGGATGTGCCTGTCGCGGGTGATGCTGGTGAGGGCCAGGGCGTCCCAGGCCGGTACCGGCGGCGGCTCGGCCCGGTGATGGGCTGCGGCGATCCCGTTGGATGGTAGCGGCTCGGTGTAGATGATGTTCGGTGTCAGGGTAGCGCCTGTGCCTGGGCGCCACTGGGCGCGGTGCTCGTCGGCTTGGAGCAGCCACGGGTCGGCGCCGGCGGCGAGGAACTCATTCACCATATCCATGTACAAGTCGGCGCACCCGGGGATGATCGCGGTGAGGTCGGTGATTACGGTCGCCAGGTAGCTGCCGGGCCGCGGGGCCGGACCGTGCTCGTACGGCGCGCCGAGCAGGTAGGCGACCTCGGTGGCAGGGTCGGCGGCGGTGGCGGCCAGCCCGATCCCGCCGTGGTCTGGGTCGTACCGGTCGGCTACCCAGACGGCGGTGCTGGTGAGGTAACGGCGGGCAGTGTCAGGCGCGTGCCGTGCGGTGAGCAGCACCGGGGCGATCAGCGACACAGCGTATGCGTCGCTGACGGGGTGGGCACAGCCGGGCTGATGTTCGAGCAAGTCCTGGACAGTGCGGGCGATCCGATCCGGATTTAGGTGCAAGGTAGCGGTGGCGTTCGGCATCGCCCCGTCGGCGAGCAGGCCGAGGAGCCCGAGGATCTCGGCCAGGCGGGCGCATGCGACCGGGTACGAGACATGCGCGAATGCGGTGGGCGTGACTGCGTCTAGCAGGGCGCGCGGATCCTTGGCGACGGGTTCTGCCTGGTCTAGGAGCTCGGCGGCGTAGCCGGCGAACATCCGGATGGCGGCCGCCGCCGCAGGGCTGCGCGGCTCTGCGGCGTCGGTGCCGCTGTTGAGGGTGTGGCACCAGGTTGCGCGCAGCAGCAGGAGCGCGGTATAGGTGGCCTGGTCGAGGCGGCCGCTGAGGCGCAGCCGGTTGCCGAGCACCGCGGCCTCGATCGCCGCGCGCCGCTGCCGCGCGGCAGGCTCGCCAGGCGGGTCGGTCGCGGCGGCCAGGGTGCCGGGGACGGGCGGCAGCCACGCTCTCGCCCGGCGCTCTAGGTCCGCGAGAATGACCTGGCCGACGTCGATGGCACCGGCCAGTGCGAGCACCGGACCGTCGCTGGTACCGGCAAGGCCTGCTTCCGGCGAGGTCGTGAGCCAGTCGAGGAGGGTCTCGCGGTCCCACACCTCGAAGCCCGGACGCCCGTCGCTCCGTTCCGTGGCGCGGTAGTCCTCGGCCTGGACCGCTGCTCCCCCGATGAGACGTCCTGTGGTCAGCAGCACCGCGGCCCTGGGCAGGGCGCGGCTGAACGAGGGATGGGCCAGGCCGTAAAGGCGCGCCTCGTCGATCTGCGCGCGGATTTCCCGCCAGGCGGCCAGGTTCAGGGCGCCGGCCTTACTCTGGATCGCGTACTGGTGGGTGGTCCAGGTGGCGGGATCACCGGTGCCAGTATCGCCGTCGGGCGGCTTGGGGCCCTTGGCGATCACGTCCTTGCCGAACTCGAATCCGCCGTGAATGAAGTGGATGTCGGTGAATCCCCGGGCGGCGAGCAGGGCGAGCAGGGGTGCGTCGAATTCCCGCTCAGTTACCGTATCGAGGAAGCCTGCGACGACGTCGCGAAGCACAATGTTGCTCCCGCTTGCTGTTGATGATGGCGACGAGACGCTGCATCTGGTCTGGGGTGAACGCTTCCAGCTGTGCCCGGATGCGTTCGGCGGTTTCCGGGGACGCGATCATCTGTAGGTGGGGGTTGCCGTCGTCGTCGAACGCGATGTCCATCTTCTCCAGCATCTCGAGCAGGCCCTCGGCCGCATCCCCGTGCGCGTCGACGACGTTGCCGGTCTGCTGGGTGACCTCGTCGATGAGCGCGAAGAAGGCGCGCATCGTCTGCTCGAGCTGCTGGCGGGCGATGCTGCAGATCTCGGCGTGCAGCTCGCCGAGGTCGCCAGCGATCAGCGCGTCAATCCCGATGGAGCCGTGCACCGACGTCCGGTAGGGCTCGACGGGCATCTTGCGCCCGTCACCGAGATCGATCAGCTGCCGCGGGACCGTTTCGACGGGCTCGGGCCGGAGCTGCGCGTAGACCGGGTCGCTGGCGCGCATGACAGCCTGGACCGCGTGGTAGACCCACTTGCCTGTTGCGGTCTCGTACTCGACGGGGCGCGCGGCGATGCGCACATCATAGCCGCCGCCGGGATCCGGTTCCGCCCCGGCTGGGCGTGCGTCAGGGGCGAGCACGGATGGACCCTACCTCACCGGGCAGAGTGCCACGCGATCATTTTCCGAGGATCCGGCCTAGGGGTGGTTTCTAGGAGAATCCCGGGACGGTGCCCAGAAGCCAGGCTCGCCTGTTCCCGGGGTGAGAAGCCTCACGACCCCCGGGATACGTCCGCGTAAGCCTGCGCTCCGGCAGGCACCCGGGTCGGTCCCGTCCCGGCACCCCGATATCAAGCGAGGACGGGAGCCCGGGTAGTCAACTGCGGGTCAACCTCGCGGGTTCGCCGAAAGGTTGCCCCTCGGAAGCGGGAGCCCCGGTCTCTGAGTGCCCGGCTACGTGGGCCTTCGGAAGCCTTCGGTGTGCCCCACAAAAATCCCACAAGTACGCGTTTCGGGCCGCCCCCACAAGTTCCCCACGGACACGACGACACTCCGCGGCACACCTCGGCACTCATGCTAAAATTGAGACGAAAACCTCACCTGAACAGGCGCAATACAGGTGTCGCAGGCTGTCAGCCGTGCCGATCGGTGGTGGTCAGGGACAGGATCGAACTGTCGACCTTCCGCTTTTCAGAAGGTCTGT
>OBLU010003964.1_pt1 | contig 13374 bp, 10 predicted proteins | sample 1518681 | NCBI WGS metagenome assembly OBLU01 (sample SAMEA3539304, study PRJEB22396) | soil metagenome | biome: tundra; feature: field; material: soil | place: USA | collected 2010-05 | depth 0.15 m | reverse complement strand
CCGAGGATTCGTTTGCGCGCTATGGACTGGCGCTGGAGTACTCGAAGGCCGGACAGATCGAGCAGGCGCTTCAGGAATTTAAAACGCTGATCGGGAAGAATCCAGATTACACCCCCGCATACTTCATGGCGGCGCAGACGCTGGCCAGCGCGAGCCGCGTCGATGAGGCCAAGCGAATGCTGGTGGACGGCATCTCCTCCGCCCGCCGCACCGGCAACGCGCACGCCCAGTCAGAAATGACGGCCATGCTGGAAGAACTGAGCACCTGAATTGCTCACGTAGGGCGGACGCCTCGTCCGCCCAGCGGAGCGAAGCTCCGCAGACGTGGCGCGCTTCGCGCGCCAGCCCGGACGAGGGCGTCCGGGCCTACGTGAGGCTTGCCGACCGCCGCTGAGTGCTACACTCTCCTGTTCCGCGGAGGCACGTCATGCGCCGTCTTGCTTTTCTTTTGGTTCTTCTTTTTTCTCTTCCCGCATTCCCTCAAGCCAAGCACCCCTTTACTTTCGAAGACATGATGAAGCTGAAGCGCGTCGGCGAACCTGTGCCTTCGCCCGACGGCAAGTGGGTGCTGTTCAGCGCGGTCGATGTGGATCTGGCCGCAAATAAAAAGACGCCGCACGTATGGATCGTGCCGCTTGGAGCGACGGGCGCCCCGCCCGTCCAGCAAAGCTCGGGACCAGGAAAAGAACGCGTACTCATCGCCGATCAGGACGGCGACCGCCCGCGCTGGGCGCCGAACGGCAAGCGCTTTGCCTTCCTCTCAAATAAAGAAGGCGGTTCGCAGATCTGGATTGCCGACTTCGATGGTGCCGCTGGCACAGTCACCGGCGTACACAAGCTGACTTCGATCGCAACCGAAGCCGGGGGTGAACTCTGGTCGCCGGATGGTAAGAACATTCTCTTCACCTCGGATGTGTATCCCGAGTGCGCAGACGACGGGGCTTGCAACGAGAAAAAATTCCAAGCGGCCGAAAAGTCGAAGGTCAAGGCACTGATTTTCGATCGTTTGCTCTATCGTCACTGGAATGCCTACAAGGAAGGCAAGCGTAGCCACCTCTTCGTCGTTAAGGTTCTGGACGAATTTCCTTCTCCGGGTGACCTTTCGGGTCGCAACATAATAGTGATCCCCCACGACCTCACGCCGGGCGACTACGATGCGCCCGTGTTCTCGCTCGGCGGACAGGACAACTACGCCTTCTCGCCTGACGGGCAGGAGATTTGCTACACCTCGAATCACGACAAGGTCGAAGCCACGTCCACCAACAACGATCTCTGGATCGTCCCGGTCAACGGGGGGACGGGCGGGGCGCCCGTCGCTACACAGAACATCACCGCCGACAATCCCGCCAGCGACTCGACTCCGCTCTATTCGCCCGATGGCAAGTACATCGCCTACCGCGCCCAGCAGCGTCCGGGATACGAGAGCGACCGCTTCCGCCTAATGCTGTACGACCGGAAGACGGGGGCAAAACGTAGCTTGACAGAAGTATTCAGTCCCGTGGTGAGGAAGGGACAGGAACGAACTCCGGCTGCGGTCTTTGATTTCTGGGTGGGGACGATCGCCTGGGACCCTGATTCGTCGAGGATTTATTTTGTTTCGGAGAAGCAAGGGGAGTCGCCGATCAGTGTGATTCGACTAAAGTCTGGATTCCTGGAGAACGACTACTCAGGTGCAATGCAATTTGAACTGCCAGAGGTGATCTCGGAAGGTTTCAACGATGATTTGGCCGTAACGTCGGACGGAACAACTCTTCTGTTCACGAGAATGGCGGTACAGCATCCCAACGAGATTTACAAGCTGGTTAGCAAGGATCCAGCCGCTCCACTCACCCATATCAATGACGCCGTCCTCTCCCAAGTTCCCATGTCCCCGCTTGAACCTTTTTGGTTCACTGGTGCCAAGGGCGACAAAGTCGAAGGCTTCCTCGTCAAGCCGCCGAACTTCGACGCCACCAAGAAATATCCGGTGAAGTTCCTAATCCACGGCGGCCCCGAGGGCGCCTGGGACGACGACTGGTCCTACCGCTGGAATCCTGAACTCTTTGCCGCCAACGGATACGTGGTCGTCATGATCAACTTCCACGGCTCGACTGGATACGGACAGAAGTTCATTGACGCGATCAACGGCGACTGGGGCGGCGCTCCTTTTGAAGACCTGATGAAGGGGCTCGACTATGCCGAGAGGACTTATCCATTCATCGATAAAGACCGCGAGTGCGCGCTGGGCGCCAGTTTCGGCGGATACATGGCCAACTGGGTGCTCGGCCACACCGACCGCTTCAAGTGCATCGTGTCTCACGATGGCACGTTCAACAATGAATCAGACTGGGGAACGACCGAAGAACTGTGGTTTAACGAATGGGAATTTCACGGCACGCCCTACACGAACCGCGAGTTGTATCGCAAGTGGTCTCCGCATTTGTTTGCGGCGAATTTCAAGACGCCTACGCTCGTCATCCACGGGCAACTCGACTACCGCCTCGACGTGAGTGAAGGTTTCCAGCTCTTTACCACGCTGCAGCGCCTGGGCGTGCCGTCCAAGATGCTCTACTTTCCCGACGAAGGCCACTGGGTGCTGAAGCCGCAGAATTCGCAGCTTTGGTGGAAGACGGTCAGCGACTGGGTGGATCAGTGGACTGGGAAACAGTAGCCAGTTGCCAGTACCCAGCACCCAGTAAAAAACCTTACCCCCGGTCTATTAGAATCATAGGGTTGGCTGGAAAATCGCTTCAAATCTTTGGTTTTAAAGGAGTTATACGTAAAATATTCCAGAATAAGGACTTAGCTAAGTCCTTGGGCTCCTCCAACAGAACGGGCATACCAAAGTGGACTAAGAGCAGTTCCCAGTTGCCAGTACCCAGTACCCAGTAAAAAACCTTACCACCGGTCTATTAGAATCATAGGGTTGACTGGAAAATCGCTTCAAATCTTTGGTTTTAAAGGAGTTATACGTAAAATATTCCGGAATAAGGACTTAGCTCGATCCCCCGCGCTCGTGCGCCAGACAGGTACACCAATAAGAAAGGGTGCGGGAGTGATCCGCACCCTTTTCTTCTTCTATAGTTCCATTATATCAATTCCGACCTGCCCACCCCGCCAACTTTTCCAACTTTATTTTCCCCGCGAATTCAGCGACTTAGCCGGAAAATCGTCGAAACGGGGGCTTGACAAGATTTCCCAAAATCGAGAGGTGAACTTGGAAGATGCAACCCTTGTGAGTAAGGGTAGACGCGAGTCTCTACTTGTACAACTTCACTTGTAGACTTCCGGGACGAAGTTCTGCTGGTGAATGGGCGGCCGGATGTACTTGACGGCATCGAGCGGCGGAAGCTTAAGCGGTTCCGGCGTCAGATCTTCGTAAGGAATCTGCGCCAACAGGTGGCAAATCACGTTCAGCCGCGCACATTTCTTGTTGTCTGCGTTCACGACGTACCAGGGGGCCTGTTTGATATCGGTGTACGCGAACATCTCGTCCTTGGCGCGCGAGTACTCCACCCAGTGTCTTCTGGATTCGAGGTCCATCGGGCTCAGCTTCCAGCGTTTGGTGGCGTCTTGCATCCGGTCTTGAAAGCGGCGCTCCTGCTCTTCATCGCTCACCGAGAACCAATACTTGAGTAGGATGATGCCCGAACGGACCAGCATTCGCTCGAACTCCGGGCAGCTGTGCAGGAATTCAAAATACTCGCTTCTGCTGCAGAAACCCATCACCCGCTCAACGCCAGCCCGGTTGTACCAACTGCGGTCGAACAGGACCATTTCACCGGCAGCCGGCAAATGCGCCACATACCGCTGGAAGTACCACTGCGTCCTTTCCCGCTCGGTGGGGGTGCCCAAGGCCACCACCCGGCAGACGCGCGGATTCAGGCTCTGCGTGATCCTCTTGATAGCGCCCCCTTTTCCCGCTGCATCCCGCCCCTCGAAGACGGCCACCAGTTTCAGGCCCTTGTGCCGGATCCACTCCTGCAGTTTGACCAGCTCAATTTGCAGCCGGCGCAACTCATCGTCGTAGACGAAGTTTTTGCCCAGCCTCAGCGGTGTGCGGGCGGAGCCATTCACCGGCGTCGCGCCGTTCCTGGTTTTCTCCGCGTCCGAAGAGCGTTTTTGCGCCATGGCCAATTCCAAGATCGCGAGGCCGGAGATGCCCCGATCAAGTCATCGGCATGACGGGCCAATTGCCTTAGCCCGCCGCCTACGCCGGGGGGCTTCCCCGTCCGGCGGGGACTCCTTACGGCAGACCTTCGAGCGCCGGCCCGAGGAAAACTCCGTCTTCACTTTGCGCAAAACGGCAGCTTCTTTTGTCTTCAAGCAGCCTGCTTTCAGCGGGACTGCCAACTGAAGGATTGTCTGCCGGGGGATGGTTCGTTGAGGGATCGTTCGCTGAAGAATGATTCGCCGAAGGAGTTTCAGCCGGCTGCCGTGCGGCCCCGCCACCATTGTCGTGTTCCGTCGAGTCCGCCGGCGGCTTAGCTGACGGCTCAGCCGGAGGCCGAGGAACTTCGACATCGACATGCGGCAACTCGGAGGCCGACTCACAAGAAACCACATCGCCAGCCCCCGGAGTTCCACTCGCACCGGAGCTGGAGTCAGTGCTGGAAGCAGTATCCCGACGCAGGCCGGAACAGGGGCTCTGGCGCGCAACCGGGTCCTCCGGCGGAGTACCTTGCGGAACCGCAAACAGCGCGTCCGGCACGCCTTGTGGCGCGGACGTTTGCGAACCAAAGTTCGGAACAAAGTGCGGATCGCGCAGCGCAGTCGGAGCCTTGGGGCGGTTGTTTTGCGGCTGCTCCGGAACTATCGCTGCCAAGCTCTCTATCTGAAACTGCGCGCTCGAGGAACCCGCACTCACCGTGATAAACACATCGCACGGGCCCACGCTTCCGGCAGAGGGCACGATGGAAGCGAGGCCGTCCTGAGTGCTCACGACCTGCGCCTGCGACGATCCGAGGAGAACGGGCATCCCGTTTCCTCCGGGGTCTGGACTGACCCGAGCCAGCGTGGTTTCAAAGGTGACGGTCACTCCCATCACCGGATTCGAGGCACTCGAGCCGTCGGTCACTCGCATAACCAGCGGCTGAAACGACTGCCCTGTCGGCACAACCTGCGACGATCCACTCACCGTCTCCAGCGGCCACAGCGAAGCCGGCGTGGAGAACAAAGTAAAAGTCTGGCAGGGCGAATTGTTCGGAGCAACGCAAGCACTCACCTGCACATCGGCATTTTGATTCGTGAGTTGTGCCGTAATGGTGGCGAATCCCGAGCCGTTAGTGGTTCCACTGCCCGCCGAAAGCGAAGCCGTGCCCTTGGTGATTGCAAAATTGACCGCGACATTCGACTTGGGCACGCCCAGATCCAGCGCTTCGACCGTGAGTGGAACTGCGATCGTCGCGCCTTGCCCAACCCAGCGCGTCGGTGTCACCGCAACCAGGTCGAGCGCGGAAGAGGTTCCCACCACCGTGGCCTGCCGCGACTGCGGCGGCGAGTACGACGCCGGCGCCAGAGCGATCGTGATCGTGCTCTGTCCGGTCGCGGTGGGAGTCACCCAGCTGGAAGATTGTCCCGCTTCATCGCTCAGCACCGAACAGGAAGAAGCTCCGCTGCACGCCGAGAACTGCAAGCCGTTGGTTGCGCTCCATGCAATCGTCGCCCCGCTCACCGGCGTAACTCCGTCGGCGGCAACCGCGCGCACGCGGATGGCATTGGCGGCGGCAGACCCAACGGGAGTTGCCGGCTCCGCACCTTGCAGCAGCAGCAAGAGGTCCGTGGCCAGAGCGCCATAAGTCAGCGCGCCGGTCATTTGCGAAAAAGCACCGCTTACCGGATCCGACACCAGGATCGTAGCAGTTCCGTCCTGCGATCCGGCAGGCATTGCCACCTCGATCTGGCTCGCGGATGCAGAAAGAGTGTTGCCGTTGTTGCCAGCCACGCTCACCTGCTGTCCCGGATTAAACCCGATGCCATTGAGAGTGGCCACGCCGCCAGCCAGACTGAGGCGCGCCGGCGTAACCGTGTCCGAATAAAGGAGGCTGGCCTGGTAGAAGTAGTCTGGACGACCGTCGCCACGGTCGTCGGCCACCCCCACGCGGAACGTGTCTGTCGCGCCGAACTGCGCATCCAGTCGGGTCATTCCAAACGTCATCGAGTTGAATGCCGCGGGCGTTGAAGCCGGCGCTGGATCGCCGCTCTGGTCGCTCAATTGCCAAATCCCAATTACGGGCAACAGTTTGGTTTCGGTCGGCTGGCCCGTTTCGTCGAGGGCGGTCACCGAGACCGAGGCCGTCCGGTTCGCCTGCGCTGTGAACTCGAACCAATCGGTGCTGCCGTAACCGGAGATCCACGACCCCCATCCACCGCCCGCCGGAAGCGTCGCCGGATTCGCGTAAGTCGACCCGCTGCCCGGATGCGCTTGCGCGATTTCATCTTGCAACATCAGGAGGTCCCGCTCCACATTCGACCCATTGGTCACCGTGACCACAACCGGAGCGAACGAGCCCGAGGACGCCACCTGTGTGGGGGCATACGGTTCGACGCCCAGGGACCAGTTCGCATCCAGCCCTTCCACGCTTAACTGGTACTGGGCGATGGTTTGCCCGGTCGGAATCGTCAGTTGACCCAGATCGAAAAAACCTTCGAGCGCGGGATCATTAGAGCCCCATCGGTCGTAGCGAAGACCGTTTGCGTCCAGGTATCCATTGATAATGTTGCCCGCGTTGCCGTGAAACGCGAATCCAGAAACGGAAGCCACAACGTACTGCCGCGAGGGCTTGCCGGTTCCGTCGATCAATCGGGCCACGACGTTGACTCCCTGCATCGGCTGCACCGCATTCCCGGATACATCGGTGAAGTACACGCTGCCGTAAATTCTGCCCGCCGGTTGCTGGTTCACGTTGCTTGGATAAAGCCGTGCGAGCGCGTTGATGTCATCCATTTTTGGGACGGCCGCGTTGGGATAGCAGGCGCTCATGGGCACGCATGAAATCGGATCGGTAAAGTGCATCACCGGAAATCCCGCAAAATCCGCGCTGGTCGGAGGTGGTATCTGCGTCAACACGTTCAGGTTGGCCTGCGACCATCCCAAGCCAAAAATGCGCCCCAGGACGCGCACCAACCGGTATTGAACGTCGGGCAGTTGCGCATTGGTAGCCGCGCAGACTCCGTTGATCACCACCAACGCGTGCACGATGTTCCCGCCCGTGGAGAAGTTGTCGGGTCCGCCGTAGACGGCGTTGGTGAAGCACTCCTCCAAGCCTCCGGCGCCTTGGCCCAGCAGCGCATCGGTGACCGTTCCGTCGTAGTCGTAAACAATTCCGATGGGAGTGCCCGTGGCTGAAGGGGTAATGTCCGCGGGCGCGGTGATCGTACCGTAGCCGTCGGTTGCGATATTGCTGCCGTTCACGTCTTCAGCAAGATGTCCGCCCTGCGATGCGGTCAGAGCAACACCTGAAATGCTGGTCCAGGCGCTGAAGGCGGTGGCAACAAAAGCATCGGCCTGCGCGCTGGGGAGGATCGGGCTCAAGTCTCCCTGGTCGGTGAAGTACTGCACCGAGCCATTCGCCCAGACCAGGGTTTGGCCTTCGACTCCAGGAGCGTAGCCGGAGCCCGCGATAAAAGCCGGGCCTCCGGCGCGGCTGGTGACGGCACTGCAAATCAGAAAAGCGGCAACCGCCAGAATTCGCCAGCGCATGACTCACTCCTCTTCATTTCTGGCGCTGCGGATGGCCCGCTCCAGTTGAACGACGCTGATGCTCCCGTTATCGACGGGCACACGTGGCCGCACAGAAGATTCGTTTCGTAATCCAATGGCTGCAGCAGGCTTCTGCTCGTACTTAGACACGTTCTTCCCGCTTGGGTCGAGAGCGACCTGGCCCAGTGGTCCACCCACGGGGCTGGTGAAGCCCAAACGACTCGGCGGATATAAGAAGATCAAAATGTGCTGGCCGCTGCGCATCGGGCGATGCATGGACCACGCCCCCACCCATTCGTGGATGGTGAGCACTTGGCCGGGATCAACCCCGGCAATCGCCCGGTCCACGCGAAAACTCAACTGCACCGCCGGAGTCGTCCCCGGAGCTGCCCGATCGGTTGCCGCAGTCTGGGTTGTCACAGTCTGGGTCGCGGCGGTGAGCACCGTGCCGGCGAATATCATCCCGGCCCTCCGCGAAAGCTGTTTCCATTGCGAACCTAGAACGCGCTCAGCAATGACTTGATCCGATTGCTGCGCGGCTGCCAAGCTCGACAAACAGGCGAGTGCAACGGCCAACACGCGTCTTGACGCAGGCATAGCGATTCTCTTTCTGGAGGGAATGGGACCGGGAGAGGTCCTGGGAGTGAAATCAGCGTAGCGCGTTAAGGATTCAGGCGGATGTGCGGGCGGTCACTGTGGATTTGTGATGAATCGTCAGATAGTGCGGACGGTTGAAGAGACACATTTCACATTGACCATGGTCTTTGACCATAGTATTATAACGAAGGAGTATCCGACATGGAAGAAATTGCCATTTCCAAATTCAAAGCAACTTGCCTGGCAGTGCTCGAGAGCGTCCGCAAAACTGGGAAAGCGGTTCTGGTGACGCGCTTCGGCGAGCCGATGGCTGAGGTCGTCCCTCCTCATAGGTCCAGGAAGCCGAAGCGCTGGGTAGGTTCTCTGGCGGGAACCGGTCAAATCACCGGCGACATCGTTTCTCCTGCCAGCGAAGAAGACGATTGGGAAGTCCTGCGCTGATGAGACTACTCCTCGATACTCATATTTGGGTGTGGACCGCGCTCGACCGGGCTCGTCTTTCCAGCCGCCTGACTGCCACACTGGAGAATCCCACCAACGAGCTGTGGCTTTCACCCATCTCGTTGTGGGAAGTTCTGACCCTTTGCCAGAAAGACAGGCTGACTCTTCATCCCAATCCCCAAGCGTGGATTGCCAATACACTGGACGCAGTTCCCATGCGGGAAGCTCAGGTCACATATCAGGTCGCGCAAGAAACCGCCCGCGTGCAACTCCCCCACCGCGACCCTGCCGACCGTTTTCTGGTGGCCACTGCACGCGTGTTCGATCTGACCCTGGTAACCGCCGATGAGCACCTACTCAAGGCTCGCCAGGTGCCAGTTTTGGCAAACCGCTGAAGGCGCAGGTGCGCAACATCTGCGGTTTTCGAGGAGTGGGAGGCCGCTGGGGTGAATCGTCTTAGTCTTCCGAAATCCGAGCCCAGCATAAACGCGAGAGGCTACTTCTTATAGCGACGGTTTGCCTTTTTGGTTGCCTTCCGTTGCGCCTTCGCGTATTTCTTCATTGCTTTCCCCTGTTTCTTGTTTGCCTTGTTCAACATCTTTTGCTGCTTCTTGATCGCCTTTCGGGATTGGCGCGCATTTTCTTCTGGACTGATGCGTTGAGCTTGAGCCGACATCGAGCCTGCGACACTCAAGGCGACCAGAAGCAGGAAAGCAGCGATTCGTTTCATAATGTCTCCGAACGGAAGATCTTGTAGACATCTTACCCCGAGCTGCGCCCAGGAGGACACACGCGGTATTACTTCTGTAATCCGGCCTCTGGCGGGTGGGGCACCCTGGTCTTCTTCCCGCCCCAAAACAGCTTTGGGCTAGTGAATCGTCTTCGTCTTCCGCGACATGTAATCCATTAGCAAATACTGCCCGAGCGTGTATGGCGTCGTGAAGTAGGCCTTCCCACGGCACATCTGAGTCACTTTCTGAACAAACTGCACCAGCCCATAGTCCGACGCCAGCATGAAGGTATTGATCAGCACGCCCGCCCGTTTGCACTTCGAAACTTCTTCGAGCGTCTGGCTGACCACCAGCGGATCGAGCCCAAACGCGTTCTTATAAATGCGCCCGTCTTCGAGCGTGAGTGCGGAAGGCTTGCCGTCGGTGATCATTACGATCTGCTTCATGTCCTTGCGCTGGCGCTGCAGGATGCGTTGCGCCATGCGCAAGCCCTCGCGCGTGTTCGTGTAATACGGCCCAACCTTCACCCGCGCCAATTGCGAGAGCGGGACTTCTTCCGCCGAATCGTGAAACAGTACCAGCGACAGCGAGTCCCCGGGATACTGCGTCCGAATCAGCTGCGATAGGGCCATCGCAACTTTCTTCGCCGGAGTGAAACGGTCTTCCCCATACAGAATCATCGAATGCGAACAGTCGAGCATCAGCACCGTCGCGCACGACGACTGGTACTCGCACTGATGCACCTGCAAGTCGTTATACTCCAGGTTCAGAGGAAGCCCGAGCCCTTCGCGCTGAATGGCCGACGAGAGCGTCGCGGTGATGTCGAGATTGAACGTGTCGCCAAACTCATACTGCTTCGAAGCGCCGCTCGCCTCGATGCCGGTCGCCATGTCGCGCGTGTCATGGCGTCCAAAACTCGACTTGCCCAGCGACCCCAGCAGATCGCGCAGCGCTTTGAATCCCAAAAAGTCGAGGCTTTTGTCGGTGATCTCGAACTTTGCCTGCTGCTGCGCGTCGCCGACCTGACCACCGACGCTCGATTGCTTGGAAGGATCGTGCGGCTGGTCAATGGAGATGTAGTCTTCCTGCTGCATCCGCTCGATCAGCTTCTCGATCAGCTCGTCAAGTTCGCCCTCCATCTGCATCTGCTGCAGCCGGTCGCGCATCTCTTCGTCAAACATCTCGCCATTAAGCAGCGCTTGCTCGAGCGCATGCCGCAACTCGTCCAGCGTCTGCTCGCCCTCCGGCAGTTCGTACCAGAAATTGTCGTTGAATCCGCTCTGCAGAAAATAATCCGAAAGCGCGCTGAGCAGATCCTCCATGCTCATCTCGCTGGCAGGGTCGGGAACGTATTTGGAGTAACGAATTCGCTTCATGATTCTCGCTGTGTACCTATCTTCCCCACGTGTGCATAAATTCCTTTTCCGTGTACGTGTGCAGGATGCCTCCAGTAATCGGGTCAATCATGTACCCCTGAAGCTCTCCCATATTTGCCCCGTAGCCGCTACTGCCTGGCACGGACGCCTCCACCAACAACCGCTCGGGATTGCTCAGCCAGTGCACCGCAAAAACGTTGACCCAGCTTGGGTCTCGCGCATACCGCTCTCGCTCCCCGCGCGAAAAGAAAGAATGCCCCTTGGGATTGACGCCAGCCGGAAATCTCCGGGCGAGATCAGCCTGAACCTGTTTCATCACGGTGTCCTCCACAACCGTTTCACCGTCAACCGTATAAACATAGACCTTCCAGTTTCCGACTGCTCCACCGTCGCTTGAAGTAATCGCCAGCAGACGAGAACTAGGAGACCAGAGCGCCAGCGGTGAGCTGTAGGGACTAATACTCGGACCCACGAGGTGGCCGTCTTTCTCGATGAAATAGTCCGGGACTGATGGGTCCTTGGAACTCCCAACGACCCGCAAGATTAGCTTACCGTTCGGTGAGGGCAGGGCGACGGGCTTTGCGGTCGGACCCCAAAACTGCGGCAATGGTGTTGATTCAGCATCCCAGCCGTGCGTTTGTGCACCTAGATGGAAGGAAGCAACGGCAGTGATGAAGAGTGCAATGAGGATAATTCGATGGCGAGACATTTCCGGCTCACATTCTTATGAAACATCCTATATGTTGTCCTGCCTGTTACTCCGCCCGCAACAACTAATTAAACCCTCGTTTTCTTCCAAACCCCGGCTCCTCCGGCTCGTACACCCGTTCCTGCTTTTTCGGAGGCTTTTCTCCCGCGGTAAAAACCCGCTCCTCGTTGCGTCCGATTTTCTTGTGCGCGTGCAGGCCTTCCAGAACAAACTCCGCCGCCGACACCTGCATCTCGGCGCTGTCTTTCGGGCCGACGTTCAGCTTGCCGAGTTTTTCCATCAGCCCCTGAATCTGGCTCAGGCCTTCGAGCACATCCTCGGCTGCGGCATTGTCGCTGAGTTGAATCTCGCCGCCCAGATCGAACCACTGCACCACCTGACTCAGGTTGACGCCGTGAAGATAAGTATCGAACGTCTTCGCGATCGCGGTGCGGATCAGCTCTCGGCTCACGTAGTCCGCGCCCTTCATCTCACCTTCGTACTCCAGTTCCAGCTTGCCCGTGATCGCCGGCAGCGCCGCGTAGATGTCGCTGATCCGCGGCACAATCAATTTCTCCTGGTGCTTCAGCGCGCGCCGCTCGGCATTCGATACCACGTTCTCGATCGCCGAAATCGGCAGCCGCTGGCTCACCCCCGACCGCTTGTCGATCTTCTTGTCGTCGCGCGCCGCGAAAGCAATGCGCTCGATCACTTCCTGCACATACTTCGGAATGTGCAGCCGCGATCTTTCCTTGGCAATCCCCTTGGCAATCTCCTTGCCAATCTCCTTGCCAATCTCGTGGTCAACCTCGAGCGCAGTTTCGCGATCGAGCCAGGCTTCCTGCACGGTAATCGCGATCCCTTCTTCCACGGTCGCTGGATAGTGCGTCCGAATCTCCGACCCGATGCGATCCTTCAGCGGCGTAATGATCTTCCCGCGCGCCGTGTAGTCTTCCGGGTTCGCGCTGAACACCAGCGCAACATCCAGCGGCAGCCGGATCGGATATCCCTTAATCTGCACGTCGCCTTCCTGCATGATGTTGAAGAGTCCGACCTGAATCTTGCCCGCGAGGTCCGGCAACTCGTTGATCGCAAAAATTCCGCGATTGGCGCGAGGCAGCAATCCATAATGCACGGTGAACTCGCTCGACAGTTCGTGTCCGCCACGCGCCGCCTTGATCGGATCGATATCGCCGATCAGGTCCGCGATCGTGACGTCCGGCGTGGCCAGCTTCTCTACGTAGCGGTAGTCGGGCGTCAGCCAGGCAATCGGCGTGGCGTCTCCTTCTTTCACAACCAGTTCGCGGCACCGCCGGCAGATCGGAGCGTAGGGGTTATCGTGGATCTCGCAGCCCGCGACGTAAGGCATCTCTGGATCAAGCAATGTAGTCAGCGCCCTTAGAATTCGGCTCTTCGCCTGTCCACGCAGCCCGAGGAGAATAAAATTATGCCGCGAGAGGATCGCGTTCACTATCTGAGGCACCACCGTGTCGTCGTACCCAACGATGCCAGGAAATATCGAACCGCCCTCGCGCAGCCGCGACATCAGGTTCTCGCGCAGCTCATCTTTTACCCGCCGCGAAGCGAGGCGCTGTGCAGTGAAAGAACTATGGCGCAACTCGCCGAGAGTCCGGGCAACACTCATGGTGGAACTACCCCCACAGGAAAAAGCCTTATGCGGATTATACCGCCGTCGGCGCCGTCAGTTGTCAGCCGTCAGTTCTCAGTTAGAGCTGATTTAACTGAAAATTGACAACTGATAACTGAGATCTGCGTTCAGTTCCAGAAGAATAGTCAAGACCTGTGGATTGGCGTGCCACGATGAGGTGGTAAGATCAGTTGCAGGAAGGGGACGAAGTT
>OBLU010003963.1_pt1 | contig 13374 bp, 8 predicted proteins | sample 1518681 | NCBI WGS metagenome assembly OBLU01 (sample SAMEA3539304, study PRJEB22396) | soil metagenome | biome: tundra; feature: field; material: soil | place: USA | collected 2010-05 | depth 0.15 m | reverse complement strand
GGTTGGAGCGGTTGAGACCGGATGGAACCTGCGAGGCACCCCGCGTGGAAGAGCCGGTGCTGCACGCACTGGCGGACGCAGATCGTTGGTTAAGGTATCAGGGGCTACACGACCGGGCTGAGTTCAAGACCGCTGCCGTCGCCATCCATTGGCGCGGGCTGGACGAAGCGACGGCGGCCGAAATCCGCGGCCAGGTTTTGCTGGGCTGGATCCCGATTGCTCAAAGTACGCCGATGGAACTGCTGGAGTTCGATGGCGGTATTGAAATGCGCATGCCGGGTCGTGATAAAGGGGATGCGGTCCGCACCATCCTGGATGAAGTCGGCCCGGAGGTTCCCGTTGCCTACCTGGGGGATGACTTGACCGACGAGCGGGCTTTCCTCGCTCTTGGTACCCTGGGCCTAAGCGTGCTGGTTCGCCCCGAATGGCGCAAAACTGCGGCCGCCCTGTGGATCAGGCCGCCAGAAGGTCTGCGGGAGTTTCTGGCACGGTGGCTACAAGCCTGTCGTGAGGGGCAACATCGCGCGGGGACAGAGTCTTCTGGTCCTAATTGAGTACGAGTTCGGACCCACATGCCAGCGATGCCCTCACCCTGGAGACAGACGCAAGAACGTGGGTTAGAAAACTACACATTTCTAACGCCATCAGTGGAATCATTCCACTTGGCAAGAAACACCTCCGCAGTTTCTGGCCTGAGTGTGTTTCAGATCACTCATAGGTGTGAGAAGCGTCACTGCGCAGTGGCCAGTTGGCACTCATCATGGCACAGGTTTTCGCAAGACCGTGTGGACAGGCTGGTGGCAGCGTATGAGCCCGGATCTCGCAATGATCAGCGCTGGAAAGAAGTTCATGTGGGATGGGCGGCTCTACGACAACAGAGAAGAAGCATCACGCGCAGGGGAGTCATATCAGGGCGACAACTTTGAGATCCGGATGGTGGAGGAAGACGGGAAGTTCCTGGTGTACACCAGGAGGACCGTCAAGGAAGCCGTAGTCACTGCGCAATAGGGGGCACCCTCGGTAGAGGTGGCAAATGGCAGTAGGCATATTGCCGGTTCAAAGCGATCCGACACTGCTGGCCGACATTCGGCGGTATGGGAAGTTCGACCCCACGGGCTGCTATCAGTGCGGAAGCTGCACCATCTCCTGTGATCTGGTCTCGGACTTCGCAAGCTTTCCCCGAAAAAGCATCCGCTACGCTCTTCTCGGGCTGAGAGCGCCGCTCCTCGGAGACCTCGAACCCTGGATCTGCCACGACTGCGGCGATTGCTCCATTGTCTGCCCGCGCCAGGCGGAGCCCCGGATTTCCATGGCTACGCTGCGGCGCTTCCTCAGCGGCCAGTATGAACGGACGGGCATGGCGTCCAAGCTCCTCACGTCCCGGGCGTGGTACTTTGGCTCGCTGGCCTTTGCTGCGGTGCTCGTCGTGCTCCTGATCCTCTGCTACCACCTGTGGTACGTGGGACTGCCCTTTTCCGGCTTGGCCACGCCGCTCGGGATGGAGCACATGTTCCCCACCATGACGTATTTCACGCTCGCGGTGATGCTCTTTCCGCTGCTTCTCCTGCTATCCCGCGTCCACCGCGTCTGGCGGCTCACCATGGGCGGGCAACAGCCGCCCATCCCATTCTCTGTCTATGTGGTCGAGGCGTGGACGTACGTGTACCAGTCGGTGACTCACGCGCTGATGAAGAAGTGTCCGGAAAAAGGCCGGTGGCTGGGGCATTGGATCCTCGCCCTAGGCGTGGTCATGATGATGACCATCAAGATCTTCGCTCTGCGGTGGTTTCAAACCGACAACATCTATCCCTTGTACCACCCGCAGCGCTGGCTGGGATACCTCGCTGCCGCCTTCATCTTCTACGGCATCGGCGACATCCTCATAGGACGGGTGCAGGCGAAGAAGGAAATCTACAAGGAAACGCGGCCGGAGGATCTGGTCTTCCCCATCCTGCTCGTGCTAACGGCGTGCAGCGGCATGGGCGCACACATCTTCCGGTATGCAGGCTTCGCGCTCTGTGCTCACTTCACATATGCCCTGCACGTGATCATCGCCACGCCGATGCTCGTCGTAGAGATGCCGTTTGGCAAGGCGGCGCACATGATGTATCGTCCGTTGGCCTTGTACTTCCAGGCGGTAAGGGAGAGAGCCGGGCGGCAGGCGCCCGCGGCGGAGGTTGTTCCCCATGCGGTCTGAGAAGTCCCAAACCCCACCGGTGGGCGCTGCCCTAGTCGTTGGTGGCGGCATCGGCGGCATGCAGGCGGCCCTCGATCTCGCCAACGGCGGCATCAAGGTGTACTTGGCCGAACGAGGCCCTGCCATTGGCGGGGTCATGGCGCAGCTCGACAAAACTTTTCCCACCAACGATTGCGCCATGTGCACCATGGCGCCGCGTCTGGTCGAGATCGGCCGCCGCAAGGACATCGAAATTCTCACCTTGAGTGAGGTGGAACGCGTCGAGGGGCAGCCGGGGAATTTCACGGTCAGTATCAAGAAACAGCCGCGTTTTGTGGACCCGACGAAATGCACAGGTTGCGGCGCTTGCACGACGGAGTGTCCAGTATCGCTGCCGTCCGAGTTCGATCAGGGGCTGGGAGAGCGGAAGGCGATCTACCGGCCGTTCCCGCAAGCCGTCCCCAACATCTCCGCCATCACGCGCCGCGGGGCCGCGCCCTGCCAGGCGGGATGTCCCATCCATCAGAGCGGGCAGGCTTATGTGACTCTGATCGCGCAAGGGCGCTTCGAGCAGGCGCTCCAGGTCATTCTGCGCGACAACCCGATTCCGTTGATCTGCGGCCGCGTCTGCACGCACCCCTGCACCGCCGCCTGCACGCGCAATAACGTGGACGATCCCGTGAATTTGCCGGCATTGAAGCGCTTCATCACCGACCACTGCCCCGACTACAAGTTGCCGAAACCAGAGGTGCAACGTGCGGAGAAGATTGCCATCGTCGGCTCCGGCCCCGCCGGCCTCCTCTGTGCCTACCAACTTCGCCAGAAAGGCTATGGCACGACGATCTTCGAGGCGCTGCCGGTTGCGGGCGGGATGCTGGCGGCCGGTATTCCTGCTTTTCGGTTGCCCCGGCCCTTGCTGAACGCCGAACTGGACCGGCTGCGCGCGACAGGGATCGAGATCCTGCTGGATACGCCGGTGGGGAGCAGTATCTCGTTCGAAGAATTGCGCAAGAGCTATGCCGCGGTCTTCATCGCCATCGGGGCTCACGTGGAACGGAAGCTCGGCATTCCCAATGAGCGCATGTCGGGTGTCACCGGCGGGGTGGAGTTCCTGCGCCGGCTCAACCTCGGCGGTCCGGTACTCCCAGGCCGCCACGTGCTGGTGGTGGGAGGAGGCAATTCTGCCCTCGACGCGGCGCGCGCTGCCCTTCGTTGCGGAGCCGCGGACGTAACCATTGTCTACCGGCGCACACGACCGGAAATGCCCGCCGACCATCGTGAGATCGAGGACGCGGAACGCGAAGGCATCAAGTTGATGTTTCTCGCCGCACCCAAGTCATTCCGCTTGGGCCACGGCGGGCGCGTGTCTGGCCTTGAGTGCCTGAAGATGAAGCTCGGCCAGCCCGACGCCAGCGGCCGGCCATCTCCCGAACCGATTCCAGGCTCGGAGTTCGTCATCCCTTGCGATGCGGTCGTGGTCAGCATCGGGCAAGTCCCCGACGTGAATGCCCTGGGTGAAAGGTTGGGTCTGTCAACCACAAAATCGGGAACTCTTCGCGTCGATCCACTGACGCTGGAGACAGAGGTGCCCGGTGTGTTCGCCGGCGGCGATTGCGTGACCGGTCCCGACGTGGTGGTCGGGGCGATGCTCGCGGGGAAGAAGGCCGCCACCTCCATCGATCGCTGGCTCAATAACCAAGACCTACGTGTGGGGCGCGAACTGGAAGGCCCTTATCACACCGAGTACATGGTGGACACGGCTGGCGTGCTGATGCAGCGCCAGGTACACATGCAAGCTCTCGACCCTGCGACTCGTGGAAGGACGTTTGCCGAAGTCCACGTCGGCTACACGCCCGAGGAAGCGATCGCCGAGGCGAAGCGCTGCCTCGCGTGTGGCGTCTGCTGCGATTGTCATCTCTGCGCCACGGCCTGCCAGGCCCATGCAATCGACTATTCACAAATGGCGGAGACTCAGGAGTTGCAGGTAGGCGCCATCGTCCTCGCACCCGGATACCAGATCTTCGACGCCCGGTTAAAGAAGGACCTGGGTTATGGCCGCTTCCCGAATGTGCTCACGGGTCTGGAGTTCGAGCGGATTTTGTCCGCCTCCGGACCCTACTCCGGCCATGTGCTCCGACCCTTCGACCGGCAGGAGCCGAAGCGGATTGCCTTCCTGCAGTGCGTTGGTTCGCGAGATTTCGACCACGACTACTGTTCGTCCGTCTGCTGTATGTATGCCACCAAAGAAGCCATCATCGCCAAAGAGCATCTTGGAGAAGGTCTGCAATGCGACATCTTCTTCATGGACCTGCGCGCCTTCGGCAAGGGCTTCGAGCAGTATTACCGCAGAGCGCAAGAGCTCGGCGTGCGCTATATCCGATCTCGGGTGCCGAAAATCGAGGAAGTCCCTGGGACGCGGAACCTGATCGTCCAGTATCTCGTCGAGAACGACAGAAAGCTTTCCCAGGAATACGACTTGGTCGTCCTATCGGTGGGCATGCAGCCACCCAAAGAGGTCAAAGTGCTGGCCGAACGATTCGGCGTGGCGCTCAATGAATTCAATTTTTGTGGAACCTCCGCGTTCAAGCCGGCGGAATCGTCGCGCGAAGGAATTTACGTCGCCGGCCCGTTTGCCGAGCCCAAGGATATTCCGGAAACTGTCATGCAGGCCTCGGCGGCGGCGGCACAGGTGCTCGCGCTCTTGCGAGAAGCCCGTGGCACATTGATCACGGCTAAAGTTTATCCCCCCGAAAGAGAGGTGAAGGGAGAAGACCCTCGCATCGGAGTCTTTGTCTGCCACTGCGGGACCAATATCGCCGGCGTGGTCAATGTCCCGGACGTGGTGGAATATGCGAAGACCCTGCCCAACGTCGTGTACGCGGAGAACAATCTTTATACCTGCTCCAACGATACCCAGGATCGGATCAAGGAGAAGATCGCCGAACACCATCTGAATCGGGTCGTGGTGGCGTCCTGCACCCCGCGAACGCACGAGCCTCTGTTCCGCAACACGCTGGCAGAGGCCGGACTCAATCCCTACCTGTTTGAGATGGCCAACATCCGGGACCAGTGTTCATGGGTGCACATGCACGAGCCGGAGAGGGCCACCGAGAAATCCAAAGACCTGGTGCGGATGGCGCTGGCCAAGGCCCGGCTCTTGCAGCCGCTCCACCGGCAAACGATCAGGATAGAAAAGTCCGCCCTGGTCATCGGCGGAGGACTGTCGGGCATGACCGCCGCCCTGGCGCTGGCACGACAGGGCTTTGATGCCTATCTGGTGGAAAGGGAGAATGAGCTGGGCGGAAATCTGCGCCACATCCACTACCTATTCAATGGCGAAAGGCCGCAGGACGAATTGGCGCGCCTGCGCGACGAGATCGGACAGAACAGCAGAATCCATCTCTTTACCGGCGCGGCCATCGAAAAAATCGAAGGCACAATCGGCGATTTTCGGACAACCATCACAGCCCGAGGCGAAACCACCGAGGTCGCCCACGGGGTTGTAATCGTGGCCACGGGCGCGAAGCAGTATCAACCAAGAGAGTACTTGTATGGACAGGACGACAGTGTCATCACGCAGCGTGAGCTCGAAGCACGCCTCGCTTCCGGTGATGGTTTCCTGGCGCGGGAAGGCAATCGGCCCGCAAAGACCGTCGTCATGATCCAGTGCGTGGGCTCACGCGATGCCGACCACCCCTACTGTTCCCGGGTGTGTTGCGCCGAAGCCATGAAGAACGCCCTGCGCATTAAGGCGCTCTCCCCCGAGACCTACGTGTACGTCCTCTACCGCGACATCCGTACTTACGGCTTCAAAGAGAGCTACTACACCAAGGCGCGCCAGCAAGGTGTCGTCTTCGTGCGCTACGACGAGGACCGCAAGCCCGAGGTGTCGCGAAATGGAAAAGGACTGCAGGCCACCGTCTACGACCAGACCCTGGGGATGCCGCTCATGATCTCCGCCGACCTGGTGGTTCTGTCCGCCGGCATTCATCCGCATGAAGACAACCGGAAGATCGCGCAGTTCCTCAAGGTCCCGCTCAACAGCGAGGGATTCTTCCTCGAAGCCCATATGAAACTGCGCCCGGTCGACTTCATGACGGACGGCGTCTTTTTGTGTGGGCTGGCCCATTCTCCCAAGAACATCGAGGAATCCATTCTCCAGGCCCAGGCAGCGTCCGCGCGAGCAGCATCCGTCCTCGTCCAGGATAGCCTCGAACTGGGGGCGAATATCTCGCAAGTGGTGGACGAGAGCTGCGACGGTTGCGCCTACTGCGTGGACACCTGCCCCTACAAAGCGATCACCATGCTCGAGTACAAGTGGCAGGGGTCGATCAAGAAAGTCGTCGAAACCAATGACTCCATCTGCAAGGGTTGTGGCTGCTGCCAGGCTACGTGCCCCAAGAACGGCATATTCATCCGTGGATTTACCCTCGAGCAGATCGAGGCCCAGATCCATGCTGCTTTGGGAGTAGCGTGATGGACGACACCACCTTTCAGCCCTTGATCATCGCCCTGTGTTGCAACTGGTGTTCCTACGCCGGCGCGGACTTGGCGGGCGTTTCCCGGACGCAATACCCGCCCAGCATCCGCATCATCCGCGTCATGTGTTCGGGCATGGTGCATCCCAACCTGGTGATTGATGCGTTCACCAAGGGAGCGGACGGCGTCCTCATCTGCGGCTGCCATCCGGGAGATTGTCACTACCAAGAGGGCAATCTCAAAACTGAAAAACGCGCGGAAGCCATCAAACTGATGCTCGCGGATTTCGGTATCGAGGAAGAGCGCTTTCGCTTGGAATGGGTTTCGGCGGCTGAAGGGCCGAGGTTTGCTCAGGTGGTGCGGGAATTCACGGAGCAAGTGCAGAGGCTGGGGGTCAGCCCGTACCGGTCGTAGGAGTGGCGGGGCAGGGTGCATCTGCCTTCACCAACATCAACAGGCCTTGCGGGCAAACCATGACGGCTTTCGCATAATCAGCACTTCCGTTATTTCCGCGATAATCTCTTCCACTTGCCGGGATGAATCTACCGTGAGCACGTCCTGTCCTGGCTCGCGTGCTACATGCCATTCGGCAGAGAACTCGGAGGTTACAATGCGGACTGACTGGTCAGGCACGGGGGTGCGACCGGTCGCATGGGCTGCCTCCAGGCAGACGATCTTGACCAACGCGGACATTTTAGAGAGTTGCCTTCGATCTCTCTCCGTCAGCATCCGGCATGACACCACTACATCCCGCCATTCATAGATCCAGAAGCTAATGGCGGTCGATAGTGTCTCTATGCGCAAGGTTGGATCGGCATTGGACAGCGAAATGCTGCATCTCCGCGCATCAAGATTGCCACAAGGATGAAGATTCTCCGCTTCGACGAATTCCCATCCCAAGGCTTCTGCGAGGAGCCTGGCGACGGTGTTCCTGTCCGATTCTGCGGCTCCCGTGATGACGAAGACCATACGGCTCACCCTCCTTATTGCGGAGGCGATCAATCCCGAACGAACCTTGGCCGATCGAACTAGTCAGGCAACTCACACTTATGCACGCCAAGTCACACAAAGTCAGTGACAACTATCACTCATTCTAGTGATTACCAGAAACTGCCTTGGTCGCTCCGTTGAACTGCAAACGCCGCATTGGAAAATCCGGGGTTCGCGAGCAGCATCCCTGTGGCGAAGTTCGCTAAGGAGGAACCATGGCTGATTCACCTTCGAGAAACACGGCAACCCGCTCCAAGCCAGCGGCGCATTCGAGAGGCACGTTCCGGTGTCACGACAATGGGTGACGTGAGTCACTGACGTGGTGTGCTGGTTGGACCATAAATGCTGGAACGTTTACGTCTGCGTCTCGCCGCGAGAACCCGGCGGCTTCCGTTTGCTGACGCACATATCGAACGCAAATACCAGATTGTGGGGGAAGAGAACGAAGCACTACTAATTCAAGTCCGGTAGGGAGGTGCAACATGGCAGCTCGACTTGCCGAAGAATGGTTCGCCATATGCGGAGGTTGCGAGGTCACCATCCTCGATATCGGTGAACCGCTCCTCGACGTACTCAAACAAGTAGAAATCGTGCACATGCCAGTCCTGATGGACCACAAGCTCTTTGGTCAGACTGGCGAAGGTACAGAGATGGAAATCCCGGCAGCGGATGTCGGGCTTATCTCGGGAGGAATCCGCAGCGAAGAACACAAGAAACTGGCGCTGGAGATGCGTAAGAAGTGCAAGATCCTGATCTCTCTAGGTTCTTGCGCCTGCTTTGGCGGTGTGCCGGCGCTGGCGAATCAGTACAGCAGAGAAGAGTTGTTGGAGAAGGTCTACCGTGACAGCGTGACCACCGAGAAAAACGGTTTGCCCCACGAGCAGATTCCCGCGCTGACCGACCGAGTCTACGCGCTCCACGAAGTTGTGAAGGTGGATGCCTATCTGCCCGGATGTCCAACCACGCCCGAGATGGTGGCCGGAGCGCTGGTCGCTCTCCTTGAAGGCAAGCCCGTGCCCGCCCTGGCGTCGAAGAGCGTTTGCGACGAGTGTCCCACCAAGCGGGAAAAGAAGGCGGCGGTCTCCACGCTGAAGGGCCACCTGGACCCGCCGGAATTCAAGTTTGGAGCGCCCCTGAGCGAAATGCGCTGCCTGATGGAGCAGGGCATCCTGTGCCTGGGGCCAGCGACGCGTGCCGGCTGCGGTGGCAGCGAGGGCAACCCGCGCTGCATCCGCGCCTACATGCCCTGCGAGGGTTGCTTTGGCCCGCTGTCGGACAAAGCCAATCCCATGGTGGACATGATGGGGGCGCTTTCTTCCGTCGGACTCGATCCCAAGCAGATTCCGGATCGGGCCGCAACCTTCAACCGTTTTGCTGGCGCTGGCCGTCTGCGGCCCCTGCCCCGGAGGTGATCCATGGCAAAGACACTGGTCATTCAACCTGTCACCCGCGTCGAGGGCCACGCCAAGGTGACCATTCAACTCAACGACGCTGGCAACGTGGACTCCGCCCGGGTCAACGTCATTGAACTGCGCGGCTTCGAAAAGTTCTGCATCGGACGCCCGGTAGAAGACCTCCCCAGAATCACGCCGCGCATTTGCGGTGTGTGTCCGTGGTCGCATCACCTGGCCTCGGCCAAGGCTTGCGACGCGGTCTTTGGAGTCGAACCGCCCCCGGCTGGAAAGAAGTTGCGCGAGCTGTGCAACAGCATCGCCTACATGGAAGAGCACATCTTGCACTTCTATTTCCTGGCGGGAGCCGATTTCCTGCTCGGTCCGGATGCCGACTATTCCATCCGCAATGTCATCGGAGTGCTCCAGGCAGCGCCGGACATTGCCAGAAAAGTGGTGAAGGTGCGCCACATGTGCGCCAAGATGCTGGAAGTCCTGGCGGGCAAGGCCATCCATCCCCAGGCCGCCGTTCCTGGCGGATTCAGCAAGCCCCTGGCTCCTGCCGAGCGCGACCAGTTGCGCAAGCAGGCCGATGAGGCGCTGGAACTCGCCAAGTTCTCCATTGCGTTTGCCAAGGAGAACGTCTTCCCCAAGTACCTCGAGGTGGTGAAGTCCCTGGGAGTGATCACTACCGGCTTCATCGGCACCGTCAAGGAGGACGGCGCGCTCAACCTCTACGACGGAAAGCTTCGCCTGATGGCCTCCAATGGCTCATACCAGGACTTTCCGTACGATCGCTATACGGAGTTCATCTCCGAGCACATTGAACCGTGGAGCTACTTGAAGTTCCCCTACGCCAAACAGTGGGGCGAGGGTTTCTCCATGGATGTCGAAAATCCCAAGGGCGTGTATCGCGCCAACACGCTGGCGCGCATCAACGTCTGCGACTTTATCGACACGCCGCTGGCGCAGGCCGAACTCGAGGAGTTTCGCGCGAAGTTCGGGCGGCCGGCACAGCTCACGCTGCTCTATCACTGGGCGCGGCTGATCGAACTGCTCTACAACGCCGAAAACACCATCCGCTTGCTGGACGATCCCGAGATCACCAGCACCGAAACCCGGGTGAAGGTTACGCCGCGGGCAGCGCGAGGCGTAGGCTGCACCGAAGCGCCGCGCGGCACGCTCATCCACGACTACACCACCGATGCCAACGGCCTGATCACCAACGTCAACCTGATTGTCGGCACAACCCACAACAACGCTCCCATCAATATGTCGGTCACCCAGGCCGCCAAAAGTTTGATCCATGACGGCAAGTACGACCAGGGAGTGCTGAACAAAGTAGAAATGTCAATCCGTGCCTACGATCCATGCTTGTCCTGCGCGACCCACCGCCTGGACGGGAAGCTGTCGGTCAAGCTGGATATTTTCGACGCGGACGGCAAGTTGCTCGGCTCGCTTGCCAACTGAACGGTAACGAAAAGAAGGGACGGCATGAGCGAGACCAGGGACGGTATGAAGATCGAGGAGTGCGATCTCCCCGACTTCTGTCGGAAGCCGACCGTGGTGCTCGGCGTTGGCAATATTCTGTTTGGAGATGACGGCTTCGGGTGCGCGGTAGTCGACTATGTCGAGGCAAACTACCCAGTACCCGAAGCCGTCTGCTTGCTCGACGTCGGCACGGGCGTGCGCAAGCTGTTGTTCACTCTCTGCCTGAGCTCCGCGCGTCCGCAACGCTTGCTCATCCTGGACGCGATCGATGCCGGACGCAGTCCGGGCGAGATATTCCAGATCGATCCCGCCGAAATTCCAGCAGTCAAACTCGACGATTTCTCGCTGCACCAGTTGCCCACGTCCAACCTGCTGCGCGAGTTGCAGGAAACGTGCGGGGTCGAGGTGCGTGTGCTGGCCTGCCAAACCGGGCCACTGCCGGAAGAGATCTCCCAGGGGTTGTCGAAAGCAGTCAGCGACGCCGTGCCGCAAGCGGCGGAGTGGCTGGTCCGCGATTATTTCCCCTGCGCCACAACGCCGCGAGGCGACCTCTGCCAAGCTAGCGCGTAATTCAAGTTGGCCACGTGCTGGCGTTTCTCTTCGTCGTTTTGTAGCTGGGCGGGGCGCGAGGACTTCTCGCTGCTCACCCGTGCCTGTAATTCGGAGCTTGGCGGGAACTTCGGTGGTGGCGGGCAGTCACCCTGGACGCGGGGACTCAGCCATCCAACCCAGCGCATGGGTTGACCGCGGCGAGCAATATCAATGAGGGGATCCGCTCCAAAGTCCCTTCACCGTGTGACCTCCGTCCTTGCTGTGTCTCCGCACCCTATGTTTGACTTGCTGATGGATAATAGCGGCCCTTTTTCCCGAGGGGACCGCGATGGGGCGACGATGTCGGCCGCGTTTACGGTCAAAATGTCCGCCCCGGTCAGGAGGCTCGTTCCCGCATGGCCGAACTCGAAACCAAGTCTCTTCCCGAAAACGCGTACCAACCTTTGAAGCCCGGCGAATCATATCCACCGATCGTGGCGGCAGACTCGAAGTTGCCGGAGCTTACGACACGATCCATTGGCTGGGGCATTTTGCTCTGCATTATTTTCACGGTCGCTTCTGCTTATTCGGGACTGAAAGTCGGGCAGGTGATGGAATCGGCAATCCCGATTTCGATTCTGGCGATTGGTCTGGCCCGTCTTTATCCGCGACGGTCGAGCCTGCTGGAGAACGTGATCATCACCGGCATCGGCGGGGTTGCCGGGTCGGTGGTGGCCGGCGCCGTGTTCACGGTTCCAGCGTTATACATTCTGAAGCTCGACCCTCACCCCGTGCAGACGATTTTTATCTGCCTGGCAGGCGGATGTCTTGGCATTCTCTTCCTGATTCCCTTACGGCGCTATTTCGTGCGGGATATGCACGGCCTGCTTCCGTACCCGGAAGCGACTGCCATCGCGGAAGTGCTGGTCACCGGCGAGAAAGGTGGATCGCAAGCGAAGCTGCTGCTGCAGGCGACGGCGATCGCCGGCATTTATGACTTGTTCGTGACGACATTTCAGGTTTGGAAGGAGTTCATCGATTTTCAGTTCGTGCCCTTGTTTCGAACCTTGTCGGACCGCGCGCGCATGGTTTTCAGTTTCGACGCCATCGGCTTCATCCTGGGACTGGGCTACGTGATGGGTCTGCGCAGCTCCATGATCCTTTGCGCCGGTGGTGTGCTTTCCAATTTCGTGCTGGTCCCGTTGATATGGTTCATCGGCAGTCACCTGGACAGTGCGGTATACCCGGCAACGGTTCCGATTTCGCACATGACTGCGGTGCAGATCTACCGCGGCTACGTTCGATTTGTTGGCGTCGGAGCGATCGCCACGGCGGGCATATTCGGCATCGTCAGGTCATTGCGCATTGTCGCTGGTTCTTTTGGAATTGCGCTCCGGGTATTCCGCAAGAGCGAAGCGGTAACGCAGGAACGGACCGATCGCGACATCCCGATGATTGCCATTTTCCTAGGAGTTGTGCTCGGAGCCATCGGAGTCGCCATGCTCCTCGGGCATTTGGCGGCGTCCTGGAGTGTGGTGGCCATTGGCCTGCTCCTTACGCTCGTCTTCTCGTTCTTCTTTACATCCGTGGCGGCAAATGCCATTGCCACAACGGCCCGCAATCCCGTCTCTGGGATGACCATGCTCACGATTATTATTTCTTGTGCGGTGCTGCTGAGATTCGGGCTGTCGGGAACAACCGGCATGTTCTTCGTGATGGCGATCGCAGGCATGGTGTGTACCGCATTATCCGTGTCCGGACAGGCCATCACCGACCTCAAGACCGGATACTGGCTAGGCTCGACGCCGTCCGCGCAGGAGAAAGTGAAGTTTCTGGGTATCGTAGCTGCCGCCATCGTGGTTGGACTCACGGTCGTGATGCTGGCTCGCACCTTCCAGTTCGGGGAAGCCTTGCCGGGCGACGTGCGACCGGTTTTGGCCTCGCCTCAGGCGTCGATTATGAAAGCGCTGGTGGAAGGCTTCATGAGTCATCAGCCGGTCGCATATCTGCTGTTCGGCGCCGGTGCCATGGTGGCGTTGATTCTGGAGATGCTGGGGCAACCCTCGCTGATCTTCGCCCTGGGAATGTACCTACCGCTCGAACTGAACACCCCCGCTCTGGTCGGTGGATTCCTTTCCCACTACTTAAACAAACGCTCCGAAAAAATCGGCGGCGGACCGGGCAGAACGATCCGCGAACGCGGCGTCATTATTGCTTCGGGGCTGATGGCCGGTGGCGCGTTGGGAGGTGTTCTGGGTGCGGCCTTTCGACTGGTTCCCGGATATCGCGAGGATCTGATCAAGACGCCTTTTTACT
>OBLU010003962.1_pt1 | contig 13376 bp, 8 predicted proteins | sample 1518681 | NCBI WGS metagenome assembly OBLU01 (sample SAMEA3539304, study PRJEB22396) | soil metagenome | biome: tundra; feature: field; material: soil | place: USA | collected 2010-05 | depth 0.15 m | reverse complement strand
CCACCCCCGTATGGAACCCGTGGGCATGTGTCGAATGTGCCTCGTCGAAGTTGACGGCCCGCGCGGCGCGACGTTGCAACCGGCGTGCTACATCAAAGTGCACGACGGCATGACGGTCGTCACCGACTCGGAAAAGGTGAAGAAGGCCCAAGACGGCGTGTTGGAGTTCCTCCTCGCGAACCACCCCCTCGACTGCCCGGTCTGTGACAAGGGTGGCGAGTGTCCCCTCCAAGATCAGACTCTCGCGCACGGATCGGGCGAGACGCGTTTCATTGAAGAGAAGCGTCACTTCGTCAAGCCCATCGAGATCGGCGAGCTAGTGCTGCTCGACCGCGAACGGTGCATCCAGTGCGCGCGCTGCACGCGCTTTAGCGCCGAAGTGTCGGGTGACACCGAGATCGCCTTCTCCGGTCGCGGCGATCAAATCGAAGTCGCGCCGTCGCCGACGACACCCTTCGACTCGACCTTCTCGGGCAACACCGTGCAGATCTGTCCCGTCGGTGCTTTGACCGCCAAGCCGTACCGCTTCAGCGCGCGCCCCTGGGACTTAGAACAGGTCGAGAGCACCTGCACGACCTGTGCCGTGGGATGTCGAGTGGCCGTGCAGTCCTCGGGCAATCGACTCACGCGCGTGCTCGGCGTGGACAGTGAGCCCGTGAATCATGGCTGGCTCTGCGACAAGGGCCGCTTCACGCTTGACTCAATCGACGGCAACGAGGAGTCTCTCGATCCCCTGAGCGCGGCGTCGCGCCTTCGTGAACCACTCGTTCGCACGAACGGCGTCTTGACGCCCACGACGTGGGGCGAGGCGCTGGCGCGCGCGGCGACGATCCTTCAAGACGCCGCGCAGGTTCCCGGTGGCGTGGGCGCCATTGGCGGCGCCGCGCTCACCAACGAAGGCGCCTTCGCCTGGGAGCGTTTCGTTCGTGGTGTGCTGGGTAGTGACAACCTCGACGCGCAGTACGGCGACGGACTCGACGGCGCCTTGATCCAGTCCCTCTCGAGGGCCACGATCGACGAAGCGGCGAACGCGCGCGTCGTCGTGACGTTGACGGGAGACCTGCGCGAAGAACTTCCCGTTCTCTTCTTGCGCCTAAGAGAGAACTTCATCAAGCGCGAGAACGCACTCGTCGAGTTCACTTTTGCGTCGAGCGGGCTGCACTCACTCGCGAGGGTGTCGATGCCCGTTCGCCCCGGCGAGGCGCACCTCGTCGCCGCGGCCCTCACCCGCAGCGACGGCACCGTGTTGAAGGGCTCGAACGTCACCGAAGCCGATCTCAACGAAACTCGTCGACTACTCGGTGAAAGTGGCGAAGGTGTCGTCTTTATCGTCGGACGACCCAACTTCGCCGAAGACGCGGGCGTCATGGAGCGCGCGATTCGCGTTCTCGCGGAGAAGTTCACCGCGGCAAAGTTCCTGCCGGCTCATCGTCGAGCGAACGTCGTGGGCGCGCTCGACATGGGTCTTGGACCAAGACTTCGTCCGGGACGCGGTTACGCCGCGAACGACGAGGGTCGCACCACTCTCCAACAACTAGAAGCCCTTCGAACGGGCGAGCAAAAGGCCGTGCTGCTCTTGGGCTGTCTGCTCGGTAATGTGCTCGACGTCGACGGCGCGAGCGCGGCCCTCGAAGCCGGTGATGTCGTCGTGGTCTCGGGACACGGCGGGAAAACGCTGGCCTACGCGGACGTGGTCTTGCCGGCCGCGGTCCAACACGAGCGCCACGGCACGGTCACCAACATCGAAGGTCGCGTGACCGCCGTCACGGCGAAGATCGTCGCGCCCGGGTCGGCCTGGTCCGACGTCAACATCGCCGCCGAACTGGCCGAGCAGTGTGGCCAGAGTCTGGGACTCTTCTCCGACGTCGAGTGCGCCAAAGTCATCGAAGAGACGGTCGGCTACCCCGCGCTCAGTGTTCTGAACGACGTCTCCGACGAGGGCGCCGTGGTGGGCCGCACCAGAGAGCGCGTGGAGCGTCGACCCCTTGACCCCATGGCGTTTCCCGGTATTCGTTCCACGAACATGGCCGGACTCGGCGAGTTCTCGGGCGCCGTTGCCGAAGAAGAGGCCAGCCCTTCGCCGCCGCCGATCAGCGCCACGTTGAGCGAGATCTCGGCCGGGCGCGCCGTGGAGGTTCCCGCGTTCGACGCCTACGCCCTGGCGCTCAACGTCTCACGACATCTCTACGACCAAGGTGTCGCGGTGCAGGGGTCGCCCGCGCTCGCGAACCTCGTCGCGCGAACGACCGCGTACCTCAATCACTTCGACCTGGACCGGCTGGGTCTCGTGACCGGCGACGTCGTGGACGTGACGGGTCCGACGGTCACGCTGAGTCTGCCGGTCGCGTTGAGCGACGAGACGCCGCGCGGCACGCTCAACGTCGTCTTCTCGTTAATCGATGAGAACGGCGAGGACACGTCGCGCTCGCTCGTCGACCCATCGAGCGCCATCACCCAGGTGAGGTTGAAGACCAAATGAGCTGGCTCTCCACGATTGATCCGCTCTTCGTTCACGGCGTCGACGGCTTTGGCGTTGTGCTCTTGATCGTGGTGATCAAGGTGCTGGTGGGCTTCGCCGTCTTGATGGGCTCGGTGACGTTAATGATCTGGTTCGAGCGTAAGGCGATCTCCGACATGCAGAGCCGTATCGGGCCGCAGCGTTGGGGTCCCTTTGGCATCTTGCAGACCTTGGCCGACGGCATCAAGCTGTTTTTTAAAGAAGACCTATTGCCGGCCGAGGCCGATCCCTTCGTCTTTAAGTTGGCGCCCTACCTCGCCTTGGTGCCCGCCCTCATCACGTTCTCGATCGTGCCGGTGGGTGGGACCTTAAACATCGCGGGCCACCAAGTGATGCTCCAAATCGCGAACCCGCCCATGGGCATACTGGTCCTGCTCGCGATGTCGGGCATCTCGGTCTACGGCGTGATGCTCGCGGGTTGGGCGTCGGGATCCAAGTACCCGCTCATCTCGTCGGTGCGAGCGAGTGCGCAGATGATCAGCTACGAGGCGGCGCTGGGCATCACGATCGTCACCATCGTGCTCGTGACGGGATCGCTCTCCACCCACGACATCGTGACCTCCCAGGCCCACGGCATCTGGCACTGGAACGTCATACGTCTCGGCTTCGTCCCCTTCGTGATCTTTTGGATGGCCATCACCGCCGAGCTCGGTCGGCCGCCCTTTGACGTCGTCGAAGCGGACAGCGAACTGGTGGGTGGCTTTAACACCGAGTACTCGTCGATTCGCTTTGCGCTGTTCTACATGGCCGAGTTCATGAACACCATCACCATGTCGGCGATCATCGTGACGCTCTTCTTTGGCGGCCCGGCGGGATGGATCCCCAACATCTCGCACCTGCGATGGATCTTTCCGATTCTCTGGTTCTTACTGAAGACCGTGACGTTCTGCTTCTGTTACATCTGGTTTCGCGCGGCCCTGCCGCGTTTTCGTTACGACCAGGTCATGGACCTCGGCTGGAAGCGTCTCATTCCGCTCAGCCTCGGTTGGATGCTCGTCGTGGCGGGATTTCTCGTGCGCCCGGCCTACGGTTTCATCATGGCCGCGACCGTACTGCTGGCGTCGGTCGTGCTGGGTCGGGCCTTCGAGCTCGGTCAAACGAGAGAGACCGGCGCCGATTCAATTCTTCCCACCGTCGGCGAACGTCCCCTGCCCGGGGAAGTACTGCGGTCGTGGACTGAAGGGGAGGAGTAGTGGCGAATCCTCTCAACTTCTTCGGCGGCTTCAAGCTCACGTTCCAACACCTCGCGCGCGCCCCGGTCACGGTGGGCTACCCCGAGGAGAAGCGCCCGAAGCAACCGCGCCAGCACGGTCGCCACGTCCTCAATCGTTACGAAGACGGCATGGAGAAGTGCATTGGCTGTGAGTTGTGCGCCGGCGCGTGCCCGGCGAACTGCATCTACGTGCGCGGTCTCGACAACCCGCCCGATCATCCGGTCAGTCCCGGCGAGCGCTACGGCTACGTCTACGAGATCAACTACTTGCGCTGCATCCACTGTGACCTCTGCGTGGAGGCCTGTCCCACCCAGGCGATCACCGAAACGAAGATGTTCGAGTTTTCCTTTACCAATCGCGCCGACGCCATCTACACCAAGGCCGAACTCGTCGTCGACGACCACGGATACCCGAAGCACCTGCCCTGGGAGGATTGGCGTGACGGCGAAGCAGACATGAGCGGCGGATGGATGCGCGCGACGTCTCCCTCGGGTGACGCCTCCTACGAGGGCGTCGTGCAGTGGACCGGCGACCTCGGCGCCGGGGTGCGGGCGCCCGAAGCCGGTCAACACGGCGAACGTGACGACGAAGCCACGGGATCGAAGCAACTTCGCCGGGCGTTCTTTCGCCACCTCCAGCCCGAGGACGTCAACGAGGACCAGCGTGGCCTCCAGGGAGTGATGACCAGCATGCGCGACAAGATGCCTAAGCGCCACCGCGGGAGTCACTGATGTTCGCGGTCGCCTACTCGATCCCGGCCATCTTGGTGTTCGTCACCTCGGCGCTGCTCATCCTTGTCGGCGCGCTCGGCGTCATCACCGTGAGAAATCCCGTGCACGCCGCGATCTGTCTCATCATGACGCTCTTTGGCGTCGCGGTCGCCTTCGTGGCCCAATCGGCGGACTTTCTGGCCGCGGTACAGATCATCGTCTACGCCGGAGCAATCGTGGTTTTGTTCTTGTTCGTCATCATGTTCCTGGGTGTTGACCGCAACATGCACGTGAGCGTCGAGCCGCTCGTCGGCCAGCGCGCCTTTGCCGGCATCGGCGTCGTCATTACGATCGCCGGGCTCATCACCTTGATGGCCACGTCGCACTGGGTGACCGGCGCGACCTCGGTGTCGGGTTCCGCGCTCGCGACCGGCCAGGCCAACGTGAAGCAACTCGGCACGGCAGTCTTTACGACGTACGTCTTCGCCTTCGAAGCCACGGCCGCTCTGTTGATCATCGCCGTCGTGGGCGCGGTACTGCTCGCTCGTCGCGAGCGCGCCACGCTCGACGAGGAGGTGACGTCGTGAACGTTCCCGCCGCGTGGTACCTAGTACTCGCCGCGGTGCTCTTTGGCATCGGAGCCTTCGGACTCTTGACGCGCCGCAGTGCCCTCATCATGTTCATGTGCGTTGAGCTGATGCTGAACGCGGTGAATCTCACCTTCGTGACGTTCTCGCGCACGCTCTCGGACATCTCCGGTCAGGCCAGTGTCTTTTTCGTGATGGTCGTCGCGGCCGCCGAAGTGACCGTGGGACTGGGCATTGTGGTCGCGGTCTTTCGACGACGGTCCTCGACGTCGGTTGACGAGTTGTCAGAGCTAAAGGGCTGAGATGGCGCACGTCGCAACGTTGATCCTTCTTCTGCCGCTCGTGGGCTTTATCTTCGTGCTCGCCAACGGTACCGGCCTTAAGGAACGCTACGTGGGCATCGTCGCGACCGGGGTCGTCGCGCTTAGCTTCGTCATGAGCGTCGTGGTCTTCGTTCTACTGCTGCATCGTTCGAATCGAGAAGTCACGGTTCATCTCTTCAACTGGATTCCCGTGGGCACGCTGCACGTGCCGGCGGCTCTGCTCGTCGATCCCCTTTCGGTGACGATGTGTCTCTTCGTGACGGGGATCTCCGCGCTAATCCACCTCTACTCCATTGGCTACATGCGCGGAGAGAGGGACTACCGCAAGTTCTTCTTGTACATGAACCTCTTCGTCTTTTCCATGCTGCTCCTCGTGCTCGCCAACAATTTGGTCCTCACCTTCGTCGGCTGGGAGGGGGTCGGGGTCTGTTCCTACTGGCTCATCGCCTACTACTTCACGAAGGACGCCGCGGCGTCCGCCGGGAAGAAGGCCTTTCTCTACAACCGCGTCGGTGACATTGGACTACTCATCGCGATGTTCCTGATCTTTAGCCACGCGCACACCTTGACGTACTTGGGCGTCTTTAACGTCGCGGGCTCGCTCTCGCCGACCGTCGCCACGTTGACGGTCTTGGCACTCTTGCTCGCCGCGACGGGCAAGAGCGCGCAGATCCCGCTCTTTAACTGGCTGCCCGACGCCATGGAGGGCCCGACCCCGGTGTCGGCGCTGATCCACGCCGCGACCATGGTGACGGCCGGTGTCTATCTGCTCGTTCGCATGTCGCCAGTACTCACGATGTCGCCCGACGGACGAGCGACCATCGCCCTCATCGGGGGATGCACCGCCTTTGTCGCGGCGACCATCGCCACGTCGCAGAAGGACATCAAAAAGGTCCTGGCCTTTTCGACGGTCTCGCAGATTGGCTACATGGTATTGGCCGTGGGCGTGGGCGCGTACTCGGCCGCGATCTTCTTGATGGTGGCGCACGCCTTCTACAAGGCGCTGTTGTTCCTGGGCGCGGGTTCGGTGATCCACTCACTGAACGGTGAACAGGACCTGCGAAAAATGGGCGGGCTACAGAAGTACTTGCCGCTGACGTTCCCAACGTTCCTCGTCGCGTGGCTCTCCATCTCGGGCATCCCACCCTTCTCGGGATTTTTCGCCAAGGGCGACGTCCTCACCAAGGTCTTCGAACATAACAAGGCGCTCTGGTTGCTCGGCGTCGTGACCGCGATTCTCACCGCGTACTACATGACGCGACTCTTCGTCCTGACGTTTCGAGGGACCGAGCGCTTCCGCGAGGACACCGGTGGTCACGACCCCCACGAGTCGCCCTGGGTGATGACGTTGCCGCTCGTGGTGCTCGCCGTCCTGTCCGTGTTGGGCGGACTGATCAATCTGCCCTGGGCCCACTCGAGGTCACTCGCGGCCTTCCTGAACCCGACCTTTGGCTTCGTGCCCGCGGTGGCCTCGTCGAGCACGGTCGCCCAGTGGGGCCTCGCGCTCGTTGACGTGGCCGCGGCCGTCTTTGGTCTGCTCGCGGCGTACTCGATCTGGCGCGGCGTCTCCGAGTCCCCGCGATTCGAGTCTTCGTTCCTAGAACACGTCTGGCACTGGGACGACTTCTACGACACCACCATTGGCCGCCCGCTCACCGACGCGGCGCGATTCAGCGACGACGTCGTAGAGCCCAAGATCATTGACGGCGCGGTCACTGGCGTCGGGGTCGCTATACGCAGAAGCGCCGAGGGACTGCGCAAGGTCCAGTCGGGCTTCGTTCGTCAGTACGCGCTCGCGATGGTGCTCGGCTTCGCGGTCATCATTGTCTATCTCGTTTCGAGGGTTCACTAAGCATGCACTCGTCGATCTATCTCCTCGTGCTCATCGTCGTGCCCCTCGCCGGGGCGCTCGCCGCGGCGCTCGTTCGTAAGACGGAAGGTCTCTCGTACGCGGTCGGGGTCGGAACGGCGAGCGGGGAGATGGTGCTCGCAGTAGTCGTCGCCGTGCTCTACAACCCCCACGTCAAGAACGCGCAGACCTTCGACTTCGCGACGCGCCACGTCCTGTCGGCGCCCTTTGGTCTCGCCTACGACGTCGCGGTCGACGGCATCTCGTTGTTGATGGTCGTGCTAACGGCGCTGGTGTTGTTCCTGGCTCTCCTCGGTGCCCGCGACAAGCGCCGCGAAGCGGCCTTCGTGGGTTGGCTCTTGGCGCTGACGTCGTTCACGATGGCGAGCTTTCTCAGCCACGACGTGCTCGAGTTCTTCATCTTCTTCGAGCTGACCCTCGTGCCGAGCTACTTCATCATCGCCGAATGGGGCGGGGTGCAGCGCGCCAAGGCCGCGCTGAAGTTCTTCATCTACACCTTTAGCGGTTCGGCCTTCTTGTTCATTGGCATCTTGTACCTGGGCTTTACCAACCAGCACCAGACCAACGGAGCGCTGACCTTTTCCTACAGTGCGCTGTCCGCGACGGCGATGACTCACGGGACGGCCGTCTGGCTCTTCGTCGCCTTCGCGATCGCCTTCGCCGTCAAGTCCCCGATCTGGCCCTTGCACACGTGGTCGCCGATCGCCTACGCCGAAGCGCCGACGGGTGGGTCGATCGAGCTCTCGGCGTTACTTGCGAAACTCGGCTCGTACGGACTGTTGCGCTTCGCCGTGGGGCTCTTTCCCTTGGCGCTACCGACGATGCGACCGATCATGTTGACGTTGGCGGTGATTGGCATCTTGTACGGCTCGTTGATCGCGTGCGCGACGCCAGACTTAAAGCGCCTCGTGGCCTACTCGTCGGTGGCCCAGATGGGCTTCATCACGCTTGGCATCATGACCGGATCGAAGATCGCCATGGTCGGCGCGGTGTTGTTGATGTTCAACCACGGGGTCATCACGGCCGGCTTCTTTCTCATCATTGGTTTCATCGAACAGCGCCGCGGCTCGTACCAGATCAAGGACTTGACCGGTCTGCAAGGTCCCGCCCCCGTGATGGCCGCGCTCTTCACCGTCGTGATGCTGGCCTCGATTGGCCTGCCGGGACTCTCAGGTTTCGTGAGTGAGTACCTCATTCTCATTGGCACCTTTGGTACCCACGCCTGGTGGGGCGCGATCGCCACGACGGGTGTCCTCGCCGCCGCCGTGTACCTCCTCTGGGCCTACCAGCGCGTCTTTCACGGACGCGCCGAGGGCGCGAACGCGTCGATCAGCGACGCTTCGGCCAAGGAGCGTTGGGTTCTCGTGCCGGTCGTCGTGTTGATTCTCGCGCTCGGTGTCTTTCCTAAGCCCGTCCTCGATCGCATCACGCCCTCGGTGCAACAACTCATCCACCACGTGGCGCCCGCGGGGGTGAAGAAGTGAACCTCGTCGTTCCGAGCATCCACTACCTGGCGCTACTGCCGATCCTGACGTTCTTCGGGGCGTCATTGGCGTTGCTAGTCATGAGTGCGCTCGTAAAGACCAAGGTGACCATCAACTGGGCGACGGGCGTTACCGTCGCGACCTCGATCGCCACACTCGTCTACGCGTGCTTTCAGTGGTCGTACATCGCGAAACACGGTCCAACGACCACCGTGGCGCACGCCATCGTGCTGGACGGTTTTTCCGTGGTCGCGAACGTCGTCATCGCAGTGAGTGTGATGCTCTCGGCGCTCGTCGCGCACGACTGGGCGAAGCGCGAACGCGTCGCCGGCGCGGACTTTCACATCCTGGCCCTCGCCTCGAGCGCCGGCGCACTGTTGATGGTCCAAGCGAACGATCTGATCGTCATCTTTCTGGGCCTCGAGATACTCTCGATCGGTCTCTACGTGTTGGTGGGCTTCGATCGTCACCGCGCCACGTCCGCGGAGGCGGCGCTGAAGTACTTCTTGCTGGGCGGCTTCGCCTCGGCGATCTTCATCTACGGCGCGGCCCTCGTCTACGGCGCGACCGGTTCGACGAACCTCTCGTCCATCTCGTACTTCTTGGGCGCCAACGTCATTCTTCGCCCCGGACTGCTCTACGCGGGGGGAGCGCTGTTGCTGATCGGCTTCGCCTTCAAGGTCGCGGCGGTGCCGTTCCATCTCTGGTCGCCCGACGTCTACGAGGGCGCCCCGACGCCGGTGACGGGCATCATGGCCTCGATCGTAAAAGTCGGCGCCTTCGCGGCGTTCCTTCGGGTCTTGATTTCTGCGCTGGGCACCCAGCTCGACACTTGGCGGCCGATCCTCTTCGTCTTGGTGGTCCTCACCTGCGTCGTGGGCGCGAGCGTCGCTCTGGTGCAGCGAAACGTCAAGCGCCTGCTCGCGTACTCCTCGATCAACCAAGCCGGCTTCATGTTGCTCGGCGTCTGGTCGGGCAGCGCCCGCGGTGTCGCGTCGACACTCTTCTATCTCATGACCTACGCGCCGGTCGTCGTGGCGACGTTCGCCGTCGTGACACTGATCGGCGGCACGGGCGATGAACTGCACTCGATTGATCACTACCGAGGCCTCGCGAGGCGCCAGCCCTGGCTGGGCGGCGCGTTGGCCGTGTTGCTGTTCAGCCAACTCGGTGCGCCCTTGACGGTGGGCTTCTACGCGAAGTACTCGGTGCTCGCCGCGACGATCGACTCCGGAGGGGGCGCGCTCGCGTTGGTGGCGATTCTGTCGGCGGCGATCGCGGCCTTCTTCTACCTTCGCTGGATTCTCACCCTCTACGCCGACGACGACGTCGAGGGCACGCGTGTACACGTGCCGCTCTTCACCGGCAAGGTGATTGCCGTCGGCGTGATCGTGGCGATCCTCTTTGGCCTCTGGCCCGGACCGCTCGCGACGTGGACCCAACACGCCACGCTGCTCTTTTTGCCGTGAGTCGCGTCGCAGTAGCCACGTGTCTCGGATACAACGTCGATCCCGACAGTCCCGTGCTGATGGAGGCGCTGGCCGTCGCGGGCGTACACGCCGACTTAGCCGTCTGGGACGACCCGTCGGTTGTCTGGGACCGCTACGACCTCGTGGTCCTTCGCTCGACGTGGGACTACTCGTCACGGCGCGCGGAGTTTCTTCGTTGGGCCAAAGGCATCAAGCACCTCGCCAATCCCTACGGGGTCGTCGAATACTCCACCGACAAGCACTACCTGGCCGATCTCGAGGCCCACGGACTGCGGATCGTCCCCTCACACTTTTGCGACATGGGAAAGAAGCCGCGCTTTTTCGACGGTGACTTCGTCGTGAAGCCCTGCGTGGGGGCGGGCTCGATGGACGCCGAGCGCTACGACGCCAGTGAACACGCCACGGCGCTGGCCCACGTGAAGGCACTGCACAAGGCAGGTCGCGACGTATTGATTCAGCCCTACGTGGACTCGGTGGACACGATTGGCGAACGCGCTCTGATCTTCATTGACGGCGCGTTCTCGCACGCCCTGACTAAGGGCGCAATGTTGAACGTCACCGAGCTCGATCGCCACCAACTCTTTCGTCGCGATCAGATGTCACCGGCCGAGGGCGAACCCGACGCGATCAGCTTCGCGGAGTCGGTGCTCAACGCCAAGGGCTTCTCGCACCTGCTCTACGCGCGCGTGGACCTCGTGCAGATCCACGAGGAGTGGGCGGTCATGGAACTCGAACTCGTCGAGCCGTCGCTCTTTCTCACCTACGAAGAGAGCGCCGCGACCCGACTGGCCGAAGCAATCGCGAAGCGTCTCAACTAGAGGACGCCGCTTCGTCGACTTCGCGAGCGGCCGCCAGGACCTCATCGGGCACCACCGTTCCCGGGCGATTCGAGGGATCGTTGACGAGGAACCTTCCGAGGACCGGCAGCTCAGTGAGATTCTCGGCGCGCAGTATCGCCGCGACAACCGGCACGAAACTCTCGGCGGCCGGATAGACCAGGTGACGCGGCAGCCAGGTTGGTTGATACTTCGAGTTGAAAGTCCACAGCGACTCAATGGGCAAGATGCCCGAGAGTCGTTTGATGGCCCAACGCTCCACTCGGGTGAAGGTGCCTTCGCCGCGCTCGCCGTCCAGCACCGATCGAAAGGCCGCGAAGTTAAGACTCAGTCCCTGCGCGCCTTGTAGACGCAAGTGTTCGATCGTCGAACAGAGCGCGAAGTCGATTAGTCCATTCGGGTGCTCGCCGGGGTCGCGGCGCATGAGATCGAGAGAGTAGCCGTGAATCGCCGGCGAGGGAACGAACTGACAAACCGCGACGGGCTTGGCGTTCGGGTCGTAGACGACGGTCACCAGCAGTCCCTTGTCCTTCGGGTTAAAGAGCCGACCGAGCATCATGGAGAATCCCCGTTCCCCGCCGCCTCGACGGAGCATCGTGATCATCTCCACGATCTCGCTCACGCGTGAGGGCTCGATCTTCGAAGGATCGAAGAACTCTACGTGGTAACCGTGACGAACGAGCCGCGTGCAGGCCTGGCGTAGCCCCTTCATCTTTTGGCCCTGGAGCGTGAAGTGCTGGCAGTCCACGATCGCTTCGTCGCCGATGTAGAGGTAGTGCATCCCGGCCGCGTGATAGATCGGGAGCCACTCTTCGCCGGCGGCCATGATGCCAATGGTCCAGCCCCTCGACTCCGCGAAGTCGCGAAAGGCGCTCAAGACCTCGGTACGTTCGGCCCTGGGGCCAATGGGGTCGGGCGAGATGAGCGCCACTCCGCCGTAGACGGCGTAGGCGACGAGCGAGTCTCGAAAGAGGAAGAACTGTTTGTCGTCACGCAACGCGAAGTAGTCGAGCGTTCCTCGGCCGTGGCGTCGGACGATATCTCTCGCACGAAGTTCCGCGAGTCGTCGCTCGGTCGAGCTCGCCGAAGTGGAGAGCCGTCGATCGACGACGGGACGGGTGAGGAGATAGAGAGCCGAGATGATGAGCGAGACGCCAATGGCGAGCAGCGTCGGATTGACGAAGTCGCCCGCGCGATCGGGCAAGGCAATGTCGGACTGTCCCCCGAGTCGCTCCATACAGGCCACGATGACCACGCCGATGTTGGGCAGATGGTGATGTCTCGCCGCGGCCTCGACCCCGAGCGTCGCCGCCACGATCGCCACGAGGGCCACGAGACCGAGTCGCGGCAGGGCGCTCGCCACACTCGAACGATCCGTCGTGGCTTGGAAGTAGCGGCGTTGTCCAACGAGGACGACCAAAATAGCCGCTGCGATCAGTAACGACACGATGGTGCCGCCACGCAGGGCGTGCGCGACGATCGTGATCGCGAGTATCGACACCGCGAGAAACCACGATCGACGTTGACCTCGACGAAGGCCCCGCGCGAGCATGATCATCGCCACACCCGCGACCGCCGTCAGCGCGGCGGCCGACTTGGCGACCTCGAGCGGCAGGACCGACAGCACCAAGTGCAGGTGGCTACGCAGTGGTCGCACGGTAGTGACCGCGACGTTGAGTAAGCCGTCGAGGAAGATAAGTCCACCGGCCCAGCGTCGAATGACTCGCTGACGATGTTGGTCGCGAAGTCGTTCGACGTTGACCGGAAAGGGACTGCCGCTCGGCCACGAGGCCACCGTCGTCGTGACCGACGAGGGAGACGGTTGCGTGCTGGTGCCCGCTATCAGGCTTTCGAGTACGGTTCCGCGGCGCCGCGCCGACTCACCGGCGGAGAGTCGTACCTGCACCGTGCTCGCCGCCTCGATCTCGACGACACCGAGTCGATCGAAGGAGCTAAAAACGGGCGGCAAACCGAAGCGACCGTGTCGCTCCACCAGCACCGTCCTCGAAGGTCCCGGCGCCGCGCAGACGCCATGATCGAGAAACGCCAGCGCCGGACGCGGCGCTCCGCCAACGACGGCGCCGGCACCGCCGCGTTCGACGACGCGTCGGGCAAACTCGAGCGCGTCCACGTCGCCGACCCTGGCAAAGGTAAGCGGTTCACTCAGTTCGTCGCTCTTCGCGCCTCGGTTTCGGCGCTCGAAGCGTCGTCGAACGATCAGTCCGGCGAGGGCCGCGATAAAGGTTTCGACGACGGCAATGGCGACGAGTTCGACGGACAGATTGGTCCAGAACCCCGTCGAATGAATGAGGTGCAAACTGAAGTGGTGATGCGTGAAGTGTCC
>OBLU010003961.1_pt1 | contig 13377 bp, 12 predicted proteins | sample 1518681 | NCBI WGS metagenome assembly OBLU01 (sample SAMEA3539304, study PRJEB22396) | soil metagenome | biome: tundra; feature: field; material: soil | place: USA | collected 2010-05 | depth 0.15 m | reverse complement strand
ACGTGTCCGAGCCGCCGGTTTGCACTGTGAGATCGTGGTTCGCCCGGGTTTGCCTGCCGATCAGATACTTGCATTCACGCACGAGCGGCTGATCGACCGCATCATTATGGGCACACATTCGCCAGGCCCAGTCGGCAAGCTTCTTGTGGGCTCGGTAGCTGAAGCTGTCCTGCGCACCTCGACGGTGCCGGTGTTTATCGTCGGCCCGGACGTGCTGGACGGTACCTATCGCAAGTTCGCGACCAAGACCGTTTTGTGTGCCGTGAGCATGCTGGACACGAGCGTGGTGGTAGCGAATTTTGCGGCCGAGCTTGCGGCGCAGCACAATGCACGCCTGATTCTGCAGCATGTAAGCCGGCCGCAGGAGCACAATGACTTCCTGGCTGGCCGTTCCGTAGACCAGGTAGAGGCCGATCTGCTTGCGCTGGTTCCGGCCGAGTTGCAGGAGAAGATCGCCATCGAAACGATTGTGGTTCCGGGCGATCCGACTGAGGAATTGCTCTACCAGGGACGCGCGCAGCAGGCCGATCTTATTGTGCTAGGAGCGCAGGGAGCTTCGGCGTTCGCGGCAATTACGCGTCATGGCGTGGTGTACAAAGTGCTGGCCCACTCGCACTGCCCTGTGATCACGCTGTCGCCGGCGGTTCTGGCGCTGAGTGGAGCCACGGGCGAGCGCGTCTCTTCCGTCGAAACATTCCTAGCCGGAGTGTTCTAGAGAGTTTGCCGGCGGAGCGGAGGCGGCGACTGGGCCGTTTCTACTTCGCTCGGCATGTAACCCCTGGCTTTGTGAGAAGGAAAGTTTCGCTTTCGATCGCAGACAATTTCGCGCTCTCCGCCAGCGTTCATTTGGCGAGGCGTAGATGAGTCCCGGGTTTAGGTGGGTCTTCGGGCGTTGTCAGCCTTCAAGATTGGATGCAACTCTCAAGGCTTGGCAGGACGCGATGATGGCTTGACGGTTCGTGCAGCAGGATGTGCCGGAAGGGGCATGCGCGTGCGGCACGGCTGAGTTTCGCAAATCACTCCAGTAATCCCGACTCCCTCTGTGATGGTGTAAATGCGATCTGCTGCGGGAAGCTTCACGGTCTCGCGCGCGCCCGATGGCCAATGAATCTCTGCTGTGCCCGCGTCGGTAGTATCACCTAATCCAAAGTGAGGACGCTGGTCGTTGGAAGAGATGTAACTGCCTCCACTCATAATGTCTTCTCTCTGTCGCACTCCGTTAGCATTCAAATAGACCGTCGCGCCGACGGCGTCACGGGGACTGCCATGGTTGGTGCCCGTCTTCTCCGCGCCAACTAGTTCAAGCTCCACCCAGTGGTGATGATCGGGGTTCACGTTCTTAAGCAGCACCGGTGGGCCGTCGATGGGATTGATGACGACATCGATCTTGCCATTGTTGAAGAGGTCGCCAAAGGCCGCGCCGCGCCCCGACGTCAGAGTCGCCAGTCCTGATCCCTTGAGCGGGGGGACGTAGGCGAATTTGCCGTCAGTGGTGTTGTGGAAGAGCAACGGGCGCTGGTTGAAGGTCGTACCCCAGTCGTGTTGATCGACCTCGGGATAGACGTGGCCATTGATCATCATCAGGTCTTTCCAACTGTCGTTGTCGTAATCGAGAAACCCGACACCCCAGCCGAGAAAGGGCACGACCATCTGCGCCAGTCCAACCTGGTCGGCGACGTCGGTAAAGCTGGCATCGCCGTCGTTGCGATAGAGGGCTTTGAAGTCGTCGGAGAAGTCGGTGACCATCAGATCCACAAGGCCGTTGTTCAAATAGTCGCCAACGGCTAAACCCATGGAGGCAATTTCGCGCCCGTCTTTGCTCAGCGAAAAGCCGGAGACGTAGCTTTGGTCGTCGAAGGTGCCGTCGCCCTTGTTGATGTAGAGGAAGTTGGGATCAGAGTCATTGGCGACGAGCAGATCAACCTTGCCGTCGTTGTTCACATCGACAAAGGTGGATGTGAATCCGAAGTACGCGTTGGGGTCGGACACGCCGGCTTTGACGCTGACATCGGTGAAGGTGCCGTCGCCGTTGTTATGGAACAAATGATCGGATTCGCCCTTAAGTCCACGCGGGCCGCACATGACAGGCACTCCATGCAACTGGCAGAAGGCAAAGGCTACGGAGCCATCCGTCGCGGTGGACTGGTGGGCGACATCATAGTGCACGTAGCCGGAGACAAAGAGATCGAGGCGGCCGTCGCCGTCATAGTCGCCCCACGTAGCGCCGTCTGACCAGTTGCCCAGTGTGATGCCCGCCTTCTCACCAACGTCGGTGAACGTTCCATCGTGGTTGTTGTGGTACAGGCGGTTCTTGCCAAAGTTAGCCACGAAGATGTCGGGCCAGCCGTCGTTGTCGTAGTCAGCGATGGCCACGCCGTATCCCCAGCGATCATTCGTCACGCCGGCCTTGGCGGCGACGTCGGTGAAGGTTCCGTCATGGTTGTTGTGAAACAGGGCGGCATGCGGGGCCGGAGTCTTTCCGCTCAGCGCATCATAGGTGGAACCGTTGACGAGGTAGATGTCGAGCCAGCCATCGTTGTCGTAATCGATGAGGCCAACGCCAGAACCATCGGTTTCTAGAATGTACTTCTTCTGTTTGGTTCCCATGACGTGCTGCCACGTGGAAAGACCAGATGACTTACTGACATCCTGGAAGATGACCGGGCCGTTTTCGACGAAGCCGCCTGCGGTGATAGGCCGTTTCTCTGCGTCGTAGATGGGAGCGAATGAGCCGGCGGTTGAATGGCCACCCATGCCGTTGGACTCTTGCGCGGCGGGCTTGGGAGAAGCGTTGTCCTGCTTGGGCGCGGGCGGTGGTTGCTGCGGAAATAACGATAACGGCTGAGAGACAACCAGCGACGCTGTCAGCAGGAAGGCGATCAAACGCCACGCGAGCGAACACAACGTAGCTTTACGAACTAAGGACAACGTCACTCCTGAATCCCTTGCTAGATGCTGTTACCGAACTGAATCGCAATTCGCCAATTCAAGATCGAAGAACAACGACTTGAAGCCCTGCATCGGCGGTTTTAAACAAGCACCAAGCCGACGCTGCGGGAAATCTCACGAAGACGCGATGATCTGAAGATCAATCCCTCGACTATTTCTTCGCGGCTCCGGCCTTGGGCGTCGGCGGCTTTGGGTCGGCAGCGCATGGAGATCCGCCGCATAGAGCGTCGGTAATTCCCTTGCCCTCGGTGATGGTATAGATCCGATCAGTGGCGGGTAATTTCACGAGTTCCTTGGCGCCCGATGGCCAGTGAATCTCCGCGGTGCCCGCTTCTTTGGCTTCGCCCAGTCCAAAGTGGAGACGACGGTCGTTGGAAGAAATGTAACTGCCGCTGGCCAGAACATCCTGTCGCATGCGCATCCCATTGGCCTGCAGGTAGACGGTGGCGCAGGTCGCATCGCGCGGACTCTTGGGGCCGCCGACGAGTTTCATCTCAACCCAATGATTATGATCGGGGTTAACGTTCCGCAGTAGCACAGGCGGCCCGTCGATGGGATTGATAACCACATCGATCTTTCCATCGTTGAAGAGGTCGCCGAAAGCAGCGCCGCGCGCGGCAATCAAATCCGCCAAGCCGGTGCCTTTAACAGGAGGAACATATTCGAAGCGGCGGTCCTTGTTGCTACCCGGGCCCGTGGGCGGGACGTTGTGAAACAGCAGAGGCCTTTCAGCAAAACTCGTTCCCCAGTCGTGTTGATCGACCTGCGGATATACGTGGCCGTTGGCGGCGAACAGATCGAGCCAGCCGTCGTTGTCGTAATCCAGGAAGCCGTCGCCCCATCCCACAAAGGGGATTGTGGTCTGCGCAATACCTGCCTTGTAACTTACGTCGGTAAAGCTAGCGTCGCCGTCATTGCGATAGAGGACCTTGTAGTCGTCGCCGAAGTCAGTGACAAAAAAATCGACGAGGCCGTTGTTTTCGTAGTCCCCGGCGGCGATGCCCATGGAGGCGATCTCGCGACCGTCTTTATTCAGCGCGAAGCCGGAGACATAACTCTGATCGTCGAACGTACCGTCGCCCTTGTTGATGTAGAGGAAGTTTGGCTCAGAGTCGTTCCCAACGACGAGGTCGGGTTTGCCATCGCCATTGACGTCGACAAAGATGGCGGTGAATCCATAGTAGCGATCTTTATCTTCAACGCCGGCCTTGACCGTGACATCAGTAAACGTGCCGTCACCGTTGTTATGGAAGAGGTGGTCGGGTTCCCCAATCAATCCGCGCGGGCCGCAATTGACGGATGCGCCCCGATACTGGCACTGCGCGTACCCGATGGCCTTGGAGCCGGCAATAGGCAGATTGTCGCGATCGAAATGGACATAACCGGTGACGTACAAATCCAGGCGTCCATCGCCGTCGTAGTCCCCCCAGGCGGAGCCAGGCGACCAGTTGCCGAGAGCGACGCCTGCCTTCTCAGCCACGTCAGTGAAGGTGCCATCGTGGTTGTTGCGATAGAGACGATTCTTTCCGTAGTTGCCCACGTAGAGGTCGGGCCAGCCGTCGTTGTCGAAGTCCGCAACACTGACGCCATAGCCCCAACGATCGTTGGTTACGCCGGCTTTGGCAGCGACATCGGTAAAGGTTCCATCGTGATTGTTGTGAAACAGCGCTGCGTGAGGGGGTTCTTCCTTACCATCGAGAGCGTCAAACGTGGAGCCGTTAACGAGGTAGATGTCCAGCCAGCCATCATTGTCGTAGTCCAACAAGGCAAGGCCGGATCCATTGGTTTCAACGATGAAATTCTTCTCCGGCACACCCATCTTGTGGGTCCAGCCGGACAGACCAGCCTCTTTCGTGATGTCTTTGAAGACTACCGGACCCTTGTCGACGAAGCCACCGGCAGTGATAGGCCGTCTCTGCTCGTCGTAGACGGGTGCAGCGCCAAGGCCGCCGGCGATTCCGCCCATGCCGCCTTGTCCGGGCTTTTGTCCAGGCTTCTCCTGGGATTGCCCCGCCGAAGGTTGCGTCTGCTGCGCCCTGCAGTCGCCAGGAGCAGTTAGAACCGCCATCAGTACCGTACAAATCGCCGCGCGCAGATACAAAAGAAGCCTGTCTCCCACGGCTTGAAGTGTATCGCATCGGCCAACAAACCCCTATACTCAGGGGGTTTGCCGGCACCCCATCATTGGTGGCGATTGTCTGGCTGTATTCGTGGGAATATGAATCTTGAGTGACCGGCAACCGGAGCCAACGGTGGGGTTGCATCTAACCTACAAAAGGGGTGGCCTATGAGCAGGAAAGAAGTGCTGAAAGAGATTCAGTGCACGACTGCAAATGACCAGTTCGGACAGTTCGCCAGCGGCGCCTCCTATTGGCTGGGATCGAAGTGGGCATTCATCTGGGCGGGGCTGATCATCCTTATCTGGGGCATCACTGGACCACTGTTCCGCTACTCTGATACGTGGCAACTGGTGATCAATACGGGGACGACGATCGTCATGTTTCTGATGGTTTTCTTGATTCAAAACACGCAAAATCGCGATGCACGAGCCATCAATCTTAAACTGGACGAATTGATTCGAGCGATCGATAAGGCCCGCGACCACATGATCAATATTGAGAAGCTCAGCGATGTTGAACTTGATGTGCTCCAGGCTCAGTTTGAACATTTGCGGGCTGCGGGAGTGGAACGGCAGGCTCGTAGCGCGAATCATGAAGTGGCCGCCGACTGATCTCAGTTACTCTCGTCCGTTTGTACTCTGAATGAATCGAAACAACCTGCGCCCTATCGGTCACGACCGCGCTCCGCGTGGGGCCTGACTAGGGCCGTCAAATCGAATCCTTCGTAAACGAACACAGCCTCCGTGGGAAGACCGGAGGCTGTGTTCGTTTGCTGAGATTCTACTCGGGTAGCTAGATTACTTTGAGTAGCAACAAGATCAACACGATGGTGAGGATCAAGCTAAGTCCGCCGCCGCCATAGTAGCCCCAGCCCGGACCTGCGCGATACCCGCCGTAGCCAGTTCCGAAGATCAGCACAATCAAGATGATAAGCAGAAGCATTGTTATCTCCTTTGCCGGTTAACGTTGCGTGTGCACTGCAGATGTGCGTCGGATCGGGCTTTCCGTGTTCATCAGAAAATGGTTTCTGTCGGCGGTTAAGCTCTTACGCGCGAGTGACTAAGATACGACGGTTGCCAAGTCTGATATTGCAACCAATCGTTTTGGATGCAGGCATTCTTAACAGCGGCTGTATCCGGAAGAGGGTCTTTTTATTTATCAACTTACTGGTGCTCGTTGGCCACTAAAGCTTCTCCAGCTTTCTGTTTTTTGCGAACAACCATACTGCGACAGCTATGCGTCCAAGCGATTGTTGTTGATCTCGAAAGGCACAAGCAGTACAGGCCTAGGGAGGTAAAGGAATGCTCTGGACGATTTTTGTGATCCTCATGGTCCTTTGGCTGGTGGGACTCGTAAGCAGTTACACGTTGGGTGGGTTTATCCATCTGCTATTAGTTGCAGCAGTCGTAGTTCTGATCCTTCAGTTGATCTCTGGCCGCAGGGCAGTCTAAAACTCGCCGAGCCGATGTTATGGCTGAGCAAGCTTTGAACTGCACTGCAATGAGCGCAACTTAACCTTCACGATTTCCAAATTCGGTAAACAGAGTTTGATCTCAGCTTTGCAAACGAATCCTCGGAGGTGGAGTAATGAACAAGGACACAGTTAAAGGCACGATCGATGATGCAGCGGGCCGCGCTAAGCGCCAGGTCGGTGAATGGACCGGCGACACCAACACGCAGGTAGAGGGCGGAGCCCAACAAATCAAGGGTAAGGTCGAGAAGGCCTGGGGTAACGTCAAGGACACAGCGCGCGACGCGAAGAACGATGCAGATCGTGAAGCAGAACGGAATCGCGACGTGACGACGACCACGCGCGATACCGACCGCGACCGCTAGTACAAGTTAGTCGCCAACTCCGAGACTCGGCGGTGGGACATCAGATCAAGCAAGTTGAGACTGGCGTCGCATCGCCGCAGTAACGGAAAAGATGGTTCGTGCCACCCTCGGTTTTCAATTCCCTACCGCTTTAAGTGATCACATGCGGATGACGCACGCTTGGGCAAATAGCGCTATCCTGAGAGACAGATGAAAGTCTTGGGAGTTCTTCTATTGCTTGGAGGAATCGTCGCGCTGGCTTACGGCGGTTTCTCGTACACCACGCACAAGAGGGCGGTCGATGTTGGGCCTGTGCAGATTGACCACACCAAGCACCACAAAATACCTCTTCCCCCGGTCCTCGGAATCGGCAGCATCCTGGTGGGGGGCGCTCTGTTGTTTGCCGGAGAACGCGGATCTCACTGACTCAGGTTGCTTTGGCACAACCACAATCGAACCCAGCGGATCCGCTTTATGGTCATTCGTTGTTGATTCCCCACGCATACTTTCCGCCGCGAATCGTGCCGTCAAATTTCAGCGCCCGGTTGGTTGATTAAAGAGGAAAGCTCGCCCCACTTCGGGTTTGAACATGCTTGCTATCACCTCGCTGAGCGCGTATAGATATAGTTGAAAGAAGAACAGCTCTCGCTGCCAGCTTTCAGCACCAAGCTCCTCTGCGGACGACACACTTTGTGCTTCCCGAGTGAAGAGCTGTAGCCAAGCCTGGAAGTGTTCGCTGTTTGGATGAAGGGCGGCGTCGGCATGTCCTTAGCCCGGCTTCCCTCAATGTGAGGTGCGTCTTCCGCAGTGACTCAGGGTCTCTGACGCTCGACGTTCCACCATCGGAGACTTCCGCGTGGCGGGCTATCGCCCGCGTACTTCGAAGTCCCCTGGACGCAGTGAGTTGCGCGCTTCTACCCGCCCTATGTAGCTTATGCGGCTCCCCTCTGCCGCAGTTTTCTTCCGTTCCAATTTGTGGTGCTTGCTGGGCAGAGATGCCTGCGCTCTCCGGTTCCGCGTGCGCGCGTTGCGGCGACACTCTGAATGAGCCGGAGATCGGGACCGCTGAGACCATTTGCCGCGCTTGCCGGATGGCGCCTCCCATGTTCTTACGGAGCGTCGCCTACTCTGTTTATGAGGGGCGAGTACGCGATGCGATTCACGCGCTTAAATACGATCGCATTCACTCCGCGGCACGACGTTTGGGATATCTGCTGGCTTTGGCGATCGGCCAACTTGCAGCCGAAGCGCCGGCGCAGATGCTGGTGATCCCAGTTCCCTTGCATCGTTCGAAGCACACGGAACGCGGGTTTAACCAGGCGCGACAACTCGCGATGCACGCACTAAAAAAATTGCAAGGTACTCATCCAGAATGGCAGCTCACGCTCGCGCCCGACACGTTGATGCGGATACGAGCCACGGAGAGCCCGGCGGCGCTGACACCGCGCCAGCGCCGCATCAATGTGCGCGGAGCCTTCATGGTTTCAAACGAACAGGCAATCAGAGGACGAGACATCCTGCTGATCGACGACATCCTTACCACCGGAGCCACAGCCCGCGCAGCCGCGAAGACATTGGTTGACGCGGGGGCAAACAGCGTTTGGGTAGCGACGCTGGCCCGTGCGCGCCGGATACATATGCGTCGCGATTCAAGATCGGCGCGAGATGCCTCATTGCACGACGCCGGAAATTCCGGCTCGGAGGCCAACGCGCCGGTCGACGAACGTGAACAAGCAAGCATGTCATCCGGGAACCAACCATCTTTTTGACGAGGGGAAAGAGATGTCGCTGGGAAAAGCCATGATTCATGCACGCAAACAAAAGTCCGTTGCCAGAGCTGCAGCCTACGCGGGGGAATCAGGCGCTGTGCAATCACCCCACATGCTGCAGATGCCGGTGTTAGTGTTGAATGCCTCGTACGAGCCGATCAACATTTGCGGTGCGCGGCGCGCTTTGGTGCTGGTGCTCAAGGGCATTGCGCGTACCGAAGAAGAGCATGGGCTGACGTTGCACGCGCAGCGTAGTCGCATCGCCATGCCCTCGGTCATTCGCCTGCTTGAATACCGCCGCATTCCGCATCAGACGCGCGCCCTGTCGCGTAAGAACATTCTGCTGCGCGATCGCAACTCATGCCAGTATTGCGGGGTCGTGCTGCCTTCAAGTGAACTCACGCTCGACCACGTGATTCCTCGTTCGCGGGGTGGAAATTCGACATGGGAAAACCTGGTCGCCTGCTGTCATTCGTGCAATCGCCGCAAGGGAAATCGCATGCTGAGCGAGATTCACGATATGACGCTGATGCGCGAGCCGCGCCCTTTCTCATTGCACACGAGTCGCCAGATCATGCGCATGCTGGGGCGTGGCGATGATCGCTGGCGCAAGTATTTGTTCTATTAAGAGCTATCTGATTGCAGGCTTCCGGCCACTGGATATACAGACTGAAAGCAAAATGCAGTGCCCATCTGCCTTTCGAAATTCTGGAACTTTAAAAGCAAGGGTGAGAGGTGACTCCTCGTCGCGAATGAGGCGTGGCCGTGCGATCCCGTGCGAGTTTGAGGGGACTGGATGCGAGGCATGCCGAATTCGATAAACTCGGTGGAAGCATGCGACGTCTCGATGTTTCGAAAGGATCTGATCTTGTTCAAGCGCGCCATCGGCCGCACCCCTGGAGCAAATTTTGCCACTGGTCTCACCACCGTCGACATCGGAATTCCCGCCTTCGACCTGGTTATGACGCAGTATGCAGCGTACTGCGAGGCGCTGCGTGAATGCGGGTTGGAGTTAACGGTGCTGGATGCAGACCTGCGGTATCCTGATTCGACATTTATTGAAGATACTGCTGTACTGACAGCCCGGGGCGCCATTTTCACGCGGCCCGGAGCGGCGAGCCGCGAGGGTGAAGTGGAGTCGGTGCGCGCAGCGATCAGTGCGTTCTTCCAGCCGGCTTTTTCGATGGACGCTCCGGGGACGGTCGATGGAGGTGATATCTGCGAGGCGGAGGATCACTTCTTCATCGGGATCTCACAGCGCACGAATGAAGAGGGCGCCCGCCAACTTGCCAGCCATCTTGCCGGGCTGGGCTATACGTCTTCAACGATTGACGTGCGCGAAATGACGACCATTCTTCATTTGAAGAGCGGCATCTCATACATCGGCGACAACACGCTGGTGGTGATGGACGAGATGGCGGAGAATGAACAGTTCCGCGATTTCACACGCATTGTGGTTTCGGCAGATGAGAGCTATGCGGCAAATTGTGTGCGCGTGAAGGATCGCGTCCTGGTGGCGGACGGGTATCCGCAGATGACGGGAATGCTGCGTTCGCATGGATTCGATCCGCTGATTCTCGATATGTCGGAATTTCAGAAGATGGATGGAGGGCTGAGCTGTCTCTCGCTTCGTTTCTAACGGCGTGGCCTGCTGAGGTACCGGACGAGTGGAAGGCTCGCGCTCAGACGCAGATCCTTCGACTCACTGCCTTCGGAATGGATCACACTTTTGGGATTGCGAGCGAAGACGACCGCAGACCTTTCGACTTCGCTCAGGATGACAATGTGTTTAGGTGGGGAGGGTTCTGCTCACGGGGTACAGACCCTCTCAGTTAGTGTTCGAATGACAGTCGCTGCACCTAATTCTTGACTGGCCAGGCAAAGACTTACTGAGGTTTTTGCGGCGATTGCTGGTTGGGCGGCTGATTCGGCTGTTGATTCGGGGTTACGTCCTGCCCGTCGTAAATGATCTTGGAGCTTGATCCGAATCGCTTGTAGTCGGTGTACTTAATGGTGTCGCGCATGTGCACGTCCTGCGCCATGTAGCCGTGACCGCCGGAGAAGTGAAGGATGCCTTCGCCCTTGGTGTAGACCGGGAACCAATAGTGACCGTCGACCTGCTGACGCCATGTCATGAAGGGCGGGTGCAGGTCTTCGCTGCCTTTACGCGTGTCGTCAGGCACCATGCGGCCGTTGGTAACCACGATCTGCAGATCGGTTACATCGACCCAGATACGTCCGAGCAGGTATCGCTTGCCTTTCACTATAGTTTTGGGACTGACATCGAAGGCATAGCAATCAACTTCATCGATCTTCTGACGGCCAACGTACTTGACGTCGTACTGACCGATATCCTCCGCTGTCAACACAAAGGGATACCCACGCTGGATGTCCTGGAGATCGGAGGGCGACATCATGACTCGCTGTAGCGTGCTGGCGGGGGCAAAGACAGTTTTCTCGGTACGCTTTCCGGTGGAGTCGAAGATCACGTCATCAACCTGGTAATACTCCCCATCGACCTTGTTATCGTCGTCGATGGTCTGTACACGGGCCACGCGACGGTAAGTGTAGTGGTTCAGCGCTTGCTGAAATTCGCTCTCTTTAGCGGCAAATTTGCGTATTATCTCTTCGGGTGGGGTCGTGGGCGCGGTAATGTCCATGGGGCCGAAGCCTGCATCTAGGGCCATGGGCGTGAAACTGTCCTTATCCTGGGCCACCGCTGGCAATGTACCGACACTGCATATGAGCAGGGCGATAACCAATCTGCTTTTCAAATGAAGCACGCTGTCTAAACCCCCTGGATTGTGCACGATCGATTAGGACTATTGATTTGGAACAGCCGGCACCCGAGCCTCTACAACGTTAGACGCATGTACAAGCGGGCAGGGTGGCAACAGAATTAATTAAGGATCCATTCGTGTCGGCACTCCAGGCTGAATGGCTTCGGACATCGCGTTCTTGCAAGAATGCAGGGGGAGTAATCCGGCGTCCATGCATGACAATTACGAGATCCCCGCGCTAGTCCTGACCGCGTGTCTGCTGCCAGGCTTCGGGTATCTCCACATGCGGTTTCGTGGCGAGCGCACCCGACTTTGGTTCCTGGGGTTTCTGCTGGCCATTGTCCGCATGGTACAGCACTATAACCTCGGCTGGTGGGACTTCTCAGATGAGTTTGCCTTCCCGTGGATCGCGACGGCAGGCCATATCGCCATCCAGGTGGGCTCAGTCCTGTTTCTCTCTTCCCTGTCTACCAAGTTCTTCAAAGTAGGACGTTTCAAAGTACGGTTCGCGGTTCCATACACGCTCCCGCTGATCGCTTATTGCATTCTCTACGTTGGAGTTTACCGGCAACAGCCGCCGCACGGATTCGTTAGTGTTGTTTTCCCGCTGCTGTGGTTGATGTCGTTTGCAGCCAGCGTTTTCTGGGCGGCGCTGCCCGATGACGCGAGCCCCATGCCGCGACCGGTCAGCCTGTTTTTTGTTGCCGTGATGGCCGGAGTCTCGATCTGGGTCTATTTCACCCAGGGACCGGGATGGCTGCTGAGCTATGCGGAATGCTGCTCACACTTCATGACCGTCATCCTGCTGATCTTCGCGTACCGGCGTCTTTCGCCGGGTGTTGGACTCTCTATATTGGGGTTCAGTTCATGGTCGCTTATCATCTTCTGGGCATTTCCGTCGATCAACCACCATTCTTTCCTACAAGGTAACCTGACCCGGTTCATCGTAATGGGCAAGGTTGTGGCTGCCTTAGGACTGATATTGCTGACGCTGGAAGAGGAGCTGGAGCTCAACAAAGCGGCAGGAGAGCGGGAGCGCCAGGCGCGCAGGGAGCTTGAGGCTTACACGAATCTGATTCTTTCGCGGCGACGGGTCGAGGATTTCGACAATCAGGGACCTGAGATTTGCCAGACTATCGTATCGAACAGCCGGTTTTCACAGGCCGCGTTGTTCTTGATGCAAACCTCAGGCACGTACGAGTTAGCGGGCGTGGCGGGATTCAACAACGCCACCGCAATAGCGTTGAACGCGCTAGCCGCTCGTATTCCGGTTGCCGGCTTTTTAGCGCCAGGAACTGCGGAATCCGCGGTCGACAACAGCTTGACTGTTCGGCTGAATCTCGATTCATGGCTGTCGCCGGGAGACGATCTTAAGCATCTTGGATTTACCTCGGCATATGCTGTGCCCATGCGTGGACGTTCCGCCACGGAAGGTGTTCTGCTGCTGTCGGGCATGCGCAACCGCACCAAGCACGACCCGTTGCGCGTAGACGATCTATTGCCGGTGGAGATGCTGACTACCCGTCTGCAGGCAGTTCGCAGCCAGACAACGATGCTGGAAAAACTGATCGACTCTGAGAAGTTCGCCGGACTCGGTCAACTGGCAGGGAACGTCACCCAGCAGCTCAACAATCCGCTGACCGTGATCCTGGGGTATGCCTCGCTGCTTGAAGACGCACCGCAACTGAATACACATGATCGCAGGGCCGTGGACGCCATCTTGTCGGAGGCGCGGCACATGCGGTCAACGATCGAGAGCCTCACCCGCGTGGCGCGTACACCCAGTGTCCAGACCGCGGCCGTGTCGGTTTCAGAGTTGCTGGCGGACATGGAACACCTGCATCGGTCTGAGTTCCTGCAGCGCTCCATCGAATTTCGTCTTACCATTGAACCCTCTCAGATCGGAAGAGCGTCGTGTAGGGAAAGAGTGTAGATCTCGGTGGT
>OBLU010003960.1_pt1 | contig 13377 bp, 12 predicted proteins | sample 1518681 | NCBI WGS metagenome assembly OBLU01 (sample SAMEA3539304, study PRJEB22396) | soil metagenome | biome: tundra; feature: field; material: soil | place: USA | collected 2010-05 | depth 0.15 m | reverse complement strand
AGGCTGCACTCCTCGCTTATTGTCGACAGGACACCTTGGCCATGGCGAAGGTGCTAAAGGCCCTGGCCCACGCTTGCGACATGGAGGGAGAGATCTGAGCGTGCTCACTGTCCCGTTTATCACGCCGCACTCCGCAGCCTGCAAGAATCAGAACGGACCGGCGAAGGACGATCGCAAGTCACGCAGTCTCAGTAGATTAAGGGGATTCTGATGGAATCGAGTCTCGGCTGGATTGATCTCTCGCCGGCAGCCCTGCGACGCTTGCGTCAGGAACTCGATCCGGAAACTGAAGGTGTCGTGGATGAAATGGGCGTCGGAGCAATACACACCGGCTATTCTGACCATTTCTTCCCCGGGACCTCGGTCCTGCACACGCGACCGAGGTATGTCTTCTTCACTTGCTGGAACTATCTGAGCATTGATGCTGGCGACGGTGACGCCGTCCAAGCCAAGGAAACTGCCGAACTTTGGGTCAAGAATCATCTTCTGAAATCGGGCCAAAAAGGAGTGATAGGGAAACTGGTCGAGCATCCGGCCCAGCCTGTTGACTTTATCTACTGGACGGCCCTCCGAAAGTGGGGCTTCTATCAAGGCCCGAATCGGAGCACGCTTCTTTCGAGGTGGAACGAATTCTCGATCAGTAGAGTTCGATCCCAAACGGACAACGATGAGCAGGTGATCGATGACCCACAAGCTTCCTTTCTCGTTCCGAAACTCCCACCTTACTGGCTGCGGCCCAAGCCCCGCGAAGCCGTGACCTTTGAATTGACGTGGGAGGAGGCTGAGTTCTTGCAGGAGCGTCTTGAATCTCTGGCGGCATGCCTGCTTTCATCCGCTGCTTCAATTGCACGCAAACGCCTTTCGACTGGCGAAACGCCCTGGGAGGACGCAGTCATCAACGGGGCCGCGCGCGAGGTGGGGGAGTCAGATCTGCTGCAACGGGCGCAACTTGCCTCCTCATTTGCGCTCCTAATACGCAGCATTTACGCCGCCCTCGTCGAACAACGGCGAAACGACACGGCCGCACCAAGCCTACTGGCGAGGGTTTCTGATAAGCACCATTATCGCCGAATATTGCGAGCGCTATTCGGACGTGACGAGCGGGTCGCCGCGGATGTTCGGAAATTAGATTTGGCGCTTCTCAAGCAGGATCTTCCACACCTTTCCGAGACTTTCCTGACGCTTCTCAGGCGCGTACAGGAGCGAGTTGAAAAGGTCACTCGTGTTGTCGACTTCGACAAGCACCTTCTGGCTGAAGACATTATGGACTGGTTCTCCAGTGAGGAAGCTCGCCGCAAGGATCGGCGTGCACGATTGCCCGACACCGCGTTCGGACTAGAACGTCGGGAAACATTTGATGAGACGACCGTTCGTGTAATGCCAATCGATTATCGCTGGAGGGCTGTGAAAACACTACTTCGAGATCTGCACTACGGCCTACTGCGCCGGGCCAAGTGAGCTTTACCGGGGTATCCCTCTTGGATTTGGCCCGGCCTCGTGACGGCTACCGCACCACTGCGGCCGTCGCGACAACGTATTCGGCGGACCTCGTTGCGTGCCTGGCATTGCTGGTGGCACTCGATGGCGGTGGCGGCGACCAATTAAAGTACGGCAAGATCGAATCGCTAAGAGCTTTGGAGCGCCTCCGGCACAAGGTTCGGATTATATCCCAGCAAGGGCGCATCGCTTGGTCAAAGCGCGCTGATGGAAGGATACTCGGCCTTTTCGACTCCATTCTGCGGGCTGTGCCATTCAATGGGAACCACCAGTCTTTTCATCCGAAACTCTTGCTTGCGCGGCACTCAAAAGCTTTCAGCCAGGACCGCTACGTTCTTGCCGTCGGAAGCCGAAATCTAACTATGAGTACAGATTGGGACTTCGGGATCGGGCTGGTTGGCTACGCATCTGGAAAAGGTAGTTTCAAGACCAACCAGCTCAAAGGTATAGCCAGCTTCTTGGATGACCTGGCAGATTTGATCGAGGAACCGGGTCTCCCCCGGCCCTTTCAAGGTGTAGATGAGGTGTATTGGCAACTTCCTGAAGGTGTCGACCAAGCGAGGTTCTATTTCCACTCAGGCAAATCGAGGGGCATACATGACACCGAACTCACGTCGATGCCGTCACGTGGCAAAGCGCTGCTGGTCTCACCGTTCCTGGACGTGAGCATGGTTCAGCACGCCGCCGCGCACTTTAAGAAAGCTGATTCGATCACATTGGTCTCTGGTAAGGCAGATTTGGACAAGATTGCCAATAGCAAAGCCGGACGGCTCCTCGGCGATTTCGAAGGATCAATCAAAGCCTATTCAATGTTCCCTGCTTCGGATGACGCACCGCCAGCTGTCAATGACGATGAAGATCCAGAACTGCCGATCGGTAATCGCGACCTTCATGCCAAGATCTTCTGCATCGCAGACCAAAATGGTGCCACCTCAATCATCGGAAGCGCCAACCTCACTAGCCGGGCATGGCTAGGGAAAAACTGGGAAACCTACGTTGTTCTGCGTAGTTCCACGGAACTTGCAGATGAGGTCTGGAACTGGGTCAAGACTCGCGCTGCGCCTTACAGGCCGGCAGAGCCCGGGCCGGCCGTCGACTCCGACCCTATCGATATACTGCGTAATCAACTCGCGGAGACTGACATGGTCCTCGTTGATTACAGCGAAAGGCCGTCAAAACTGAGATCAGAAACGCTAGGATCCCTTCTTGCACTTTCTGGTTGCACCCTGAACATTACCAGACTCACCACGCCGGATTCTTGGGTCACTTGGGACGCATCAAGCACGGAAATCGAGCTTCCATCGTGTCGTCCGGACGAACGCACCCGTCTCCTTCGTTTGCGAGCCAAAGCTGGCAAAACTGAAAGGTCGTGGGTTCAGATGGTTCGAGTTGAACCGGCGATCGGACCGGATCGTGACCAGCAGGCCTTCGTACGCATCCTCGGGATCGACGATTTTCTTCGATATATCCAATCACTCGTGAATGATTTTGCTTTTTCGACAGATGACACGAAGACACCAGGCATTCCCAAAGGGCGAGATCCAATCAAAAAGGGCATAGATCTTTTCCACCTTGAGGACCTTCTTAGAAAACTCAACCGCGATGGAGGTTCATTGCAGGAACTTGACGAAACTGTGGAGCGCTATGGTAAGCTCTTTGAGCAATCAGCAGTGAAAGCAGAAGACCGCGAGCGGTTACAATGCTTCACTTCACTTTGGGTCGCTATTTCTGCCGGTATGCATATGCCATGAAGCTCAAACCGTTCCAGCAGGCCACAGTTCAAAGAGTCATCAATGCGTTTCGCGAGCCCAACGCGTCTGGCAGATTCCTCGTAGCGGACGAGGTCGGGCTCGGGAAGACACGTGTCGCCCAGAGTGTTATCCAGATGCTTCGGAGTCAAAAAGGCGAACACCTTGAAGTGTTTTATGTGTGCTCAAGCCTGAGCATCATCCACCAGAACAGAGAAGCTCTGGTGGACTTTCTTGCCCCATCTCTCCGCAGGCACGCTCAGGTCTCTGTTGACAGATTGACTCTGCTGCCGACAAATGTGCCCACCAGAAAAGCGCCATTTACGCTCTACACACTCACCCCAGGGACCCTGCCCGGAGTCAATCGAACTGGAAAGGCGAAAGAGCGCGCCGTGATCTGGGAGTTGCTATGTGGGGCCATATCAGGCTTAAGCAAATACACATCGATCGAAGACGCATTTCGTCGCGATGTCCAATCATGGGAGGGCGACGTTTTGGAAGCGAGGGCTAAGCTCAGCCCTAGCTTGTACAAGAGCTTCCGGAGAGAACTGTCACAAAAACTGGGGCTTTCGGCCACGGCGTGGAGGTCGACCATAATCCAGGCGATGAAGGCGTGGATCGCAGAAGGGAGCGATCGAGAACTTATAGCACATTGCCGGCTTGCGTTGAGCCGCGTCGCATTGAACCAGCTCTCACCGGATTTAATTATTTTCGACGAGTTCCAGCGATTCTTTGAAACACTTATCCCGGGCGAAGGTGACGATGATCCTGTAGCCCGCGAGATCATTACTCACCTGCTGCGAGGGGAAGCCCATGGCGGGCCGAAAGTTCTTTTACTTTCCGCGACTCCATATCGACTATTTGCGCGGTGGGCCGAAAGCCCACACGAGCACTACAAACAGTTTTTCGAGTTGCTCACCTTTTTGTTCGGACCGTCTCATTCAACCGACATTGAGGCACTGAAGCACGACATGCGGATATACCGCGACCGGCTTCAGATCGACCCGCCATTTAGCAGTGACGTGTTGGAAGTGCGAGACTGTATCGCCGAACGGCTTGCCCGTGTCATGACGAGGACCGAGCGGCCGCGCAACGAGTTAACAGACCACGCGCCTGATTTCAATGCCGTGGCGGCACCGCTGGAGGCGCTCGACATTCGACTCTTCAGGCACCTTGGTGAGTCCACCACCCGAGAACGAGACCGGGTCGCCGTGCCGGGATATTGGACTTCGATCCCCTACCCGCTTCAGATGATGGACAATGGCTATGCCCTCGTGGAGCATTCGAAGGCGCAGCTCCTAACTGGCGAACCGAAAGAAGCGTGCCTCTCTTGGCGAAAAGTGCGACGATTTGAGCAGATCGATCATCCTCATCCAAAGTTACGCGCCCTCCTCAACGAGTTCCCGCCACACTTTCTCAGCTTGCCTTGGATGGTGCCGACGCTGCCATGGTGGCCGCTCGGGGGCCCTTTTGCTGCCGATCAGAGGAGAGGGACTTCAAAAGCACTCGTCTTTTCTCGGTTCCGCGCTGCCCCACGTGCAATTGCAGCCGTTTTAAGTTACGAGGCAGAGCGTTATTGTTTTTCGCCTCAAGAACAGCGTTCTCGCGGGTCCAAGCCCATTGCCTACGAATACAGAACGGAGAAGGGAGCGAAGCCGCTCGTTGGTCTTCGCAGGCGCCCTAGCCACACATTCACGTTCTCTTTCGGTTCAAGAACAGAAACCGCCATGCGTACTTTTCTGATGTTCGCGCCTCTGCCGGGCCTTGCGAAATTGGGTGATCCGCTCCCGATGGCGGCATCCTCGAAGCTCTTGCGCATTGATCAGGCCCGGAAGATCGTAGAGAACAAGATCATCAAGTTGTTAGGTGTGTCCGGCGAGCGAGGGCGTGATGAGTCGATATGGCCTTGGGCGGCTCTCATCGAGCGGTCAAGCGGGACTCACGAAGGATTGAAGGAAGGGCTCCTCTCATGGATCAGAGAAGGCATTCAGGATGGCGGCGATGGTAACGACGGCCAGTCTCAAGGGATTCAATCGGCTGTGGAACGGTTCCTCGACGCCTCGAGGCCGAAAAGGCCACATCCAACTCAACGGGAGGTTAGAGAGTTGGCCGAGATGGCGCTCCTCGGGCCGGGAAATGTGCTTTATCGGGTAGTGGATCGGATTTTCGGCGAGCGAAAGGGATCAGGCAGGATTTCTTCAGTTGCGTCGACTTCAATAGAGGGCCTCCGTCTCTACTTCGACCTTCCGGATTTTCATTTGCTGTTCCGGAGCAGAAACAATCATCATCACGGCGCAATCAGACAGGCCGTTTGGGATGGGAATCTGGAATCGGTGCTGGACGAGTATCTGGTGAGTCTGCGAGGTTTGGGAGTCGTGTCCAACGACCGTGGTGTTGAAGATAAAATCCTCGGCATCATGAAGAAGGCTTTGGCCTTGGGGGCGGGAGGAGTCTCCGTACATGAGACGGGAAGCAAGCGGGCGCGTGATCCATTCAGAATGCGCTGCCACGCGGCCCTTCCATTTGGATTGTCTGGTCAGGAAAAGGAAACAGGATCAGGAGAGCTGCGCAACGACGATCTGCGCGTCGCTTTCAACTCCCCATTCAGACCGTTTGTGTTGGCGACCACATCTATTGGACAGGAAGGATTAGATTTTCACGTCTGGTCAAATCACGTTGTCCACTGGGATCTGCCTTCAAACCCCGTCGACCTGGAACAACGAGATGGCCGAGTCAATCGCTATGGCGGGTTGGCCATCCGTCGCGCGCTCGCTGAAAATGCACCTTGCCTTCCTTCAATGGAAAGCCCGTGGCGCGTTCTCGCAGACGGTCAAAAGGAGACCATGGGCGGGTTGGGTCCGTGGTGGATTCATCCGCGTGCATCCATTCGCCGAACGGTTTTTGTGACGCCCTTTTCAAAGGTGGCTGGCGATTTGGAAGTCCTTCGAGATCAGTTGTCCATTTACCGCCTTGCAATGGGACAATCCGATCAAGAAGCGCTTGTTCACGCTCTTCGTCGACGAGTGGCAGCGGCGGGGAAAGAGGCTAGTAGAGTCCTCAGCTGGTTTGAAGAGGCTAGGATCGATCTTTCGCCTGGTCACTGTGCTCCCCGGCCGAACAATGATTAACGCACTGCCAGATCCTCGCGGCAAGAACCATCTCCACACGTGGTCGAGGTCTCCTGGCCGCCAATTGCCGCATTCAAATGAGGGGAGGCGGGACGGCGCCCCCGCAATGCGACGTGAGATTTCGGCTCTGGGAGGCGTGACCGTACTCGCCACGAAAGCAATGGTGGGCCAGAACCGTTCCAAGTTCACATGGGCTACTCGCTCGGCATTCACCAATGGAGCTGCGTTTGCGGGGCGATGGAATGCAGGTTCGACAAAACGGTCGGGCGGTTCGACGATTCGACCCTGTTTCGCTGGCGCGGCACCTGAAGCCGAGACTCTCATGAAGCGGTGTATGATATCTACTTAGGGAGCCGCTCGGTTATAACCTCAATGCTATGAAAGAGCAAGCACCTGCCGATCAGGAATGGGAACGGTTCACCGGCGACTTGGCGCTTTGCCTAGCCGACCTTGCTGAAGACGAATACTTGGTTCTCAGTGCGAAGCGCGTGAACTATTACATCCAGTTTGCCGCTCAAGGACAGTTCGGGATGCGAGCCGAAGCTGCAAGCAATGTATACGTGGAGCCCACGGAGGCCGTGCTCTCAACTGAAGCGTACGCGCTCATGGAGCAGTTTGGCTGGAAACTTCCGAATGAGGTTCCCGACTCCGGTCCTGATCCAGATCGCTCCCCGAATTTCTACCTGGACGTAGCGAATCCCATCGACTATGCATACCTCGCCGATCTTGCGGTCCGAACCTTTCGCCGTGTGTATAACATCCATCATCCCGGACAACTTCAGTACAAGGCTTTCAGCCGCACTGAGATGCAGATCCGGTTTCCAACTCTTCGGATTAAGCGCGAAGATTGATTTACATGGCGGTTTTCGGGCGCGGTAGCACTGCCTCGGCCTCAAGTGCGATGGCTCTCGGTCCGTCTATCGGTTCGCCTTGCGTCTCAAGTACGGCACATGCAACAGTTCCGCCGCTTTCCGCTTTGTCGCTTCCCCACGCCTGTCGTAACGAGCAGTGGTTTGCACGTTGGAATGGCGGCGATGCTGGCGAGCGCTTGTAGGTCTTCGGACATCGCCGCACCGGAAAATTCCCCAGATTTTTCTCCGCGGCCGACGCGGCTCCGCCGGAGGCACCACGGTTGGCCGTGGTCTGGGGATCTCCCGTTCGCGTCCGGGAACAGTTGCATGCGATGTGGATGAGCACATCAAGGGTAAGAACGCCGATACCGCCATTACCCAGAGTCATGACTCAATGTGGAGCTCGCGTATACGATTCAGTCCGTCGAGGTGCGTTAATCAGCAAAAATATGTCAAGTCCCATTTCTCGCAATAGGTGTATCTTCCTACTTCTTTTTTATCAATAGCGACACTTGCAAAACACAACAGGTACAACAGGTACATGTATTGGAGTTTGGCGAAGCGAAAGAACGCGAATCAGGGCGAAGCCCCAAAAAGGCAGCACCACCGCACGCCCGAATCATGGCCGCGGCAACCGCTCCCCCGGCGGCGCGCCGCTCGCCACACGAAGTGGTGCACGGTCGAAACGCGTGAAGTCGTGAACGGGAGCTCCGTCATGGAAAACCTCGAGTTCGCCGACTACGACTCCCTCGAAGACTCCTGCCGCGACTACGTCTGGCTGATCACAAATGGCGAGCCGTACCGCGCCGCATGGGAGCGGTACCAACAAGATCACGGTCTCAATGCGCTGATTGCTGCGGTGGAGCGGACCTATGCGATTGATCCGAACTACGCGCACCTAGCAGCCGCGATTGCGGACCAGACGAACGTTGCTCAGGCCATCGCCACTGTACGGCACGAGGCAGCAACCAATGAAACGCCTTGAGCGGACATTCTTGTGAACGTCTTTGACCGTGGTAACAGGCTTGCCGGTTCGGGCCACTCTCCTGATGCACGGGTTTCGACAAGGCAGTGAGGCAACTCCATGATGTGACAACGTGGTAGAATCTTTCCGGTCGAGGACACAAGCGATTTTGCCAGCTAGGAATTGGGCTTGAAGATGTTACGATGAACGGCCACATAAAAATCAGCCAGAACGTCCTGGCAGAATTGTCTCATCTCGTGGTGGAGCACCGCCCGGTATTATCAACGGAACGTGGCGATCTTTTTCCGAGTGGCGCGGTGCCGCTCGCGGCTGTCCGCTTAAGGGTCCCGACTGCCGATTACCTCGCCTATTTGACCTCGCTCCCAGCGGGCGAGCGGCCGAGTCTTGCCAAGATCGTTCCGGTTGACAATCTCCCATTCCATATTGTCATAAATGGATTTGTAAGCGTCGAGGCGGGCCGAACGGCCATCAATGGAAAGCCTGCAACGATACTTTAGCGCCTATGGAAGAATCGCATCGAGAACAGGATCGTGCCAACACTGAGAAAATTGACGGTCTGATTCACGAATTATTGAGTCGCCTCGATGATGAGGGCCTCCAGGCAGTCGGGTCATCCGTCGAATCACTCGTCTGGCGACATTTCCGAACTTGCAAAGATTGTCAGCGTCGCCATGACGATGCTCTCGACGCGTATCGGCGAAGCTTGCCAGCCGAGAAGCAGGCGCGCCTTGGAGAGATTGCTGTTCTCTTGGCAGGCAGCATCACCGAGCAGCTCAACGAGAAAAGACACCTGCGGTACGCGGTCGCCGCCTCCATCGGCCAACGCAAGGCAGATCCGGCGATGGACGCCTTTGATAAGATTCTGAAAAGGCATCGAATCCTCGAACAAATCGCAGCCGCCCGAGCGAGGGATGACTCCGGACAGGTTCTGGAACTCGCCCAAAAACTCCGACTGCACGATTTGGATAACTGGCCGGAGAGAGCGTGAAACGGCCCGACTACATGAATTTGCCCGTAAATCAGACTAAGGACCGAAAAACAAATGGTGGCTAAAAGACAATGCGCCGTCTGCGCGCAAGATAAGGATATGGAAGGTTGCAAGATCTGTCAGAAAGGACACTTCATCTGCAAGAGCTGTATCTACAGCGGCGTGATAATCATCTCCGAGAAGAAGTACTGCCCGCTTGACAAGACGGCGTTGAAGTAAACCGGTCCGTTGAGTCCTCGGGCGCCGCCAGACCATTCCAAACGCGCGTCAATATCGAGCGATCAATCGCGGCGTTTCGGCATTCTCTGCAAATCCGATCGGCCACGAGCAAATCCTCCGGGCCGCCTTCCGTTCTGGTTGGCGCGGGCCTCTCGTTGGGCCGTGTCGACTGGGGGAAGGAGACCCTGCTGGCGCGATCGAGTTCGAGCCCTGAGCGGTCGAGTCCCCAGCCCAGCCGCGTGAAGTCCCGCTATACTACATCGCGAACGGCCAATAGAGGGTAACGGTTGCCAGCACACCGTGCCCTCGGGACTACTCCACGGGCGCGTCATTCGTCGATGGCGCAGCCTACACTCAGTTGGGCGTTCCGACTTCCACTTCAAACTCTGGCCGAACGACATCGTCCTGGCCGACCAACAGCACAGCTTCACCATGCCGCCCGCTTCAAGTGTTCGTGATCGGCCTACATCCTCGCCCAGTTTCTCCGCTCGATAATCGTCTGAGGCTCGTACTTCTGACCAAGGGCTAGCCGTCGTTCCTCGCGGCGGGTTGTCCAGAGAAGCAGAGGACCAACAAGGGCCGAGGTAAGCGCGGACCATGGGCCACATTCGTCACGAATCTCATCACGCAGCGCTCTGATTCGCTGGCTCATAGCCACGTTGGTCTGCCTCAAGCTTCTCTCCATGGCCCAAAGCAGGCCGCTATAGACCATTCGCAAGGTTCGAGCATCTCTTTCAAATCGCTTGCGGACGCGTTGCTCAGGGTGTGCCTTGTAACGACGCCACCCCAGCAGCATCGTCCGGCAGATTCGGTACAGGCTTGGCCCATTGTCCTCGTAGTCTCTCAGGAACGCGCTGTCGAGGAACTGCTTCGATTCGTCGCGTGAGATCGCCGGATGGATCCAGTTGAACTTGTACTGGCCGTGAACGTCAGCCAAATCGACATCGATTAGCCTGCCCTCTTTCTCCATCTGCGCGTAGAGTGGCGTCCCCGGCAATGGAGTATAAAGCATGAACTGATGAAAGTCGGTGTCGTGTGAGATTGCATGGTCGATCTCCGCGTTAATGTTCTCGGGCGTGTGGTGCTCCATCCCCACTATGGTGGAGCCGAGGACCCGGATCCCATGCTGGCGCAACTCGCGAGTCAGTTGCAGGGTGTCGGAACCATCGAGCTTGGCATAGCCCGACTGATGAGACTCCAAACCCATCCATATCCAGCTAACGCCCAACTCGACGAGTTCCTCCATTTGGTATTTGCGAATCGCATTGGCCGACGAGAAGACGTACAGATCCCAACTCTTGCCGTGCTTCTTCATCTCTTCCAATAACCGCAGTGCCCGCTCCCGGTTGAGGAGAAAGTTCTCGTCCATCACAAAAAACGAGTGGAGGTGCATCACCGATTCCATCTCACTCATCACTTCAAAAAGTTCCTCTCCGGTCTCGAAGAAGTTGTGGAATTTCCCTTTGCCGCCGAAGAAGGCCGACGTCGCACAGAAATTGCAGCCCATGGGGCAGCCCACCGACGGAATGACCGTCGCCGCGGTGGATCCGATGGAACCAGGGAGCTTGAGCCCCATCATGCGATGTCCGAAACCGGAAGCAATCATCGGATGGCGGATGGGAGTTCGCTCGTCTTCGCCGAGATAACGCCGCATCCAAGACACCCCCTCGCCACGCACGATGTGGTCCGCATCGATCATCTGCTCCACGCCCGGGGTCGCGGCGACGTGCCCTCCGACGAGAATCTGTGAATGAGGTGACAGACGCCGCACCATCTTCGTCATCTCACGGACCTTGCCCACGTTGACGACGATAGAGGAGATGCCGACGACGTCGTAGTGATTTGTGGTCAGTTCCCGTTCGAAACCTTCGCGCGTGGGGAAATCTAGCACGGTGGATGGTGCCGAGATGTTCTCTTGGATGAGCATGATGCCCCACGATCGGTGGAAGATCCGCAACGAGAACGCGCCCTGCGCGCGAGTGACCTGATTATGATAAAGCTCCATCGGATTGATCGTGCGGCTTCCAAACTCGTCGTCCCGCGCGTACGGTCCAAACACGGATGATAAAAGGACTCGGGCACTCGTGCCCCTGGGGTGTGCTATCACAGGGCTCAAAACAGGTCTCCAACTCCTCAGTCTAGCAGTGCAGCTCGCGGCCTGAGGTTCAGGGCGGCGTTTTCGGCATGCGAGGCCTCCCTACATCAGAATCCACTTGCTCCAAGCGAATCTCGTGATTGCGAGCGGATGCCTCTAGAGGATCGGTCTGCCGACTGGCCGAAGAGAAGGCAATTGTCGAGTTTCCGGCCCACCGCTCAAGTTCTACCTGCGCCTATATCGGCAGAACTCGATCGTAGACTCCTGGGACCGATGCTATTCTGGAGTGCGAGCTTGTGCGGCTGCTTTGCGATTCGCTTGCCGCCCAACCGATGTCGGCGTGGTGAACGGCCCGGAGGTCGAATCCCGCATGGTGCGTCTACTTGTGCACAGAACATCATTGATGGACCCAGAGGTGCATTTGAGCCCTGAGCCGAGCGAATGCTGCTTCGCTTGCGGCGCTAGAAACACAAACGGCTTGCAGCTCAAATTCCATAGCGCTGGCTCTACAGCGAGGGCCGAGTGGTGTCCGTCCGCGACATGGGACGGTTATCGACATATTACCCATGGCGGCGTTGTCTCCACCGTTCTCGACGAGGCGATGTGCGAGGCAATCCTATTCACGGGGCATCGGGGAGTGACCTGCGACCTGGGAGTGCGACTTCGGGTGCATGTCGAACCCGGGGAATCGTTGTCTGTCGTGGGTTGGGTGGTCGACAAGCGCAAGCGAAGAATCCGTACTGAGGCAACACTAACTTCCATCGATGGCCACGAAAAGGCGCCCGCTTGGGCCACTTTCCTCGCTATATGATCCAGCGTGTATCTTGCAGCGCACACGCGGTCGCCGAATTGCGGACGCAACTCCAAGCGGTTCTGGAGCGGTCAAGCGCCAATGGCGATCGAGGGTAAGCATGTCCCGAACATTGAGGAGTATACGTTCAGGTGCCAGAGTAACGGCCTGCTTCTTGATCACCGTTGTTCTTATTATTGCCACCCTATGCGCATTGCCCTTTGATCGCGGTGGCGTCACGCAACAGCGACTCTTCCGGCTCTGGGCGCGCTGTATTCTGGGTGTCTGTGGAGTCCGGGTGCGCGTCCTCGGTGCTGGCTCGATCGATTGGCGACGAGGACACATCTTTGTTTCCAACCACACTAGTCTGATCGATGCCCCGATCCTGGTGGCGCATCTGTCAGTTCCGCTGTGCTTCTTGGCAAAAAAGGAACTCTTCCGCATTCCGATCCTGGGAGTCTATTTGCGAACGACGGGACATATCCCAGTAGATAGATGGAACAGCCGCTCAGCCCTTCGCAGTTTCAAGGCTGCGGCGCGGATTCTCAGAGATGGCCGGCGATCACTCCTGCTCTTTCCTGAGGGAACGCGATCCCCGTATTCGCTCAGCGAATTCAAGGAGGGGGCCGCTCTGATCGGAATTCACTCAGCCGTCCCAATAGTGCCAATTGCAATAGTCGGAGCGGCCAAGGTGTTGCCAGGCAAGTCATTCAAGGTCGAGGCGGGTTCTGTCGACTTGCGCCTGGGAAAGCCAATTCAGACCTGTGGCTTGAGCCTCCGTGATCGCACGAAGCTCACAGAGCGATTGCGCGAAGAGGTTGCGCGTCTTTCATCGTAATAGTGTTTGCTAGTTGGAACGCCAAAGGCTGTCTGCCCCATACGCGCACCCAAGCGGCCGCCGAACTAGGCTCTTCACAGCTTCCGTCTGCCTCACGGCAGGTTGCGGGCTGGGCGCCTGGGCCGCAGGCTGGGACTGGGATCGCAAGGGCTAGCGGGAGTTTACTGCGAAGTGTCGATAGGGTCGGGTAACCTACTGAACTGATTGCAGATTCCGGCTGCGACCTTGTATTACCTAC
>OBLU010003959.1_pt1 | contig 13377 bp, 9 predicted proteins | sample 1518681 | NCBI WGS metagenome assembly OBLU01 (sample SAMEA3539304, study PRJEB22396) | soil metagenome | biome: tundra; feature: field; material: soil | place: USA | collected 2010-05 | depth 0.15 m | reverse complement strand
GATAGAGGTTCTGGCCGTCGAAGAACACGATGGCCCGCTTCGGAGACGGTTCGAGGGCCATTCAGCAGGCCCCCAAAAGCAAAAATAACCCACCGGAGGGCTTTCGCCAGGTCCGGTGGGTAGGAATTTCATCCATAATAGTACCACACTCCGGTTGCGCCATGATTGGCGGAACGTAACACATGCCACTCCGTCATGATCTCACGCCGTGGGCACTCCGGGTCAAAGTGCTTCGGCGCACGAATCCGCAGATCGGCGTCGCTGGCGATCTCCAGCGCACGGCGGCGGGCGCGCTCCGACAGGTCGCCTTCGGCTACGGCCGGCACACACCAGGCGATGCGGCGAAACAGGAAGTCCTTGTGGTGGGATCGCGAGTCCTACCCGAATACTTCCCGGTACTTCTCGCGCAGGCCGCTAAAGCTCAGGCGGCGCGGGCTTTCAATCTCTCTCAAAACGGCTGCATCCATCATTTCTCTCCCGTTCTCTTGGCGTTAACCACGGCCCCATCAGGGCTCTACGTGGCTGACGGCCGTGAATTGGCGCGTTATTGAGAGCCTGGCAGGATCGGGGGGTGCCGGGTTGGCTGTAAACCAGTGGGACGGCAGAAGTTGGGGAAAAAGAGTTTGGCTCCCCGAGTGCCACCCTCTTTCGAAGAGGCGTTTGGAGAACCGGAACGGGCCAACAATCTCCGTGCTGTTAACCGGACGGGGAGTTTCGGAGATCCAGCCTGGGATCAAGTGAAGCCGCGGCGTGGCAGATTAGCTCCCCAAGAGCGACATCACAAGAAATGCAACCTGCAATAGCTAAGAGATAGACGTAAGCTATTGAGTATACAGACACTTCGGCAAATCGTTCGACTGAGACTCCGACGCTACTCCCGTCGGGCTTTCTCTGATTTTCTACGGCTTGGGCCGCCAAGCCGAATGCAGCACCGGATTAGGCTCGTACCACCAGCCCTCGCTATTGGCGCGTGCGACTCGCCGTCAGATCGCTCGCTCACCACCCCGCGCCATGACTGCAAGAAACGACCATTCGCTCGTGGCGATCATGCAGTTTGCGCGACAGACGGCTGTTTCCGCCGGGTTTATCTGCGATAGACTCTTGTCAATGCTTGAGATTTTGTTCGTCCATGGTACAGGAGTGCGGCGTGTCCCCTATGACGCCGCCCTCGACCTGATCCGTCGACAGTCGGAGAAGTGCCTTGGTGGCACGAATGTCCGCGGCTGCTTGTGGGGCGAACCCGAAGGCGCCAAGTTGAGGCTAGGGGGCGCGTCCATCCCGACCTACGATGACCAACCTTCAGCGGTGATTACCGACAGCGCGGCTGACGAGATCGAGCGGGTGACGTGGCGGATGCTGCGAGAGGATCCGCTGTTCGAATTACGGCTGCTTGAGAACGTGCCCGCGCCGAAGCTAGAGTTGGGTCCGTTCGGCACCAACCCCGGTGAAGCCTCATGGCAACTGGTGCGCAACCTCGCGGCACCACTCCAATTTCTTGAAATGCTGAGGGAGCGCGGTCTGGAGAAGTATTGGATTAATGCCCAGGCGCAATTTGTCGGTCAACGGGAGCTTGAATCGATACTCATCAAAGCAAGTCGGGATTCGCGGGAGGTATCGCGGGCTCTGGCTCGGGGTCTCGTGGCAAACCTGGTTAACGTCGCCGTAGCCGACGGTCATCTTGGCGTCTCCCGCGACACACTGGACCGGCTAGTAGACACACTGATTCCGCGACTCGGCGACCTCGCGCTGGCGCCGTTTGACTGGATCACGAAACCGCTGGCTGGTCTAGCCAAGCGATACGGCACCTACAGAGCGCGTCGCGAGAGGCGGGCTCTGTCGGACGCCGCATATCCAGTGGCAGGAGACATCGTTCTATACCAGAAAGACGGTAGCGGGATACGACAGTTCATCAAAGACCGGATCACAGATGCGCCGGGTGAGCTGATTGTGTTCGCACACAGCCTGGGCGGTATTGCAGTGGTGGATCTGCTAGTGCTGGAGGACCACTCGGCTAAAGTGAAGGGATTAGTCACTATTGGATCTCAGTCGCCGTTCCTATATGAAATTGGCGCCTTGCGTAGTCTGGAATTCGGCCAGAAGCTTCCGGACCATTTCCCTAAGAGATGGCTTAACATCTATGATCCAAACGATTTCCTGAGTTACGCTTGCGAAGATGTGTTCGGCAGGTCTGCCGTGACCGATTTGATGGTGAAGAGCAAGATGCCGTTTCCGGACTCACACGGTGCGTACTGGGACCAAGAGGCAGTGTGGCGGGGCATTGAAGGGTTTTTTCCGTGGCGCTGACAGACAAGACCTATGCGGTGGTCGTGGCTATCGAAGAATATGCCCAACTCGGCAATGGGTGGAATCTTCCGGGGGTCGGCTCGCAAGCAGTCGAGTTTGTTCACTGGTTAATCCGGGAGCGTGGCGTATCGGCCGGAAACGTCCGAGTTTTTGCGAGCGGCTGCGACTCTAAACCCTTCGCTGACTTAGGTGTAGGGGCGCAGCACATCCGGGCCGCAACGGCGGAAAACGTGAATGCGTTCTTTGCTGGCATCGGCGCTTACTGGCCCGCAGGTGAGTTGCTCTTGGTCTATTGGGTCGGACATGGATTTGTCTCTCGCGATGGCGTTAGGCGTCTGGTTTTGGCCGACGCAGCACCGAATCTCAAGACAAACCTGGATGTAGATCAATTGACAAAGGTGTTGCGGTCGGCGCAAAGGGGTGGTTTCCGAAAGCAGATCGCTATTGTCGATACGTGCGCTCGGTTTTTTGAGGCCTTGCAGTCCTCGACAGATTTGCCGGCAGGGGGATTGAACCCCGGCCCGCCGAAGGAAGCCGTAGAGCAGTACTTCTACTTCGCGGCGTCAAGCGGGCAGTACGCGACGAAAAATGCATTTGGCCCCCAGGTTCTCAAACTGCTACGGTGCGTGCCAGTCGATGAATGGCCGCCTGATTCCCGCCGGATGCGCTGCGGAATCGAAGATATGTTCGAGCGGTTACTGGCTGAACGAAATGCCGAACAACAGCCGGCATGGCTTGAGTATCGCGACGGGCTAGACAACACGTTTACACGGGGAGTGCAGCCAACGCATGACGACATATTCGAAGTGTCACACCGTGCGGGAGTACCGCTGAGTTATTTGCGGACCCTTACCGAGTTCGCATCTGAATGCGGGACCCTTACGACCAAGAACGGCCGGGATGCGTTGGTGCAATCACTTCAGCCGCGAAATCCGCTCTTCCGTCCGGTGGACCTGCAGCCGGACACCAAGCTTGATCTGATGCGTATAATCACGGGCGCTATCGAGCAAGAACTCGCGACTGAGTTGGCGGCCAGTCTTGTCACGCTTGAGTCCAACAGTGACTCGTCATACCGGTTTGGTCTGGCGACTAAGAAGATCCAAATACTACGAGGCTTTTGGCCGTTGCTGCAAGCGACTCAACTTGCTTTCGGTCGAGCGCGGGCACTTTATCGCGCCTCGTATTTGTCCTGGAAAAACTGTCACGAGCCCGTTTCCGTTGAAGCCATTTTGCAGACCTTACTTGAACTAAACAAACCCGATTCGCTGGTTGAATTCTTGCTCCGCGTGGCGGGCATGCGACCAGCAGATCCAAGCTGTAGAGCGCTGGATGCATGGGTCGAAGGCTGCAACGAATGGGTGGGGCCGAGAGGCGACGCGAAGAGCCGGCTAGAGAAAGAAGCGGCGACCATGCGGTTTCTGCTGGTCGAGGTAGACGATCGCGATGGGACATGGCGCGTAACGAGGTCCTGGCTGTGGACGGCGGGAACGGCAGTTCCGCAGGAACTCGACGCAGTGGATGAAGCCGGTGATCTGGCGGGCGATATCTCCGCATTGCTGAACGAAGTGGAGCAGGAAGGGGGCACGGTGCATCTGGAAATTTTGGCCCCTGCGCGGCTCCTTCATTTGGATCGTCGAGGTCTCGCATCGAAACATGTCGGCGGGGAGATCGATCCGGAGGAGCAGTATCCGGTCACTCTGCGTTGGCGGGAGAGGATGGCGGCGCGGCCTCGTGATCCATCTTTTCGGACCGGACGGTGGAAGCGTGTAGCTGGCGAAATCGAGAAGAGGCGGCAGTCGCGCGCTCCACGGGTTGAGTGGCTGCAACCTGACTGCGACCTGGATGCGTTCTGTCGCGAGTTCGACGAAGGGGGAGGTGCGGAACTGGTCGGGATTCCGCTGGCTTCCGACGGCGACGGGCGGGACGACTTGATCGGGCTTATCTGCCATGGCGGATTGCCGTATGTCTGTTGGCCTCGTAGCGGAGCGGTGGATCTAGTTAACGCCAGAGCATCGGTTGGAAGAATGCTGATCGAGCGGCAGTTCGAGTCTATTCCGCAAGCGCGGACGCACTATGAGTTGGCGGATCTTCTGTTGCTTTGGGACGATCCCAAACGCAACCCCTACGACCACAAGATGGGAGAGGTTGGGCAACGATGAGCGACTGGAAAATATTCACTGGCAGCGGCAAGGTCGGCAACGATCTATCGCGACTGCCCGCTGCTCCGCCGTGGCGGCCCTTTGGGAAGGATGAGGAGTTGGAACCCCCGCCGCTCTCGGACGAGGATGAGAAAGACCTCGACTACGCGCTGGCCCGCACGTTCCGGACAACGCCTGCGATGGTGGAGGCTGTGAACACAGCCCTCTACCTCCGCCGTCCGCTGCTGGTGACAGGCAAACCGGGAAACGGGAAGAGTTCACTGATCAGGGCGGTGGCACGAGAGTTGAGGTTGGGCCCGGTCCTGCGGTGGTCAATCACATCGAAGTCGACATTGAAGGACGGTTTGTATCTATACGATGCCTTGGGTCGGCTGGATGCGCAGAACCGGAACGGAAAGGACTCGGACGATAGCGACATCGGCAAATTTATCGAGCTCGGCCCAGTGGGGACGGCCCTATTGAAAACGAATTGGCCCCGGGCGCTGTTGATCGACGAGATCGACAAGAGCGATCTGGATCTGCCCAATGACTTGCTTAACATCTTCGAGGAGGGGGAATACTCGATTCCCGAGTTGGCGAGGGCGAGCGTGAAGAGCAAGGACGGCGGAGTCACGGTGCGAACGTGGCGCCGATTGGCAGAGGCGCGGATCGTCAGGGGGCATGTGCGATGCACGCAGTTTCCATTCGTCGTGCTGACGTCGAATCGTGAGCGAGAGTTCCCGCCGGCGTTCTTGAGGCGATGTATCCGGATCGCCATCGAAGAGCCGGGCGAAGATATGCTCGGCGACATAGTAGAGAGTCATTTCGACAAGACGACGCAGGGAAAGGCTGTTGATTTGATCAAGCAATTCTTGGTCAACCGAGCGTCCAAGGAACTCGCTACTGACCAGCTACTAAATGCCGTTCATCTGGTGCTGAGCAGCGGTCGCGAAATTGCGGAGAAGGAGAAGGAGGATCTGTTGAAGAGCTTGTATAAGCCCATTAGCGGTCCGGAGGCTACCAAGTAGATGGGTGAGCCTGACCCGCTGCGCGCCGCACGAGAGGAGGCGAACCAGTTCGCTGAATTCGGAAGGCTCCTACGGAGGGTCGGTCTCGAACCAGATGCCGAGTTGATCGCCGATGCACTTTGGCTAGCGGAGTCTTTGCCAACGCAACCCTCCCGTGTTTCAGACGATTCCAGCTTGTCTGACGAGGGCCCGCACACTGCGGGTGCGCGCCAGGAACGGGATCAGGAGAATCGGGAGACCAGTAGCCAGCGGCAGGATGATTCGGCCCAACCGGCGTCTCCCCGAGCCAAATCCAGGGAGTCTGGTGATGGGAAACTCTACGCCGGCGAGACGGGTCTCGGCGGTGGGCGTCGGGCGAGCGCGATCCAAGTTCCGGCAGCCAGCGCATTGCCAGGGGCCCTCGACTTAGCGCGGGCGTTTCGTTCGTTCAACCGTCGTCGGTCGTCGGCCTACCGCGTGGAACTCGATGAGGAAGCAACGGCTGAGTCCATCGCGCAGTTCGGTTTTGTGCGTCCAGTAATGCGGGCCGTTCCTGAGCGATGGTTTGACGTGGCGCTGGTCGTTGATCGTTCCAGATCGATGGATCCTTGGCTACGGACGGTTGAAGAATTTGAACAGCTGCTAGCGCGGCATGGAGCATTTGGAATCGTGCGTCAGTGGGGTCTTCACTCAGAAGGCAAGATTGCGCTGGAGCCGACTGGCGGCGCTCGAACAACGACATCGGCCCTTGCTGATCCGCGTGCGCGAACTCTGATTCTCGTTGTGACCAATGGCGTGGGGGCGTATTGGAACAGCGATGAAATGGCGTGCGTGCTCCGGGACTGGTCGCAGCGGGCGCCTGTGGCAATCGTGCAGTTGTTCAGCGAGCGGCAATGGCCACACACAGCACTCGGACCGGGCACGCGGCTAACACGCGCTCCCCAGCCAGGTGCAGTGAACGCGATGCTCGACATCGAACGTAAGCGATGGGAGCGGCGGCTCCCGGTGGGAAGCTTCATAGCGGTGCCGATTCTCTCCCTTGCACCACAGCCGATTGCCCGGTGGGCGGACGCGACGATGTCGGTGGGTTTGCAGGGCGCGCCAGCAGTGGTCTTTGCTCCGGTGGGGAAAGAAGAACCGAACGAAGATCCCGAGCCTGAGGCGCAGCAGCCGAGAGCGTCGGTGAATCGATTTCGCGCGTTTGCCTCTCCCGAAGCCTTCCGCCTCGCCTGTTATCTGGCGGCGGTGCCACTGACACTTCCCATCATGCGTATCGTTCAGCAGGAAGTAGCGCGAGCTCCGCTGGTGGAACATCTTGCTGAGGTTGTCTCGAGTGGACTAATAGACCGCGTCACTCCGGCCGATGCAACGGTTGATCCCGACATGGTGGTTTACGACTTCCGCCCGGGCGTTCGCGACGAGTTGCTCGGCGAGCTTCAGCTGGGGACGACATTGGAGGTAAGGGCCACAGTGGAGGGACAGTTGAAAGCGTTCATCGAGCTCCAGCTCGGGCGGTCCGTCGAGAACTTCCGTGCGTTTGTTTTGGATGAGGCCGGGCGCTATGAGCTGCCAGAATCAGCCCAAGCCCTGGTGGAGATTGAGCGAGGGCTGTTATGGCGATTCGGTGTGCGAGGTATTGAGGGCTACCGACCGAAGGGAGCTCGAACGCTCGATAAACACATCGGAATCGTGAGGGCAGTGGCTTTCGGTCCGAGTGGCCTGCTCGCGTCGTGCTCCGACGACAGAACGATCAGAATGTGGGATGCGGATGGATCTGAGGTTTGGACATTCGTTGGTCACGAGGGACCAGTGACGACGATAGCGTTCAGCACTGATGGGGAGCATCTCGCCTCGGGATCATCAGATGGGACCATTCGAGTCTGGAGCTGCCGTAGTGGCCAGCTATTGCGGACGATGGAAGGGCGAACTCTGCTCGTCCACGCGCTCGCATTCTTGGGTACTGATGTTCTAGCATCCGGATCGGAGACTGGACTGAAACTCTGGAACCTAACGACGGGATCCCAGACTTTCTCGCTCGAGGAGACGTCACCACTGTACGCGATTGCGGCCAGCCCGGATGGCTCGATGTTGGCAGGATCGAATGATGAGGCGATGCGAGTTTGGGACACAACGACCTTTCAGGCGTTGCGATCATTTGAGGGCCACTCCGGCTACGCCCGTTCGGTCGCGTTCCGCCCGGACGGGAAAGCTCTAGCCTCAGGATCAACCCTGGAACTCATTGTATGGGACGTCGCGACGGGTGGCGAAATCCATCGTTTCCCTTGTAGAGACTGCCCGGCGACGGTGGCTTTCAGCCGAGATGGCCATCTTGTGGGTTCCGCGGTCGGCGGCCACGCCATTTGTTTATGGGATTGCGACACGGGAGACGAGATTCACCGTCTAGAAGGCGTGCGAGCGAGTTCGCTCGCGTTCAGCCCAGACGGCGTGTGGTTGGCGGCTGGGACCTACGATCACGTCGTTTATCTATGGCGTCTTCAAGACTTAGAAGAACTTGTGATCCCAGGACAACTGAACGGTGTGCCGACGTTGCCAGACTTGTATTGGGCGCGATGGCCCGACGATGACGTGCTACGGTCGTTCGCGGCCTATCCGGTTGTGGAGCTAACCGGCCCGCCCGGCTCCGGCCGTCGTACCTCCGCTGTTGCCTGGGCGAGGAATTCGAGGGTTCGTCAGTCCTTTCCCGGCGGGATCTACTGGCAGCCTTTGACCTACCCGGATTGTTCGGACCCGGTCCTCTTGATCGATCCGCAGTTCGAGTGGCAAAGCCATACCAAGACACGAGACCGGGTGATCACCACTCGGCCTGCTACACCTACCGGCACCTATTCCTGTAATGATCTCAATCCTCCGCAACAGCATGAATTCCTCGGAGAACTCGCTCTGCCTGACAGCCTCCAGGTGCCTGCTTTGGGTCGAATCAAACTGCTCGCACGCTGGAAACGCATTCTGCGGCATTTTGGAGTTCGAAGTGTCGAAGACTGGCTCTCGCGCAAAACGGTCCCGGCCGAATACGGCGACGAGGCGCTACGCTTCGCCGCGCGGTGTGCAACCGATCTTCTGGGCGAGGCCGACCGCAGCCTCTTGAAACGGTTGACTGTCTTTGAGGGGGATGTGTCGTTATCCCCGGAACTTGTCCAACGGCGTATAGACGTCGGCATCGAGGATCTTGAACGCGCCTTGAGCATTGCTCAATCACTCGATCTTGTTGAAACGGGTGACGGCATTCGGCCGCTACGACTTGAAGCGAGGATGGCGCTTCGGGCTGAAGATGGACATGCCGATACGAAGGACTCGCCGCCCACTCGAATCTATCAGTTTTTTGTCGGCTATTCCCACTCTGATAAGGGCGTTCCCGAGTTTGCGAAGAGAGTCAACGAAGAGCTTGCCCGGCTCACATCTGGCGCAACAGAGTTCTTCTTGGATCAAGATCAGATTCGTGGTGGCGACCGCATCTCCGAGTCCATCGAGAATGGCCTCGCGAATTCCTCCGTCCTTCTGTTCGTGCTATCGCCCAAGTCCGTGGCGAGCGAGTGGGCGCGGAGAGAGATGATATTCTTCCTGGAACACAAGCGGACGATTGTCCCAGTCATCTGGACCCAGTGTGCGGTTCCCGTCGAACTCGCGCATCTTCATGTGTACTCTCCTCCCGGATGGGTGCTGGCCAAACTAAAGCCAAACTCCCATGAGTACGCGCAAGTCGTCAGAGACGTCGCAGCCGCAATCCTCCGACACGCTCAACGAGAGGTCCGCAACAAGTCAGATAGCGCACGCTACCTTGACCCGTCATGGCTGGCCGCTAGTGCGAGTCAAGGATACCGCGCTCTCATGGAGGAACTGTACAACCACCGCGGCGACGACGCCGAAGTGAATGAACTTTATTGGGCTCTGCTCGGTACTGTCCGTGGAAGCGACGAAGATTGGAGGGACTGGTTTGCCCGTATCCTTAGACAAATCCCGCCGCCGGAGTGACGAACCTCGAGGTCCTAACAATCGGGCGTGGCATGAAGCGATGTGGGTAGTCGGAGCGTCGCTGAACGACCGAACTCACGCCTACACCGACGTGTCCAGAGACCTTGAAGAATTGTTCGAGCGGGTTGTGAAACTGCGGGTGTTGCTTGAGGCAAATCATGGCAATACCGTAACATCACGTGTCGCACTATATTACGCATTCCTGCTCAAGCCCGAACTGCGGACGGCTGAGAAGATTTTGGTAGCTATCCACGCGGGGTCGGAGGAACTCCGCTATGCGCGCGCGTTGTTACCATGGCTTCGCTCGGTGAGTTGGATCGCGCGGAGAATTGACGACGACGAACTGATCGACCTCGCAAATCGCCAGATTGACATGATTCAGTCCAACTGGCCTTCGACCATGACAAGTAAAGGAGAGTTCTCCAACGCTTGCCAGTACGAGATCCACCAGCACATTCGGCCGTGGCTTGCGCTGGCGCGCTTCGCAAGAGATGCCGGGAACACGGTCTCCCAGCCCGGCGATGATCCTTCGCCTTCACCAGCGCTCTTCGAGATTGTCGAAAAGATGCGGAAGGTTAGCGGCGACTTCGAGGTTCGAGGGTATGACTTTTTACTCAGAGAGCCAAGTGTGGGGCGGAGACTAATCGCGTATTCGCGTCTTGTGCTTGTGGCAGACGAAAATGCCATGCCCCTACTGATCGAGGCGCTCGAACGTGAAAGAGAGAAGGTTGGACAATACCTGGCGCTAGCTGCGATAGAGGCACAGGTCCGCCTCGGCGTCCGCCCAGGTCTTCAACAAAGAGGTAGGCTCTTGGCGCTTGAGCCGCGGTTCCCGTACGATTCCGACCGAGCCGCAGTTCTAAGCCGGATTCTTGATGCCGACCCGACTGCGGATGACGAGTCTCCCGTGGCTGCCGAAAGTTCTGGCCAGACCGCGGCTCCAACACTGTGGGTTCTGGTCGTAGGCACTGGAAGGCAACAAATTTCGCAAGAGGAGGTGTTCGCGTCTGAGATTCTCGGACCTCAGCTGGCCCGCTCTGGGCTGGGACTGATTAGCGGCGGCTGGCAAGGTGTGGACCATGTGGTCGCAAGAGAGTTCTCAAAGCAAAGGCGTCAGCAAGGCGATGGAGTTGAAGGCGCGCTGACACACGTGCTCGCGCCCGAGCAGATTCCAGACTTTGCAGAAGGTACTAGAAAGTACGTTGAGAAGCGAGGACAGGAGGGTAAGGCAGCAGTTGAAGCCTGTGATGCCGTCATATTGATCGGTGGTCTCGGGGGAACGTACGACGCCTACCGATGGGCGAACCAGAGGAGAAAGCCGGTCTATCCTCTTGCGGGTACGGGTGGAGATGCCAAGCGTGCTTTTGACGACATGGTCAAGCGGGGCCTGCTTACGCCCGAGGATGCCCTCGGCTCGGCGATCACGTCTCACGATGAGGCTCAGCGAGTAGTAGAGAGTTTGCTAAGTCGCCTGTTGAAGGCTCCTTTCCAGCCCAACACTTCCACATCTGCGGTCAGAAGCGTTGACGTTCTAGGTGAGACCGATCCTGTGATTGATCAGCTTCGCGAAAAGGCACGGGAGTACCTTAGACCCCAACCGCTTCACGATTCAGAACGAGTCGCGATGGGACTGCGCACCATGTGCAATCGTCTCGGTCGGAAGACTGACTCCGGCATACTTCGGAAGCTCTTGAACTCTGCGGCTGTGCACGACAGGGTCGTTGGCTATTTCATGTTTCAGGCCGGTCCGACGGTCCAGGCAGTCGAGTCTCTGTTCAAGGCTCTCGAAATAGAACGCCTCTATGCCGCGCAGACGCGCGAGACCCGTCCACTATGGCAGTTGCTTGTTTGTCTCACGCAGGTCATGAAGGATGGGCGGTTCAGCGAGAACATTGGATCTCGAGACGCGGAAGCGTTGCGAAGACTGAGTGAGTTTCTCAGGGTAGACTTGAGTATTGATCCAGGAGGCGAGTTCAAGACAAGGCTCGAAACGGTTCAGCGCTTAGCAGAAGTGCTCACCTTAGCCCAGGAGTACAAACTCATTCGGCGCACACAAACAGCCGGCCCTCTCCGGACCCACAACATGACGGAGCTTGTCCAGCGGATGCGACCTGTCGTGAGAGAACTGCCGTCCGAATACCTCCTACCGATGCTGGTTGACGTGGACAGAGGTCGACGATTGTCTGGCTATGTCTACTTGTATGAAGTGCCAATCGCCGAAAAGGTGAGCGAGCTAGTAGATTCACTCACCCGGATCGAGAACACACCCTTCGGTCAATACTGGGCTCTAATGGCACTCAGCCGGGTGCTTCCGAAAGTTCCGTCTAGCGAAGTTCCCGACGAAACGGTCAGGCGTCTAAGAGCCATGCGCGATAATTTGAAGCCTGGCATCGATCGGCATGTGCTTCTCACGAACATTATGGCGAGATCCGTGGACCAGCCTTCGCGAGGTGGAGGTTCAACGTAACTAAGTACACTAAGTACACTATTTCGATAGTACGATTACGCATTTGCGCACCGCGTGGAGCAGGGAGAACTGGCCTGCTGCCCAGTAGGCGGAACAGCCGGCCACCGCGAGAATACGTCAGTGAATTAGTGAACGACAACTACGTGGCATGAGGCCCTTCGAGCTAGCTTGCCTCTGTTGAGAACAACGCTTCGATCAACGGTTCAAGCCACCGCCGGTCTGGAGCTGCTCCGTAGTTGCCCCACGCCCCGACGGCAGCCTTGATCCGAGCGACCTCGGCATCCGCGAACTCCATGTCCTTCGCCGGGATCGAGAGCGACTGGTTCCATACCGTCCGCTCCTGGCCACTCACGGTCTCGCGCCTGAGTTCGATGGACTTTTCCTCGCCGGTATCGAGGGCGAGCTTGTCTTGTATGGCCCATATCGCGCGAATAGATCCAACGTCTGCCCGCTGCACGCCCAGGAGCGCGTGGAGGTTTAGACGCTGGGTGTGGTCCAGTGTCAACTTCATAGGTATTTCCTTTCGGGGATTACGGATTGGAATACAACAGGATGTAGCCGGCCGTGGCTCCGGCGGGCGTTTTCACTTTCAGCACGCCGGACCAGCCGGAGGGATTTGTGGCGCCCATCAATTCCGCCAGGCGGTAGCCGTTACCGGTACCGCCCGCGATGATGAGTTCGCCGGTGCCGGTGACCTCGATCAGTCTGTGGTCCGTCAGATTCGATCCAGGACCGTAGAGACCAGGAAGGAATCCAAAGGCCTGTACAGGCACGCGCACACGAAGGAGCGCATCCTGGGCTGCATCATCCATGCCCCGAGGAGCCCGAAGCAGATTGCCGACTACACGGGTCTCGAACGTGCGCACGTCAAGGTTGTGATCGGCCGTCTGCGCAAAGACGGCAAGGTGATCCGAGACAACCACACCTATCTGTGTGCGCCCACCGCGGTGCCGTGGCACCTGCAAAACATCCCCGAGGATGCTGGTGAAGACATCGAAGCGGAGGTCATGACTCCCGCCAGCCGCTCAGGTGGACCTGGATGTCCTGTATGCCGAATATCAACGATTCATCACCGAGATGGCCGCCGAACCCGCCGAAGAAGAAATCCTGCCGCCCCTGGAAGCTCCGCTAGCCGCCGCCGTATACGGCGTGTCTACCCTGACCGACTTCGACGCCTTCCTGGGTCTGGAGCGGGCGCCGGCCGCGGAACGCAAGTGTTCATCGGATCGCGCCGATGGGAAACACATGCACTTTTCGTTGGCCGCGCTGAAAAGGGAGGCGAAGGCGAAGCGCCTGGCTCGGCCCCAATGGCTGCCTGACCGGTTGGCGGAGGATATGGAGCGCCTGTGGGCGCAACATGCTGCAGATCAGGCCGCTGCGAAGGTCGACGAGGGCCTGTTCGTGTGAACGGCGACCCGAGCAAGATATGGAGGTCCGTAAATGAGAATGAACCCAAATCTGACCCAGGAAG
>OBLU010003958.1_pt1 | contig 13377 bp, 16 predicted proteins | sample 1518681 | NCBI WGS metagenome assembly OBLU01 (sample SAMEA3539304, study PRJEB22396) | soil metagenome | biome: tundra; feature: field; material: soil | place: USA | collected 2010-05 | depth 0.15 m | reverse complement strand
TCTGTACCTTGCAAAAACTCTGGCCCAGCTCGTACTGCGTCTCGATAGACTGGCGTTCGCGCTGTTCTTCGGTGCTGACGCGGGCGTAAATCGCTATTGGCATAATTGAAGCTCCGGGACCTTCAAGACATGTGTCACTCCGTGGCGCCTTGAACGCAAGTCCGCAATGCCTGCCTTGGCCGGCTGAAAGTCCACATCCCCCATCAGTCGCGTCGGCGGATCTTCGAGCAGCGCCACCAGGACCTCGATCAGTTGGTCCATGTGTTCGTCCAACGCGGTGCTTACCAGGGCGAACTGTTTTGCGATCATCATGGGAGTCGAGTTGTGAAACTGGAGATTCGCCGCGGCCAGAAGTTGGCCTTGGTCGTGCCATCCACCGTGGGCGAGAACGCGGAACCCGCGTACTCTGTCCGGGCTGATCCACCCGGAACCGGATCCGCATCGGCGGTCTTTCTTTGTCTGGGCCGCGTGTGCGTCGACGTCCGGTCGACCTTTGCCATCGTTAGATAGCCACCTACGGGAATCTTGACGTGTTCCCACAGGGCCGGCGGCTTGTCAACCTTTGTCAACCAATTGTCAACCTTGTTTCATGATCTGTCGCTAGCGCGAGCGGGCAACCAGCTCACCCGCGGCCGGCGCCGGGTCGATTCCAGGTCCCAAGATACGTGCCGCACCCTTCGCGCGGAAGCTGGCCGCGTTTCGCCCCTCGCGTTGTACCTAGGCATCCAAAGTCATTTTCGAGTCGGCGCTAACGTGGGCCTCGTGGGCGCCAATGCTGGCCTTCGCCGCGACCTTCGCGTTCAACCGTTCCAGCACGCGGCAGAACGTCCCGCGGCCGGCGGCCGGCCGGTCGTCGATGAGGTTGCCGCTCTCCTGTGCGTCGAGGATGATGGCCAGGCACGCCACGGCGTGACCCAGGTGATGCGCGCCGCTATCCGCGGCGTCCTCCTCACCATCGAACCAGGCGTTCAAGTGCCGCTCGGCGGCGTCGACGTAGATGCTGGCGATGACCGGTTTGTCGCGCCAGTTGTGTGGACCGTACTTCTCGGCGCCATTCATCATGGCGAAGCCAGCATGGGCCAGCGCCGCAGGTGGCAACTTGGTGAGCGAGACCTTTCGTACGCCTAAGCGATCCTTTGGGTTCAGCTCATTGGGGAATCGATCGATGGCGGACCGGTTGGTTTTTCTCATGCGTATCGTTCGGCGAACTCTTTAACACTCAACCCGCATGCGCGGGCTAGCGCGACGACGGCACTTCCCTGGAGCCTGGCCACGTTGCGAAGCGGCGCCGTTTGCGGCGGCCGAGGCGGCGTGGGTTGGTATTCTTCAACCGGCGCTGCGACTTCACGCCCGCCGCGCTCGATGAAGACGTGGCGCCCGCCTGCCCGTGTCTGCTGTGCTTTCATGTGGTTCGGGCCGACGCCCAAGGAGCGAATGGAAAAGCGCCGGCCCACGCTACGGATCGGCACGCCCAGCGGGCTCGCAGCCGATTCTCCGTGCGAATTCAAAATCTATTGTCGCGGCGCACCGAAGCTAACCGGAAGCCTGGGCTCACGTGTGGTGATCTGTACTTCGAACTCTTCGTTACAGGGTGCGCCGTTTCTTACCAGAATCCTTACCTTGGATTGCATACGGTATATCTGCTGGCACCTCGGCGTGAATCCCATAACCCTCGTTGGGCCATCGATTCCGCTGTGGCGACGTTTCACTTTACGCAACCTTGCGCGTTCGGCGCCCTGTCAACATCACAACCCTCACCACGTCGCCAGCGGCCGGCAGGTTTTGTATCGCCTTTAGGCTGGCCATCCCGGTTCCAGAAGCGCGATCATAGGCGTTCCTGGTGGTGTCGACGGAACGTTGCACTGCCGCCCGGCTGGGATGCTGGGTGATGAACCGAATGGTGTCACCAAAGCGAACCCACTCGGCGACGCCATTTGCCACGAACTTCTTCGCCTTCTGGCGCGACGTCCAGCCGGCACCTGCGACGGGATTCTCGATACGGATGTGTTTACGCATTTCTTGGGCTTTGAGATTTCACGCTGGAGTAGCCGGTATGCCGGCAAAGGACTTCAACGGCCGATGTGAAGATGTCTGCCGTCAACTACACACTGACACGGGTTGCGTACAAATGTCAAAGACTGTTTGCGTACACGGTCGAACCGGGCGGTCGGGCTCGGCCGGCTTCCAAACGTCCCCTATATAAGGGACCAAAAAAATAAAATGAAAAACAAAAAATGACAATGACTACTTGTTTATCTTTTTACTTGTTACATAGTATGCTTACTATTAGATACGTATGGTATTGACTAACTACTTGTAACAACCATAACTACCATTACAACAACTTCCATGCGCGCGAACTTGGTTCCCCTTCTAGATTCTCCAGCCCTATATATAGGGCATTTGGCGTGGCAGAGCAGAAGCTGCGCTACGCTCCCCTGTGGCGCGTCGCACGTCGGGGGGGTACCTAGTAGTCGACCCTATAGCCGCGGGGCGCACACGAGCGCCCGGGCGCGTAACCGTGGCCAAGCCTGCGCGCTCGCCCCTCGCCAACAAATCTGCCCATCTCGATACATGTGTCACTCCGTAGCGCCTTGAATGCAGTCCGCAATGCCTGCCTTGGCCGGCTGAAAGTCCACATCCCCCATCAGTCGCATCGGCGGATTTTGGAGCAGTGCCACCAGGACCTCGATAAGCTGGTCCAAGTGTTCGTCCAAGCTGGTGCTGTCCGTCGCAAACTGCTTCATGATTTGCATGGGGTTGTTTTGCGAACCTTAACCCGCGCCACCCCAAAAGGGCGGCCGTGCCGTCTACCGAGGCGAGAAGCGCGCAGGGTCCGTACCGCGTTTCGGGCTTGATGCTCGGTCGAACCGGGGATCTTGCAACGGCGATCCTGCCGCTTTGTCTCAATGGGCGAAGCTGGGCGACGCGCGAACTGCCCACGAATTGAGCAGTGTTACGCGTCCATTTCAGCCGAAGTTAGAACTATGAACTCGTAGTCGCTGTAAGGGTCGATCTCTGGCCCTGGCCCCGCGAGTTGCTGAAATTCATACTCTCCGTTCGGCAAGCGTACCCTCTCGATGTGCCCCTCGCCGTCGAAGGAAACCGACCGGACAAGGGCGAAGTGGCGCGGAGTGTTCAATTGCTTCTTGTGGGCGGCTTCCAATCGTTCCAGCCGTTTGTGTACCGATGGCCTGCGCATTGTTATCCACCTCTCGACTTAATGAAGAAGAAAATTACTGGATTTGCTAATCTTCTTTCTCTCCTTGCTTTTCGACTTGCTCAAGCTTGGTCAGGCGTACTTGAATGTCTTCCGAATCGAGCGCGTCGGCCGCATGCGCCAGAACACAATCGGCGGCCCGCACGCGACTCGCCGCTGGGGCGGTAGCATCCACCATAATCTTCATCAGCGTGGATGTGGCTGCACCGGCGGCCTGCTGGAGCCTACCCAACGATTGGGTAAAGGCGTCCCGGCGTGCCTGCCGGTACTCCTCCTTGAACTCTGGTGTTTTGGTAATCCGCCAGGCGGTTACCGTCGAGATCCCGACGACTGCGGCTGCCTTCTCTATTCCGGGCTGCTGTAGCAGGGCGAGAATCAACTGCTCACGTTGGCGCGCTCGTCGCATAACTTTAGGCTCGGACATGTTAGTACTCCTCTAAGTTCCTTGAAATAAGGTCAGATTCGACTTGCCTAGTGGCGTCTTTGGAGCGATGAATCGTCATGCGCCGTTAACGCAGCGCAGAAAGGACCACCAAACCACCATGACGAACGCAGAAAACACCGCCACCGAACAAACCGCCGCCGTTGCGGAACAGGGCGCACACGTTGCGCCGGAGAAAGCCTCTTCGAAGAAGGGTGCCAGCCGGAAGAAGGGCGCGCCCAAGAGCCAGAAAAGCGCCAAGGGCGGCAAACCCAAGGCCACGAGGACCGCCAAGCCCAAGATGGCGGCCCCGGCCAGGAAGGCCAAAGCTCCGAAGACAACCGCGAAGGCGAAAACGGAGGGTGCTCGCCCGGGAAGCAAGACCGCCAAGATCCTGGATCTGCTCAAGCGGCCCGGCGGCGCTACCTTGAAGGTACTGATGAAAACCAGTGGTTGGCAGCCGCATTCGGTGCGGGGATTCCTATCCGGCACCGTCGGGAAGAAGATGGGCTTGACGGTGACGTCCGCTAAGGACGAGGATGGGGAGCGCAGCTACTCGGTCAAGGGCTGAGACCCTGCCAATCTATTCCCCCTTCGGCCGCCGGGGTTCCGCCCTGGCGGCTTTTCTTTTGTCTGGTCCGCGCTTCACGCCGACTCCTTCTTGCGTTCCTGGGCGATCTCACCAAAGGTGCGCCCGTCACCGTCCAGCGTGGCCTCCTTCCCCGAGAGCGTCTGCCAGCGCTGGACGATCACATCGACATACTTCGGGTCCAACTCGATTCCGACGCAGGCGCGCTCCGTCAGTTCGGCTGCGGCCAGCGTGGTACCGCTACCGAGGAATGGCTCGTAGACCAATCCGCCCCGCTTGAGGTGGTTCAGAATCGGACGGCGCATGAGTTCGATCGGCTTCTGCGTCGGATGGTCGAACTTTTCCTCGTCGCTGCCGCCCATGATGAACTTCGGGCTGGGCGAATCCCAAACCGTCGAGTTTTCACCGGCCTTTCCGAACCAGGGCGCGTTGACCTTCCGCACGTACCAGCAAGGCTCGTGCTGATACCAATAGTGCGTGCGCGTCAGAACCGTACGCTGCTTGTTCCAGATGATCTGTTGGGGATACAGGAAGCCGATGCGGAGCAGGCCGTTGAGGACTTCGCGCGTGAACACGCTGGCGTGCCAGACGTAAGCCACCTGAATGCTTGGCACCAGTTCAAACGCCTGGCTCCAGTCAGCCCGCGTGTCGCCGGAGATCGTGGTCTCGGTGTGGCCCGCGGTCCGCTTCTTCATGTAGCTGGCCTCTGCGGGGCCGCAGCTATTCAAGCCCGCGCGATCACGCCATTCCGAGTCCAACGATATTCCGTAGGGCGGGTCGGTCACCATCAGCGACGGCTTGCGGTCGCCCAGCAATCGCGCGACATCATCCGCTTTCGTACAATCGCCGCAAAGCACTCGATGCGGACCGCAGACCCAGAGGTCGCCGAGGCGCGACACCGGGTTCTCGGGCAGCGGCGGAGTGGCGTTCTCCCGCTCCAGTTCCTCGGGCGCGATCAGGAGGTCGTCAAGCTCCTTGGGATCAAACCCTGTCAACGAAAGGTCAAAGTCCGCCTCGTTCAGTTCCTGCAACTCCAGGGCGAGTAGCTCCTCATCCCAATCGGCCCAGGTTACGGACCTGTTTACCATCAGGCGAAATGCCTTTACCTGCGCCGGCGTCCACTCGTCGCAGAGGATCACCGGGATTCCGGTCGTGTCGCCGTCGGGCCACGATCCCAACTTGCGGGCGGCCTTCAGGCGGAGGTGGCCGTCCACCACCTCGCCGTTGCTGCGGGCGAGCACCGGACACTTAAATCCGAACTCGCGGATGCTGCCGCACATGCGGTCGACGGCAGCGTCATTCTTCCGCGGGTTGCGCGCGTAGAAAACAAAACGATCAATGGTCCACAATTCAATAAGCATCTGACTGTCCTCCCTAAACTCAACTTCAAAAATGATGAAAAACCGGGTTCCACGGTGCCAGGTCGCTTAACGCGTTCTACTGGTCCGCGCCGAGAAGCGTGGCCCGGAGTTTCACTGGAATCCTGGGGCAAATCTATTTGCCGTGAAGTAAACGCAAGTCCGCAGGCGCCACGGCGCCTCCCTGGTTGTCCGCGCTTGAGGCAGGATCCGGAGGCTCTTCTAGCAGTTCCGCCAGGACTTCGATCAACTGGCCTGTGCAATCGTCCAGGCCGGTGCCATCCTGGGCGAATTGTTTATTGACGGTCATGGGAGCCGAGACTGTTGAAACTGGTTGCTGTCTACCGGCGGCCCTTGGTTCGCTCGGGGCGTTTCATTTGAAGGGCGCGCGAAGTCCATGCGGTTCCCTGATCCTTTCGGACCGTGGCCAAGCGAGGTTGGCCATCTGGGGCCATTACTATTTCCTCAATGTCGGCCCGTTGTTTCTGCCCGAATACGGACGAGGGGAGCAGGTACCGACCCCGCTCCCCCCGGTGCACTGGTAGTTTCTGGATGTGCCCGGTGGCTTCCAGTCTTTTCAAACTGCTGATTACCAGACGCTCCGCGCAACAGGCCAACTTCGCTATCCGCCTCTTGCCAACGTTGGCCACGGAACCTTGCCAGCAGGAGGCGGCGAGCACACCATAGACCCGAACATCTCTCGCTTTCAACCGGCGGTCCGCTGAGACTTCACAAGGAACTCGGGAGAACTGATTGCGAGAAAGTGGTTCACCCGTGTGTCCCACTAGTGGTTCACCCGTGTGTCCCACGTATAGATATATACTTCTCGAACCATCCGCATCATTCCCATCGGGGGCCTTCTCATTTCGGGCGGGCGCTTCATCGTCGGGGGGCGGGCCCTGTCCCTGCGAGGGCGCCGCGGCCGGGGCACTGCCATCCTTCGGAGGCGGCGTGCACCGTACCCACGGCTCGCGCGCCGGCCGAGAGTAAGCCTCGTGTAAGCTCGCCAGCATCTCGCGCTCGATGTACGGCTCGCGCTGCCCCTTGGCGTTGGTGGAGGGCACCCGCGACCGGTAGTCGCGCATTGCCGCCTCGGCATCCCCGTTGCTGAACTCGTTATCGCGGAGTTGGCAGGCAAGCCAAAAGCCAGAGTTGTTGCGGCCACGGTTGGGCACAATCTCCAGCGCGTTGCGAATCAGGCGTTCTGTGTCTACGCGGCGTCCACTCCCGGGCGTGGTGCGATGGTTGCGAGCCGACTGCTGTGGCTTCGCATCCGCTTTTTCGCTGTGGTTGCGGAGGAAGGCGCGGACTTCCTCGGGCAGAGCATCGAAGGGATCGGGCACGAGGTCGCGAAGCTGCTCGTACGGGCCGTTCTTGTTGCGCCCCAGCAGTACGGCGAAACCGCCGTCGCCGCGGATGTCCAGGCCCGGCCAGGGCCAGGATTTCTTGCCGCTTTTTGCGTTCAATGTTGGCACCCGCCAGCTCGGGTGCAGTAGATACCAATGGAAGCCACCTGATCCAGTGCGGACGTGAGGATCGATCCCCCACTTTCGCATCAACTCGATGCCCATCTCGCCGTCGAAATCCAACACCACAACGCCGGACAACTTCCCGGTTACCAAGCCCCATCGCTCAGGCTTGAGACGCTGATCCCACTCGCGGAGTTCTTCGACAGTTGGGAGTTGTTCCTGAAATCGTTTCCATTCGACGCACGCGCCCTTGCTGTCGCCCCTCGAAGGGATCATGGGCCAGCGCCTCTTCACCAGGAGTTCGATCGCTTGGTGGGTGAGGTCCGCGCTCATCGATTTCCCTGTGCAGATCTTGCAGCTTTCGCCCGGATATCCGGGATCCATCGGTCGATGACTGTGTCCCGCCGGCCAGAAAAGGCTTGTTATCCTCGCGAAAAGCTTCGACCGTGATGCGATGAGCCGGTTCTCATCGCCGAGCTACATCTCTGTTTCCGGACCGCTCAGGTGGCATCAGTTTTGCGGGCGCGCACGACGACCGCGCTGCCCCGTCGAAGATCGGTGGCTCACTTTGCGCCCATTCCGCCGAAGCCGATGTGCGTTTTCGGATCTTCTGACGGCGCACGTGCTAAACACCCATGGACGGTTTCATGAGGCGGCCTGGCCTCACAAACTTGCTACGTTTTGCGCCGCTGACTCTCTGTTTGGGTCCTCCGGTGCGGACGCTGGTATAGTGAAATCCTGCTCCGCACGGCGCCCCGAAGTCTACTTCCGCGCCCCACGGTACGACTCGGTCCTCCACAGAATCGGGCTGCACGAAGCGGATGCGCTTGGTGTGCCCTATGCCATAGTAATTGCCGCGTCGAAGGACCGCGAGCGCGGCCCGCGGGTTTTCATACTCGACTTCAGGCCGGCCGAATCCGTCGCGAATCACCACGGGTTCAGTCTGATACGCCAGGATCGCTCGTAAGTGATCGCCTTCGAACCTCATAAGTACACCTCGCCTGCCCTGGCTTTGTGCTGTATTCTCGTAAGCCCGGCACGTGGCTCCAATCTCAGTATGACGAATAAGCGCAGAAATGCTTCCTAGACATGTACGCTGGTTCCAAAAGTCACGTGACAACCTGGGGTCGGCGAAATGTCTATCTGCTAAGTCAAGATGGACGTTTCGTTCGTAGTGTGAGGCCAATGCGGCGAGCAAGTCTGGTATATCCCTTGGTGATGGCGCTTTCCGCGAGTTGCTCGCCGTGCACCTTTTCGTGCCAGAGGCGAATTGCGTTCGGCGATTCCCTTCCCACCTGAAACCGTGCTAACCATTCGTAATGGTGGGGGCTGTTGCCAACTGCATCAGGATCGAAACCAAGGCGAGTGTGGTAGGCGTCAATGGTGGTCTTGTATACATCGATCTGGCTTTGGATTCTACCCTTAAACTCACTCCAGGGTTCAAACCACCATTCTTCGTAAATCTTGAGCGGCGGCGGCACATCTTTCGAAGTTATTCCCCAATTGCGAGTGTGGTGCCACCTGGTTGGCCAGCTTGGTCGCATAGTCCACCAGGTCATCGTGTCCAGAGTGATATCGTAGATCCATTCCTCAGCCAGCCTCCACCTCTTACCCCATTTCGCCAGCTGGTCGCGCACGGCAATCCTGTTCGGATCAACTGCATCCGCGAAGTCCCGGGACCATGAGTGGCTCAACAGTGACGCTGAAGGGTCATTGATAAGGCGTTTTAGCTGTTCCTTGTCGGCGGGAACCATAATGTACTGCTCAGGGGGACCCACACGAAAGTCTGGCGGTACGCCATATATGGTGTCGGATTCACTGGCGCGAAGCTTCATTCTTGGAGGTTGCCAAATTCTAAATAGCTTAGAGAAATAAGGCAAAACTTCAAGCCGGAGTGCTTCGAAAACCCCTGGGAAGTGGTCTGCCACTGCCTTCAGAAACCGGTCCCTAGCAACCCGGGTGGAGTATTTTTCGGTTGGCTGGTTCGGTGTTGCCATCGCTCAGCGTTTGCACGACGCCGTTTCCCTTCTGTGAAGAAGCGGGCTGTGCCCTGTTTGAGACAATATCACGGCTCCGCAGAGTCGCCCAGTACTGGGACGTAAATATGGGCAATTTCCGTAGCCCAGCCAGCCCCTGCTCGACTGTCCCTGCTCGACTTGATGTTCTGCGAAACACTGTCTATCGTTAACGATATGCGAGCCAGTAGGATATGCGCATGTATCAACGGAACGGCAAGCCGACCGGGGAGTTTCCCTGGAAGCCCAAGAGGCCAAGGTCTGCGCAATGGCGAAGTCCTGGGCGCGGAGTGCTCGATGTCATCGTGGACGGCGGCGAGTCGGCGAAAAGCCTAAACCGGCCTGGGCTGCAACGGCTGCTCTCGCTGGTGAGCGCCGCAAAGGTCGATGGAGTCATCGTAGCCAAGCTCGATCGACTAACCCGGTCCGTGAAAGATCTCTGCGGCCTATTGGAGCTCTTTGAGAGGAGAAAGGTCGCTTTGGTTTCAGTGGCTGATCGCTGGATACCAGTTCGGCCGCTGGGCGCTTGGTCATTACGATCATGGGCGCGGTCAGCCAGCGGGAACGCGAGGCTATCGGTGAACGGACCCGCGAACGCGTTGGGCCACAAGAAGAAAAATAGCGAGCGGGACGCACGGCCAGAGTATTCGCGCCCGGCAGTCACTCTGATGAGCTTGAAAAGCAAGGCATTTCCGCAAGGCTTCTTTCGGCCCCGCCCGCGACAGAACGTGCGTGACCGAAGCGAAATCCTGTTGCTTTCGACCGCATCATCCCGTAACCTGTGATGGCCAGGGGCATGAGGTTATCATGAATCCTGGAGGCCGCCATGTCCTATGTTTGCTCTAACATGATCGCTATCGCGGGTCCGCGGTCCAAAGTGCTCGGGTTCCGCAACGATGCTCACCGACGGTTATCGCCGGCTGTCAAGGAATCGCTGGGCCAGCCTTCCGTGGCATTCTCGCTCGAGCGCCTTTTCAGTAGGAATCACTTGCCAGCGCCTTCGCCGGATGGTGTCCCGTTCGATTTCTTTCACCTGGGCAATGACATACTGGGCGGTCATTACTTCACATCGCGTCGGCCTCTGGCGGAATGGCACGGCTACGCACGTGTCGAATACAGCGTTGAGGTGAAGAATTACGAGATTTACCACTTGCTGATTCCCCTGTCCCGATCATACCCCGACCTATGCATCGTCGATAGTGAAATATCGCTTGATAGCGGCGAGATCAACAGCATGTACGTAACTCGCGGACGCTGCTCCAAATGGACTCTTCCGGAGGACCGCTGCAATGCGCACTGGCAACGCGCGGCGACGGAAAACGGCGTTGCGAAGATCGAGGATGCCTACGAAGACGATAGCGTCAGGAGCGATGCCGAGGAAGGCATGCTCGCCGAGGCCATGTCCCATTGGGACAAGCGGGTCTTACGTACGCTTCGAATGCGGAATCCATCGTAGACCTCCCGTCAACGCTTCCTGGCGGCCGCTTCCAGCCTTAGCATTTTCCTGATTAGCGACGGCAGATCGTGCTTCACTCAATTATGGATTGCGGCACTATCGTTAGCGTCGGGTGGAGCACTTCTGCGGGCCAATCGAGCGGACCATTTAGAACCAACCGCTGCGATAGGCGACCCACCAACTGACGAAGCCAATCGGAATCGTAGCGCCAGTACCCTCGTCAATCGCATTTCAGCTTTCTCCGGCGTCCGGTCGGAGTTGACTCTTTCGGCCCCCGTGAGCCATGCATGTCTAGGAGTGTGACTCGGACGTGAGGGACTCATCCCCTTGCCGAGTGCTCATAGGGGGGCTGATGAAATTCCGATTTGTTTTGCTCGGGCCGGACGACGACCCAAACGATTTAACTCCACCACCCGGGTGTGCCGCTGGGCTGCTCACCAGCACATCCGGGCTTTCGCGCTACGAGCAACGCGGCGCGGGAATGGTGCGCATCGAACGGCCCGAAAAGGGCCGTGCCAAAGTCACTGCCCTCGCCAATTTCAGTGCCCGGATCGTAGGCGATCTCATTGTGGACGATGGGGACCAGGAGCGGCGCGAGTTCCGCCTGGAGGCCGAAGTGGCGGGACAAACGCTGACCTTCTCCGTGTCCGCGGTGGAGTTCGCCGGGATGGGTTGGGTGCTGAAGAGACTCGGCCCGCAAGCCATCGTCTACCCTGGCCAACAACATCATGCGCGCGCCGCCATCCAGTGGTTGTCCGGCCAGATTCGGCAGGAACGGATTTTCGCTCACCTCGGCTGGCGGAAGCACGGCCCGCACTGGATGTACCTGCACGCCGGCGGTGCGCTGGGCGTCGACGGACCGCTGCCCAGCGTGCAAGTACAGTTGCCCGCCGCTTTGCAGTCCTATCACCTTCTGCCGTCGAAGGATGCCGGGGGGCGAGTGAGCGCGGTGCAGGCCAGTCTGCAGCTCCTGTCTCTGGCGCCAGACAGGATCACCTTCCCCCTGCTGGCAGCGGTCTACCGAGCCCCGTTGGGAAGGGTGGATTTCAGCCTCTTTCTGACGGGCCAAACCGGGGTATTCAAAACCGCCCTGGCGGCACTTTGCCAGCAGCACTTCGGGGCGGGCCTGGACGCCAGCCGTCTGCCTGCCAACTTCGCTTCCACAGCCCCGGCACTGCAGTGGCTGGCCTTCCATGCCAAGGACGCGCTCCTGGTGGTGGACGACTTTGCGCCCACCGGAAGGAATAGTGACAGCCAACTGCAGAGTGTTTCGGAGGGGCTGTTCCGCGCCGCGGGCAATCAGCAGGGGCGCAGCCGCATGGGCGGGGGTGGGCGCCTGAGTGCCCCCACGCCACCCCGCGCGTTGCTCCTGGCGACGGGGGAAGAAGTACCGCACGGGCAGAGTATTCGCGCCCGGCAGTTGATCGTGGAGGTGGGGCCGGGAGAGGTGCGACGGGCCAGGCTCGGCGAGTGTCAAGGCGCCGGGCACGAGGGACAGTTTTCGATGGCAATGGGAGCGTACGTGATTTGGATGGCGGGTCGTTATGAGGAACTGCAAGAACGCCTGCCGACTCGGGTGCGGGAGTTGCGCCGCCAGGGTTACGGGCGAACGGTGCATGCTCGCCTCCCTTCGGCTCTGGCGGAGTTGCAGGCCGGATGGGAGATCTTCCTGCAATTCGCCCTCGAAGTCGGAGCGATTGACAGCGCGGAGGGGAAGGAGCTGGAGCAGAGAAGTAGCCGAGCACTTGAGGAACTGGGCGTCCTGCAAGCCAAGTATCAGGAGGCCAGCGATCCGGCGTTGCGTTTTGTAGCTCTGTTGCGAGCCGCCTTACTGTGCGGACGGGCGCACGTGGCGGATCGACAAGGTCGGGCGCCGGAGGAGCCTGCCGGGTGCGGATGGCAATGCAAACCGGGCGGCAGGAGGTGGGTGCCGCAAGGCACCAGAATCGGTTGGGTCGCAGGGAGCGACTTATACCTGGAGCCGGAGGCCAGCTATCAAGTGGCCCAGCGACTAACGGGGGCCGAGCGCCTCGTGGTGAGCGAGCAGACACTGCGGTCTCGGCTGCGGGAGCGCGGTCTTCTGGTCAGCACCGATGTAGGACGGAAGATGCTGACGGTGCGCCGCACGTTGGAGGGACGCCCGAGACAAGTGCTCCATCTCAAGGTGAGCGATCTGGTGGGGGTCCGTCCCAGGTGACGACGGCAGGCCGGCGGAAGCGTTTGTCAGGTCACGGTGGAGGTATTCTACGTCCGGCCGCGCAGGTTCGCCCGGGATGTTAAATCACACCAGTTTCAGCTACGCGGCCCGACGGCCGCTTCAACTGCTTTTCCTGCGGTGGGGCCGCGGCGCCATCGACCTAGTCAAAAGCCGTCAAGAGTGTTGGCTTCCAGGAAACCGTAAAATTGCTTGAGGGGAGTTTTGGCTCAGTTGGGACAAAACAACCCCAAGACACCCACAAAAACGGCCTCAGAGGGCATTTCTGAGGCCAAAGAGGCGATTTTACAGCCGCTTGCCAAAGAACATCTGGCGCAAGTTCGCTGTTACCTGCCCGTGACTGGAACAGGCCGGCGGAAGGGGCATTTGTCGGGTTTGTCGGGTCACGGTGAGGTATTCTTAACGTCCGGCCGCGCCGGGTTCGCCCGGGATTTTTGGGGGGATTTGGGGGTTAGGCGGCATCTGGGTGAAGGGGCCCAGCTTAAAAGCCTTTCTGGTCAGTTTCTTAACTCACCCCGGCTGGACGGGCGCGCTCCTCACTCGGGCCGCCGAGATTGCCCAGCGAGGCGTCATTGGGCTATCGCCAGCAAGGCCGCCGAAATAGCCCAAGTATATGAATCAAAACTACATAAGC
>OBLU010003957.1_pt1 | contig 13378 bp, 10 predicted proteins | sample 1518681 | NCBI WGS metagenome assembly OBLU01 (sample SAMEA3539304, study PRJEB22396) | soil metagenome | biome: tundra; feature: field; material: soil | place: USA | collected 2010-05 | depth 0.15 m | reverse complement strand
GGGTACGCTATTGCCTTTCCTTTGCCCTTGCACGTAGCCGAGTCGCAGCGATACTCGGCTCTGCGACGATCCAACTCGAAGGCCGAATACAGAGCTAGTCGATTGCATCGAGGGCACACGAGATACTTCGGGAAGAGTCGCGCGGGGATCCCACCTGACCCGTCACTTAATCGCAGGAAGGGCGGTTCGCGGAAGGTCTCGACCTTGAGGCGACGGGCTAGCCTCGGTTCGTCCACCCGGCGCGCGTTGTTCAGGTTCCAGTCATCGAGGCCGGACATGATCATCGAGAGCGTAGGTAAGTCGACGAGTGCTCCCGGGCCGGCTTGTGTGACGGCTTGACTAGGTCGTAGTTCACCCGCCCTGAGCGTCACGTGGGCAAGTCCTCGTCGATTACAACCACAGGAATTTCGGGCTCGACCTCACGAAGAGATCTAGCGACTCTCCACAGCCCACGACCCCCTTCCGACTCCATCGCCCGCATCAGCACGGTCACCTGATCGTTTCCGGCCTTGAGTCCCCGACCTGTATAGACGAGCGGACGAGGCGCGGGGGGCTGAGTGACCCGGTGCCACTCGCCGATCAGATTCCGTAGTTGCTGCTCAGTCTCCAGTCTCACGTCGTCCCTTTCCGTCACGCGGTAAGCTCGTGCGACAAGATCTTCGAGGACTCGGGCGAGCGCCTCAGACCCGGGATCAAACAAGTTCGCGGATTTCTCGGTCGCCATCGAAGGATCGAGCAGGCGCAAGTAGGACACGAGCACGCCAGGCAGCGCGCGATCCCTGGCGCGCGCCGAGAACGGGGTTACGCTGGTCGCCTCGACGTGTCGGTAGAACGTCGCGTGGTAATGGCCGAAGCGCTCGTAATGCGAGGTATCACGCGGCCTGACCCAGTTGTACACTTCGATCACCAGGCCCGGGTGCACGCGCCCGACGCGACTGGTTGCTTGAATGTACTCAGCGCTGGTCTTGGGCTGCGCGCTGACCACCATCAGCCCAAGGCGATCAATATCGACGCCGACGGAGAGCATGTTCGACGCGAGCAAGACGTCCAGCGGATACGAGCCCTCCTTCTTTCCAAGGAAGCTTCGGTCTAACAACTTCAGCGTTGCCGAGATCTCGTAACTTCGGGCTCGACTGGTCAGCTCCTTCGTTTCATAGAGGATCCGCATTGGGCTGAAGCCTCGCCGCCTAAGCACGCGTAATCGCGCAGGTACGTCGTCATCGACCAGTCGCAGGGCACCCCCCAATTCACGCAGCGAATTGAAGTACCCAACCAAGGTCATATAGGAATCTGACTCAGGTGTGGGCTCCTTGTCGAACTCGACGAGCGCACGACCCAATAATGTCGCGTATACGCGCACCAGGCTGGTTTTGACCGACTTTCCCGGGGCGTAAAGGCCCACGTACAAACGTCCTGGTACGTCGTCGTCCTGCCGCGCAAAAAAAGAATCGGATGCGTCCAAGCCCTGAGGAGGGAAGACGGCCACATCCTTCCCGAACAGCGATGCGACCTGCCTCGAAGCGCGCCTGATCGTCGCCGTCGATGCGAGCAGCTTAGGACGAACGGGGTGGCCGTTGACCATCCGTGCGCACAACCCCTCTACTGCGGCCTCATAGATCCCAACCAGCGTTCCGAGAGGGCCTGAGATCAGGTGCAGCTCGTCTTGGATTATCAGATCGGGAGGCGCAAGCGCTCGGGAGACCGGTTCGGTTACCGCCGCAGGCCAACCTCTCGTCTCCGAGTGGCGTTTGGCATGATCATCGGCAGCGGAGACAAACCCATGCCGAGGACAGCGTTCTGTCACCCGACCGAAGAGCGTTTGAATCCGTCCGTTCCACGCCATCTGAGCGAACTTGTCCACAGTGGCAAGTAGCAGAGATGGGGGATGACGATAGATCTCTTGATCCACGAGCAGCACCGGCAACCCCAACTCCGAATGAACCATCGAGAACGAGCACCCTGGGTTACTACACTTGACCAGAGTTCGCTCAAGATCATCGTCACTGGTGTAGTTACCGGGGGGAATATCTATGCCGCACCACGGGCAGAACAGCACCTGGTACGGTGAACCTTCGAAGAGCGCCTCACCCCGCTTTAGGCGTTGGAGAGCCTCCTTTGCATCCACATAGCTATTAGGAGTTACCGAGCCGCCGACCCAGAGTCCAATGCTGAAACGCTCGGGCCCCCAGGTGTCAGGGTCGGCGGCGCGGATGAGCTCACACGCGCAGATCAGCGCTGTCGCTCGCTGGAATTGTTGGATGGTTAGCAATCTCAGCGTGTAGCGCATGAGCACGGTGGTTCCGGAGGAGAAGTCGAGTTGCTTGGTCGCAGCTTGGAGCCTACGGTGGGCGAGCGCAAAGGCGGTCAGACCCAAGTAAGCTTCGGTCTTGCCTCCACCCGTTGGGAACCACAGCAAGTCGGCGAGCGCTCGATCATCGCTCTCTGGATCTGCGATCCCGGCCAAGCATTGCAGGATGAATCCCATCTGGAATGGACGCCATTTCTTCTCGATGTTTTCAGGGACTGGCTGTCCTCTTCTGACGCATAGCACTCGTACTGAAGCCTCGCGCTGCATCGCCATAGCAAGATTTGCGAACCGGAACGCCTGCGCTACAGCGTCGTCAGAGCCGAGTAGTCGGATGCCGGCGCGAATGCGACTCAAGCATCGACGTGCGGCCGCCAAGTGGTCGGTAGCGACGGGCCGATGCGTTTGGGGCAGGCCGGGCACCTCCGCCTCGCGCTCAATGATCCACGCTTCGTACGCAGTGGCGAGTGGTTCCAGAAGGCTGTAAAGAGCCGAAGTCTCTGGCGGCTCTCCGAGCTTCGACATATCGAGATCCGGAAGCCCTTCCGCGGCCCAAGGGCGGACAGTCGGAACTTCAAGAGCCGGCAGCACCGCCGTTCTGATGGCGGTGGCTCGATCAGGTCGGTCCGGGTCAACGTCCCACTCGGCGGCAACGCCGTGACCTGTAGCGAACTCAAGGCGCTTCCGGTAGACGAGGTCAGAGGAAGCGACGTCCGGATCGGCGTCGGGACCCTCCCTGTCTATGCTGCGGGGGAAAAAGGGAGACCCAACACCGCGCACCTCAATCGCTGGCTGGTACAGCCACAGTTCGTCAGGCGGCCGCGTACCCGACGGAGCCCTGCGATTGTTGACCAGGAAGACCGATGCGACAGCCTTTCGCCCTGACCTCCGGACGGTCCACTCGACGTGCACCCCGTCTCCGACCGAGACCGGCTCCGATCGGCCATCTGGCAGGGCACCCATTGCAACTGTTTCTGCATGCGGTGTGCGCTGCCAGTCGCAGTCTTTCCTCTTCTTCTTCGATGCGTCACCCGGATCATCTTCGCGATCAACGCTGGTGGATTCATTCGGTCCAGCGTCGTTTCGCCGCTCCACCTTGCTGTATTCGCCCCAAGAGGCTGAGATCTGAATCTCAGCGGAGTCGTCGCTAACCACGAACGACAACCCGATGGCGGACTGCGCCATCGAGAGGGCAACCGGCGGAGACGGTTCAGAGGACTGTCCATCGGCGGCCGTGGTGTCGACTTGGTCATCCTCTACCGGGTCCATCCCGGTGTCTTGAGGGGCTAGCATGCCGACCAGATATCTGGTGGCTGGGGACTGTGGTAGCAGTTCCTTTTCGGACTCCGGACCTTGGAGCTCCCAGCGCAGCGCACTCACCAACCTGTCTCGGACGCGCGAACCCGGAAATTGCGCAACCGTTGAAATCACCGGATTGGTAACCCCGTCGCCGTCGTCTTGGATCCGCAATGGCTCAGTCACGAGCTTCGACCGTGGTTTCAATGCGAGCCAGATTTAGAAGTGTGAACTCGGCGCTGGGATTCCTCTTCTTGCTTAGCTCGAAGAGGGAACCTTCCAGATCAGCCTGAATCGCCACCTTTTCTCCTTCTGCTCGGGCGAGGTTAGCCTCCCAGAGTGGAATCGCTTGCCGAACCTGAACCTCTGACGAGCCATGCAAGCGCTCGAGGATCTCGTGACAGGAGTGGATCCGGTCATTCGCGGCCAGGGTCCGGTGTTCCGCAAGCGAGTGGAGACGCTTCTCCTCGAGATCAGCACGTTCCTGTGCAGCGCGCTGGGCCTCCCTTAGCTCGGCGTCGCGCCTCCCTGTAGCGGCGCCCTCAGCAATCCTCAGCGCTTCATCGAGAGTCCTCAGATCGGGAGGGTTCGTACTGGTTTCGGGCTCGAAGGTCCGGCTGGCCTTCAGCAGAGCTGCCCCCGCTGACAGATTCACCGAACCCGCGTCATCGACGAGGACCGGAAACACGAATCGGTTAGGCTTTAACCCACCGACGCTGATCATCCAGTTGAACTGCCAACCGTCACAGGCTACTACCGCAGAGACTCTCCGGACAGCCGCAGCTCCTTCGGAGCGTTCCTCCGTAACGCGCGTCACGAGAGCATCGACGATCGGATGGCCGAAACCAAGATATTCGACCAGGTCGGACTCCACATTTAGCAGCGGGTCAAAGCACACACGCCTTGACTCTTGCCCTTGTATGAGTTCCGGGTGTTCGATCACGAAAGGAACATTGAAAACGATGCGCCGCTCTCCGTTCGGCGACCTCGGATAGACGTACGTATTCACCGAAGACAGCAGATGAACGAGGAATGCCTCGAATTCCTTCTTATCGATGGGCGACTGCGCCTGCGATGCCATTTGAGCGATCCCTGCCGAGTAGCTCTTGTCCTGCATGATGAAGTCTTGGAGTTTTTCTTCGGCCTCGCGAGCGTTCGTGATCTGAACAGCTAGTCGTGTTCCGAGTCGTTCGAGAGCCGCGTCGCGCTCAGCTTCGGACAATCGAATAGCCTCGCGGATACTGTCCTCCGCGGTTCCTAGAATTGGGTCCAATCCACCGACCGCCTCCTCGAAGATTCTGATGCGTCGCTCAAGAACGTCGAGGATCCGACCCTCGATGGTGCCTTGCACGTGGAAGTTGAAGATGGTTATTGGGTGCTCCTGCCCAATCCGATCGAGGCGACCGATTCGCTGCTCGATGCGCATGGGATTCCAGGGCAGATCGTAGTTGACGAGGTGGTGACAGAATTGAAAGTTACGACCCTCGCCTCCCGCCTCAGTACTGACTAGAATCTGCACTCCCTCTCCGGTGCGAAAGGCGCTCACGGACGCATCTTTTTGATCCGCAGAAAGTTGCCCATGGAACTTGTGAACGTTCCATGAGGTCGACAGCAGCTCCGTTAGCATGTCCTGCGTTTCACGGAACTCCGTGAATACCAGCACCTTCGCTTCTGGCTCCTCATCCGTGAGCTCACGAAGCCGGTCGGCAAGAACCTGCGCTTTCGAGTCGACCGGAAGCCTTTGAAGAAGCGCGATGACCTCGTCGAAATCGCCCAGCGAGTCTTCAACGCGAGGAGCGATCGCCGCACTGACCTCGCTTGCTTCGGCGTCATCCTCCAGTTCCTGCTCGGCGTCCTCGACTTGCAACGGCTGCGTGGCGTTAGCGAGTTGACGCTCGCGCCGAGCGCTGAGAGACTTCAGAAGGGCTCGCGACGAGCTCGCCAGCAGCTTCTGCAAGGTCACCATGAGGAAGCCGATCACGTTCTGGTTCGTTTCCTCAGCCAGCACGAAGCCCCGATGGAGGACCGCCTCCATCAGCTGATGGACCTTCAGCTCGTCAGGTGACAAGTGAACCTCCCATCGGTAGGCGCTTCTCGGTTGGAAGCCCTGTACTACCGATTTGCGGTTCCTGATCAGGATTTCGCTCAATCGGTGCCGATCTCGTAAGCTTCGCGCCACCATGAGAGGGCCCTGCTCATGTACGAGATCTGCCGCGGACGCTTCGGACATCTCTAGGAGACGCGCAACATCATGGATGACGCCGTAGCGCTCGATCTCATCCATGTCGCGCGCACCCTCAAGGCGCTCGACGGTGCGGTTCAAGCCGGCGAGTGCGTCGAGGTGCTTCCGGAAGTCCTGGTCCGAAGCGAACAGGACTGGGTCTAACATTTCGACGAGCGAATAGAGCTCGGATCGTTCGAGTTGCATTGGGGTCGCCGTCAACATCAACGTCGCCCGCCGCCCAAATTCCCGGCGCGCAATCAACTGTTGGACTAGCCTGAACAGCTGGGTGCGACTACCGTCCTCGTGAACTCGAGCGTGGTGAGCTTCATCGACCACGACCATGTCCCAGTCCACCTCTGCGATCTCGCGAATTCTGTCCGGTGTCCATGACGCCCAGGTGTGCGACGCGATGATGGAATCGGAGTCCATCCACGGCTGCATCAGGCCCTTCTGCAGTAAGTACCTGATTGTGTTTGAGTCGAAGATCGCAAAGCTCTCGTTGAATTTCGTCTTGAGTTCGAACTGCCATTGCCTGGTTAGTCCTGAGGGAACGAGTATCAGGACTCGCTTGGCCTGACCCCGGGCGCGCAGTTCCTTGATGATCATTGCGGCTTCGATCGTCTTCCCGAGACCGACCTCGTCACAGAGCAAGAACCGGTGTGGATATCCAGAGATGACTCGATGTACGACCGACACCTGATGCGGCTTTAGATCCACGCGCGCATGAGCCAGAGAGACCAGTTCGTTGTGTAGATGCGCCGTCCAGTAATCCGCTGCGACTGAGCGGAGGTTGAATTCGTCAGCGCTCCCCAGTTGTCCTGATCGCATTCGCTCGACCGGGTCGTTTATCGCTGCCTGCCGCAGGCCCATCTCGGCAACATTTGCAATGGTTCCGGGAAACGCGACTCGCCATGTCGGGTAGCCGTCACCAGGCATTTCCTCGAGGATGACGCCTATCGCTGGAGCCCCCACGCGGGAGACCTGGGTTCCGGGCGCGAAATGAATCCGCTTGAGCACGGCGGAGTCCGTTGAGAAAGTCTCAGTGCGCCCGCTGTCGAAGCGGACGTTGACACGATTGCCATCGGAGGTTTCAACCACCCCGATCTGCTCAAGCCACTTGACAAGGGCACCAGCGACGATAGGGCTTGATTGGTCTGGACCAATCGCTGACGTTGTAGCAGATCGAAGCGAAGGTGCTCGTAGCGGTGCGTCAGGCGCGTCTGAAACCGCGCGTTCCAGAAGCGCTTGCCTCGTCGCCGTGCCTTGATTCATACCAGCGTAGCCAGCGACTTCTCTGAGCTTACTGTCCGGCAAATACTCGAGGAGCGTTGAGGCGGACGCAGCCGGCTCGCGCGCAAGCCTCTCGGTCATGTCATTCATGTCCGAGACGTCGATGTCGTCAAGGCCAAGGTGTTCGACCACCTTCTTAAGCTGTCCCCTTGTCAGGCAAAACAAGGCGGCGTCTTTGACCCTCACCGCGTAACACGAAGGCTCGGCATCATGGCAGCCCGTAGCCGGAACGCAGTTACCTCGATTTCCTCGACCGCCTTGGGTGATGGCACATGCTCCCAGATGCGCAGGACGGTCCACCCCGCTGCCTGAAGGGTTTCGGTGTTGCGTCGGTCGCGGGCTACATTGCCCTCCAGCTTGCGAGCCCACCAATCCCCGTTGGCTACCGGACGGGTGGCATGGTCTGGGCAGCTGTGCCAGAAGCAGCCGTCGACAAAGACAGCGAGCCGAATCCGAGGAAAGACGACATCAGGCTCGCAGCGGACGCCCTGAATCGGACGGCGGTGCTTCCAGAACCTCATGCCCGCTCGGTGGAGAGCCGATCTCAAGGCGATCTCAGGCGCCGTATTCCGGGGCCGGTTGGACTGCATCGAGCGTCTGACCCCGGGAGTACTCGCCCACGAGGACATCGCCGGGTGCGCTTGGCGGGGTGCAACAGGCGCTTTCATCGGCGCTCCATCGTAGGCAGATGCGGGGAGGGCCGTGAAACGGCCCAGGCTCAGCTCCAGATGCCGCACCCGAGCTGGGTATCCTGCTCTCACTTCTTGCGACGAACATCCGTTCGGATACAATATGTGGGTATGATGCGGCCGCTCGGATGATAGGTGCTCGACGAACCGCACGCCGACGCAGCTCGCGCGCCGAGCTGAGCTTCGTCGATCTCTTTGCTGGGTGCGGTGGGCTCGCTCTCGGGTTTGTGCAGGCCGGCTTCGACCCTGCCGCGGCGGTTGAGATGGAGCGCGACGCGACGACGACGTATCGCATCAATATCGACGATCGCATCTTTCCTGAGGACATTGCTGCCGTGAACGGACGCGGCGCGTGGCCAAAGGCTCGCGTTCTAGTCGGGGGCCCTCCCTGTCAGGGGTTCAGCCAGCTCGGCACCAGGGAGCCGGGCGATCCGCGGAATGGGCTCTGGCGCGAGTATCTGAAAGCCCTGGATGAGACCGACGCTGAGTTTTTCGTAATGGAGAATGTGCCTCAGCTCTTGAAGTCTGACCAATTCAAGCTGTTCTGCAAGGCGGCCACTGGGGCTGACCGCGGCTTTCAGATCACCGCGTCTGTGCTGTGCTCCGCCGATTATGGGGTGCCTCAGATGCGGTTCAGGGCAATCGTCTTCGGCTGGAAGAAACGAAATCCCTGGCTCCCGCTGCCGACTCACGGTCCAAACAGTCCCAGCGGCCTACCCTACGTCACGGTCCGACAGGCGCTTCGAGACCTTCCCGCACACCCCGACGGCAGAAACTGGCACCGTGACCGGCCTCACATTCGCGATCAGTCCATCGTTAGGTACCGCGCAGTACCAAGCGATGGAGGAAACCGGTTTCAGATGCAGGCGGCTCTCGAGGCCAAGGGTTTGGGTGACTTGGTCCCTGCATGTTGGAGGCGCAAGACGGTCGGAACCACTGATGTCTTCGGACGATTGTGGTGGGACAGGCCCGCGGTAACAGTGCGCACGGAGTTCTACAAGCCGGAAAAGGGTCGATATCTTCATCCTGAAGAACTCCGTCCGCTTACCATCCGAGAAGCGGCCCGGTTGCAATCGTTCCCGGACTCGTTCCATTTTCCCGAGAATCAGTCGATGGTGAGCGTAGCGCGCCAGATTGGAAACGCGGTTCCACCCAGGTTGGCCTACATCCTGGCGCAGGCTGTAAAAGCTCAAGTTACCGAAACCTCCGTTGCTTCTGACACGCTCGGGCAAGACTCCACGGCAGGGCAGCTACAGCTTGTAGCGTCATAGAAGGGCGGCGGAACGACGTCCGAGATCTCGCATCAAATGAAAAGGCTTCAGGTAACGCTCCTCGAAGAAGCCGCGCGAGTGACAGAGGAACAGCGCTCGCTTTTTGCGGATGCGTCCACACGCGATCTCAAGCCCGACGACGTACTGGTCTTGCTTGCTGAATTCGGAAGACGGCAAGCCGAGGTTAGAGCGCTGCTCGGCAAGCTTGCTGGAAGAGTCGGCCTCCCGTACGGCGCCAAACCGCGTCTTTTGAGATATCTACACGCGACGAAGGGCAAGGTGGTCGACAAGGATGAGCTGAGCGGCGTGTCCGGCATTCACGAATGGGCGCGAAGAATACGCGAGTTGCGTCTTGAGGACGGATGGCCGATTTCAACCAATGAGAATCGGGCCGACTTGCGGCCAGGACAATACGTCCTTGAGGGACTTGAACCGGATCTGACGCTGAAGCGTCGATGGCAGACAGCAAACCGGATTCGACGAGCCGGTGGACCAGCCTCCAGCCGGATCCTTAACTATTTACAGGAGAACGTCGGTCGTCCCGTTTCGCAGGACGAACTGTATTACGTGTCTGGTGTTCATAGTTATCCTCGGCGAATCCGAGAACTCGCAGCGGAAGGTTGGCGAATCGAGTCGAACCTAGATCGTTCTGACCTCAAGCCCGGAGAGTACGTGCTGGCCGACGCAATCAAGGGTCCACCAGCGCAATCGTCTTAGCTTCGTCTGAGTGGTCCCCGACCTTCGGTCTCCCTGCGCCGAGCGGTTGTATTGAACGAATGGTCTGAGGACTCGGCGCGGCTCATGAAGCGTCGGAGACGTCACGCTGACCAATCCTGATGGCGCGCGGCTCTGGACATGGCAATGCTTAGAGTCCTTGAACATCTGTCCACCCCCGCTCGCGCTGGTTCAACGCAGCGCACTCGAGCCAGCACCAGAGACCATCGGGAGCTTGATTTCAGGACCCATCGCTGCACCGTCGAGGGTTCAGCGAAGCTCGCCGTGCGATCCGTGATGGCTCCCGCGCCCCACGGAGCGACTTGAGAGGTCCGTCTCATATTCACCCCCAAGGGGGGTTCGAGTCGGCGCTCCTCAACATCTGAGCATGCATCGGATCTGCTCCTTCAGGTGTCCACAAAGTCGGGGGCATATCGACGTCGCTCCTCATCCGCGTGGTCGAGCGCATCCACAACCGGTTTCCACACCAAGTCCGTACTGCCGCCGCTTCGACGGAACCCCTTGCCTGCGTCCAGATGGAGTCCCTCAACTAGCCACTCGATCCGTCGCCGTCGGTCGGGCCAGTGTGCAAATGCCTCGCCATTGGTTGGGAAGCGTGCGACGATCGCTTCGATCGCGTCGACGACTTCGGCCGCAATGATTGGCTGGATCTCCTCCCGATCGAAGGATGGATAGGGTCGGATGCGCGACCACAGCCGCGCAACCTCTGCCCGCGCATTTGGAGCGCCGGCGATCAGCTGCCCGACGGCCATCACGAGCTCCAGGGGGGCACGATCCAGTATCGCTTCGAGAGACTTGGTCTTGCTCCGCAACGAGGAGTAGGAGTCAGTCATCGAGTCAAGGCGCTGTCGGGTGGCTGATAGCTCCAGTTCCACCTCTTCGAGCGCCTCGGCCCTACGCCGCGATGCGGCGGATGCTGCAGTCGCCCGGGTAAGAGCGTCTTGAGTCGCTGCAAGCTCTCGCCGCACCTCGGCGCGACCCTTTTCGCGGGCGGCGTTGAGCGCTTGCGCCGAGATCCCCGCGACGTCAAGCACTACTCGACGAGCGTATTCCGAGGTCTTGAGCCCCACCCCGCGGGCCACGGTGTCGATGATCTGCCGCTCAGCCTCGGTCAGCCGAAAGCCGAGTGGGCGACTACGTCGTTCGGCCATCGTGACACCGGGTGTCAGGCTCCCTGACCCGGCGAGCATGGTGCGTTTGCAGAGCGTTTACGCTGCGTTTACACGCCGTTTGCACGTCGTCTACGACGTGGTTCCGAGGCACTGCGGGGCTGCTTCGCGCGCGCGTACGGGAGCGCTCCTCGGCAGGCTTTTGCAAGACCCTCCCGCGGGGCATCTTGGGCGGCCCGACGTACTCAAGCCTGGGCTCCGCGAGTCCGGCCGCCTGACCCTGGATCCTTCGCCATCGCACACACGACGCCGCACGGTGGATCGTGCTCGGGTCACCCGTGGCCCGCGCCACCTGGCTTAAGGACACGCCTGACCTACAAGGAGTCGGGGGTGATGTTGGGCGACTGCTCGGCCTCGCCGGTCACCGCGGCGGTCGTGAGCAAGCGCTATAGCCCGCCGCCATACGCTCAGCCATTGCGTTCGCAAGAAACCGCGCCTTCGCGGAGGTGACGGAGGACGCTGCCGAACGTCCCCTGTGTCGGGCCGAGCGACTGGCAGGAAACGTAAGACGCGCCGAGCGGACCGACTTCGGGGGCCCGGAACATCTCCTGGGGTGCTCCGAACCACCTTGGCGGAGCCGCGGATCTGCCGCATATGGACATCGCCATAAGCAGTCGAACGTCGGCGCATGGTGATGGAGAGGTCCATATTCACTACGACCATCTGGGCAGCGCTTGATGCACAACCACGACCGCACTGAGAAACCGACATGTATGGACATTTCCATCAGCCACCGTCGTCTCCTGGTGATGGAGAAATCCATATCCCATAAGGGATATCCATATGGTAAAGTACCTTGACGTCCGACCTCGCAGCGTGCAACATGACCACATGGCCTGCACAAGACGTGTGGCGATGCCATCCACTTTCGCCGAGCTAGACCAGCGCACATGTGGCAAACGGCATTGACTGACGAGGGAGAGCTATGAGTATCCGCATCAACGGCAAGGTCTTGGAACATATGGCCGCGATTCGTGGGTTGAACCGCTCGGCCCTCGCCAAGAAGGCCGGCGTGGTCAACTCCACGGTGGGCAGGGCCTACGCCAGCGAGGAAGTATCGGTGACGACGCTGAGGCTCTTGGCGACAGCCCTGAACGCAACGTCGATCGACGAGGTTATCGAGAGGCTGCTCGGCCGAGGCGACCCGCCACCCGAAGGTGATCGGCCACCCAAACCCGGGAAGACGTAGCGAGCTCATGGCGTCGGTGCGCTCGGAGCTCACCGCCGGCTCGGGGACGTGAGCGCTCTGACCATCGCGTTGTAGCTGTCGTCCTTGTTTAAGTGGGCGTAGCAGCTCGCGATGACCTCAGGGGATGCTCCGGCAATGAAGGACAGCTGCACCGAGTTCATGTCCCGGCGCAGCATCTCGGTGATCCAGGAATGCCGCAGCAGGTGGGGGTGTACCCGTTTGGGAATCCCGGCTTTGGCAACGGTGTCCTTGACGATTTGATAGATGCCGCCGCTGGTCAGCGCGTCATAGTCGCCGAGTGGGCCGCGGCGAGAGGTCAGGAAGATGGCATTCGAGCTGCGCTCGTCTGGGCGATCCAGGATCAGGCGGTCGAGCCGACGGGCGAGGGTTGGCGGCACCGGGACATCCCGGATTCGATCGCGCTTACCGTGAACGCGAACGTGCACCTGCCGGCCGCCACGGATCACGTCGCCGGCGGTGAGGCGGGTGAGCTCATCGAGGCGGAGGCCACAGTCGGCGAAGACGCGGATGATCACCTTGTCCCGTTCGCTGGACGCTGCCTGCTCGAGCTGATCAACCTCAGCGCGGCTGAGCACATCTCTGATGGGGCGACCGCGGCGAGGGAGTTGAGGGGTGGCCAGCACCAGTTCGCCTTCCCGGCTCGCCCAGCCGAAGAGCAGTCGGATCGGACGGATGTAGGTGGCGACGGTGTGCTTGGAGAGCGGCTGGCCGGCTTTTGTGGTGCGGGCGAGGAGCTCTGAGGTGAACCGGTCGACGGCGCGGCGGTCGAGTTGGCTGAGATCGGTGATGCCGGCCCGTTCGCACCAGGGGAGGAACACCGAGTACATCGAGTAGGTGTACTGGCGCTCGCTGCGCGGCGAGAGGCCGCGCGCCCGGCAGTTGCTCAGGTAGTCATCGGCGAGGAGCGTCAGTGAGGACGGGGTCCTGGTCTTAAGAACTCGTACGGTCATGGTTTGGCAGCCCTTCATGCAGATATTGGAGCGTTTATGGTCGTCGACTGAGCCGAAAAATCAATGCTCAGGAGCGACTAATCGGGTGATGTTTTGGGGACTTATCCACAGGTCGAAATCACCCGAAAATGCCCGAATTGAATTCAAAATTCGGCTTGGCTGGGGAGGGAGGATTCGAACCTCCGATTGGCTGATCCAGAATCAGCTGCCTTACCACTTGGCCACTCCCCAGCGGAGGC
>OBLU010003954.1_pt1 | contig 13385 bp, 15 predicted proteins | sample 1518681 | NCBI WGS metagenome assembly OBLU01 (sample SAMEA3539304, study PRJEB22396) | soil metagenome | biome: tundra; feature: field; material: soil | place: USA | collected 2010-05 | depth 0.15 m | reverse complement strand
TCGTCTGCCTGTATCTGCTATTCGACGAGAACGTGAGCTGGTATCTCGACCACAATATCCAGACGTTCACAACGGATCCGAAGGGTGTGAACAAAGTCGAATTCGCTCCGGTCGACAGCGAAGGCAACTTCTCTGGTGTTGGATCGGGATTCACCGTGGCCAACGCCAAGTTCGCTATCAACGGCTATATCTACGGCACCGGTCCGATGATGACGATGAGGAAAGGCGAACGCGTCCGCTGGTATCTGGTGGCACTAGGAGAGCAGTTCAGCGTACACACGCCCCACTGGCACGGCAACGTGGTCTTGCACGACGGCAAGCGCACCGACGTCGTTCCCCTCATGCAGGCACAAATGGAGACCGTGGACATGGCTCCCGACAATGCCGGGATTTGGATGTTCCACTGCCACATTGACGATCACATGGATGCCGGAATGGTGACGCTTTACAAAGTTGAGCCGTAGAAGGGCGGACGGAAGCCGTGATCGAAAGACTCTGCAGAACGGAGCGTTCTCCTTCGATCACTGACTTCGGAGAAGGAATCGTCGTGCTGAACAAGATGTACCAAGGAGCCACAACATGAGATCGACGGTCTTCAGTTTGCTTCTATATCCTGTTCTATTCTTCTGCTGCATTGCGGCCATCGCCCAGCAATCGAGCCAACCAGCAACTCCGGTTCCGCAGCACTTGGAAGACCTGTCTGCTGCAGCCCAAGGCTCGAAAAGCGGAGCGCTTCAATCTTCGCCAGAGATTCAGAGTTTGATAAAGGCACTGTCCGGAAAGTGGTCCGTCAGTGTGAAGTTCGAGCCGAATGCTGCAATGCCGGGCGGAGCCGACGGCGAGGGAGAGGAAACGTGGCGCGCGGGACCAGGGGGATTCACGTTTCTGGATGAAGAGCATCTGCCCACTCCCGAAGGAGAGATCTTTCTCCTCGGGATCCTCTGGTGGGACGCCAAAACGAAAAGCTTCCACGGCATGGAGTGCAACAACCAACTTCCCTACACATGCGACCTGAAGGGTGCGCTCAATGACATCACGATGAAGTGGGATGGCAAGGAGTTGACCATCGACGAATTGGAGACCTCCCCCGACGGTAAGAAGACGATGTGGCACGAGGTGTGGTCCGATATCACCCCGACCTCGTTTACCCAAACCGGAGACATGGGAGCGCCTGGCGGTCCGTTCAACAGATTCTCGACTATCCACGGAACGAGGGTGGCCGGCGGAAGCCGCTAATAAAGGAAAGCAGGTCGTGATCGACATGGAGTTTCCTCAGACTGGCAAGAAAATGATGTGGCACGAAGTCTTATTTGACTTCACCCCAACCTCCTTCACGCAAACAGGCGACATTCGCGGGTTGGTGCAAGTTGAAGAGGGCGGTGACAATCCACGCGACGAAAGTCGCTGAGGATACGAAGGAATGTTCAAAATAGTCTTCGGGACAAGGTTCTGTACCCGATGAATGACGTGGGCAGGCAGGAGTAGGGCGATTGGAGATTGCACTCGAATGACCAAATTGTCGAACTACCGCGTGCTCGTTTCCGGCATCCTTTCGCCGCTTGCGGCCCTTATCCTCTGTGCGTTGGTCTATACGGCTCTGACCGCGACAAGTGGGAATCGCGAGAAGGATTGGTTCTTTCGCCTTTCCTTATCGACTCTCGCGATGACCGTCCCCCTGCTGATCACGGTTGGTCTCGCCATGAGAGACCGGCGCCGACAAGCGCTTTCCCTGCCTGCGAAATTGGGTATCGTCCTCGCGGTTCTCTCCTTGGGTTTCGCTTGGAAGCCTGTGAGCGACGGCATCACTCGGTCGAGGCAATCACGAAACATGGCGCTGCGGGATGTGGCAGCGCCGCCGTTCGAAACCCTAGACCTTTTCGGGAAGCCCCAACGCCTGGCCGACCAGAAGGGCAAGGTCGTACTCGTCAGTATTTGGGCGACATGGTGTGGCCCATGTCGGGTGGAGATGCCGAAGCTTGACCGTCTATACCAAGAACGGAAGCAGCAGGGATTCATCGTATTCGGGCTGTCGCAAGAGGATACCAATGTGCAACGGAAGTATGTGGAACAGGTCCGGGTGAGTTACCCCCTCCTCACAGTGAGTGCAGGCGTTCCAAGCTTCTATCGAGATATTGCGCGCTACCCAGCGATTTTTCTAATCGATCGCGAAGGGCGACTGCAATCAGCGCCAAGCCCTGACCAGCCGTTCGAGAAGCTTGAGGATGCTGTTGATGCACAGCTCAACAGGGACCCTTCCTCTGAACGGTAGGTTTCCCTAAATTGATATCGATCCAACAGGAAACGCAAATGCAAAACAAATATCCGAATGAGATCTGTGCAATGAACGACCCAAAAGCCTTCTTTGACAGCCGAAGAAGAGGATTCCTCGCGGTTGTGGTCGTCAGTCCCCTCATGCTGCTCGCAAAGCTTCTTTGTGCTTATGGACAGGACAAGTCGGGTTTCCCAGACGGCTACGACGCCGTGCAAGCCGCTCCAATTAGCCACAAGGTGATCTTCGAAAACGCGTTCGTACGCGTGTTGGAGGTTTCGGTGTCGCCCAACACGACTGTGCCCGCATCATCACCGTTGGCCGAGTTTACTGGTGAGCTGGGATACCGGCGGCAGGTCGGCCACATGTGCGCTATCACCGCGCGCACCGCACTGTGAAGGACATTCCCAGCACGGAAGTCCCCATCCATCCCGGGACCTGGGCCGTGAACTGGATGAAGCCGGAACCGATGCATTCCGTTGAGATTCTCGACGCACCGGTCGCGAATCCTGATCTTCGCATCGAGATCAAGTGTCTTCCCTAACCCGAAAACTGCACTCAGAAAAGATGGCTCCAACGAAACACGGAGGCTGCAATGGAAATGGATATTGAGAAGAAGATCTTGCGGTTTGCAACTATGACGGTCGCAGCCGCGTGCCGTGCTGCGTTAGCTTTGACGCAAGAACAACCGCGCCATCCTTCAGCCGGAACACCAACACAAGCGCCGACTGGCGAGGTTCTCGCCCAGCGCATCAGTGTATCGTTTGCCCCACGACCCTCCGAGCAGGCGACGGAACAGAACGTCTTGGACCCGGTCTGGGAGTCTCTTGGGTACATGAGAACTATCTCTTGTTTGGGCGGCTTCGTGGCAATGCTTATTTTGAGCTCCGTGTTTACCGCCAGGGGTGGAACGAAGTTGCTCACTACGGACCCATTGACAGGACTTCCTCTACCTCCCGCTACAGATTCCCGCCTCCAATTGGGTAATGAGCCTACTCAGTTGCCGGAATCGCAGGTCTGTAAAAGCAAAATGCAGGTGGATTTCTACTCGGTTTACGACTCCAAAGTGAATGCGACCCTCGCTTGGTATGACGCTCGCCTGCCAGGGTTCAAGAAAACGCACGCCTACGCCGCCAACCGCTCGCAAGACACCTACTACAAAACCGATGGGACGGTGCTTGTGTCCGTCACGGGTAGCCCGGGCAAAGAAGGAGAAAACATGGACACATATTCGGTGTTGTATGCTCGTCTTCAGCCTGGACTACCCGAGAAGACGATCGTTGCCCTGAATCAACAAAGAGTTGTTTGCCCGTGATCGATCCATCTTTGCGCCCTAGCTTTTTCGACGACGTAAAATTGTGAATCATCGTTTCTGGCACGCTTGCTGATCGGCTAGAGGCTTTCGTGCTTCGAGGACAGCGGGGGTTACCGTGTCGGCTTGCGGGCACGACATCAAGACTCCGCCGGGAAACATTAGACAGCTCAGTATGGGGAGTTGGATAGCATCGGAGTCGTCGCATCTGGAAAACGTGGTCGTGACCATTCATTTCAGGCGGAAAACCGCCGTCGGGAGCAAACTCGCCGCCCGAGTGGACTCGCCCACGACGATGATGTGCTCAAGTATGCCCGGCAGACTCAGTCAGGTTCGTCGTTCAAGTGTTCAAGTAGGATTTCACCGGCGGAAGGTCCAAGTATCGATGCAAGGCCCCGATACCAAGGCAAAAGAGGAGACTTTATTATGGCTTCCCTAGCAGATGTTCTAGTCAGACAGTTGTTGGATGGCCGACATATCGCGTCGCTTGCAACCGAGAATCCGGACAGCTCCATTCACATGGTTGCGGTATGGTACTGGTTCGACGGTACACATGTTTATGTGGCCACGTCCTCGCGTAGTCGAAAAGCACGAAATCTGCAATCCAACCCAAAGGTCTCCTTAATGATCGACGCTCGCGACCCTGCAGCATCCTACGGCATCACCGTAGCCGGGACCGCGCAGATCCCGACCGCCGACGTATCGCGGAAGAGTAATGCGGAGATTCATCGCAAGTATCTGAGCGAAGCCGCACTTGCGGACGATAGAGTGGGCCCGGTGTTCGCCGCATGGGATGATGTCACAATCCGGATTACGCCGGCCTCGGTAATCGCTTGGGACATGCGCGAGGCAGACCGCCAATTCTTCGGGGGTGTTCTCGGGGGCAATCCCGCATACCTCTTACCTCTGCAGCGCTGATCTCTGGTCTGTCGTCGCTAACAAGGTGATTGAGCAGCTATGCTATCTGGGTCACGACCATTCGCGGCTACCGCTTGATGACCCGTTCAGCTTTGATCGTCATGAATCGCTTTAGTTTGTCGGACGCGTCACCGGTGTAAAGAGTCTGGCTGAACGAATTCGGAGTGAAATCAGACCAAACTTCCTTCTCGAATACCTGCTTGCCTGAGACCTCATGCACATCGGTTGCCACGTAGTCGTTTCCGATCCACTTGCCTAGTTGCGAGGAAACTCGGCAACCGCTGTCAAGGGCGAAACTATCGCACCAGACAAAGTGAAATCCTCGTGCGTCGGCATCCCACCAGATTGTTCCGATACCCCATGATTTTCCGCCGGCGCCCTTGCCGTGATACTCCTCAATCAGAGACAAGCGGGCGGGACCGACGCGATACGTGTCTCGGGAGTGCCCTGTACCTCCTTTCGGCACCAGGTCGCTGGGTTCGTAGGTCTCCTCGGTGACCCATTCTCCGGCAAGCGCATGAATGAGTCGCTCCATCTGTGACGCTGATTTCGTCACAGCCTTCTTTGCCGTGGAATCTTGAGCGGTCGTCGCGATCGATGGACTAGATCTTGTTACCTCAGTCTTGGCCTCCCTGGAACGTGGTACCTCACAATTCATGCCGCTGATGATGCGCCAGCCCTCTGGTCCTTTCCGCCAGGTGTGAGTGATCCGATATTTGAAAGGCGAAGTCTCGTCAGCCTCCGGCCAGAAGTAATACGTAACCGCTACATCCCCAAACACTGCAATTGCCTCAGGTTTCGGGCTGAAAATTGGAGGAGCGGACGTTGGTGTGGTTTGGAACTCGTCTGCCACACTCGATTCGATGTCAGGCTTTCGGAGTGGATGATCACTGTAGTCCGGCCATCCAACGAAGTTGTCCTCCCAAAGCGACATGAAGCTCTTCAAATCCTTCGCTTGTAGATACTGAAAATAATTCTGCTCTCCGTTCCAAACCTCCTTCTGTTGTGGCGACAATAGCTGCTCGGAAGGCTGATTGCTGTTGGTTAACTGGCCGGATGTTTCCGTAGTCGGAACCAGAGATTGCGCATAGGCAGCGCCGCCAAGAAGTGGGTCTGCCAACCCTGCGACGAACCACAGCGACGCACACAAGCCTGCTGACAGAATTACGATGACCTTCATAGGTTCTCCTCGGCACCTGACACCGTGTGAACGCACGATGTAAATGGGTATCCAACATCGCGACCAGCAACCCAAGAACATAGGTTGGCACAGACCGAGACCACTCGATTGGCTTCACGGGGCCGAAGCTGTACACGTCTCCCAACTCATAAAAGAACACGAACCCCAACAGCCACATGATTCGCCGGTGAAACGACGTGATGGGCAACCTGTCCAATCGGGCGGACGCCGAATGTCTTGCCAGCGTTAAGGTCTGCGGAAGTGTCTGACTGGGCATGAAACCTCACATAAAGCGTGGATCATCCGAGAGTGTACGCTGGTGGGGAAGAGAGAGCGGGAGAAAGCCCCGCTCTCGTAATCCCGCCCTGAACGGCTCGTTGAAAAGCTCGGCTTGGTTAACGATTCGGAGAAGCCAAGAATGCATGCGCGTCACCGGTCGTTTTGTCGATCGCGAGGCCGACGATTTGTCCCTCGGAGTTGATGCCGCACGCCAGAATCAGCGAGAGGTTAGAGTTCGCGGGGATCAGGTCGTTGAGGGCGCCCATCTGGCCGTTTTGCCAAACGAAGGCGCGCAGGTTGAAGTTCGCGTCCAGAGACACACCGACGACCTGGGTGCTGTCGTTGATATTCAAGCCTGCACTCATGAAGTCTCCAGGAAGCGTGCCCAGATCTTGCATGCCTTTTTCCTTGGTCCAGAGGAAGGCGTGATTGGTGGTGTCGCCAGTGAGATCGGAATTGCCAACGACCTGGCCTTTGTTATTCATGTTCAGAGCGATGTTTCCGGCAAAATGGCCGGTACCGCCCAGGTTTCCAAGGTCGCTGGGTTTGGTTTTGCCGGCCTCCCAAAGCAGGGCGTGCAGTGGCTGGAGATTTAACAAGAGCTGCTGGCTGAATGGAGCGCACGCGCCCGAGGCACCTGCTGCCTGCCCGCTGTCGTTAATAGCCAATGCCGCACCCTGCAGATCGCCGTCGACCGTTTGGAGTTCCTTGACTTTGTTGTTGGTCCAGATAACGGGCTTGGCCTGGAGCACTTGTGGCGCGGGGCAGCCGGAATCGGTTTTGTTGTTCTCGGCGTATCCGGCGATCTGGCCGTGAATGTTCATTTCGTTTAATCCGCCGTTGGGGCCGCCAAGAGTGGGAAGTAGCGTCATCCCTTTTCCGAGTTGCCATACGAACGGAAGGCAGCTTCCTCCGTTGGTGGGCAGTCCGAACGCCTTGAAGCCGCAGAAATCTTCGCCGTTGGGATCTGCTGTAGAAATCTGGACCACACCAACAGCCTGTCCCCAGACATTTCCGCCAAAGGCGATGCTATTGGTTGTTCCCTGCCGGTACGAGCGGCCGATGTCGAAGTTGGTTTTGTTGAGCCAGAGCGCGGCGTGCATGACGCCGTTCTGTGCTTGAGCGGCCCCTGAGATCAACCCATTCCTAGTGATCGCGTAGGCCTGTCCGGGAGGCGCTCCGACTATGCCCAGGTCTGTTACGGTGTAGCGGACTTGGTCGTGGTTGTGTACTTGCGAGATCAAGGGGGATGGTGTAGCGAGGACTGCCAGCAAACTCAGCGTCCCGAGAGAGGCTAGAATCGTATGTCTCATTTCCGTTCTCCTTTGCGGTGGTGTGGCAGAGCGGGGCGAGTCGTCCCGTTCCGCGCTTTGCACGCGAGCAGAAGAACGCACATTGGCCGACCGGTCAAAGAAACTTGGCGTGAATTGCGCGTGAACTCGTAAGTCATTCAAGGAAAGGGGTTATCCCTGGGTCCGTAAACCGTTTGGCGCGTGCTAAACTCGCGTCCGGTTGCCGCTTTGGGGGGATGGGGTGGAAACGCCTGCCGGAACTGCTTATCAATTCGGCGCTTTTGAGGTGAACGCCGACTCTGGCGAACTCTTTAAACAGGGCAAACGAGTGCGGTTGCAGGAACAGCCTTTTCGTCTGCTGGTGGTTCTGCTTGAGAATGCCGGACAAGTCGTCACGCGAGAAGACCTGAAGACCCTTATCTGGGAGGGGACGACGTTTGTCGACTTCGACAGCAGCCTGCGCGTCGCCGTCCGGAAGTTGAGGGATGCGCTCGGAGACGACGCCGAAAATCCCCGTTACGTTGAAACGATTCCGAAGCGCGGCTACCGCTTTCTGGGGCCGGTGGTGCGGCCTGCTGCTAACAAGAATCACGCGGAGGAAATCAACGCTGCGGTCGTGGATCGTTCAGCGCGGGCAGCGTCCTCTTATAAATGGGTGTACATCGTTGGGCTTCTAGCGGCACTAGCTATCGCGGCCCTGGTATTCATCTACTCCTTTCGAACTCCTGGAGTTCTCACAGAAAAAGACACGGTAGTACTGGCTGACTTCCTGAACTCCACCGACGATCCCCTATTTGATGGGACGTTGCGTCAGGGGATGGAAGTCCAGCTGGAGCAATCGCCGTTCCTGAGCCTGATCTCCGAAGATCGCACACAGCAAGTGCTCCAATTGATGGGTAAGCCGGCGGACACCAAAATTACTACCCAGATCGCACGCGAGATCTGCGAGCGCACAGGAAGCACCGCCGTTTTGAGCGGCTCGATCTCGATGCTCGGGAGCAAGTATGTCCTTGGGATGAGTGCGACCGACTGCGACTCTGGGAAGGTGTTGGCGGAAGAGCAAGTGCAGGCGACGAAGGAGGAAGACGTCCTGGACGCACTCGGACGGGCAGCCAGCAAGTTTCGCGGACGGCTCGGCGAATCACTCGCGACGATTGAAAAGCACAACACGCCGCTCGCAGAGTCAAGCACGTCATCGCTGGAAGCTTTGAAGGCGTACAGCACCGGGGAGAAGGTTCATTATTCCTCGGGCTCGGCGGCTACGATCCCGTTCTTGAAGCGGGCGATCGAGATTGATCCGCAGTTCGTCATGGCTTATGGCATGCTCGGACGCGTGTATGGCGATCTGGGAGAAGCTGACCTCTCCGCGGAATACACGAGCCGCGCTTATCAATTGCGCGAGCGGGCCAGCGACTCGGAAAGGTTTTTCATCGCGGTTTCGTACGACTTGCAGGTCACGGGGAACATGGAGAAGGCGCAACAAAATTGCGCAGCCTGGATCCAAACCTATCCTCGTGTTGCGGGCTGCCGCGCGATGCTGGCCGGCGAGATCGCACCCATCTCCGGAAAATATGCGGAGGCGGTCGACGCAGCCAAGAAGGCGGTGGAACTGGATCCGGATTTTCCATTCGGCTACAGCACACTTGCCTATGCTTACGAATACCAGGATCGGTACGCCGAAGCGGAGAAGGTCTTGGACCAAGCCGCCACTCGCAAACTCGATTTCCCCGACTTCCTGACGCAACGATATGATCTGGCTTTTCTCGAAGGAGATGCGGCGAAGATGGATCATGCCGCAGCCATCGCCGAGAAAAACAGACTAGCGGAAGGCTGGATTCTCGACCATGAAGCCTTCGCTGCGGCGTACACGGGGCACCTGAAACGGGCGGTCGCGTTGTCGCAGCGCGCAGCCGATTTGGCCAGGCAATCGGGCGAAATCGAGAAGGCCGCGTTATTCGAGACGGGAGCAGCGTTGTGGCAAGCGCTTTTCGGAGACGCTCCCAGCGCCAGACAAAGCGCGATGGCTGCGCTCAAGCTTTCGAAAAATCGCGACGTGGAATACGGTGCGGCATTCGCTCTAGCGCTTTCGGGAGATTTTCTTCGATCGTTAGCGCTAGCGAATGATCTTGAACGCCGGTTCCCGGAAGACACCTCGGTCAAGTTCAGTTATGTTCCGGCCTTACGCGCTCTGCAGGCGTTGAATCACCGCCAGCCTGCGCTGGCCATCGACCCTTTAAAGATCTCGGTTGGCTACGATTTGGGTGCGCCACGGAGCAGTATTTACGGATTCTTTGGAGCGCTCTATCCAGTGTACGTTCGCGGCAAGGCCTATCTAGCAGCACACAAGGGGAAGGACGCTGCGGCGGAATTTCAAAAGATTACTGACCATCGCGGAGTCGTTGTCAGCGATCCGATCGGCGCAGTCGCACGCTTGCAATTGGGTAGAGCTTACGCACAGTCTGGAGATCTGACCAAGGCAAAAGCAGCCTACCAGGACTTCCTCGTCCTCTGGAAAGACGCGGACCCCGGCATCCCGATGCTCAATCAAGCTAAGGCGGAGTACGCTAAACTGCAGTAGACTTCAACTCTCAGGCCTGACAGTATCTAGACGCTCTCCTGTACGTCCAGCTACACAGACAAATGCCCACCCAAGCGATATCAACGCTTCTCGCGGGATCGCGCCCGAGTAAGGGGTAATCGGAAGTAACCCGGTAGAATCCCAGCTTTCGGTCAGCCCGAAGCTGCTCGATGCGCTCCGCGTCTACTGGCGCGGGCTGAAGCGCAAGCCCACCGGGACATACCAGAAGCTGCCCTTCCGCTTGCCGGCAAAGGGCGACGAGACCGGAACAAAGATATGCCGAGATCACGAGCAGTACGAGTTGACTCAAACGCATCGCCCGAGACGGGCGAGGACGGCCGTCGTTACATCGGCGGCCAGCGGATGCAGATCGCCCATGTCCATCCCGTTCGGGAATATTTGTGGTTGGCATCAATTCTTCCGAAATGATCTTGCTGGTGCGCGAAAAGAAACCGGCGCGAGCCGTGGCAGTGGACCCGCGCCGACATTGTTAATATGGTTGCGCTCTTGACCACACAGAATGAGCCGCTATCCACGCTCCGAGTTCGAATTAGGCGGACTCCTCAAGTTCCACTGCGTATTGCTTTGCGGCAGACTGTATCCGCTTCCACGCCGCACGACGTTCCGCGTCCGTAACGCCCTTCACCTGGTTGAAGCGCGCAACAGCGTTGCGTACGTGAGAGGCATTTTCCAGCGGCTCCTTGCGTTGCTTCGGAAACGCGAACTTGGTTGCGGACATCCGATCACGAGCTGGCTTGGTCAGCTTTGCCATTATTTTTCTCCTCCGGGAGCTCCCTGCGCATGGGCGGCTCCGGACTCGTTCTCACGTTCGACTACGGCAGCTTTTCCAGTTCCTGCCGCGTGGTCTGGTTGACGTCTTCTTCCCGCGTGGATTCGGCCATGCGCGGCTCATCCATTTCCTTTTTGACGCGAGCGAGTGTCGCTTGGTTGGATTCTTGCTTCGGCTCGTTCTTATGCATACTTGCACGATGTCACGAGTGCAAAGGGATTACAGGTCAATTTGGAACAGGGCTGGCAGTTTCAGCATTGTTTTCATACCGAGCAGTTTTGAACAGTCTTTACCAATCTGCAAAATGTAGCATCTCAAATGTAGAACAACGTGCCTATGACCTTTTTAGCAGGGTTGGACTATCGAAGACGAACAGTGTCAGAAGATCGGTGGAGGGTATAAGGCAGTGAAGTTCAGATTTTTACTGTTTCTCTGGACGGAGCCAGCGTGTTATCTACGCCGATCCGAGTCCAACGTCATAAACGCTTTAGAGATGGGCACGAGACAGTGGGTGCGAAGCCATTTGGGAGCTTCTCCCGGTTTGCGTCTCTCGAACCATCTGTGCGGCGATTGAACTTCATAATCCTGGCGGAGCGGCTGAGGGTCTGCAGCATACTTGCGAATAATCGTTGCCAGAGAGGTTCAATTTGAACCTGCACTGCTTGATAACTTACCGCAGCATTCGGGCCGCTCTGATAGGCCTGAGCGGTCCCACCCACCGCCGAGGGCCTGGATCAGCAACACGGTATTCGCCATGCGTCGTCCTAAGATGTTGACCGCCGTGACCTCATCCGAGAGGGCGGCACTTTGCGCGGTGATCACCTCGAGGTAACTTGTGACTCCACCTTTGTAACGCGTGACTGAAAGATCGAGCGAGCGCTGGGCGGCCGCGACTGCTTCATCCTGGACCTTCGCCTCGTTCTCCAGAATCCTCACCGCCGCCAGATTGTCTTCCACCTGTTGGAATCCAGTCAGAACGTTCTCTCGATAAGCAGCGACTTGATAGTCATAAGCGGCACGCGCCTGATCGTTTAGGGCACGTCGCCTTCCCACATCGAAGACTGTACCCACGGCAGACAGTCCGATAGACCACAAGCCGCTCGGCCCATTGATCAGTGTCGTAATGGCTGAACTTTCAAATCCTCCGGAGGCGCCTAAGCTGATCAGTGGGTAATAGGCCGACTTCGCCACTCCGATCTGGGCGTTAGCAGATGCCACCAGCCTCTCGGCGGATGCAATATCGGGGCGTCTTTCCAGCAGTTCCGACGGCAAACTGACAGGAACATGAGGAGGTGGTGCCGTGAGGGGCAGCGGAGGAAGGCTGAACTCTGCGGGAGGCTTTCCGATAAGAATCGCAACCGCGTGTTCGTACTGCGCACGCGCTACGCCCACATCAATCGCCTCTGCCCGCGTGGTTTCCAGTTGAGTCTTGGCTTGTTCAACTTCCACTTCCGAAGCAATCCCTCCCCGGAATCGGCTTTCATTCAATTCCAGGGCTTGCTCGTAATCCTTAACGGTAGAGTTCAGAAGTTGATCCTCGGCGTCCAGACTGCGGGCCTGAAAGTAATCAACGGCCAGATCCGCGTGCATGCTCAGGTTGACCGTGGCCAGGTCTGCCGCACTGGCTTGTGCTTGCTCACGGTAGGACTCCACATTTTTTCGCACGCGTCCCCAGACATCGGCTTGATAGGAAATGTCGAACGGCAATACGAAATCGTTGTAGGTAGCGCCACGCAAGATTGTGCTGGTGGGACTGTTGGCGGAGACGTGCGTTCGAGTCGCAGATGGGCCGGCCGTTACGGTCGGGTAATAGTCAGCGCGATAGTAGCGGAGAGTGGCGCGAGCTTGCCGGAACTGCGCTTCTGCCGCCTTTAGATTCTGATTGGATACGTTGACCTGCAGTTCCAGGGCATCAAGCTGAGGATCCTGGAATATCGTCCACCACGTGCCGCCAAGATTCTGGTCATTCGGTTGGGCGGGCTTCCAGTCCCCCACCTCCTTATAGGCAGGAGGAGCCTGTACCACGGGCGGGTGGTACTTTGGGCCAACCACGCATCCCGTCAACTGCAGAACTCCGATCGCTATCAGAACACGTCCGGTTGCTTTCCGTGAGCTTCTGAAAATCAGTTTGCGGGGTAGCTTCACTTGATATCTCCCGGCAATGTTGCCTGAACAATTTGGACTTCCTGGCCGGAAACAATCGAGTCGGGTGGATTAACAATGACCTGATCATGCGGCTTGAGGCCGGAGACGATCTCTATCTGGTTGCCAAAATCGTGCCCGGGAACGACGGCGGTCAGTTCGACCTTCCTGTCTTTCACAACTCCTACGCGTAACCCTTCGGTGCGGAATAGCAGAGTATTGACCGGAATCAAAAAGGTGGAGGCCTGCGTTGGTACCCCCAAGTGGACCTCTGCATAGGAACCTGTGAGCAGTGTGCCGGTCGGATTGTCCACATCGATTTCTACCAGCAGAGTGCGCGTCGTCAAGTTAATGTCATCGGCAGTGCGCACCAGTTTCCCCTGAAATTTGCGGCCCGGAAACTCGGCGAGACTGAGATCCGCTGTCATACCGACTTTGATCCCCCGCGAGTATTCCTCTGGAACGTTCACGTAAACGCGCAATTTCCCAGGTTGAGCGATGTGGAACAGATCCGTTTTGACATTGCTACTGCTGCCGGAATTGATGAGGGCGCCAATATCGGTGTTCCGCGCGGTGATCACGCCATCGAAAGGTGCGTAGACCTTTTCGAAAGAGACCAGCGCCG
>OBLU010003952.1_pt1 | contig 13389 bp, 9 predicted proteins | sample 1518681 | NCBI WGS metagenome assembly OBLU01 (sample SAMEA3539304, study PRJEB22396) | soil metagenome | biome: tundra; feature: field; material: soil | place: USA | collected 2010-05 | depth 0.15 m | reverse complement strand
GGTGCTAGAATCAAATCGCGACCAGACTGATTAAAACACAGTCCCAACTCAGTGTGTTCTATGGGAGAGCTAAAAATGCCAAGACACGCACAGCCAAGAGCAGACAGCACCATCCTGGAGATGGCCATCGTTGGGTATCAGAGCCAACTCGAAACGATCTCGGCGAAGATAGCCGATATCAAAGCGCAACTCGGGCAACGCGGTCCCGGCCGGCCAAAGGCCACGGTAGCCGCGGGAGCCCGAACGGATCACGCGGGTCCGCAGAAGCGCCGCACGATCAGCAAGGCGGGTCGCGCCAGGATCGCCGCCGCACAGAGAGCGAGATGGGCGGCGCAGAAACAGCAACAGGCCGCACCGGAAAAGCCAAAGAAGCGGAAGTTGTCGGCGGCAGGTTTGAAAGCCATAAGGGAAGCCACGAAGAAGCGTTGGGCGGCTTACCGCAAAGCCCACAAATCTGCGGCGTGAACCCCAACGTGGGCTATAAGTGCACGCGCGGGGCGGCCATTTCCGGTTAGGCCGCAGGCGCTAGCCTTGCCCCTGGTGGAAGCTGGAAGGGACCGAAAGCCGCCGTCCGTCGCGCCAGGTTTACCCACGTTGCGCCGGCAGCGCCCACCGCGGCCAATGCTGCCACCGGCCCTAGGCGGGCGCCACAAGCCAAAAACGCCGCCAGCGACGCAACTTGTTCTACCAAAGCCCGAACCGGGGGTCGTGGATGGTGATTCCCCGCGCCGACAGCTCGTTCAGCAGCCCCGTCACTGCGGGGGACGTCTCACCGTCTCCCGGTACGACCACTGCCCATTCTAAGTTCTCCCGGAACGCTCGGGAGATGATTTGCCATTGATCGAGCGGAGGCGGCGTTGTCGCTCCGATCTGAATCAGCAACCAGTGTTTACTGAGCGCGAGTGCGGCCTCTCGGTCCGGCAATGGACCGCGCACGATGAAATGGTTGTCGCCATGCACCAGAATACCCACCATGGCGATCTCATCCCCCGAGCCGCAGATCGCGCACCGGACGCCCGATCACGACATGGCACACCACCAGGCCGTGCTCAGGAGTGAGGTCGAGACAACGGTGCATCTCTTCATCATAGAACGTGCCGATGCCGGACCCGCGCGGGGTGGAGCCAAGCTATGGCGGTCAGCATCGGCCCGGAAATAGTGTCCGATATGGGGGAATATTGTTCCACACGATGTCGGCACCTCCCTCTGGAATATACGCGAGGACGGTCCACACTCCGGCTGAACTCCACTGGGCTCGCAGTAGGCTAGAATATTAGTCAATTACAAGCCGCCCATGTTGATCATCGCAACCGTACGCGAAAGGGAGTTGCTCTTGGCGGCACACTCATTCTTGGAGCGTGAGTTGAACGCCGTCGATGCCGTGTTGGCAAAGGCGGGTATTTCCGCTCAGTATACTGCGTCAAAGCGCCTTCTCGATCAAAGACCCGGACGCTTGTACCGGATCCAGGCTGATGATGCTTGCAAGCTAGAAAGGCTCTTGCAAGTTCGCTTCGTGGACGACGGTCGGAAAACCAGCATTGAAGTCGATGGGGAGAACGCCGGCACCGACCTGAGCTATCACTGCGAACGAGTGAACCGATACGGTTTTGGCACGGGCTGTGTCAATATTAAAGCGCCCAATCTGGAGGTTGCGATTGTAAAATGTGCATTGCTCGCACACGTTAAGGAATGGTTTGGCGCCGTCGCCAATAGCGGGCCTTGTTCGAACCGAGGGCGCTGATCTGGACGAATATCGTGTTGCAAACCCATGTCGACGAGCCCCCTAATTCATTTCCTCTCCATTCTCGACCGGCGGTTGGAATTTGGCTAGTAGCATTTTGACGAAAAAGGTTCCGGAATGCCTTAACTCTCTTCGAACCCAGAGCTTTCGAACTTCAACGTCCGGCAGTTCTCCGTTACCGTGCGGACCACGCTGTCCGGAGCCCCGGACGGGATTTCCGCGTCGATCTCGACGGTGATGGTCACCTTGGCGTCCAGCAGCCCGGCGAGGTGCTGCACGACCGAACTGGCGATCATGTCAACATCGCGCGAGAGGCGCGTGGCGTCGATCTTGGCGGAACCGTGGAAGCGCCGCGGCACTGGCGTCTTCGGTTGCTTTTCACCATCGCCAGCACCCTTGCCGGTCTCCCCTCCTGTGCCGGTTGGCCCCATCCCAGTTGCGGTGCCGTCGCCCGCGCCGCCAGTCGTTGTGATTGTTGGCGGTGCGAAGTCCTTTTCTATCTGAGCCGCGGCAACCTCGGGCTTCACAACCATGCTGTTTCCGGTCAACTGGACAGTCGGGCGGCGGCCGGCTTCAAGGCCACGGTAACGGTCGGCAGCGGCGTCGTAGTAGTCCGCGTATGCGAAAGCGTCCTGCGACCAGGTGATCCGGCTGACGCCATCCTGGATCGCGTCCAGAATCACCTGGGCGTTCTTGACACGCGGCAAATAGAGATACTTGGCGAAGTCATCCACCAACTGCTTCACGCCGACGTGGTTCCCGCGCCACAGCGGTACCTGGTCAATTTCGAAGCGCAGGACTGAGCCGGCCATACTGGTGATCAGCAGCCCGTCGTTTTTTAGCTTTTTCGACGCCCGCTCCGCCAGCCACTCTTGCCCCTGGAGCCTGAACTCCTGCCACTCGACCGCCGGGAACGCTTGGCCAGCCTCCGGCCGCTTCTGTCCAGCCACAAGCAGCCACACATACGTCTCCGGAATTCGCCCCTTCACCGCCTGATCGGAACTCGTCAAACGCTGCTCCACCTGATTGGCCTGGAACGGCGTGAGGTTCAGCGAGACGGTATCCTTCTCGATGGACTGCCAGGCCAAGTACGAACGGACTGCCTTGTCGAGGTCAACCAGCCTCGTTTTGTCAGCCGCTAGGAAAACCAGCATGTTGCCACAGTTCCGGCCCGCCGACCCGCGATTGAGGGTCTCCGCGGCCGCTTGCCGACCCGCGCTCAAATCCGTCTTTGCGCTGTGCGGATAATCCGGACTCAGGATGACCAATTTCGCTTCAGGCTCATCCACCACGTCGCTGGAACCCGCTGGGCACGAATGAACCTTGGAGAAGTCCCCGCGGTGCTTCGCCTCTTCCGCCAACCGTCGCCGGATCTCTTCGGTTACGTCCTCCGGGTGATACCGCTCGGCTCGTTCTTCGGCCAGCCGGTTCACACTCGGCTGAGTCGCATACCAGTAGCGGCTCCCATCCACGTAGAGGTACGTCGCCTGGTCGGCCAACTTCCGCAACGCATCGCCAAACGTCCCGGATGTCTCACCAGGCTGGACGCAGCCGAGCTTGATCTGGCGGTCCTCCAGGCCCTTCTTCGTGGCATCCTGAGTAGGCGCGGAGCCGAGGTAGAGCGTGCGCGCCACCCGGCGAGCCGCAGAATAACGCCCGAGCATCGGGTTCTCACGGTCGATCTTGAGGGGCAGAGAGTTCGGCCCGTCGATATCCTTCTCGATAATCGGGTCCCAGACTGGGGGCAGGTAGCGCGTCAGTTCGCTCTGGACGGCAGGCGCGTCCACCGGGACGCTTGCCGGCAGGATCATAAGTCCCTTGTCCTCGCGCTCCCACAGCGCGTGGATCACCGCCGACATCAGGCGCAGCACGCCGCGGGTCCGCTGGAATTTGTCGAGGGTAGACCAGTCGTTGTATAGCCGGTCAAATAACTCCGGGTGGATCGGATACGCCGCCTTCATCCGGCGCTCATACTCGGCCTTGCCGGCCTCGGAAGGGAACTCCTGCGCGAACTTGCGATACTCGTCCGCGAACGCCTTCACCACCGCATCCCGCGCCGTGAACAGTTCCGGATCTGTGATCGGTTGGAACAATCGCCGCCGGACGATCTCGAAGCCCTCTTCCGCGCTCGCCGGGCGCCACGACGTCTCAACTCGTTCGATGACATTCTTCAGGCGCTCCAGTGCTGCCAGACCGCCCTCGCCGCCGATCTCGTTCTGCGACGCCGGAATGCTTACCACCAGCAGCGTCTTATCCGCCAGCTTCGCCGACTCGCTCAGCGTCTGCGCAAAAGTAAAGTGCGCGTCAAAGTCACCGGCGGGTAGGTCCGACTTGTTGTAGAGCTGTCGCGCGTAGGCCACCCACTCATCGATCAGGATCAGGCAGGGTGAATACTTATTAAAGAGCAGGCGCAGCGAGTCGCCTGGGCTGACGGCTTTCTCGTCCGCGCTGCGCACCATCGCGTAGCCCTCTTTGCCGCCCAGTTGCCACGCGAGTTCCCCCCACAGCGTTCGTACCACCGTTCCGTCCGGCTTCTTGTGAATATCGGCCGGGGACAGACGGTTGCCCACCAGCACCGCTCGCCGGACCTTGGGCGGCTGGGAAACGCCGGCCATCTTTGTCACCGTTTCCAGTCCTGGCAATTGCCCAGCGGGCACGCCGGCAAACAGGTGCCAGAGCGCCAGCAGAGAGTGCGTCTTTCCACCACCGAAATTGGTTTGCAGCTCAACGACTGGGTCGCCGCCCTGCCCGGCCAGCCGCTGCAATGCGTTGGCAAGCAGCTTCTGCAAGCCTTCCGTGATGAACGTCCGGCGATAAAACTCGATGGGGTCCTTGTATTCGTCCGACCCCTCACGCAGGTAGACCTGCCAGAGGTCGGCGGCGAACTCGGCTTGCTGATACCGTCCCGAAGCTACGTCCGGGTGTGGCGTCACAATCTCCCGCCACGGACGCAATCCTGTCGCGGGCTTGCCTTCCACCGCGATGCTCGATTCCTTCCGTTTCTGGCTCCTGACTTGCTCCTCGAACTTGACCCGAAGGATCTCGGCCTTCATCTGCTCAACGGCCTCCACCTGCTCTGCTGAAACCGCCGCCAGCAATCGCGCGATGCTGTCGATGGCGCGGTAGGCGTCGTCCGTCGAGAAAGCCTTCTGGTGGGCCCACTTGTTCCGCACGTCGCGAAGTTCGAACGCCAGGTTACGCTCTGATGGGCCAAGGATCTTCTTGAAGCAGTCGTTCCATAGCTCGCACATCACCTGCAGCAGGGCCTGCGTGTCCCAATTCAGCCCTTTTCCGTCCTTGCCGGGCTGCTGCCAGTCCGGGAAACTCGGCCGCGCCGTCTCCAGCCAACGGTCCTTGTAGGTTGCTTTCAACTCACGTTCGACGTAGGGGCGCAATCCATCCTTCAGGACGTCCAGAGCTTTACCAACTCGCTCGCTATTCGTGATGGCCATGGTATTTCGACTGCCTCCTACCTAAGTTCAAATGCATCCGACGCCATTGACGGCCACGCTACCACTAGGCTGTTGTAGTAGCCCGCCTCCTCCGCCCAGCCCTTGCGCTCACAGAGCATGTAGAGCCGGTAGGCGAGGTCACGGGCAATCTCGGCCTTCCCACCAATCCTCGCCTTCAAATTCGCCGTTTCCTTCTCGCCCTTTTGGTCAAGGCACCGGATCAAATGCTGGGTGACTTTCCAGACCGTAAGGCGGCCAACGGCAGGGTCCCAGTCCTCGGACAGCTCTTCCCGTCGCAGCAGGCGTACTTTTCCGGCGCGGGAGTGGAGGATACCCCCCTCTGCGAGATGGGATATGCTGAGCGCCTTCGCCGTCGCCAGGACTTCGGCTTCGCCGTAGGGTCCCTCGTCGAACTGGTGCTGATCAAACCACGCCAGTGCCCATCGCGTGTCCGGGTCGAACTCACTCTCCAGTTCAGAAAGCACCTCGTCCAAGCTCTGATTGATCAGCGCAAGCGCAGTGCGCACTTGCATTGTGGAACCATCAGTTTCCAGCACGCGCCTGTACCGCGAAAACACAGCCATGCCAGGGCCAATTGCTGCTTGTGCCAGATCCACTGGGGCCACGCCGCCTTGCTGAAGGTGTCGCAATGCACTCGGAAGATCATCCTTGAGCGCGCTCAGGAAATCGCGCCGGCTCGTTAGTGAGGCAGAATCGGGACGTGGGCGACATGCCAGGACGATGTACGACGCTAGGGCATTTGATCCCATAGATCGCATTCGCCAAGCTTGCGATGCGCGGATAGGCCACGTGGCGGTGATCTGAAAGTCGGTAGAGATCAAAGCGTTCAGGAGCGTCTCCCATCCGGTCGTAACTGATGACACTCCACTGGCCGATGATTCTTCGTCTACAAGGTCATCCGCATCTTCATCCTTCTGCTTGAATGCGTAGTAGACGGTCATTGGAAATCGCTGATCGAGCTGACCGCGAATGCGCGCGAAAATGCTCCGGAAGCCTTCTTCAAAATGTTCCTTCGCTTGAGCATCATCGCCATCAAAAAAATGAGCGTTTGCTACCAGTTCCTCTCGCTTCGGGACCAATAACGTCGCGAAGGAGCCAGGCAGCGTTTTTCCGAGGGACCGTCGGAGCCACACGTAGAAGAAATCGCTCAAGTCAGCGTACCCAATGTTGTCGTAGTAAGGCGGATCAGTACTCACCAACAACGCCGCGCCGGGAAGTGGTCCCGAAGCCGCATCGGCCTGTTCAATAGTCCCGGCAATCTGAGGAATATTCTGAATAAGCGTTACCTCAATGCAGTCACATACATAATCCGCGCAGGTGCGCCATGCACCAACCGAAGATCCAAAAAGGTTCGCCTCCGCGAAATCCCAAACCATTGGTATTACCTGGCGACCGAATAGGTTCATCACCTTCTCGTTGCTCGGACTCCAGCGGCACAATGCGTTGTTGAAATCCGCACAGCGATCAAGGCCGAAAGAGAGAAATAGAGACACTGCGTCCGCGTAGGCACGTGCTCCGGCACCCCCTTCTTCGAGAGTCCGAGTATCCTTGGTCGTTATGGCGGAACGGGCGTCCGCAAGAACCTGCTCGTGTATGGAAGAAATAAGGTCGGATATCGTTGATAGACCACCGAGCTGACGGGCTGTAAACAGATGTCGATGCTTAGTCAGACCGTAGGCTTGTACGCGAAATCCCAGTGCCTCCTTGGGAAGATCAGTGTCGAGTCCTTCAACTGGCTCAGCCCCCGTTGCAATTCGCAATTGTTCGGTAGAGGGTGACAGGTACGCACGGCCCCGAACCCCTTCGGCAACGACAGCAACCAAAGCCGGCTCAATGCGGTGATCCCTCCCTGCTTGGCGCACATAGGGCAGGGGCACCTTCTGCTTGCAGACGAAACAGGTCGCACCACTCTTAGTGATCGTTCCTTTTGGCGACAAGCTATCGCCGCGCACAACCGAGTACGAGATCGTGCGTGTCCCTGGGTCGAAGTTCGGGCAAAAGCCCATCTTCTGCTTGTTCTTGGTGCTCAGCACGAATGAGCGCACCAGAGGCATGCGTACTCTGCAGGCTGGATTCGGGCACTCGACGGTCCGTGCCCAAATCCACGCGATGACATTCGTGCTACTTCCGCGCCCATCCTGAGAAGCGTTCACTTGAGGGTAAAACCGACCAATCTGGGCCTTTGCTCGTTCCTCCAGTATCCTGCTGTAATACCGAACATCCTGTGCAAGTCCGGCCGCACCTACCCAAGTCGCATCCTGAGTAAACGTGGGCCGCTGTTGCGGGTTGATCGGTGGCTGATCTGCAAATCGCGGGATGATGTCGACTGTGGCTCTGCTGATCAGTACGGCGACAGGATTAAGGTCTGTACCGTTGGTGGGAAGTCCGAGCCGAGCCGCTTCCAGAGGAATTGATCCACCACCGGAGAACGGATCTAAGAACCGGGGGAGATGTCCACCGCACGCTTCCCGAATGAGACGACGCGCCGTCTCGATTGCGGCAGGCTGTTCGTGAATCTTCTTCTGTAGCAGTCGCCGGATTACTTGAAACAGCTTTTCGCGCTCACTCTCGTGAACTGCGAGGGGCTGATCTTTATAGCGCGGGTCGCAGGATGGATCATCAATCAACGACGCGAACAGAATTGCTCTTGCTGCCGGTAACGGCAAGCGTGCCCACCAATGGTGAATCCCCTTCGGATGAGGCCCTATGCCGGGCATTTTATCGTATGCCGACGCGTCGTTGATCGCCTCCAGCGGCAAGGCTACCTCGATGAGCTTCTGCTTCATGTCTCTCCCGTTCACTTCCACGCGTTGCGCACAGCCTTATCCACCAATCGACGAATGTCAGACGTTTCGACGCCTAGTGGTGCGAGCAGGACCCATGCCCTCGCAACTATCGCAATCATCTTTTTCTCTTCAACGGACCACGAAGCCATCCCTCTCCCACGTGCTTCTGAGACCAACACTTCCAAATGGGATCTCTTGATCCGTAGCGGCTTGAGAATCCGAGCGGCCTCCTGAATCAAGAGGTTTTCGTCGAATGGGGGCTCCGCAGGCGCGGACTGCTCCCTCGGATACCATGCGCACGGTTCCGAGTACCGGTTCGCGTAGATCCTTCCCGTATCGACGCGCAGATGGATCAGGTCACCGGCGGGCATACGCTTCGCCAGCCGACGAACCCACGATGAGCCGACGAATATCGGGAGCGGCCACGTTCCGCGGGCAGGCGCATCCGCCACCGTGTTGTCGGCCGCGATAGACAGACGGCCATCATCGAAACGGAAGCTGGCATTCCCCTGCCGTTTGCCGAACGCCCGGCTGATAATCTTCAGTGCCTGAGCCAAATCGGCGCGGGAAACCTCAAGTTCGTACGGCGGATCGGAGGATTGCATCATGCCGGAGACTTCCCTCTGGAAAGCAAGTCCCGGAGGTTGTAGTTGATGCTTTCCACCGCAAACTCCGGTTCTTGCTGGAACGGCTGGCGGATGTAGACAAGCTTCTGCTGCCCATCCTCCACTTGGCCGATAGCCAGGATGAAGTCGTCCGGTTTGTTTAGCGCCGTGAGGATCTCATTTCGCGTGACCGTCACCGTGATGGCGCCGGTGACACGTCCTTTCACCTCAATGAACCGCAGTTTACCGTCCGACTGGACTTTCGATTCAATATCGTAACCACACTTCTCGCCGCTCACGTCCCGCGGTTCGTTGCCGATCTGTTTTTCGGCTTCCATGACCATCTGCATGGCCAGCAGTTCCATCTTCTTTCGGGCTTCCGCCGAGACCGCATCGGCGGCGGTATCGCCTGGCTGAGACGAAGACGGAAGCAACTGCTTGAGAAGCCCTATGGGAACGACAAGTGAGCCGCCGATGGCGACCGGCGGCAGAGGCGAAATCTGGCGTTCGAGTTCGAGTTCCACCATCCGCCTCTGAAGGCGGGCCTGCAACTCATCGGCGCGCTGGCGGGCCTTCCCCGAGTTGATCTTGGCATTGGTCCTGCCGGCCAATTCCTGGTCCTTAAGCTGGTTGGCGCGATGATCCCAGTACGTGATTTCTTTAGTCAGCCGGTCTTTGACGGCGGCCATGGTCCTTGTGACCAAGTCTTCGCGGCGCGTTCGAACTTCATCGAGGTGTATCGGAACGAGATCGGTAATCGCGTGGCCAACGACCACCGATTCAAGATCGCCCCTTAGCCATACTTGGGATTCCAATATTGCGGCCAGACAGGTCCGCTCTTCGGGCGTCGCCGGCCGATAGTCCAGGTAAGGGGCGTATCCGGCGTTCCCGGTGGAGCCGGTGACATCAGTCTCCACGAACTGCAGTTGCCGGGAGACCACACGGCGGTTGCCGACTTTGTCGGTGCGGCCGTCCTGGATGGTGTGCTCCAGGTAGAAGAGTGCGCGAACTGCTTCACCAGGGTCGTCGGGGTCTACCAGGACCGTGCCGCGCCTCAAGAGGTCGCGATTACGTTCCAGGATGAGATCGATGGTTGCGCCGAGAAGTGGCTGGCCCGGACAGACAAAGGTGGCCAACGGCTGGCCGGGAACCGCGAGGAGGGATTTCTCGAAGGTGATCCGCTCATACTTGCCCAGGACTGGCTGGCCAGTGCCGATCAGACGGTCCCGCTGACGGATCAGGGCGGGTACGTGCGTGATTTCGTAGCGTCTCGTTTCGCGCTCTTTGATGGAGCCGCCGAGCAGCCGGAAGGCCTCCAGGAAGAACGACTCGATGAAGTGCGGCTGGAGGCGTCGTGCTTCGGCGCGCTCCATGTCCTCCCGGATCCTCTGCACCTGGGAGGCATCCATGCTGTCTTTGGCCAGAGCCCGCTCTTCCAGAAGCTCCTGGCAGTGCTTTCGGTCGGTCAGGTTGTCAACGATTTGATGCAGCCGGGCCTTGACCTCGGGCCGGTCACCGTACCGGATCGCCTCGATGAGCAGGTCGCGGAGCCGCTGCTCGCGGAAGAGTTGGCCCAGGATATCGAAGACTCCCCCACCAAGTGCCTCTCGCTCCAACTCAATCTTTTCGAGGAGGCGCTTGTATACGTCGCCCTCGCGCGTCTCTTCCGCCAGCAGGTTCCAGAGATGGCATACTTCGGTCTGCCCGATGCGGTGAATGCGGCCGAACCGCTGTTCCAGACGGTTCGGGTTCCAGGGCAGGTCATAGTTGACCATCAGATGCGCGCGCTGTAAGTTGATGCCCTCGCCGGCGGCGTCGGTAGCCAGCAGGATGAGAACATCCTTATCCTGCTTGAACGCTTCCTGGGCTTTGGTGCGCTCCTCACGGCCCATCCCGCCGTGGACTGTGACGAGGGCCTCGGGCGCGCCGAGGAGCGCGCGAAGCCGCTCGCTCAGATAGTTCAACGTGTCGCGGTGCTCGGTGAATATGACCATCTTCCGGCGGTGGCCATGCGCATCGAACATTTCGGCGTGATTCTGGAGGAGGGATGACAGTTCCTCCCATTTCTTGTCTGTTCCACTGCGGCGCACCCTCAGAGCCAACGCTTCCAGATTTTTCAGGATCTCGATCTCGGCTTGGAGTTCAGCGATGGTGCGCGCCGCCGTTGCCTGATCGACGACGGTCTCTTCCGTCTCCTCGACCTCTGCGTCGGGTGCGTCATCCAACTCGTCGATGTCTTCTTCGGTGAGACTGGGCAAGCGCTGGTCGTCGTCCTGAAGATCCGCTCCGCGTTTGAGGATCTGTTCTTCGCGCAGGCGCCGTTCCAGCCGTTCACGGCGGCGCCGGAGGGATTGCAGGATCGCCTCGGGTGACGACGCCAGCCGACGCTGCAGGATGGTCAACGCGAATCCGACCGTTCCTTTACTGCCTTCGTTATCCAGCGAATCGGCCCGGTTGAATTCCTCGCGGACGTAATCGGTAACGCTTTTGTATAAAGATGCTTCTGCATCGGACAGCTTGTAGCTGACCGTGTATGCCCGCCGCTCGGGAAACAGCGGCGTTCCGTCGAACTTGAGCAACTGCTCCTTCACCAACCGGCGCATCAGGTCGGAGGCATCGACGGTGTGCACGCTGTCGCGCGACCGGCCTTCGAAGCGGTCGCTGTCCAGCAAGGCCATGAAAAGTTGAAAATCCTCAGGTTTGCCGTTGTGCGGCGTTGCCGTCATGAGCAGCAGATGCCGCGTAAGCTGGCCAAGAAGTTCGCCGAGGCGGTAGCGCTTGGTGTACTTGACCTCGTTGCCAAAGAAGGTGGCCGACATCTTGTGGGCTTCGTCGCAAACCACCAGGTCCCAGTCGGTGTTGGCCAGCTTGGCCTGGACGTCCTCATTACGGCTCAGCTTGTCCAGGCGGCAGATGGCCATCGGATTCTCGGCGAACCAATTGCCGGTGCGCGCCGATTCAAGCTTGTCGTTCGTCAGGATCTCGAAGGGGAGCTGGAATCTCTGGTAAAGTTCGTCCTGCCACTGCTCGGCGAGATTGCCGGGGCACACGATCATGCAGCGGTGCAGATCGCCGCGGATCAGCAGTTCCTTGATGAGGAGACCGGCCATAATCGTCTTGCCGGCGCCGGGATCGTCAGCCAGAAGGAACCGTAGCGGTTGGCGCGGCAGCATCTCGCCGTAGACGGCGGTGATCTGATGCGGCAGGGGATCGACCATCGAAGTATGGATGGCCAACAGCGGATCAAATAGATGGGCGAGGTTGATCCGGTGCGCTTCGGAGACCAGGCGGAACAGCTTCCCGTCGCCATCGAAGCTCCACGGTTGCCCGGTGTCAGCGATCTCCAGGGCCGGTTCGCGGTCCCGGTAAAGGAGCACGACGCTGGGCTTACCCGCGGGATCTTTATAGGTGAGTTCGATTGCCGCTGATCCGTACCATTTAACGTCGATTACCGTGACGAGGCAATCCGGAAGGATTCCCTTGACGGTCGCTCCTCGTTTAAGATCCTCAAGTTTGGCCATGCGGAGCCTGCCGGTTCACAGTTTGTTTTGCAAACAGGCGTCGAAGCTAATCATAGTACCTTGCCGCTCGGGCCGGCTTGGGACCTTCATGCCGTTGCCAAAGGAGATATCGGGCCGTAGTGGAGGTGGGCGAAGACGGAGTGGCGCGCCGGTTCGGTCGGGTGGGGCAAAAACTACACGGCCACTCTCAACTTGATTCCATCGTTCGGAGCGTGCACGAGATCCTGTTTGGTGCCGAGGTACCGCTCGGTCGTTTGGACACTGGCATGGCCCAAAAGCATCTGGATCTGCTCCAGTTCGCCACCGGCTGCGCGGCATAATTTCGCAGCCGTCCTTCGGCAATCATGAGGCGCAATGCCGGCGACGCCGGCTGCTTTGGCGTACGGCCGCAGCATTTGCCAGACGACTTTTTCGGACAGCACGTCCCCCTGTACCCGGCCGCTGCGGTTGACTGGGCGGAAAATGTAGCCGTCCACCACGCCGGCAGGACCGGTCCAGGCATCATCGCCACCTTGACAAAAGTCGGCATGGGCACGGTCCGAATGCGCCCGTGCTTGCCCACGAGATCTACAATACACCACCGGCCATCGCGCTGTTGTACGTGGGCCATCGTAAGCGCCGCCGCTTCGAACCGGCGCAACGCGCAGCCGAGGAGTACGGCGATGATGGCGCGGTCGCGCAGGCCGACCAATTTAGAAGTGTCCGGCGCGTTCAGGAGCGCCTGAGCTTGCTTAGTATTCAGCCAATTCCCGGTGCGGACCCCGAGGGTTTTGGCGCTCTTCACGCGCTGGATGCCGGCGGCCAGTTCGGGCGCCAGCAGGCCGTTGTCCATGGCCTCCACCGCAAGTTTGCGGATCGCGGACATGCGGACGATGATACTTGACGACCCCAGCCCGCGTTCGTCCAGCGTAACGCGCCAGGCGTTTACGGTGGCCTGGGCTGGCCAGAACTTCCGGTCGGCTCCGGCAATTTCGAAGCCCTTCAATTCCGGCCCCCTGAATTTAAGCCCGCCTGCCGCATGCTCGAACCAGACGCGCAAGCTGTCGCCTTCCGGGATCGTCTGCCGGTACAAAGGGCCGCAGTATTCGATTTTCTCGCCATACGCGATGGCCCTCGCGGAGAGTGCCAGTCGCGCGGTTACTGCGATTCCATACGAAGACTATCCTGCCACTCTACGGCAATGGCGCCCGGATAGCCTCCCGCCACCTCGATCCGTGCGACTTCATGATCCACTGCCAACGCGGTTACTGCCCGGGTCGTTCC
>OBLU010003949.1_pt1 | contig 13401 bp, 7 predicted proteins | sample 1518681 | NCBI WGS metagenome assembly OBLU01 (sample SAMEA3539304, study PRJEB22396) | soil metagenome | biome: tundra; feature: field; material: soil | place: USA | collected 2010-05 | depth 0.15 m | reverse complement strand
TCGACTGGGTCCCGGAGTGGCCCAACGGCGATGCGCCGCAGGATGCCGATGGCGGCGCGGCGCTCTTCGATCTGCAACTGCTGATGGCGCTCGGTTGGGCCGCGGCGTTAGAGAAAGCGGCCGGCCTGGGCGAGCTGGCGCAGGTCTATGGCGAGCGGGAGCGCGTGCTGCGCGCCACCATCCGCACGCTGTATTGGGATGCGGGGCGTGAGTTGTTCGCCGACACGCCGTCGAAGCAACAGTTCTCGCAGCATACTAACACGATGGCGGTGCTGGCCGATGTAGTCTCCGGCGGGGAGGCGCGTGCCCTCATGCTGCGCACGCTCACCGCGCCTGGCCTCGCGCAAGGCGCACTCTACTTCAAGTTCTACATGCACCAGGCGCTCGCCAAGGTGGGCGAAGGCGATCGTTACCTCGAACAGTTGGACGATTGGCGCGGCATGCTGGCCAACGGCCTTACCACTTTCGCCGAAGTGGTGGACCGTCCGGGTCTGCCCTCGCGGTCCGATTGCCACGCCTGGAGCGCGAGTCCGAATATCGAATTGTTGCGCACCGTGCTCGGCGTGGATTCGGCGGCGCCGGGCTTCTCTCGTGTGGTGGTGCGGCCCCACCTGGGTCAACTGAAGTTTGTCGAAGGCACGGTACCCCATCCCAAAGGATTGATTGAGGTCCGGGTGGAGGCTGCGGGCAACGTCAGCATTAATTCCCCCGTGGACGGTGAGTTTCTGTGGCGAGGCACTCGCCACGAACTCCGCGCGGGAGCGAATCGGTTCACGGTTCCGGCAGGGTAAGTGGCACAATGCGGGTATGCGTCAATCGGAGCCCCGACCGTGACGGAGGGATTGCACGCTAAGACGCTTCCCCAGCGAGCGTCTCTCTTTACAGAGTAAAATAGTATTTGCGGGTTCCTCCCGTGACGAGACCCCTAAATGTCCTTTATCGATACTTTTCTGCCCAGAGTCTTCGGAACCAAGAACGAACGTGAAGTCAAAGCCATGCTGCCCACCGTGGCCGCTATCACCGCTCTGGAACCCCGGATGCGCGAGCTCTCCGATATCGACCTGGCCGCTAAGACTATTGAATTCAAAGAAAGAATCGCTCAGGGCGCCACCCTCGACGACCTCCTGATCGAAGCCTTTGCCGTCGTCCGCGAGGCCGGCCGCCGCAAGCTCAACATGCGCCATTTCGACGTCCAGCTGATGGGAGGCATGGTCCTTCACAAGGGCAAGATCGCCGAAATGAAAACCGGTGAAGGCAAAACCCTCGTCGCCACCCTGCCCTGCTACCTCAACGCCCTTGCCGGCCAGGGCGTTCACGTCGTCACCGTCAACGACTACCTGGCCCGGCGCGACTCCGAGTGGATGGGCAAGCTTTACAAGTTCCTCGGCCTCAAGGTTGGCGTTATCGTCCACGACCTCGACGACCAGGAGCGCAAGGACGCTTACAACGCCGACATCACCTACGGCACCAACAACGAGTTCGGCTTCGACTACCTCCGCGACAACATGAAGTTCCGCATCGAGGACTGCACGCAGCGCCTGCACAACTACGCCATCGTCGACGAAGTCGACTCCATCCTCATCGACGAGGCCCGCACCCCTCTCATCATTTCCGGCCCCAGCGAGGAATCCACCGACAAGTATTACAAGGTCAACCGGATCATTCCCAAACTCGTGCGCGGCGAGGTCATCGAGGGCAAGGAGCCCGGCGAAAAGTACACCACTGGCGACTACACCATCGATGAGAAGCACAAGTCCTCCGCACTCACCGAAGAAGGTGTGCTCAAAGTAGAGAAGTTGCTTGGCCTCACTAACCTCTACGACATTGCTAACTACGAAGCGGGCTGGACCCATCACGTGGAGCAGGCCCTGCGCGCCCACGTGCTCTACGAGCGCGACCGCGAATACGTCGTCCGCGATGGCGACGAAGGCCCCGAGGTGGTCATCGTCGATGAATTCACCGGACGCCTCATGCCCGGTCGCCGCTGGAGCGATGGACTGCACCAGGCCGTCGAAGCCAAGGAAGGCGTCAAGATCCAGCGCGAGAACCAGACCCTCGCCACCATCACCTTCCAGAACTACTTCCGCATGTACAAGAAGCTCGCCGGCATGACCGGTACCGCCGAAACGGAAGCCGCCGAGTTTTACAAGATCTACAAGCTCGAAGTCGTCGTTGTCCCCACCAATAAGACCATGCAACGCAAGGAAAATACCGACATGGTCTACCGCACCGAGGTGGAGAAGTTCCGCAACGCCGCCAACGAAATCAAGGAGTGTAACACCAAGGGCCAGCCGGTGCTGGTCGGCACCATCTCGGTCGAGAAGAGCGAACGCCTCGCCGCCATCCTCAAGAAGATGGGCGTCAAGCACGAGGTCCTCAACGCCAAGAATCACGAACGCGAAGCCGGCATCGTCTCCCAGGCCGGCCGCAAGAACGCCGTCACCGTTTCCACCAACATGGCCGGCCGCGGTACCGACATCCTGCTCGGCGGCAACCCCGAGTTCATGACCAAGGACGAGTGCCTCAAGAAGAAAGTGGCCGAGCGCCTGGGCGAGGAAGAGGCTCGGTTCGTAGCCGACGAGCACTTTAATTACTTCACCCACAACGAGCAGTTCTATCGTGTGCGCCGCGACATGTGGGACCAGCTCTACGCCGCCAATAAGGCGTTCACCGACCTGGAACATGACGAAGTGGTGGGCCTCGGCGGTCTGCACATCGTCGCCACCGAGCGTCATGAATCCCGCCGCATCGACAACCAGCTTCGCGGCCGCGCCGGCCGCCAGGGCGATCCCGGATCCTCCCGCTTCTTCCTCTCCCTCCAGGACGATCTGCTGCGCATTTTCGGCGGCGAGAAAATGCAGAACCTCATGCTCCGCCTCGGCATGGAAGAAGATGTCCCCATCGAATCCAAGATGATCACCAACCGGATTCGCAAAGCCCAGGAGGCCGTCGAAGCCCAGAATTTCGAAGCCCGCAAACACCTCCTCGAATACGACGACGTCAACAACAAGCAGCGCCAGACCGTCTATGGATTGCGCCGCCAGTTGCTCGAAGGCGTCGAGCAGAAGCAGCGTGTCATGGACATGATGCAGGGCATCGTCGAAGAGTACATCGACCGCCACTGCGCCAACGACAAGCACCCCGACACCTGGGACCTCGCCACCCTGCGCAACGACATCCTCACCCAGTTCGGCTGCAAGATCGATCTCAAGCAGCTCGCTAATCTCAACCGCCAGGAGATGGTGGATACCATCTTCGACCAGTTGCGGAGCAAGTACCAGGAGAAGGAAGACCTCGTCGGCCCCGACGTCATGCGCCAGACCGAGCGCATCCTCATGCTGCAGGTCATCGACAACCAGTGGAAGGACCACCTCCTGTCGATGGACGAGCTGAAGCAGGGGATTGGCCTCCGCGCCCAAGGTCAAAAGGACCCGCTGGTGGAATACAAGAGGGAATCCTTCGATTATTTCACCGCCATGATGGATCGCATCGAAGACGAGACGGTGCGTTATCTCTACTTCCTGCAGGTCAACACCAGCAGTGGTCCCGTGATGCCGTTCCCCGACGAGGACGAGGACGAAGAGAGCGAGCCCGAAGCTCCGCGTCCGGACCCCAACGAGCAGCAGCGACTCGCCGCCAAGTCCACCATGGAGGACTTCACCCGCAACATCCAGCGCAAGAAGGAGCGCGAGATGGAGCAGTTGCAGTTCGTCGGCGGCGATGGCTCCACTTCCGCCACCCCCGTCGTCACCGGCCAGAAGACCGGCCGCAACGATCCCTGTCCCTGCGGCAGCGGTAAAAAGTACAAGAAGTGTCACGGTGCGTAGGATAGGCCTCCGGCCTGTCCATCCGAGCGCAGCTCGGACTCCGCGCAGCGGCTTCTTTGCCGGACTCCTTATTTCATCCCTTGACATCTGATATCCTGCCGCTTAGGGCTATCGGTAGTGGGCTACTTTGTCATCGGGTAGTGGGTCAGTTTGGCCCACTACCCGATTCCGCTGCTGCCATTGTCGTTTATTCCGCCGGCGAAGAATCCGCCCGCAGTTGTCGGTGGCCCCGGACCAGCTCCACGCCGCCAACAAGGCGTTCACCGACGCCGGACATGACGAAGTGGTGGGCCTCGGCGGTCTGCACATCGTCGCCACCGAGCGCCATGAGTCCCGCCGCATCGACAACCAGCTCCGCGGCCGCGCCGCCTGAGCGCGGAGCCTCCCCCATCAATTTTTCCAGACGCAACCCGCTGTAACGTCCGATAAGTGGAGCATGAGTTGCCCCTCGGCTCGCCCACGCGAGCCCGCGTCGCGTACAGGCCGGGAGATCCACGTCGGGGGGCTGCTCTTTCTAATCGCCCTGCCTCTGATGGCACATGGGCAGACGGACTGGCGGTTCTGGACTGCCGCCGACGGATTGGCGGAATCCTATTGCCAAACCTTGGCGTTAGCCCCCGATGGAACGGCGTGGGTCCGGCACGGGCAAGTCGATAAGATGAGCGTTCTGAACGGGTATTCCGTTAGCCGGATTGCGGAACCCAGGACGGCACGCGAGGTGAACTGGGACTTGCTCGCGCGCGTGCACGCGGGTTTGCCCAGGGACGCCTGGACCATCGAAGACGGGTCTCTCAAGCGCTATGCCAACCTGTGCTGGACGACGATGGATCCGCCGGCCTGGCCCGGCCGGATGCTGGCGGCGGTTCCCATGGGCGCGGATCGGGTATGGGTGCTGTTTCCCGACCGCCTGGCGGAGTATCACGCCAGCTCTAAATCCTGGACGGTGCTGAAAGAGAGCTCCGAAACCAGCATCGGGCAGTTCTCCGTTATGGTGCGCGGCCTAGGCACAGAAGTGTGGATCTCCGGCGTTCACGGCGCGGGCCGTTTGGAGATCCGTAGTGACGCCCGGGAGAGCCGCTGGACTCAATGCGATACCCGCGCGATCGGCCTGCAGCGAATTCGGCGGCTCCTGCCCGGCGAACACGACGACCTGTATTTTCTCGGCACGTCCGCCGCCGGCGACGCCCCGGTGGCCGCGCGATGGCAGGGTGCGCGCCTGGAGATTGTCGCCACGGCGCCGCGCTTAGTCCATGCCTGGCGGGACCTCGAAGACAGCCTCTGGACGCTCGAATCCACCGCACTGCACAAAACCTTCGCGGGGAATCGGCAGCGGATTGAGCGCCGCGGTCCCGTCGCCGGCACTGTCTTCGATCTGACCCTGCACTCTGGCGGCGTTTTGTGGCTCGCTACGTCGGAGGGCGTGGCGCGCTATGCCCCGCCGCTGTGGCGTACTCCGGCGCCGGTGAGCGATATCGAGGAAGCGGTGTACTCCATTGCCGAAGACGAGAAGGGCCGTCTCTGGTTCGCCGGCACGGAGAACCTGATCGAGCTCGACGGGTCTGCCTGGCGACTGCATCCGCTGCCCCCACACTATCGCCTGCACACCGGCCAGATCGGGTACCTGTCAGCCTTGCCGGATGGGCGCATTACGGTGAAGGCAATCTATGGCTCGGGTGTTGACAGCCTTCTGCTTTTCGATCCTGGGACCAGCACTTTCCAGCCGGTCGCCCATCCCGAGGGCCGCAGGATTAATTTCGCGTGGCGCCGCCCCGATGGCTCCCTGTGGGTTGCAACCAGCAGTCCCTGCCGCCTGGAAATCTACGACGGCAAGACGTTCACGCCGCGCATCAATCTCGAACCCGAATCCTTCTGCGGCGGCTTGCGGGACGTGATGGAATCGACGGATGGCGCGGTGTGGGTTGGGACCACCGGCGGAGGCGGACGCGTCTACCGCCAGGGCAAGGCCGCGGAATTCGGTCCGAATCAAGGGTATCCCGAAGCCGCCGTCTTCACCCTATTCGAGTACGCTCCGCGCCGCGTCCTGGCGGCGGGGCGGGATGTCCTGGCCGAATTCAACGGCAAGCGCTGGTCGGTAGTGCGCAAAGGCCTCGATCGGGCCAGGAGCATACTGAAGGCCCGCGATGGTGACCTCTTTGTGGCATCGGCTTCGGGCGTCCATCGCTACACCAAGGGTGCGTGGATTTCCAACGGCGAGGAAGACGGGCTGGCCTCGGACATTGCTTACAAGGTTTTTCAAGATAGCCAGGGACGCATCTGGGCAGGCACCGGCCGCGGCATCAGCCTCTACCATCCCGACGCCGATACCGATCCGCCAGAAACCCAGATCACCACCGCCAGCAACTCGTCCGAAGCGGCTCCGGACGGCAACGTGAAAATCGTTTTCACCGCCATGGACAAATGGAAATACACCGTGGCGGAACGGCTCCTGTATTCCTACCGGATTGACGGCGGCGAGTGGAGCTCTTTCTCGTCGTCGAACGCGGCCTCTTTTCTGGGACTGAGCCACGGCAGGCACTCCGTCGAGGCCCGCGCCATGGATCGCAACGCCAACGTGGGCCCGCCCTCGCTCCCCTTTGCCCTAACGGTGGTTCTGCCCTGGTACAAACAGTCCGGCTTTCTGGCGATCTTTTTCGCCAGCCTGGCCGCGATCTTTCTGTTGCTGCGCCTGGCCTCGAAACAGTTTCGCGCGTTGACGCACGCCAAACTCGCCGCTGAGACGGCCAACCGCTGCAAGAGCGAGTTTCTGGCCAACATGAGTCACGAGATTCGCACGCCGATGAACGCCATCATGGGAATGACGGTGCTGGCGGCGGATTCGGCCGTCGATCCGGAGCAGCGCGAGTGTCTCACCACTGTACAGAAATCTTCCGAGTCCCTGCTGGCCCTGCTCAACGACATCCTCGACCTCTCGAAGGTGGAGGCCGGCAAGGTCGAGTTGTCTCCCGTGGATTTCGACCTCGCTAAATGTGTCGCCGGAGTGACGGGCACGTTGCGCATTCGAGCCGAAGAGAAGGGGTTGGAACTGGGCTACCGCATCGCGCGCGACCTTCCCGAGTACGTCCGCGGAGACGAGCAGCGGCTTCGTCAGATTCTTGTCAACCTTGCCGGCAACGCGATCAAGTTCACCGCGTCGGGCTGTGTCTCGATCCAGGTATTGCGCGTGTATCCACCGCCGGCCCGGCAGACAGGGGAGCCTGCGATGACCCTGGAATTCGTAGTTCGCGATACGGGCATCGGGATACCGTCCGACAAGCGCGAACTGATCTTTGCGCCCTTCGAACAGATCGATGGTTCCGTTACCCGCACCTACGGAGGCTCCGGGCTGGGACTGGCGATCTCCGCCCGGTTTGCCGGACTGATGAACGGCGCGATATGGGTGGAGAGTCCGTGGCGCGACCCGGAATCCGGCCAGTTCGTCTCCGGCAGCGCGTTTCACGTGACGGCTCAATTCGGTGAGGGAAAACGGCCTGAAGCGGTACCGCCAGTGGAACCAGCCGGCGCGATCGCGCCGCTACAAATCCTGGTGGCCGACGATAATGTCGTCAATCAGAAGGTCGCCTCGCGATTGCTGGAGAAAATGGGCCACAGCGTGAGGCTCGCCGCCACCGGCAGGCAAGCCCTCGACTTGCTGCAACACCATTCGCCGGACGTAATCCTGATGGACGTTCAAATGCCCGATATGGACGGCCTGGAAGCCACCGCGGCCATCCGGCGGATGGAAGCAGAGCGTGGTGGACACATCCCGATCGTTGCACTGACCGCGCACGCTTTGCCCGGCGATCGCGACAAGTGCCTGCGTGCGGGAATGGACTTCTATCTTGCGAAACCCATCCGCCGCGAAGACCTCGCACGCGTGCTCGGCGAAGCCCTGGCGGCGGGCGCGCGCACATAGGACGCTCACTCCGGCTGCACTGTCCCCGCGGCAGCCCCAAGAAGTGAAGGAAGAGCCACGGCGCGCAGGCTGCTGGCGTAGCTTCCATTCCTGAGGAAGGCTCCGTTCTCGAGGGTGGGGAAGGCGCTTCCGCCTGCCAAGTTGCCCCGCCCCCCCTTCACTCCGACCGCAACGTGCTCCCCGGGTCCACGAGCGCGGCCCGCGGGGCCGGCCCCGCCGCCATCAATGCCACCAGCACCAGCAGCGCCACCGCGCCTGCCAGCGGCCGCAAATCGCCCGCTGGTACCTGAAACAACTGCGCCCGCAGCCACCGGGTCACCACGAACGCTCCCACGCACCCTATTACAACCCCCGCCGTCACACATCGCGCCGCGAATCCCAACGTCAGCGTCACGATGCTGCCCGGCGTAGCCCCCAGCGCCATCCGCACGCCGATCTCGCGCCGCCGCTGCGCCACCAGAAAACCCATTACCCCGCTCAGCCCGATCGCCGCCAGCAGCACGCCGGTGGCGGCAAACGCCCCCAACAATGTCGCCTGGAACCGCGGGCGTCCCGTGCTGCGAGCCACCCGCTCCCTCATGGTGGCGATCTCCACGGGCAGCGTGGGATCGAGCGATGTGAACAACCCCCGCAGGGACGATGCCGCCAGCCTCGGGTCCACCGGCGTGCGCACCACCGCCACCCCGCCGCGCCAGCCCAGAGGCGGCTCCTGGTTGGACCAGACCGCGTCGGGCACCGCCTTGCGCACGAAGTAGTACTCCGGGCCGATGGTCTGCTCCGCCGCGCCCGTGTGGCGCGCGTCGGCGGCCACTCCTACCACCGTGAACGTCGTGGCGGCGGCGATCGCGATAGGCGCGAGCACGGCGGCCCGTCGTCAAAGTGAATCCAGGGTTGCGTCTCAGCCCGCGAACCCAGTAGCGGAGGTCCTCTACAGCCTGTTCCATCCATGAGTGCATTTGGCAGTTAGACACCGCCAGCGGGCCTCAGGTTCCCAGTGTAGGACGGGCCCTGGACAGGCCTTCCGGCCTCAGTCGTATTCCCAGTGCTGCGAAGGTGAGAAAGAATGGGGTTGGCAGGCGAAGGCGCCTGCCCCACCACGGGCAGGTCGTGTGCATGCATTGGTGGGACAGGCTTCAGCCTGTCAACGCCCGCTTGCGGGCGCATTTTTTCTCACCTTCTGACGCTCGGGGCTCTGATCGGAGCCGTGGCGGGGTGCCCCTTGGGCCGGGAGGGGTTGTCCCAAACAGAGCGTCATCACACGGTCAGAGACCTAAATATGACAGGCCTTCCGGCCCTTTCTCCGGACCGGGTAGTATTCTTGGGACATGCTTGTCAAGATCTTCAAATGGGTATTGCTCGCTGTCGTCGTGATTCAACTCATTCCTTTCGGCCGTTCCCACTCAAATCCGCCGAAGACCAAAGAGCCTTCGTGGAATTCACCAGACACGAGGGCACTGTTTCGCCGCGCCTGCTTCGACTGCCATAGCAACGAAACCGTGTGGCCCTGGTACTCCCACGTCGCGCCTGTATCCTGGCTGCTTCAGAGAGACGTGAATGGCGGCCGCAGCCATTTGAATTTTACCGAGTGGGATCGCCCCCAGCGGCATGCGAAAGACGTCGCCGCGGAGGTGAGTCAAGGGGACATGCCGCCGTGGTTCTACCTTCCCATGCACCCAGCCGCCAGACTCACCGCCACCGAAAAGCAGGCGCTCATCGATGGCGCTGAGAAGTCCCTCGGGCCGCAGGCTGCGCCGGAAAAGCCATAGCGGGATCGCTGCGATTCAACCAAGGCGCGGCGAATTAGCAATCTAATTGCAAGTCCGAGGCTTCACTGCTGGCGTGGGGATATTGAATCGATCGCTCCATAGCGTACCCCCCCGAGGAACTGAGCTACAATGGCCCCCGATGCCCCTTTGGCTATCCGAATCCGACGTGCGCGCCGCGCTGCCCATGACGGAGTTGATCGACGCCATGGAAGCTGCCCTCATCGCCTTCTCGGCGGGCCGCGTGGTGCAGCCGGTCCGCACCGTCTTCGGGATCCGCGAGCGCTGCTTCTTCGGCCTGATGCCCGCGTTCGATAGCGATGCGTCCATCCTCGGCGCGAAGCTGGTCACCGTAATTCCCGAGAACACCGCCAAGGGAGTGGACTCGCACCAGGCCGTGATCGTGCTCTTCGATCCGGCATCCGGCGCGCTCGTGGCCGTCACCGATGGACGCTACATCACCGAAGCCCGCACCGCCGCTGTCTCTGCCGTGTCGGTGCGGCACATGGCGCGCCCCGATGCCGCTGTCCTGGCCATCCTCGGCTCCGGCGTGCAGGCCCGCAGCCACTTTGAGGCGCTGTCGCTGGTCCGCGATTTCCGCGAGGTCCGCGCCTGGAGTCCCAACCCGGCACGCCTGCGGGAATTCGTGGCGGGCCGCGGCGTCACTCCCTGCGATTCCGCCGAGCACGCCGTCCGCGATGCCGACGTGGTGGTGCTGGCCACCTCGTCGATCGTGCCCGTGATCGACGACGCCTGGGTGGCGCCGGGTACCCACCTGATTGCCGTCGGCGCCTGCCGCTACAACCACCGCGAGACCGATCCGCGACTGGTGGCGCGCGCCCTGCTGGTGGTGGATTCGCGCGCCGCCGCCATGCAGGAGGCCGGCGACGTCCTGCTCGCCATCGAGGACGGCTGCATCGATTCCGGCCACCTGCACGCCGAACTGGGCGAGGTCGCCAGTGGCGCCAAGTCCGGCCGCCAGGACGCCCGGCAGATCACGCTTTTCAAATCGCTCGGACTGGCCATCGAAGATGTGGTCTCCGCGGACCTGGCGTATCGCCGCGCGCTCACCGCCGGACGCGGTATGCTGGTTTCGCAATGACGGTTCCCGAATGACGCGCTTCCCTCTGGCGCTCCTCGGCGGTGCGGCCGCGATCGTCCTCGGGCTGCTATGTGCCAAGCCGCTGCGCCACGCGGCCGTCCCTGCGCGAATTACGCTGGAGCCCGCGCAACTCATCGCCGATGGCTACGACACGGCGACGCTGACCATCGATGATCCCTCCACCGTTCCGCCGCGCGTCATCGTCGAGCCCCCGCATGCCGCCACTGTTACCGAAATTTTCGCCGCGCCTGCTGGGTGGGTGGCGTGCATCCGCGGCGGCGTCACTCCCGCCGCTCTCACCGTGCGCGTCGAGATTGCCGGACTCCCGGCGACGCGCCTTCCCCTCGCACTCGAACTCGACCCCACCGATTCCGCCGACGACGGCACGCCCGATTTCCTCCGCCTGGACGACCCCGACGACCAGCAAGCCTTCCGCCGCTGGTTCACCTTCCTCGCCGAGACGCAATATTTCCAGCCCGCCGAGCGCCGCCCCGCCGAGATCGCCGATTGCGCCGCGCTCATCCGCTACGCCTATCGCGAAGCCCTGCGCGCCCACGATGGCAATTGGGCCACTGGCGCGCACCTCGCGCTGGTGCCTGCTATCCCGTCCGTCACCAAGTATCGGTACCCCTACACGCCGCTCGGGGCCGATCTTTTTCGCGTGAAGGCCGGCGAATTCCAACCCGCCGACCTCACCACGGGCGCCTTCGCGCAATTCGCCGATGCCAAGACCCTCGAACTCCACAACACTCACTTCATCGCCCGCGACCTGGATCGCGCCCAACCCGGCGATCTCCTCTTCTACCGCCAGGCGAGCGGCGACATGCCCTTCCACAGCATGATCTATCTCGGTGCTTCCCAGATCGCCAAAGACGCCGGACGTTATCTGGTCTACCACACCGGTCCCGACGCCGCCGGCGCGGGCGAGATCCGCCGCCCCACGCTCGACGACCTTCGGCGCTTTCCCGAGCCCGATTGGCGTCCCCTACCGGACAATCCCCGATTCCTCGGCGTCTTCCGCTGGAACATCCTGAGGAAGATATCATGAAGCTTCTGCGAGCATCCGATGTGGCGCAGGCACTCTTGCCTGCCGTGTCGAGACTCGTCTCGACCCTTCTTCCCGATTGCGGACCGAGCGTCGGCAAGAGTGCCGACGTGGCAGGCAAGAGTGCCTGCGCCACACTGCGAGGGCCGCAGCTTCTCCGTGTTCTCCTATTACTGATGCTGGCGGCGCCCGGACTCAGCCAGTCCGAAGATGAGCCCTACTTCTCGCTCAGTTCCGCGCGCACCTTCGGCGCCGGTTCCAAGGCCTCGGTGGCGCTCACCGCCTGGAACGTGGATACCCTCGAGTTCCGCGTCTACCGCGTCGACGACCCCGTCCAGTTCTTCCAGCAACTGGAAAGCGCCCACGAATTCGGCGGGCGCGCGCCGCGTCCACCGCACCAGCGCACGTGGCTGGAGCGCATACACGCCTGGAAACACGGACTGCGCACCAGCATCCGACTCGGGCTGCGCGGCCAGTTCACCGAATCCCCCAGCGCCCATTGGGAAAATGCCTTCGCCGGCGCCAACCATCCCGCCGCCCCAGCGTCCGCCGCCACGGGAACTCACTACGCGGAAGCTCCGCTGCTGAATTCGCAGCAACTCGTACTTACTTTCCAGCACCGCCCGCGGAGCCATAATCGCTGGGAGAGCCAGAGCGTCGATGTGGCCGTGAAGGATCGCGGCGTGTACCTGGTGGAAGCCGTGCGCGGCGATCTACGCGCCTACACCATCCTCATGGTCAGCGACCTGGTGATGGTGACCAAGACCGGCAACGGCCGCATCGTCAACTTCCTGGCGGACCGCAACACCGGCGAACCGGTGCGCGGCGCCCAACTGGTTCTGCTCACCCGCGACGCGCGCCAGGGCACCGCCGAAAGCGACGCCAACGGCCTGGCCGAGCTCAAATTCATCGACGCCAAGCGGGACGACCTGCGCCTGGTGGCGCGCAGCGGCTCCAACTTCGCCGTTAACACCCTGGCCAGCTACGCCTTCGAGACCAGCCGCGAGCACTGGACGGGCTACATCTACACCGATCGCCCCGTTTACCGCCCCGGCCACACTGTGCACTTCAAAGGCATCCTGCGCCAGTTGGGCGCCGCCGGGTATACCGTGCCCGCCGGCAAGCCCCTCCCGGTGGAAATTCTCGACGCCGAGCAGAAGGCCGTATATCGCAAGACGCTCACCACCACCGCCACCGGCACCATTCGCGACGATTTCCAACTGCCCCCCAGCGCCGCCCTCGGCAGCTACTCGATTGAGGTTCAAACCGGCGGGGAGAGCTTCATGAACGGCAGTTTCGAGGTGGAAGAGTACAAGAAGCCCGAGTACGAAGTCCGCGTCACCCCCACCAAGGCGCGCATCCTGCAAGGCGAGAGTGCCCAGGCGGCGATCGACGCGCGCTACTACTTCGGCGAGCCCGTCAACGGGGCCAAGGTGAAAATCGCCGTCTATCGCACCCGCTACTGGTTCCCCATGTGGGACGAGCCCGATGAAGACTCGCCGCCCGACACCGGCGATGCCGACGGGAACGACTACGGCGACGAGCAGGTTCTCGATACCGAAGGCCAGCTCGACGCCGAAGGCAAGCTCGCTATCGACTTCCCCACCACGGTTTCCAGCCATGCGACGGATTACCGCTATCGCATCGAAGCCCGCGTCACCGACGCCGGCAAGCGCGAGATCGTCGGCCGCGGCAACGTGATTGCCACCTACGGCAGCTTCGTGGTGAACGCGCGCCCCGACCGTTACTTC
>OBLU010003946.1_pt1 | contig 13405 bp, 14 predicted proteins | sample 1518681 | NCBI WGS metagenome assembly OBLU01 (sample SAMEA3539304, study PRJEB22396) | soil metagenome | biome: tundra; feature: field; material: soil | place: USA | collected 2010-05 | depth 0.15 m | reverse complement strand
GGTGCAGATGAGGCTGCCCTGAAGAATAACCACCACGGCCAACAGCGATGCGGCCGGCATTCTCACGGTTCTCAGCGTTGTGGCTCCACAAAACTTGGTCCGCAGGAACGGAGACTCCAAGTGTGGGCCGGACGGTTCGCGGCGTCGGCCGACGACGCGGATCATGTTCGTGTTTCTTCGTTTCAGGGCAATATCATTTACGCCTGACCCGTGGGGGCTGGAGCGATCTCTCGCGGATAAGGTTTGAGGAGCCACAAGTCTCTCAAAGCCACTCATCGGCCCCAGGCGGGGAGCCGGTGAAGTTGAGCGGTGGAAGACGACCAGCGATGACAACCTAATCCTGTTTTACATCTGCGCCAACTGTTCGGCGCGTTCGTAGGCGACCGCCTTGTACCACAGCGACACAGCACTAACCGCCGTAATACCCCTGGTGCGTGCCTTTGTATCATCAAGAGCGGCAAGCGCCTGCTGTTCAAGTTCGGCGGCCTGGGCATATAGGAGCGCCGCCTGCGAAGTATTTCGTGCACGGAAGGCCCGCTCGGCCTCAATAGCAGCCGCCTCACTAGCTTTATGAAAGTCCGCCCAACTCATCCCTCATCTCCCAGAGGGGAAATGGCGACTTCAAGCACCTTAACCCAGATCGTTTCGTTCCACTATACAGATACAAAACGTTCCGTCGATCCCATAGGCGAGGACTTTTTCAACACCCTGCTAGACCTAGCGTCCGCAGCGGATCTGGCCGCCCATCTCGATGCGTGCTGCGGGTCGGTTCAATCTCCCAAGCTCGGCGAAGATTGCAACAATCACCCCGTGGTTGGTATATACCGGTCCCATGGCGTAAAAGCCAACCTCGAGGAATGGCACCACGAAAAACAAAAGACACCTCAGTAGATGTGCCGTCGCATCTTCTGAGACCGAAAGCGGAAGCGAAGGAAAAGCTTGCGGCTCAAATGGGTAAGGGCCGCGAGATGTTGAGTCGCCAGATAAGCACTGAGGCCGATGTAGACTTGCTGTCAGCCGACTATCATAAGTGGAATGACTTCAATAAAGAATTGCTCCGAGTACTGTTTTCGGGAAGCAGGGTTTTGGAGGACTACGACAGGCACCGCTATGTGAGTTTTCAGTGATGATTGGTCTGGTGGACGTCGCGCTATGAGCGCGGCGCAGTTATTTTCGCAGCGGTGACCCCGGTACCCAATGTTAAGCGCAGGGGTAACCCCTGCACCTTGGTATTAAGAAAAGATGCGGGCTTCGCCCTGTTAGAAGTATTAATTAGGAGAAGAGAAGACGGACGGAGCGTTGTTGACACGCCGCCCGCGCCGTCGTCTTTGCTTTTTGCTGGACGCCCCTCTATCGCGCGGTCGAGTTATCGGCACCTCTGCCCGAACAGGTCGCACCGGTGCCAGGCGCTCTTGGGTTCCGGCGTTGGCCGGTGTTTGCCACGAAGCGGCCCGAGCTTACTCGCTTTTGTAGGCGTGAATCACCCGAAGGAGAGCCGGCAATGGCAGATCGGGTCTTCCCAGATCCGGCTGGGTGTAATCACAGACGCCAGTTGGAAAAATCTGTCCAAGGAAAGTAACCTGCGCGGAAGTGAAAGTGACGCTGCCATAGGTCCCGTCCGTGAGCGCCACCGATACCGGCTTCAACGCGCATTTGAAGGTCCTTTCCGAGAGCGCATCGCCGGCCAAAAGGCGTGAGCTTGAGTATATCGGGAACTGCTGCGTGCAAGGACCGGGGCTCGGGTCGTCGCTCGGATTACCGTCCATCGCACCATTCATCTGGCCGTTCCATACATTCGGCCCCTGCGCAATGAGAGTGCCGCCCTGCGTGTAGCAGGCGTCCATCGCGTCTTTCGGCCGTTTATGGGTCAAGAGCCATCTGGTCTCGATGTCGAGCGCGTTCGGCAGCAAGCTGACGATCGCGGGACTGGGGACTCCTGGTATGTTCGGGATGCTCCATATTATCTGGTTGTCCGCGTTTCCACGCGCCTCGATCAGCCGCTTGCGGATCGCGAAGTTCTCCCGCGAGGCGTGCATATTCAGCTCAGGTTCGAGGTATTGCATGATATCTATGATCGGCAGGTTGACCGCTCCCAAAAAGACCAAGCCGGACCGATACGCGGCCTGAAGCGCGCTGAGATCTCCCACCGTTCTGGGCGCGATTCCGCTGAATCCCGGGCTGGCAACGTCGTTGGCATTGAGATAACTCCACACGTCGAAAAACGACGCGGACTGGAACGGTTCTCCCGGGGGACTCATCTCCCAGGACTTCTGCCAACCTCCCACGCCCGCATTGATATTGAGAAACTCGGTTGGCGTGATCTCTCCCCGCGTGAGCGAGAGCAAACCGTATTGAACGCCGACATTGTCATACGTGTTGTAGGCGAAGCCGTTAGCCGGATTGACGCCGAAGATACCCTTTAGATCGTCGAAGTAATCCCAATAGGTTCCTGCCATCTGGGAGGCGGCCAGGTTGTCCGGATTGATCACGGGCCACCAGGGATTAAGTACCTCGGGCGTAGCCCCCAACCATGCTTCGATGCATGCGTCGGAGCCCATCTGCGCGGGGGACCACGGTATGGACCCTCCCGGAGGGGCGTAGGCCGACTGAAAGCCGTTTATGCCTGCCATCCCCTCTATCAACTGGCGGTTTGTCCAGCTGTTCCAGAACGGATCCTGCGCACCGTTGTTGTAGTAGGTGTTACTCTGATCGAAGTAGAACTCGAGAAGTTCGCAGTCCCCTACCGGGTTTATCTGGGTGATCATATCCGGATATGGTTCGAAGGTGACGAGACCGTCGAGCAGACCCGGAAAATCTTGCGCGAAGACATACTGCTGAATCGCGCCTCCCGAAGCTCCGGCCGCGAATGTGAAGCGCGGATGCCCGTAGCGCGAGATGAACTGCTCCTTTACCATTACCGCGGTCTGGCCCGTCAGGCGGAGGTTGTAGTCCGTGGCCGTGACGTTTCCGGTCGAGCTGATTAACGCGTAACCGCTTTCGAGCAGAGCCTGCCCCTCCTGGAAGAAATCGGTATTCGGCGTCGGCGACATCAGGTTGCCGTTCGCGCCCTCCTGGACAAAGCTTAAGGCATAGCCCCCCGAGGCTTGGTCGTGACCGATCCCGACGCCGCCACCGAGAATAAAGAGCAGGTCGTGATTCCATGCGGAGCGATCGACCCGGTTGAGATTCTTCGATGGATGCGGCGTGATTACCACAATCGCATAAATAAACCGGTTTATCGTGCCCGCCTCGTACCGGACAATCATCGGGACGTTATGGCGACGGCCTACATCGATTTTCGCCACGTTCTTCGGAGGGTTATTCAAATCGTACGGCACCAAGGGCGCGTCCAGGTTCGAGCCTGCCGGCAGATAGTAATATTCGACTATCGAGGGCGCCCCGCAGTCCGCGCTGTAGCCGATCACGTTTCCCGAGGCGTTGGTGACCGGGTATCCGTTTCCGGCCTGATTGTCCACGACCGGCTGGCCCAGGAGGGTGTTCTGTGTTTCACACGCGAACGGCTCCTGCCGCGGGTTGTTCGGCGCTATCGGCCCTACTTCGCCAACGTTGACAGGGAATCCTGCGTAACGCTTAAGATCCGCGGAAGCCGGCGGTGCCGCGGGCGCTCCCGGCGGGCTGAGCGGTGATCCCGCGTACGCGTCAATGCTCAGAAATAATGCTGTGAACGTAACCAGCGCGACAGTCATGACGACTCGACTTGAGCGCATCGTCTCCCCCCTCCGGTATTGACATTGATATCAGATTGCACACATGCGCCTATTTTGAGTAATTGTCAAATTTTGTGGTTCGGCCGGTTATGATCAGGCTGTGCCTGCCAAAAACCTAAACCCGGACGTCCTAAACCCGGACGTATTGTTAAGACGCTATTTCGCGAATGCGGCCGCGTAGTCGCGTCACCTGCCGTTCGATTTTTGCGCCGTCGCGACGGGGACTTGGGGCTCAGAACGATCGAATCATCACAAGATCTCCGAGCACTACGAGCGACTTGATACGAAATTCAATTTCTTCGGCAACTATGATCCCTGAAGCTCTCCGCAAGCATGCAGCCGCAACCCCGCCCGACAAATCTCATCGACTAGACGATGGTTATTCTCGTGTTCCGCGATACTCGCGAGTGCCGTCACTGATTGATGTAGTTTACTGGCAGTTGCTCTCTGATATTCCTCAATTTTCGCCTGGTACTTGTGACCGCGGAGCATGAATGTCCACGACGAAGGGTCATAAAGTTCAGTCGCGGTGATATACCCACCATGCACGAATTTGTCGTACATATTTCCAAGAAACCGCATCACCAGACGGACCCTTGTTTGATCAACTTTGTTCTCCATCGCCCACCGGTATAGTGCTGCCCAAAGCTTATCTCTACTCACGAAATCGACTCTTGGTTGTTCTTCCAATTCCGTCGGAGTTTTCGGTAGCTTCGTAAAGTACTGATCGACAAAATCGCGATGAGCCCTTGTCCTCACTCCCGCTTTAATTCCGTCGCAGATACAGATGATCTCGCTTGCGAAGTCCGAAACGCTCCGAAGCAGGATTCCACATTCAGAGATATGGCCAAGGTCAGCGAGCATCATTGCTACCTTTATTCCACTGACCATCCGCACCGCTTTTCCTATCAAAAGCGCTCGTTCACTTTCCTCGCGAAACTCCCACACGAACCCGGTCAGATGTTCGAGCTCCACGCGCACACTTTTGAGTGGCAATAGCGGGCTGGCGAGCTCCATCACCCAATCATCCAACCTTTCAAGAGTTTCTCGCGTCACCGGAAAATCGCTCGGCATTGTCTTAATCGGCGCTTGTACGCCTATCCCTAACCGTACGCCGCGATTTAAGCCGTTCAAGATGCTTGTGCCTACTGAAAACTCCGAAAGCAGTGAGAAGTCTAGAGTTTTTGGATTCACCGAAGCAATATCGCCGGCATCCTGACGCTCATCCGATCGATCGTTTCCCTGTGCCTTCTCAAAACCTAATCCGCGCGCACGGAGACGCAAAAGATCGCCCGGACGGCTCGTTTCCTAGCTGATTATTTCGAGGTGTCAGCCCTAGCAGGGAACGGCGTCATGAATTGTGGCGCGACTTTGCACTGACCGCGAGGTCTTGAGTCGCCCGCGGTCGCAGCTAAGGCGACGCATGAGCTTGACGCGGTGGACTTCGTATCGGAAGAGCGACCCCAGAACGGTCATATAGCGCTCTCCTCGAGCCGCCGGACAAGGAAGCAGCGCGATGCGCGCGGTGCGTCACTCCGCGATCGCACTGAGCGGATCGCAGACTAATTCTTCGAACGCTCAGGGTGGGCTGTTGTTGGCCCGTAACAATCTCCGCCGCCGCAGATCGTATGCGCGTAGGCCAACAGGATTGACCATGCAGGTGAGCGTATCCCTTCGACCGCTCTTCGGAATACTGGCCGAATGCACTGGCTTGATTGCGAAGAAAAATCCGCCACGATTGTCCCGGCCGTCTGCTTCGTGCAGGCAGGTAGCGTGACACGGTGGCTTGGGAGACGCTGAAACCGAGCATCAGAAGCTCGCCATGGATCCGCGGCGCACCCCAGAGAAAATTCTCATGGGCCATCTGTGCGATCAGATGACGGACTTCATTGGAAACCCTCGGACGCCCACCGCGCCAGCGACGCCGTGCTTGATATCGCCAAAGCGCTGACCAGCCGTCACGGCGCCAGCGCAAGACCGTCTCCACCTGGACGATGATCAGGCTGTCGCGCCATTGGGGCCACCAGCGCGAGAACAATATCCAAAACAGCCGATCCCAACGGCGAAAGCACGGGCGACGAGTTCCGCTGCGCTCCAGCACGGCGATTTGATGGCGCAGCGCGATCCCTTCCAACAGCAGCGCGGTGCGGGTTCGGGGTTCGCTTCCGGCGACCGGGACCGCGGCGCTTGTCGGCATCGCCATGACGGCAGGCTATCGCCAAACGTTCGAAACCACCAATGAATTCGTGCGGATTAAGTTTTGAGAAGCCACAGGCCGAACGGGACCTCGAGGGCCTCGTATCCCCGACTGCCTCCTCCATTAGCCCCTGCCTCTCCGGCAGCGAGTCAGCGATCGCGGGATTCTTCACCGGTTTCGAAATCGGCTCGCTTGCAGAGCAGACCTCTCTGCTCCAATACTCGGGCGTCCTCGCGCTGATATCGGGAAGAAAAACTTAAGCCGCGCGCGCCCGGCAGCTTGCGCGTCACCAGGATTGCGGTGCGATGCGTGAAAAACAGCTCACCATCGATGCGCCTCGGATTGGTCCCGCTAAGATCTTCGCTCAAGTCTCGCTCGATGATGCTGACAATCCTGACCTACCATTCGATCGATAGCCTAGGATTGATCACTTCGGTGCGTCCGGACCGCTTCGCCGCGCAAATTGCGTTTCTCGCGGAACATCAATACCAGATGCTAACGATCGACGAGGTTGTCGATCTGCTCAATTCAGATCGACCAATCCCGCGACGCTGCGCCACACTGACCTTCGATGACGGCTATCGCAGCGTTTACACAGTTGCCCTCGAACAGCTGCGCCGCTACTCATTCCCCGCCACCGTGTTCGTTACCAGCGGCCATTGCGGAAAACTGAGCAACTGGCCTTCGCACCCGCCGGAACTCTCGACTCGCGGGATGCTCACCGTTGCCGAACTTCGCGAACTCCGTGCGTCATGTGTTACGATCGGCGCGCACACCATCAGCCACCATCACCTGACGCGTCTGCCGCTGGCGCAGGCTCAGCACGAGATCGAGGATTCGCGAGTCGAACTCGAACAAATCGTGGGCGACCGTATGCGTCACTTCGCCTATCCATACGGCGAACTGAACGACGCTCTACACGCATTCGTCGCGAGCCGCTTCGATAGCGCCTGCGAGACCGATTTGCGCCTCGCTATACACGGCGACGACACCTACAACCTGCCGCGCATCGACACCTATTGCTTCGATGACGTGTTGAGACTCGGCGGCCCGGATGCGCGGACCGGCCGCGCGTACATTCGTATCCGAAAAAGCTTGCGCGCTGCGCGAAAGGCGCTCACGCGTGATGACGGCTGGAATCCGATGTCCCGGTGACTCTGCCTCCATGGAATGGACTGGCGCCAGCCATTATGTGGGTGGAGACCGAGTGGATCCGTCATTTCACGTTTCCGATCGGAACGTCGGTTTTCTGCGTCGCGCGTCGCGCGGGCGCAGCCGTGATAAATTGATATTGAGGAACGTCCTCAGTTTGCAAGGGCATTCATTACTCGAATCTGTTGCCGTGCTTCGGCCGCGCGGCGGACGATCTGCAGATATTGGGGTATTACCACACGGTCCGACCAACAGCTGATGTATGTTTCGTAGCCGGCACGACCTAATCGGTTTCGGTATTCAGGTTCCTGTTGCACGCGTTTCATGGCGGCAAGCAACTCCTCACGATTTGCGAACAGCTCGCCGCCGCCTGATAGACCGACGTTCTCAGGAAGGGGACCCAGACGCCTCGCGATGACCGGCGTTGATTCGCGAAATGCTTCGATCAAGACGAGCGGGAACACCTCGAAGCAGCGCGATGGTACGATGAGTGCCAATGCATGCCGGTAATAGATCCGGAGATCTTGCTCTGTCATTTGGCCGAGAAACTTTACCCGATCGAGCCCACTACTCAGCGCCTCCAAGGATGTCCTGCTACCTCCCTCTCCGGCGATTAGTAAATCCGCATCTGGGTAGTCTCGAATCGCTATGACCAGGTCGTCCGCACCCTTTATATCTTCCAGGCGTCCGACAAAAAGGAAGTAGGGAGATTGATGAGGTCGTGCGCTGTTAGTCGCAACGGTTGTGGTTTCCGGAGCTGGCAGAAAATACGGCAACACCTCCATTTGCTTCGGAAAACCAAATTCGTAGTGCTTGCGGCGGCTGAACTCACTCCCCGCGATGAAGACATCCACATGCTCGAGCCTGCGATCGAGCAAACCGGTCCAGCGATACAGTTGCGGCGGCCGGCGATAATGCAGCATGCATCGCAAACACTGCTGCTCCGAGCAAAGCTCGCGCCGATGGCGCCAAAGCACGTTGGTGGGGCAGACGAGCCAGTGATCATGTGCCATGTAGAGCTTGAGTGCGGAGCCATAGGCGAGGATTTCAGGGCCTCCGATTAGACTGATGTTGTGGTAGTTGATGACGTCGAATTGCCGCTGATCGAGAAGCTCCAGTATCCGGCGCCGATTCACCAGAGGCCGCCCGAGCTGGTGGGTCAGCAACGGCGCAAGGGCACCAAGTCTGCTGCGCAGCCCGATGACTTCGACGCCGTCGTCCGATGAAGAGGGGGGCGCGGACTCATCTTGCGCGCGAAGCACGTTGTACGCATCGACATCGTGCACGACCGTGACCCGATGTCCCCACTTGACCAGCGCTCGCGCCAGACGCTGGACAGCGATACCGTCGCCGCCAAAGTTGTAGGGCGGATAGAAGGTGGTGATGAATCCGAATCGCAGACCAGTCAATTCATCTACTCCACCTAGTCAGATATCGCGCCGCTCAAGGTTCCAAACTTTCTCTATACACTGCGTGCAAAAGCGATGTACAGTCTTTCGGGGTTGGCGATGAAGGAGTTGAGCCCAAAGATCGCGCCTGAAGGCAGCCTGTTCGGGACTCTTCCCGACGTTTGCAGACTGCTGAACTCCGACATCAACTCGACTCGCATTCTGGACTCTTTCCCGGAAGATCTCCTGACGCGGCCCGCAATCGACCTCGACTCCACACAAATTCGCGTTCTGGTTCAGCAACATAGTGTGTTGGTCACCGGCGCTGGAGGCTCGATCGGCTCGGAACTAAGCCGTAAACTCGCGTCGTTCAAGCCATCGCGCTTGGTACTGCTCGACCGTTGCGAGAATGCCCTCTTTGAACTTGAACGTGAGCTGGAGCGCCGCGAAGGGTCCCATGTGGTTGCTCTGATTGGCGATGTTACCGATCCCAAGCGGGTCAATGCGGTGATGACTGAGTATCCGCCACAAATCGTCTTTCATACCGCCGCGTATAAGCACGTGCCTCTGCTGGAGGCGAATCCGTGTGAGGCGGTCAAGAACAACGTGACGGGGACGCGCGTGATCGCGGAGGCCGCCGAAAGTCATGGGGTCGACCGCTTCATCCTGATTTCGTCCGACAAGGCTGTAAATCCTACGAGTGTGATGGGTGCCACCAAGCGCGTGGCGGAGTTGCTGATCCAGAAAATGGGAAAGGGCAGCCGCACCCGTTTCGTGACAGTAAGATTCGGAAATGTACTTGGCAGCAGCGGAAGCGTCGTGCCACAGTTTGTGCACAGATAAAAGATGGCGGCCCGCTGACCGTTACTCATCCTGAAATGAGGCGCTTCTTCATGCTGGTTCCAGAAGCAGTGCTCCTCGTGCTGCACGCCGCCGCCGCGGCGGAGCGCGGTTCCACTTATGTTCTGGAGATGGGGGAGCCAATCAGGATACTCGACATCGCCCGCGGTCTTGCAAAGCTTGCCCAGCTTAAGTTTGGAAAAGAGATTGCCATAGAATATATAGGACCAAGAGCCGGCGAGAAGCTCTGCGAGGAGCTTGCGGGTGCGAACGAGACTTTGGCTGCGTCGGGGGTCAAGAATATACTGATCGTTCAGCCGGCGTCGGAGGTAGAATCGACGCACTTTCTGGAACGGCTCCGGATCCTCGAAGATTTGGCGTCGGACGAAAAGAGTTCGGCGGTGATCTTCCTCCTTCAGGAGTTGGTCTCAAATTTCGGACCCTCACATAGGCTGGGACTCGAAAGCACCGTTGCGCGCGGACAACGCGCCGATAGCACAGATCGTCGATGACGGTGCGCGCAAACTCCTGAGCATCTTCGACGCAGAGAGTTTTCACGATGCACAAGCCGCCGAACGGAGAGAGTTCACTCGCGGTGCGCTTCGCGGAAATAAGCGAAAAAGCCCGCGGTTCCCGCAACTTTGTATGGATGCCGCGTCTCTCCCGAGACGTGGGGCGAGAGCTATGTCAGGGTCACCATTGCCGCCAACGGAGATTTTGGCCGCGAATTGCGCATGACCTACCGGAAAGTGGTTTTCTCCGCTACTGCAGATGTGCAAATGAAGCCGCTCGCGCGGCCTATTCCGTGATTCGAGCGGAGAATCTCAAGAGCTAAGGACTCCGTGGGGAAGTGTTGCAACTTTGAAAACGGTGACGGAGGAGGCCCCGAGCGGAACTGGGCGGCGAAGTCTCAGGCAGCCAGATCAAACAGCTGGTCGATGAACTGATTCTGTTTGCGAACATCATCGTCGCTGACCCACCGCGCCTGCCTGTGTGTGGCGAATTACTGATTTCCCCAGAATCAGCAATTCGCCACACACAGGTATACTCCAACGGATTGAGTTCGGGAGCGTAACCCGGCAACCACTCGATCGCGAGCCGACCCCGCTGCGCGCGGATAAATTCGCCGACCAGTCCCGCCCGATGCTGTGGCAGCCCGTCCCAGACCATCAACAGCTTGCCCGGCAGATGACGCAGCAGGTGGCCGAGGAAGTCCACCACCTGCGGCTCGAATGGTCGTGGGATAGAGCCGGAAGTAAAAGCTCCACCAGGTGATGCCGGCGGCGGCCGACAGCACCTTCCAATTGAAGTGATACTGCAGCACCGGCGTCTGCCCGCGCGGTGCCTAGGTCCGCACTCGATGCGGTCGTTCGCTCAATCGGCTTTCGTCGACGAAGACGATCGTGCACCTCTCGCCGAGCGCTCTTTTTTGATCTGGGGCCAGCGGTACTTCTTCCAGTGCCGGATCCCCTCCTCGTCGCGCTCGAGCGCTTTCCCGATCGGACGGTGGCAGCTCCCCGGTCCGGAAGCGCTCGCCAACTTTGGCGTTAAGTTGCCGGCCCGTATGGACGAATCTGGGATCTCTTGACAACCAAAGCTCATGGTCATTTTCGGCTCTTTATCGGGGCCACTTCGAACCACTGGTCAGAAGAAAAACTTCTTTGCTTTCCGAGGATTTCGCACCCAAATTATCAGTGGATTGAGGTGGACTCTTTGCATTTTTCGGGCCCCCGCAAATGATCTCTACATGTGGGCACGATTCAGCAATCGAGCCCAAACCGGTATCGCGCGACGAGCAGGAGTTTGGTCAGAAGCTCGACGATCGGCGTTCCAGTATCACAGCCCGACCCGCCCGTCACCTCGGGTTAGGTTTTCGGTACCCACAGTCAATGATCGCGTTTCTAGTGCAGGTCGCTCATCCATTTGCCGGCCGCGTCGAGCATGGTGGGGTCGTTAATGATTCCCAGGTGGTTGACCCCCGGAAGCACGAGGACTAGCACCTTGGGGTCAAGGGGCTTCATAAGTGCCGCGTACCCATCTGCAGAATTCTGTTGGTCGTCGGAACCGACGACGACGAGAACGTGATCTCCCAGCGCGGCAATATCGCGCTCATATTTGTAACGTGGATGCATCGAGGTGTTCAGCCGATACGAATAGACCAGCGTCTCGGCCCCGTCGCGAAGATCTTGCGGCTTGTTGAACCAGATTGTCGGCATGCCGTTGAACGCACTGATGCCGAACGAATTCAGAATGGATAGTCCTATAATCCGTTTTACGTCGGCAGTTGCCCATCCGCTATTGCGCTTGAAACCCGGCGCCAGCGGAATCACCGGCGTCAGCAGCAGGTAGCCCGATACGAGTGAGGCGTGAGATCCGCCGGCAAACCGAATCGCGAAGCCACCACCGCTGGAATGTCCGCCGAGGATAACCGGCCCGTTCTGACCGTGCGAGCGAGCAAATCCAATCAGGTCCGCGATGTCGTCTTCGAGTTGGCCGATATACACCACGTCGCCGCTGCGGGGACCTGAGAGATAGTGTCCGCGCAGGTTGGGCAGGTAGACCTTGGCGAAACCTCTCGAGCTGATCGCCTTCGCGAGACCATCGTAGCCGCCTCCATGGTAACTCGATCCATGAACGAAAATGAGAATCCGATCCGCCTTCGAGTCATAGAAACGATAGGCGAGTTGCGTGCCATCGCGTGCCCGGTAGTATTGGGGCGCGCGGATAGCCTCGTTTGGCGCCCGCATCGTCTGGGTCAGCTTCTTGAAACCATAGACATCTTTGGGTTCCGGGATCTTTGGCGCCGGCAAGAAAACCAGCAGCATCGCAATTCCCAAGACCAGCGCGATCGACCCTACGGCGCCGATTACAAGACGCGAGACGATTTTCTTAAGCAAGTTCATAGTCCACATCATATAGTCTGATTCATACGGTCTGTCAAATACCATTTGAAAGAGACGGTGAAGACTGCTAAGTTAGCACAGATGGCTGAAATCAAACTGACCTCAACCTCGCACGTGGTGCTCGGGTTGGTGGCCCTGGCGGGCGAGGCGACACCCTATGACCTCAAACGCCGGGTCGCCGATTCGGTGGGCTACGTGTGGAGTTTCCCGCATGCTCAGCTCTATACCGAACCGGCGCGGCTGGCAGCGGCGGGGTTCCTCAAGGAGCAACGCGAGAGGGGCGGTCGCCATCGGCGTCATTTCACGATCACGGCGTCTGGCAATGCGGCGCTGCGCAAATGGCTGTTGCAATCCGGTTCGGAGCGAGCCGAGCCTCGCGAACTGCGCGATCCGGGACTGCTCCGATTGTTCTTCGCGGATCTTCTATCGAGCGCCGAAATTGCTCAGTTGGCGCGTGACCAAGCATCGGATCATCGCAAGACGCTCGCGCTTCTAGAGGCCGATGCATCGAGGTTTGGCGCAGCGGCCGAGCATAACGCAAGTTTCGGTCCGCTACGGATGGGTCTCATTTACGAGCGCGCGGCACTCGGATTTTGGAACGAGATCGCGGGACAAGCTTCGAAGCACAACAAGAAAAGCAAAAACCGCTGAAAGCGGACATTCAGGCCTGGCTTACACCTGCCAGCTTCGGGAATTTGTGCCAAGGGTTCGAAACCACCAATGAATTCGCGCGGATCAAGTTTTGAGAAGGGACAACCCGTTGGCCAAGTACTGTGGCGCGGCACCCGGATCTGAGGGGTCTGCGGCCCCGAAATCGAACTAAGGTCTAAGCTGCTTTTCAGTCGCGGTTGGCTGAGGACGATACTGTATCTTGCTGACGGCAGAGCTCGCGGTCAGTTTTGGTCTTCACAGGGCCCGGTTCAGACGGACAATTGGAGATCGAATATCTCTTGTTTTTCAAAGATTTTCGGATACAAGTTATCACTGGATCAAGGTGGAATGTTCGCGTTTTTCGGGCCCCCGCAAATGATATCTACTGCGCCTTCTCAAAAGCCCACGAGCATGACCATGCCGGCGACACTACGGCGCTGAATCTCAAAACTCTGGACTTTTCGCCGCTTTTGGAGTTTTTAGTAGTCACAGCCAGACGCGGTGGTTTGTCATTCGCATGATCTAAGCTGGTCGCAGTTCTTGCGG
>OBLU010003945.1_pt1 | contig 13408 bp, 13 predicted proteins | sample 1518681 | NCBI WGS metagenome assembly OBLU01 (sample SAMEA3539304, study PRJEB22396) | soil metagenome | biome: tundra; feature: field; material: soil | place: USA | collected 2010-05 | depth 0.15 m | reverse complement strand
GGGACGTCCCCGCGCGACCGGGGGGAGAGCAGCCGGACCGCGGCGGCCACCTCGGCCCGCAGCCCTGGCCCGGACGACAGCACGTCGATGAAACCATGCGCCCATTTGCGGTCGGCGAGGTATTCCGGGGACCCGGGGTCGGTGCCGGGAGGCCGGGTCCGCGAGCCCGAGAAGCTCACCCGGGCGCCCGGCACGCTGATGATCAGGTCGGCGGCGGCGATGAGAGATGACCACACGCCGCCCGTGGTCGGATCACCCGCGACCGCGATATGCGGGATGCCCGCTCGCCGCGCTCCCGCGACGGCCGCGGCCACGGCCTGCATCTGCAGCAGGGCGCTGGTTCCCTCTTGCATCCGGGATCCGCCCGAGGCCGAGACGCAGATCATCGGGAGGCGCTCCGCCACCGCCACCGAGAACGCCCGTACGATCCGGGCGCCCTCGGCAGCTCCCATCGAGCCGCCCAGGAACGCGAATTCGAAGCCGACGAGCACGCAGGGCTCGCCCCCGACGGTCGCCACCCCGGTGGTCACCGCATGCCGCGCGCCGGTCGCGGTCCTGGCCCGGCGGAGCCGGTCCGGATAGCCGGGCCAGTCACTCGGATTGGCCGCTTCGATCTCCTCGCCGAAACGCGCCAGGCTGCCAGGATCGGCGACCTCCGCGTAGAGCGGGCGGTCAGTTGCCATCGGCCTGCACCGGAGCCGGATCAGCCGGCCCGGGGCCGAGCATGGCCGCGCGCACCCCGTCGGTGTGCTCGCCCAGGGTCGGCGGCGGCAGCCCCGGCGCGATCGTGCTGCGGTGGTAGCGGACCGGATTTCCGGGCAGCCTGATCACGCCGAGCCGCGGATGGTCCACCTCCCAGATCAGGCCTTCGGCGCGCGCCTGCTCGCTGGAGTAGACCCGGTCCAGCGTCTTCAGCTCACCCGCCGGGACGCCGGCCCGTCGCAGCCGGTCCAGCCAGTCAGCCACGGTGTGCGGGGCCAGCGCCGCGTTCATGATCTGCTGCAGTTCGGCGAGATTGGTCAGCCGCAGCGCGTTGGTGGAAAACCTCGCGTCCGCGGGATCGAGCCCGGCCAGCGGGGCGAAGCGCCGCCAGATGTCGTCGTTGCCCACCGCGATGACCAGCGGGCCGTCCGCGGCGTCGAACATACCGTAGGGAGCGACCGTGGGGTGATGGTTGCCTGAGACCCCAGGTACCTGTCCCGCGATGAGGTACCTGGTGGCCTGGAAGGTGTGGATGCCGACCTGCCCGGCGAGCTCGACCAGCACGTCCGCCCAGCGCACCAGCGCCTCGACGAACGCGCGCTCGGCCGGGTCCTTCAGGTCGATGGCCACGCTTCGCTTGCCCCGGTTGACGGACAGGAAGTACGTGCTCTCGGCCCCACGGTGCTGCTCGCTGGCGGCCGGCACGAACGGCGGCCCCCAGCCCCTGGTGTCATCGCCCGCGCCAGGCCTCTCCACCTTGATCACCTCGGCGCCCAGGTCGCCGAGGAGCATCGCCGCGTACGGCCCGGCGAGCACCCGCGCCAGGTCAAGCACGTGCACTCCGGCCAGTGGGCCCGTCATCGCATCCTTCCCGTTCCTGCGCCGCCGGATGGCACCAGGGGGCCGGCCCCCGGCCACAGGCCGGGGGCCGGCCGCTGGCTACGGCGTGGCGGCCGCCAGCGCGCTCGCTGACATCACGTACGCCTGCTGCTCCAGGCCTGCCGTGCTGGCCTGGAAGGCGCCGTAGGGGCCGAAGGTGTTGTTGTACTGGTTGTAGTCGAGGTCACCGCTGGCACCCTGGTAGTTGATCTTCTTGCCCGCCTTGATGAGCGCCAGGCAGGTCGCGTAGGTGTAGCACGCCGTGCCGGGCGGATTCGTGACCTTGGTCATGTCGTGCGCCGCCGTGGTGCCGTCGGTGGTCTTCGCGTAGTCGTCGTCGAGTGCGAGCGAGATCACCGCGTCGTAGGCGTAGTTGGCGTTGGCCAGCGGTCCGGCCGCCTTCTGGCCCGGGAAGAGCTGGTTGAACAGGGTGATGAACGCCGTGTTCGCCGCGCCGGTGACCGACGTCCCGTACACCGAGGTCAGCACGGCGTGAGCGGTCGGGTAGCTGATCGCCTTGAGGAAGTCGCTGCCGCTGGTGACGTCGGTGCCGATCCACGGGATGTTCTGCCCGCCCAGCTGCTTGAACTCACGGAAGAGCACGGCCGCGGTGGGCGGGTCCTCCTGGGTGAAGATCACCTGCGGGTGGGCGGCGATCGCCTCGCGGACCTGGCTCAGGTAGGAGGTCTGGTCCGGGGTCACGATGATGGTCTTCAAGATCGTGCCGCCGAGCTTGGTAAACGTCGTGGAGACGGGCTTGAGGAACGTCTGCGCCGCCGGGTCGGAGTAGAACAGCATGACGGCCGTGCTGTAGTGCTTCAGGTGCCCGTACAGGGCCATGGCCACGCCCAGCTGGGAGTCCGACGGGCTGTCCCGGAAGAAGTAGGGGTCGGTCTGGTGGTCGCGGGCGGTGTCGCCGCCCTGGAACTCATCGACGATGTGAGTGGAGTCCAGGATCGGCTCGACGCCGTTGATCTCCTGGGTCTCCGGGCCGATCACGCCGCTGACGCTCTTGGTCAGCATCTGGTTGGTGGCCGTGACGCCGTCGGCGACGTCACAGCTGGTGTCGCCGGTCACCAGCTGAACCTGGCGGCCGAGCACGCCGCCGGCCGAGTTGATCTCGCTCTTGGCCACCTGGGCGCCCTGCAGCATCGCCTGACCGAGGCTCGCCAGCCGGCCCGTGAAGCAGGAAAGGACGCCGTAGGTCACCGGGCCGCTCGACGAGCCGCCGCCACCACCTCCGCTCGAGCTGGAAGATGCACACGCGGCCAGCACGACCGCGGCTGCGCAGGCCGCGGCCGTCTTGCTGATCGTGGGATATTTCACGCTGGTTCTCCTCTACTCGGTGCGAGCCGTCCAGCGGTGCCTGTGTGCCGTTCCTACGGGTGCCCAGGCCTCATGCTCGCCATAGTCAATTCATGCGGCCGACGTAAAGATCCACGACGCTGTCGTCGTGAAGCAGTTCCTGTGCAGGACCGTCGAGCCTGTTGCGCCCGAGCACGAGGATGTAGCCCCAGTGCGCATGGCGGAGGGTTCGCCGGGTGTTCTGCTCCACCACGCAGATCCCGACGCCAGTTGACGCGACTTTCTCGATCTGCTCCCAGAGCGCGTCCTGGAGCAGGGGGGACAGCCCGGCACTCGGCTCATCGAGCAGCATCACGACGGGCTTGAGCATGAGCGCGCGGGCCATGGCCAGCATGGTGCGCTGGCCGCCGCTGAGCATCCCGGCCCGGCGTCGCAGCGACTTGCCGAGGTCGGGAAACAATTCGCAGATTTCGTCGATCCGGGCGTCCACGCCGCGGCGGCGGGTGTAGGCGCCCATTTCCATGTTCTCCCGCACGGTGAGGTCGGGAAAGACGTTGGAGACCTGGGGAACATACCCGAGCCCGCGCTTGACGAGTTTTTCCGGCGGGATGTTCGTGGTTTTCTCGCCCTGAATGTAGGTGTCGCCGCGGGAGACCTTGAGCAGCCCGCTCAGCGCCTTGAGCAGCGTGGATTTCCCGGCCCCGTTCGGCCCGACGATGGCGGCGATCTTCCCCGCCCGGACCGTCAGCGAGATGTCCTCGATGATGGGCGGCCCGCCGTATCCGGCGGTCAGCCCTTCGGTGCTCAGCACAATCTCGGGCACCACCTCGGGTGGCTCACTCATGGCTCTGGTCCATCCCGAGATACGCGTCGACCACCCGGGGGTTGTCACGCAGGCCGGAGAACGGTCCGGTGGCGATGACCTCGCCGAGGTCCATCACCACCACCTGATGGCAGGTTTTCTCGATGAACGGAAGGTTGTGCTCGACCACGACGACGGTGCGGCCCTCCGCCGCGAATTCCCTGACCGCCTCGCCGATCCGCGCGCCGAGCACCGGGTTAACGCCTCCCATCGGCTCGTCCAGGATGATCAGCTTGGCCTCGGCGGCGGCGATGCGGGCGAATTCGAGCAGCCGTTTCTGGCCGCCGCTCAGCCGCACCGCGCGTTCGTTCTTGAGCCCCGCGAGGTTGAAGCGCTCCAGGATGGCCCGGACCGTGGCCCGCTCCGCCTCTTCCTGGCGCCGGATCCGGCGGGCGCGGGTAATGGAACGCCAGAGGGACTCGTCAGCGAACCTGCGCCGCGCCAGCAGGACGTTGTCCATGACGGTCAGGTTGCGCCACTCGCGGGGCGTCTGGAATGTCCGGATCAGCCCGAGCCGGGAGATGACGTCGGGCCGTTTGCCGATGAGCGGTTCCCCGGCGAACCTGATGCTGCCCGAGTCCGGCTGCCCGAACCCGGACACCAGGTCGACCACGGTGCTCTTGCCCGCGCCGTTCGGCCCGATCAGACCGGTCACCTGGCCTTCGGGCACCGAGAAGGTGCAATTCCGCACCGCGTGGACGCCGCCGAAGGACTTGGTCAGGTTCTCGATCTCGAGCAGCGCGCCGCTCATCCTGGCCCCCCTTCGTCAGCCGCCGGGGTCGGCTGGGCGGCCGGGGCCGGGACGCTCGCCACCGCCACCGCCGGACCCGGCGACTGCTGCCCGGAGGATCCCGCCCCGCGGTCGAGCCCGGGGCGCTCCCGGAAGAGCCCCTCCGGCCGGAACCGGAGCATCAGGATGATCATCAGGCCGATGAGGATCTGGCGCATGGCCGGGCTGAAGTCCGGCCGCGACGCCGGCGACGGCAGGTACCTGGTGAGCTCGATGAAGCCGATGTAGACGACGAACACGCCGAGGATGACGCCGCGCGGGTTGCCGCGCCCGCCCACCAGGATCGCGGCGTAGATCACCAGGAGTTCCTGCGGCGTCCAGGCGGACGGGTTGAACGCGCTGATGAAGATGGCGAACAGGCCGCCGGTCAGGCCGGCCAGCGCCGCGCCGAACAGGTAGGCGCGGTACTTCGCCCAGAACACCTGCCGCCCGTACGCTGCCGCGGCGCGCTCATCCTCCCGCACCGAGCGCAGCATCCGGCCGAACGGGCTCCGCGACAGCCGTTGCACCAGGAGGTAAGCCAGGAACAGGAGGACGAGGACGACCACCAGAAAGAAGATGCGATAACCGTTATACGTCAGGTTCAGCGCCGTCTGCCCCGGGTTGATCAGCCCGTACACCCCGTTGTAGCCGTCGAACAGGGGCGTGTAGTTCTCCACCAGGAGGTACAGCGCGCTGACCGCGCCCAGCGTGGTCACGGCGAAGTAGATGTCACGCAGGTTCCGCAGGGCGATGGCCCCGATGATGGCCGCCAGGCCCACCACCACGACCATGGCCAGCACGATGGCGAGCACCACCGGCAGGTGGTAGCCGAGGATGTACTCGACCGACGGCGTCGGTTTGCCGATCGTGAGCACGAAGGTGAGATAGCTGCCCAGGGCCAGGTATCCGTAGAACGCCAGGTCGAAATCGCCGCTCCAGCCCCAGATCACGTCTAGGCCGAGGGCGAGGATGGCGAAGATGCCCGCTTCGGTGACGACGCTGACCCAGTACATCAGGCGCGCACCGCTACCGCGCTGGGCCGGACGAACACGCCGTTCGGCCGGAACAACATAAGCAACACCAGGAGCAGGAAGGCGAACACGAGTTCGTAGGCCGAACTGGTGTAGGTACCGGCGATCTGGATCACCAGCCCCACGATGAGGGCGCCCCCGAAGGTCGCGTAGGGCCGGCCGATCCCGCCGGCCACGGTGGCCGTGATGGTGAGCAGCAGGAAGCTGAAGCCGAGGGTGGGACCGAAGGTGCCGATCGTGTCGGCGAGCACGAAGCCGGCGAACCCGGCGATGGCGCCGGCCAGGGCCCAGGTCTGCATGATGATCCGCCGCGCGGGGATGCCGCTCACCTGCGCGAGCGCCCGGTCCTGCGAGATCGCCCGGACCGCCTTGCCGAAACGCGTGTGCTGCAGCAGCAGGTAGATCAGGCCGGCCACGGCCAGCGCCGAGATGATCACCTCGATGTCGGAGGTGGTCCACAGGAACGGCCCGACATGATGGAGGTTGCCCTGCGGGAAGCCGTAGGTGACGTTGGCCGCTCCGTACATGATGACGAGCACGTTCTCCACGATGAGTGCCACCCCGAGCGTGGCGATGAAGACCGTGATAGCGGTGCGCCCGCGGAACTGCTCGATGATCCCGGCGTTCAGCGCCAGCCCGGCGACCGCGCCGGCCGCCGCGGCGATCACGGCCGCGGCCGCGACGTTCTGATGGAAGATCCTCTGCCCGGAGTAGGCGGCGAAGGCGCCGATGGTCAGGAACTCGCCGTGGGCGAAGTTCGCGATCCGGCTGACCGCGTACTCCAGCGTGAACGCGACCGCCGACAGCGACAGGATCGCTGCGGTGGAGAGCCCGATGCCGATGCTCACAAGGAAAGTCGTCATCTCATCCCTCGGCCGTCGGGCTGGAGTGACAAACACTAGGTGGCTGAGCCAGTAGCCCGAACCATAATGTTCGCTATCCTTGGGTGTCAATGGGGCGGCCGTTACCTGCGGTGTAGCGTCTTGACCGCCGGGGCGTGACAGGAGTGAGGCGGGACAACGCGATGCCAGCAAGTCGGCGGGCCAGCCGGCCGAGTACCGAGGCCCTCCGGGCCCCGGACCGAAGCCGGCTCTACGAGCAGCTGGCCGCCCGGCTACTCGACTACGTCGAGGTCACCGGGCTGCGGGTGGGCGGCCGCCTGCCCTCGGAGCGCGATCTGGCCGAGGCGCTGAAGGTCAGCCGGGCCTCGGTCCGCCAGGCCACGATCGCGCTCGAAGTGCGCGGCACGCTGGAAGTGCGCCACGGCGACGGCATCTACCTCAGGTCGCTGCCGAACGACTCCGGCCACCTGATGGAGCTGACCACCCAGCAGCACCGGCTGCCGGCCATCCTGGAGGCCAGGGAGGCGCTGGAAACCCAGCTGGCCGCGCTGGCGGCGGCGCGCCGGACCACCGAAGACATCGCGGAGATGAGCCGGTCCCTGGACGTCATGGCCGCCGACATCGAGGCGGGCGGCTTCGGCGAGCAGGGCGACCAGCTGTTTCATGAGGCGGTCACCCGCGCGGCCCGCAGCCCCCTGCTCGCTGACTTCATGGCGGGCCTCGCGGTGCCGATCAGCGAGACCCGGCACAGCTCACTCGGCGAGCCGGGACGCCCGCCCCGTTCGCTGCAGGCCCACCGCCGGATCCTGGAGGCCATCCAGCGCGGCGACGCGCCGGGCGCACGTCGGGCCATGCGCCGCCACGTGAAAATGGTGGCCGACATCGGCCTGCTCAGGTGGTCAGCCGCCCAGCAGGACCGGGAAGACGCCGGCTGACACGAGCCGGCCAGAAACCAGGCGTGGTAGCGTCATATCCCCATACGAGCTGCTGGAATTTTGCTCAGTGCCGGGCACCTGGCCTCCGATGAGGAAGGTTCGCTCTATTTCGGCGCGGCTGGCTACCTATTCTCGAAGTATGGTATCGGGCACCAGGTGATGCTGCCTGGATCGCCGGAAAACACCATGGCCGGTCGTTCCGCGGACGGATAATCTGCCACCCGGCGACGAGATAACCGCGTTGGGCGAACAATGAGTGACAAGCGAACATGGCGTTCTCGTGCCCGCGGGTATCCCACGGGGTCGGCAAGTTGGTGTTATGTGGCCGGGTGTCTCAGCGTATGCATGAGTGCCTGATTTGACTTCGGGATGAGGGTCGGCTAGCTGGGCATTGCGCTGGCCGTGATTCGCGGGAACGGCCTCCCGTCCGGATGGCAGCCACGGACAGCTCAGGGCAAGCACCGACGGAAAGGCCGCTGCTCCCCTCGGGGTACAGTTCAGGCCCGAGTTCGCCGATCAGGGCCTCCGGCAGGTCGCGACCACCGTGACGCTGACATCGTATGCCCCACCAGCCATCATCAGTAGGCGGGTCAAAATCAGGCCAGAAGCGCATGACCCGGTTTTGGCACCCCATATCGATATGGCTCGTTCCGGCGCAAAAGACCAGGTCGGCGACCATGACAGGGTTGTCGGCATGGCAAGGGGGTCGCGGCGTTGCCGGAGGGTGGACGTAGTGGGCTGCCGGTAGGGTGTCGGAGTTCGGGTGAGCCGGGCGACGGAGTAGATGTGAGCGAGTTGCTGCGGGCGGGGCGGAACGAGCCTGACCTTCTCGCGCTCTACGACCGGGCGTTGCCCGACGTCTACGGCTACCTGCTGTCGCGGTGCGGCAGCACCGCTGTCGCGGAGGACCTCACCGCCGAGACGTTCCTGGCCGCCGTGACGGCCGTCCGGGCGGGAACGGCTGTGCTGAGCGTCGCCTGGCTGATCGGGATCGCGCGGCACAAGCTGATCGATCACTGGCGGGCACGCTCACGCGAGCAGCGACATCTCGAAACTGCCTACGACGCCCCTGCCGCGGTCGAGGACCCGTGGGACGAGCGACTTGACGCGCTGCGTGCGCAGCAGACACTCCGCCTGCTGGCGCCGCAGCACCGCAGCGTGCTCGTGCTGCGCTACCTGGATGACCTGCCCGTGCCCCAGGTTGCAGCCGAACTAGGCCGCACCAGGCATGCCACCGAGGCGCTGATCGTGCGAGCGCGCGCAGCGTTCCGGCGTGCATATGAAGGAAGCAGCGGCGGCGATGACTGACCCGTTCCACGTGCTGCGCCGGCCGCTCGTCCGGCTCGCGCCCGACCCTGCCTTCGCGGCCCGGCTACGCGACCGCGTTCACCACGCCCTCACCGAAGGAGTCCCCATGACCACTCAGCCCCAGCTCGCCACCACCGAGGGCGATGTCGCCTACCTCAGCCTGCAACTGCCCGACACAGCCCGGGCTCGCCAGTTCTACCGCGTGGTGCTGGGCTGGCGCTTCGGCGCCGACGAGGAGCCCGGCCACAGCGCGCAGGTCGAGGGACAGTCCCTGCCACTCGGGATCTGGGACGGCCCGCCCTCGCCAGGCATCCGCACGCCAGGGGTGCTGCTCGTGCACCGCGTCGCAGACATCGTCGCCTCCATCGCGACGGTCCGCTCCCTGGGCGGCACCGCCAGCCCGCCGCACCAGGAACCCTACGGCGTGGTCGCCGACTGCCTCGACGACCAGGGCAACGGGTTCAGCCTGCTGGAACTGCCACCCGACGCCCCGCGCCCCCCGGTCAACGGCGCGCTGGCCGGCGACGTCGCCTACATCACGATCTCCCCGGGCGACGACCAGCGCGCGAGCCAGTTCTACGGCACGCTGTTCGGCTGGCGGTCCGCACCCGGCAACGTCCCGGACGGACGGCAGGTCGACGGCCCCGCGCCGATGACCGGCCTGTGGGGCGGCACAGGCCGCCAGGCCGTCACCTTGATGTACCTCGTCGACGACATCACCACAGCAGTAGCACGCGTCCGCGACGCCGGCGGCACCGCCACCCAGCCCGAACCACAGCCCTACGGCGTCACGTCGCAATGCACCGACAACCAAGAGATGACCTTCACCCTCGGGCAGCTCTAGACCACCACCGCATCCCGGCCCCCGAACCAGCCTGGCCGGGCGCGGTTAGGTGCTCGACCGGGCCGTCTCCCGCGCCGGGCGCGGCGTCCCCGCCCCAGCGCCCGCGTCACGGCGAGCTGGCCGGACTCGGCGTCACCGTGGGCGCCGTCCACTGTGTGGCAGATCCTCAAACGCGCGGGGATCGACCCGGCGCCGCGCCGGGACGGCCCTGGCTGGCCGGAGTTCCTGCGATCCTTGGCACAAGGGATCCTGGCGCTGGACTTCTTCACCACCGACCTGCTCAACGGCGCCAAGGACTACGTCCTTGCCATGATCGAGCAGGCACCCGCCACGGGCGGGTCCTGGGTGCCACCGAGCATCCGGTCCAGGCCTGGGTGGTGCAGCAGGCACGGAACCTGCTGATGGACCTGGAGGACGCCGGGACGCGGGTGAAGTTCGTGCAGCATGACCGGGACGCCAGCTGCACCGCCGCGTTCGACGCGGTGCTCCAGGCCGCTGGCGTCAGGGTCACCCGCTCTGCAGTCCGGGCGCCACGATGAATGCGGTCATGCAGCGCTGGATCGGCAGCTGCCGACGGGAACTGCCGGACCGGACGCTGGTCTGGAACCAGCGGCACCCGAACGCCACCCACGAGAGTTCAGTCCTTTGATCACGGGTGTCTACGCCAGATCGGACCGGAACGAAAGGCCGCCGATGCCAGTTTCGCACCCGAAGTACGGCTGCCGTACCAGCCACCAGCAACGAACTGATCTGGGTGACTACTTCATGCTCGAGACGGCCCTCGCGCTGGAAGGCAGCCTGGACCTGACACATCTCTGAACCCGACCACCGGGTCGTTCCGCCCCATCCGGGCTCCTGACGGAGCGCGGATCTCACCATGGAGATGATTTACAGCGAAACAGCCGCGCTTTCCCGATGCGGGTAATCATCGTCCCGCTGCGCCGGGTTCACGAAAGTGATGATGAAAGAATAGCTGATCTCGTCACCTTCGATCTCGGTCATCTCGGACAGCTGGAGTCGTGCTTCCTTCGCCCGGGTGGCGACTTCCAGTGGCTGCACCGGATGAGTGTGTATGGCGACCGGCGTGCCGTCGGCCGCCGTGGCCCGGTAAAAAGGATGAGCGTTGGTGTAGGCCGGGTTGATGTCAGCGACGATCAGTCGCCCGGCTGGTGCCAATAGCGTAGCAAGCCGAGAAAAATCAGGAAATCGCGGCATTGAGGAAAGAACAAGGTTTAGCAATATTACGTCATATGATTGAGCTGGGAGTCGCAGGTGAACCCGGTTGATGTCTTCCAGGTGGATGCTCAGGCGCTCATAAAGCCGCCGTCCGGCCAGGTGCCGCTGGAGCTGATTGATCATGGCCGGACAGTAGTCTACATAAGTCCAGTGTATGTGGTGATCGTTGAAGAAGTATGTCGCCACGTTCTGCCCGGTCCCGCCGCCTAGGTCGAGTACCCGCAATGCTATTTTATTCCTTCGTGCCTGGTCGATCCGCGTGATCACTTCCATGTGCGTGGCCAGGAGCTTCGCGGAGTTCCGCTGGTCATAGTTCACCGCAATCTCTTGGTAGAACTGCGCGGCTTCGAACACGTCAAATACTCTGGTCGCACCGGCGATCGGTCCAGTGTGCGGAGGCGCTGGCAAGTAGGCGGCCGCGGTCGGAGAGTCATGGTTATCCGGAACGATGACGCCATCTGGCCGTGGGCCGATCTTCGGCGGCCAGAGCTCGACTGTCCGTCCTTGCCGCAGAGCCCAGATGATCAGGACTGTGATCACGGCCAGAATAGTCCCGGCGACATAAACAGCATTTCCCCCGAACGGGGCCAGAAGCCACTCCACGTCCGTTCCCTCCTCTCCCAAGCACAGCAGTCACAGCATTGTCAGGACTACCAGTTGCATCGTCGAGTTCAGGGGATCTGGCGGCTGCGTCCTTTGGGTGCCCCTGCCGGTTTGGGTGGATAGTCCAGTGAGGTTACTAGTCCAACTGTGCGGGAGAACTAGGCCGGCCGCCACACACATCTAAGCACGCGAAGCTCACATCATTGCGCAATGGCAGGGGTCGGCTAGGTGTCGCTGAGGCTTGTTGGCGGTGTTCCTGGGCGGTGCGGATCGCGATGAGATCACATTTGGCTTAGGCTTGCAGGAACGTTTTATCCGCGCCGGACCGGCTACCGCAAGGACCATCGAAATCCGTTGCGGCAGGTGCGATAGGGGGTGTTGTGGCGGAGCCGCAAAACATGTCCTTTGCCGGGTTGCTGAGGCAGTTGCGTACCCGCGCGGGGATGACCCAGGAAGAACTGGCCGAGCGTGCGAATCTGAGCCCGAGGTCAATCAGTGATCTAGAGCGGGGCATTCATGCCACCCCCCGGCGGGAAACAACCCACTTGCTCGCCGGTGCGCTGGGCTTGACCGGCTCCGGCCGAGCCGCGTTCGAGGCGGCCGCCCGAGGGCGCACGGCCGATGACGGCCTTCCGGCCAGCGGCGTGGCCGCGGCGACGCGTACGCTACCTCGCGATGCCGGCTCCTTTACCGGTCGCGACCACGAGCTCCGCCAGCTCGTGGACGCCGTGGCGGACCATGTCGGCTCGGGTTGGCTGGCGGGTATCTACGCGATCGGCGGGATGCCAGGAATCGGCAAGACAGCGTTCGCAGTGCACGCTGCCCATCAGCTCGCACCGCGGTTTCCTGATGGCCAGATCTTCCTGCCATTGCATGGCCATACGCCAGGACACCTCCCGGTGGATCCGGCCGATGCGCTTGCCAGTCTGCTGCAGACCGCCGGGGTGGCCGCCCAGCAGATTCCCTCCGGCCTGGAATCGCGTACCCGGCTATGGCGGGATTATCTGGTCGGCAAGCAGATGCTGTTGCTCCTCGATGACGTAGCCGGGCATGAGCAGGTCCGGCCGCTGCTGCCTGGCACCGCTGGGAGCCTGGTGCTGGTGACCAGCCGCAAGCATCTCACCGCCCTGGAGGACGCGCAGGCGATCAGCCTCGATACCCTCTCGCCCGATTCTGCCGCCGATCTGCTAGTCCGGGTCGCCGCCCGGCCCGGCCTCAGCACCGGCGACATCGCGGTGGGCGAGATCACCCGCATGTGCGGTTATCTTCCGCTTGCCATCGGGATACTGGGAAGGCGGCTGCATCACCATCCCGCCTGGACCGCCGCCTGGCTCGCCACCGAGCTGGCCGCGGCGCGGGACCGGCTGGATCTGATGCGGGCAGAGAACCTCTCCGTCGCGGCCGCGCTTGACCTGTCCTACCAAGACTTGACCGACGGGCAGCAACGCCTGTTCCGCCGCCTCGGCTTGCACCCGGGCACCGATATCGACGCTTACGCTGCGGCCGCCCTTGATGGTATTAGCCCTGCTGCCTCACGCCTTCACCTGGACGCCCTCTACGACCAGTACCTGCTCGTCGAGCCCGCACGAGGCCGGTACCGCTTCCACGACTTGATCAGTGAGCACGCCCGCGCTCTGGCTGCCGATGATGCGGTTGCTGACCGGGAGGCCGCGGCCGGCCGGCTCATTGACTACTATCTGCACACCGCCCTCGCCGCGGACCGGCATCAGGTCCGGCGTACCCCGACGGGGAAATCGGTTATATCTGACGTCGCGCTGCCTATCCCTGATCTCGCGGACCGGGGCAGCGCTGTCACCTGGATGGACACAGAGCGCTTCAACCTGCACGCCATTGTCGGTTACGCCGCCACCCATGGCCGGCCGCAGCACGCCATCGCGATCGCCGCCGCGATGCACGGGTTCCTGCGCAGTCAAGGCTATTGGGACCAAGCTCTCACCTTGTATCGCACCGTGCTCGATGTGGCATGGCAGGCTGGTGATCAGCTCGCGCAAGCCGGCGTGCTGGCCGACCTGGGTGACATGCAGACGCTGACCGGGGACTATCGCTCAGCCACCAGTAACCACGAGCA
>OBLU010003943.1_pt1 | contig 13410 bp, 15 predicted proteins | sample 1518681 | NCBI WGS metagenome assembly OBLU01 (sample SAMEA3539304, study PRJEB22396) | soil metagenome | biome: tundra; feature: field; material: soil | place: USA | collected 2010-05 | depth 0.15 m | reverse complement strand
CATAAGTGGCTTCAGATCGCCGTCTAGCACCTGCACGATGTCGCCTGTCCGGGCCAGTTCATCCGCTGGCATTACGTATCGGTGGGCGTGAACGAGCGCCAGTTCCCGGTCCCCCTGCGCTCGCAGCCCGCGACCCAAAGCGTCTCGAAGCTCCGTTCGAAGCGTATCCCTGAGCGCGCCGTCGGACAGAACCTTCCGCTCAACGAATCGCTCAAGAAATTCTAAAGCGTGATCCACATCCGCTATTTCACCGGTGTCCATTACGAGAATGTGTCGCAACGTTCTATAAAAATCTTCCCCTTCCAGCGCGTCCAGCTCATAAATCGCCACCTCCAGCGATCTGCGTCGTGCATTCCGCCAGACCTCACACAACCGGGCGGGCATCGACTCGGCATACCACCTCTCAAGCTGGGTCGTCAGCATCTCCGGGTCCGTGGCATCTTTATCGAACACCTGACAGCGGTTAAACGGACGTTGCAATGCAGGAATTTCGCCCTCCGCCACGTCTCGCTGATCTGTATAAATGACTACCGGAAGAAAATACAGCTTCCGCAGATCATCGAGAACCAGCTTGGCAATGATGGAAGATGTAGGGTCCTCAAGATACCAATCCAATATTAGGGCGTCATAACGATCTCCGCGCTCAATACTCTCTTTGAAATCATGCCGCGACGTGAACGTTTTCGCGCTGAGATTCGCAGCGGCGAGACGCTCCTCCAGCTCCTTGAGCAGCTGCTCGTCGTCATCGACGATTGCCACAACATCAAGCATTCGACTTTTGTGCCTCGGGAAAACGAATTAGAAAGGACGCTCCGTTTGAAAACATCCCAGCGTGCTCACCGGCGTCGAGCAACCTGATCTCCGCAGACCTCTCCGCTAGTATCTCGCGCACGATATACAGGCCCAACCCACGACCATCCGACTTCATGCTGAAAAACGGTCGAAAAATACGATCCCGGTACCGTGGAACCCCCGGACCGTTGTCCGTCACCAATATTTCTCTTGCACGTCCATCCACGAGCACCCTGAGCCGACGATCACGTTCCTCAGACTTTCGACTCAACCAGAATGCTGCATTGTCAAATAGGTTGTTGAATACCTGGGTGAGCGGACCTTCGCGCATGAATACCGCAAAATCGGACTGGCAATCAACCTCAAGCTCAACGTGGGCGTCTTGAAAAGCACTGGCATTTAGAATTCGTGCGTTCTCAATTGCGGCCATGACTGACAACTCTTTTTCCTGTGTTGAACGCCGCACGTAGAACATTGGTCCCAGTGACTTGATATCGTTGCGCAAAGCGTCGATGACAGCGCGCAACGCAGCCAAATCGGCGATCGACTCAGCGCTCGCGTTTCTCAGCGAGCCTTCTAGTCGTCGAAGAATTTGATGCGCTTCTCTCGTAAGCCTGGCGAATTCGTGGGTGAATCGTTCAGCAGCCAATCCCATCCCGGCCAGACCAAGCAGCAAGTCTCGCTCGTGCTCAAGCTCGTCCGCCGCGCTTTCTAAAGCGTCCGTGGACATCGCCGCCGAATCTTTTATCTTGGGGACTTGGTCAAGCACTAGGCCTATCGAGTCAGCCAGCTTCACTGCCATCTCGGACGTTGCGTGCCCTTCGTTGATAGCGGCTTCCATCTCTCTAGATAGCCGGAGCGGGCCTTGAAGCAATTCTGCAAAGGTGCTGGCCTCCTCGGACAGCTTCTCTAGAACGGGTCGGGGACTCGCCTTTCGTTCCCGTTTGCGCCTGTCTTCAATAACATCCTTATCGATGGACCATTCGTTCTCAATAATGTGTACGGTCGCCTTCACAAGGCTACGTAAATCCTTAAACGCCGCATTTTCGATCAGCCCTTCGCGGTTCGTCTTGTCTTTCAAGTCCCTATTCGACTGTTGGGTAATTTCTACCCCGCCGATGATGGTTTTCCTGCCAATCGCCTCGGTGGGTCGCAGGTAACGCTCCTCGTCAAGACTCAGCCAGTCGTCAGTGGGCTCACCATAAGGAAGCACACGAATGCCGTCCCTGAAAATACTGATACCAGCGGCGGCATCGAGATCGGCACGCGACGTGTGGGTCAGTTGGAGCAAACCAACAGTTCGGTGCCAAAGGTGAAATCTGGCATAGAACGATCCACAGGCTGGCTTACGGTTAGGGTCGCTCCATCCTTTCACGAGCTTCCTGAGATCAATGCGCCCTTGCGACTCTCGCTGGGGAAATCCTGGAAGCTTAAACCTGTATTCGAAGTCCAATTCACCGCTCTCATCGACAGTACAGTAGAAATCTGCATGTGATCGGTCCAGCAGGTCGCTCGAACGCAAGTCCTGATACTGAGGAAAATCAGGACAATCAAAAGTAACTTTGAAATCTTGCGGAGCTGCAAACGGACTCATCAGCCGCTTAAGGTTTGCAGACAGTGAGCGCACTTCCGCTTCGCTCCAGAGGCTGCGAGCGTGGCTCATCAACATGTAAGTTCCATGTTTATCCCCAGGGAAATAAACTGGGTCACGCTCTTGCCAGTCTACCGACACTTCGCGCAGATATTTCTCGCGTTCTTCGAACGAATCCCAATCGAGTGTGACAACGATCTCTGTTGCAGCTTGCTCTACTCTTGAAATCAGCAGTAGTCTCCGACCCAGCCGGTGTGCCGCAAATCGACCGACACCCTTTTCGCCCAAAGGTAGGCGCTTGAATTTGACACTGCGTATACCACTATTCTTCTCTTGCTCTTTTTCGCCAGTGGCAGGTTCGAACCAGCGTCCCAGTACAGTTTCCCGGCTCATTCCACTGCCGTCATCGAGAACCACTACCTGTGTCGTATCGAGGCGTTTTGTGCCCACTAGTCGCACTTGAACAAGGCTTGCATCTGCATCATACGAATTCTTTACCAGTTCTAATATTCCTACCGTCTCATCGCGGATTAGCTGATCCCCGAGAACGCTAACAAGCCTAGCGCGAGGATCAAAGCTCTTCTGCCCCGATGCAACGACTTTTGGTTCGTCAGTGGGATTTGGCATCGATAGGAAAGCGCTATGAGAGCGCCCCCTATCATAACCTTTGCCCCCAAACACCCGAAAATTAATCTCGACACGAATCAGAGAAAGATTCAAACTCCGCATTCACGCGGCGCGGTTGCTGCGTCTTGCCTTGCCATTCTGCGGAGATAGAGAAGCCCAGAAACAGCAAAGCCCGCCAGTGGCGGGCCGTACAGTCCGGTGTGAACCGGGGAAACTTGTGTCCTAAGCAAGCCGACTTTCCCCTAAAACCCGATCCGATGCAAGCGAAAAATCACCCTTTCGCTAACGGGTTGTTTTGCGCCGATGTTTCGGCCCTCCGGGCGGTTGTTCACAACCCCAAGGAGCATATTACCCATGACCGAGAAACAATTCGGCACTCAATACGGCCCTCCCCTGCAACGCGGGGACAAAACCGCCTGTATCGCCAACCTTCACGCCGAGATCGAACGGCGCGGAGGCGTCCCCTATGGCTGGATGAAGATTTACGAAACCCTTCTGTTTGCCTTCTACAATCCCCGAACCGGCGAATGTTTCCCGTCGCATGGGGCGATTGCAGCCAAGGCCCGATGCGCCGTCAGCACCGTGCAACGCGCCTTGAAGTGGGCGAGAGAAAACGGCTTGCTTCTCTGGGCGCACGGGCTTGTGCGTGACGGCTGGCGGGTTTTGCGGACGAGCAATCGTTATGCCTTCGCCGCGTTCCTGAGTATCCGCCGCATCGCTGCCTCGATTCCTGTCTCTAACGGTCAAAAACGGCGAGGAATACCCACCTCATACAAATCCCTTACAGAAATCACAGCCCAAGCAAGAGCGTTTCGTTTCCCTCCCGCCCCCTGCACTACCTGAAATCACAGGACAGTAGGGAAAAACAAGACTTCGGCCCCATTAGCCGGGAACGGAGAACGGGACATCCATTTCAAGATTGACCCGAACTGCAAACCTGCTATTGTGCACAACTGCAAATCTGAAACTCTGCACATGCGAACAATCACTGTAACGATTAACAAAGGTGGCATGGGTAAAACCATGTTGACGAAGAGCCTAGCAACAGCCGCAACCTCTGCGGGCTTCAACACCCTAGTGCTCGACATGGACACGCAACAGAACGCGACGAGTTGGGGACGGCGGCGCAGCAAGCAGCAAGACAACCCTCTCCCACTAACCCGGTTTACGACTGAGCACGATTTGCCCGAAGAATTGCAGCGTGCCGAGAGCGCCGGTTGTGATTTAGTTCTTATCGACACACCGCCTGGGCGCAACAGCGAAGCCCCTGCCGCCGTTGAATGTGCCAACCTCGTTCTGATTCCCTTTTGGAACGATCAGGACGCCTATGCCGGAGTTGTAAAAACCGCCGCATTGGTACGGCGTATAGGAAAACCAGCTTTCGGAGTGTTGAATTTTGCGCCGCCGAATAGCCGCAGCCACGAGGAAACGGCTCGCGGTGTGCTTGAGGCAATCCCCCTGCCTTTAGCTTCGGCCGTTCTGCACCGCTACGACGTGCACCGGCTGGCAAATATCAGAGGCTTAACCGCGCAGGAAATGGAACCCGATAGCGTTGCAGCCGACGAGATTGCTTCGCTGTGGGATTGGCTTAGTGCAATTCTGCAATTGAGCACAAGTGCAACTGTGCACGAAGGAGCGGCATGAAGAAACCAAGTAAGGCAGTCGAGTTCCTGCAAAACATGACTCAAGATTTGGTATCGAATGAACCGCCACCGGTAAATGATACGAGAACAAACGAGACGGGAAGAAGACCCGCTTCAACCCGCACCGGCCTGAAACACATTGGCGGTTATCTCGACACGGAAACCGTGGAGAAGGTGGCAATCCTTCGGGCGCGTCTCTGCCTCGACAATTCCGCGCTGATTAAGCTGGCCGTCGATGATCTTCACCGCAAGCACATGGCAAAACGCGCATTTGGTGATGCATGATCGGATGTTTAGAGTTGCACGACCGCAATCTTGCAATTGAGCAACAGTGCCAACGTGCACACATTACCCCTCTGGCGAGGGGCGCATGATGGCTGAGCTTGGCTCGCGTGAGATCGAATTTGCACTCCCGTGTCAGGATTGCGGTTGCCGCGCTGTCTTTGCGGCAGTAGCGCCACCCAGCGAACGATCCAATCCTGTCTTTCTCCGATGTTGTCAGTGTGGACGAGAGCGGAAAGACCTCAAAGATGTTTGCGAATTCGCACCGGGCACGTTTCAGAGGATGGAATAGGGCAGGGGGCTTCGACTATAGCGCGAACCGAACGCGAACATCGAAGGACCGAAAACGGCCCAAAGCGTTGTCCAGCCAGTATTTTCCCACTCTGACGCCGCCTTCGGGTGGCTATTGACAGGATCCTGACTGTCTGGCGTTATCACACATCACCTTTCAATCGAAGGAGCCACCATGCCAGGACAAAGACCCGAATATCGCTTCGTCGTCAAAGGCGAAGGACAAGAAAAGTGGACAGAGATTGGTGCAGCTTGGAAGCTCGCTTCCGGCAACTTCAGCGTGCGCCTCGACCCCGAAAGCAACGGCGGGACCGTGAAATGCCTCATGGTCAAGGCTAACTTCAAGGAGCCGGGCAAACCGGCAACGAAGAAAGCGCAACCGGCCGAGCAAAAGCCCGCAGCTTAGAGCGGCTCCGGTCCCTTCCGCTTGCTGCCCAGCAGCCGCTCTCTTGCAAGTCGAGGATGACGTTTTGCGTGGAGGCAAGCGATTACGATAGAGCCATCCTTCGGCTCGACCGTGTACCACAATGCGTAAGGGAATTGTTCTAGGTTTGCCCGCCTGGCTTCCGCAATAACCTTCCGATGAGCCAGAGGGTGTTCTACTATTCGGTCGATGGCTTCTAGAACGCGGTCGGTAAATTCTAACCCCAAACCGTCACGATGCTGCTCATACCATTCTGCCGTAGCCTTCACGTCGGCCTTGGCCGCTCTAGTTAATAAGACCCTCAGCGCGGTTGCGGGGTTTTGAGGTTGCGGCGGATTTCTGCTATCGCCTGGCGGGCATCGACAGCTTTCTTGCGATCATCGTCCAGCGTTAACAAACGCTCACGCACCTTCTCTTCGACCTCTGCGCTGACCGGGATCTCCGCTTTTTCTTCAGTCGTTTTCATTCCCATATGTTAGCCAGCCCTGTTGACGGAAGCAAGAGCTGCCCCTAATCTCTCGCGGCCATGTCATTCAAACGCGCCGCCATAGAAACGACCGAGCGACCCGATCCCATGCAGGAATTCGCAGATCGCATCCTCGCGCAGCTTGAACAGGGCGTGAAGCCTTGGGTCAGAGATTGGGACCCCGACAAATGCGGGGGCCCCCAGGCCCCTTTTAACCCCGTCACGGGCAGCCGTTATCACGGCATCAATGTCCTGATTCTTGGCATGGATATGCGAGCCTTCCAAAGCGGAGATCCGCGTTGGATGACCTATCAGCAAGCCCATGAGAAGGGCTATCAGGTGCGCAAAGGTGAGAAGTCCACTACGATTTTCTTCACCAAAAAATACGAAGTGGAAGACGAAAAAGCAGACGACGGCAAAAAGGCCGTTCGCATCCTTCGCCATTATGCTGTGTTTCATGCCTCCCAGATCGATGGCGTTCCAGCCTATAAAGCACCCACCGTGGAAGAGGCGCCCTGGACGCGGCCTGAAGCCGCCGACATCATTTTGCACAACAGTGGCGCAGTGGTACGAAGTGGTGGAGATAGGGCCTTCTATTCGCCCACTACGGACCACATCCAACTTCCCCCCGAACACGCCTTCCGCGGCCCTCCTGAGTGGGCTACCGCTGCGCTCCACGAACTTTCCCACTGGACCGGCCACCCATCCCGCCTCAATCGTGATTTGAAGCCCCGCTTCGGCTCCGCCGGCTACGCCATGGAGGAACTTCGCGCAGAACTAGCCAGCGCCTTCATCGCTTGCGAGCTTGGCATTCCTGCCGACATTCCAAACCACGCCAGCTACATCAACGGATGGCTCAAGCCATTGAAAGACGACAAGCGCGAGATATTCCGCGCGGCAGCCGATGCGCAGCGCATTGTCAGCATGGTTCTCGCTTTCCATCCCGACTGGGCCATTAAAGTTGATGCCGAGCCGCAGCGGCCCTCGCTTACGGCTTCTCCCGCAGCTTCGCATACTGCTCCGGCGTGAGCTCCAGCCACACGCCGCCGCTGCCTTTGCGAATTTTCTCTTGCAGCTCCCGTCGTCCCGAAATATTCAGCGTGAATCCGCCGCGCTTCGCCATTTCCCATATCTTCTTGTCGTCGCTGAACCGGATCGTCTTGGGCAACGCTGTTTTCAGGTCTTCTTCAAGAAACTGGCAAAACCAATCCTTACGTAACATGAAGTGCATGTAGACGCGCTTCTTGCCAGCGCCGCCGCAGCGGTCGTCGCAAAGCCGCTCACCCCGGCGATGCGGAGGCGGCAACGGAGCCTTGCAGTCGCAGCAAATCTTCCCTGCGTATCGCTGCCGAACCGAAGACGCGCGCTCCCCGCCCATGCCGGGATTATAGCGTTATATTCGCTTTCTGTTCGCTCTAAAGCTAAACCCGTTTTTCACAATCTATCTACAACCTATTGTGTATACCGCACTCTCATGCCCAATATCGTGTAAAATCACATCAATTACCGCCGAGGTTTCTGAGACGCCGCTTCGGGGGATTGAGGCAAAGATTTGTGGCACTACGTCATTCCGCATTTCGATACGTTTTTGAGAGAACTTCAGCTTTCAACCGACGACAGAAACGACGCGAGCACGAAGGCCGAACGTGTCGCCCGATCCCTCTTCGCTAAGTACTATCCGAACCAAACATTCACCCATGACTGCTACCTGCCCGTAGGATCGTATGGACGAGGCACAGCGACCAAGCCCTGCACAGACCTCGATCTCCTCTTCATTTTGCCGAACGAAGTTTTCGCCCGCATAAACGCCTTGCTCGGCAACAAACAGTCCCAGCTTCTTCGCGAAATGCGAGAAACCTTAGTCTGGACCTTTCCCAGAACCGATCTCCGCGCCGACCGGCAAGTCGTCGTCGCGCCGTTTGAAACCTACGCGGTCGAAATCGTTCCTGCGTTCCGACTGGACGATGGAACATTCCTCACCGCAAATTCCAACGATGGGGGGAGCTGGCGCATCTCTGCACCATTCGCCGAATACAATCATCTTCACGCTGCAGACATAGCCAGCGATGGCAAAGCCGCCCACTTGACCATGATGGCCAAAGCCTGGAACCGCGAGTGCAACGTGGGCCTGAAATCGACCTCAATCGAGGTTCTCGCCTCGATCTTCGCAAGCCAGTGGATCTATCGAGATAAGGGTCTGTTTTGGTACGACTGGATGATCCGTGACTTTTTCGCCTTCCTGTTCCCGTACCTTAACGGCTGGACGCGCATCATTGGAACAAATGATCTAATTCAGCTTGGAGACGAATGGCGGACTAAACTGGAAAGCGCCTACAATCGATCCCTGAAGGCATGTGAGTACGAGCATGCCGATTACGGTCTTGCCGCAGCATACGAATGGCAGAAGATTTTCGGCAATCAGTTCAAAACGACTATGCATCTCATCCCGGCGCTTGCGGCCGCGATCCGCTAATGGACGTCAACCGGCTACCTATCCTCGCCACCGCACGCGAACTCTATGGCCGGCTGGTCTACACGCATCTGACGCATGAAAAAGAACGCCTCATCTGGACCGGTAAAGTGTGCTGGATGAACCGCTTCAACATCACACTGGCGAGTGCAACAACATTTTTCGCTATCATCTCCGCCACTCTCAGGCCCGCATGGTCCATCATGGTTACGGCCCTCTTCGCTGTTGCGACCGTCTCTTTTCTCATGTGGCAATCCAACTACGATCCCGCCGGGAAGGAAGCCCAACATCGTACAGCCGCCAAAGAACTTCTGTGGATACGGGAACAGCTCCTCCTGCTCATCACTGACTGCCACATCTCAACATATCCGCAAAGAGACCTCGAACGGCGCCTAGATGTCATCACACGGGAACTGACGGCCGTTTACAAATTTGCTCCCAACACATCACCCGAGGCTTATCGACAGGCCAAAGCCGACATCGATGCCGGACATTTCACGTTTTCGGATGAAGAAATTGACTTGCTACTTCCCGTAACCCTCAGAAGCAATCAACCGTAAATTGTTATCTTTTTCGGCATAAACATCTTCACCCATTTGTCCTCGGATCCACCGATACTGCCGCAATTCCTTCACCACAGGATTCCCGATCGCTGTAAAATTCTATGCCGCTTGGCTGCCATTCTTTGGCTTCGATTTGAATAACGCGCAGGTCGCATCATAGGGATCGTGTTCGTAATCGCGCAGGGAACCAGAAGCACATGAACCGATCTCGTTGTACCAATGTGCCAGCGCCTTCATCACTTTTTGCTGTTTCATCGTTTTAAACTACTTGCATTTTGCGGCGCGGACACAGGATTACGTGCCTCAGTCATCCTTACACACCTAAGAGCTATAGACAACCAAGTCAGACTTATTGTAATTTCATCACGCGTGATTCGTGCATATCCCTCACTAGGCTAGATGCAATGATCGCTGCAGTCTGGCCGCAGCGATGAAGCATAATTGCCAATTTGTCCGCTTTTTTTGGGCAATGGCGATTTCTTCCAAGTGTCGCGAAAAGCCTGCCCATGATCGCGGAGCGAGGAAATTGATTCTTGTTTGGTCCAATCCGATGACATGACCCCCATCGCCGGGTTTCTCATAGGGTCCCTTTCCCACACTTCCACCTCATCCTCAGCTTTTTTTGACAAGATTGCCGAATAACGCTTTTTCGAGGAGACTCGTTATGTCCGATCCGGTCCAAGTTGTTCCAATTAACGCTGCCCTGTCGGTTTCACTGAACAATTACTACGACCTACTGAAGAATCAGGTTGGCGGCCTTGCCGCTCAGGAATTTCTTCAGCTAAAACTCGTGGCCGACCCCGTTGATCTCTCTTCAACTGGCTATCCTTGGTTTTCCTATTGGAACCTGTTGAACAGATCAGATCTGGCGATACAACCGACTGCGGTGTCGTCGGTGGTAATGGTTAGCTCTGCACGTTTGAGCGATGTCTACAGAAACTTTCTGCGACTACTGCGCAACTATGTTGTGCAGCAGTCCCTATCGTCCACAGACCAAACAACATTGAACACATGTGATTCAGACGAGGACGGTCTCCGCTCGATTATTGCCGGTTACCAGGCGCTAGATCGGCACGCTTGGACTGCCTACGCAGCGCTGATGGGTTTCCAGCCAGGCGACAGCTTAGCATATGTGAATTGGCTCTCGTCAAACGGCCACTTAGGCCAAATCCAAGAAGCCTATCAGAAGATAATCGACATCGAATTCACACGTCGCACAATCCTTTTCAAGAAGTACCCTGTTCCGTCAGATCAGGAAATCGTCGATACAGAACTGCTCCTTTACAGTCTTACGATGAAGCTTGATTACCCCGTCTATCCCGATACCACTTACTTGCCGACGGTTCTAACCCTTAACTACTTATCGCAATTGTCGCTGGCGGCGAACGGTGAGCCCACCGCGCAATTTGACAACCGTCTAGCGGTCTCATGGAACGAGTCTCTACAGTTTATTCAAACAACGGGGGCGGGAGGATTCACTGCTTCCATGGATCGTACAACGCAAAACTCCAATTCCATTTCTACAGATTGGGGTGCTTCGGCCAGCGGTGGATACTTATTCATCAGCGGGAATGCCAGTGCAAGCGATCAAACACAAATTCAAGAAGATTTTAACAACGTCATATCCATAGGAGTCTCTGCTGGCTCGGCGTTTAAGCTGCAGATTGCTTATCCAGACTGGTTCAAACCGGACCTTTTCTCGAATCAGCGCGTACTGGAGAATCCATCTGCGTTCGTACCCTTCCTCGGACCGCAAGGGTCACTACTTTACTATCCAACGCATTTGATCTTGGTGCGTGGGTTTAAGGCGACTTTCACTTCTAGCCAAAACTGGACCTATGACTACCACAATAAGTTCAGCGCTTCTGGAGGGGGAGGATTTAATGCGTTTGGTTACAGCTTCGGAAACTCAGATAGCTACACAAATGAAACAAAGCAGCACTCGGTTGACGTCGCCGGAACTCAGCTCACTATAGCTGATGATCCCTCAACGGTTCGCTTCGTCGGATACTGCGTTCATGAAAACAACGCTCTCGTTTCTAAAGTTGCCGACCTACGAAAGGCCGCACTTAAGTCGTTATACGCATTGGAGGTGAAATCACAGGCTGAGAAGTTAAGTTCGGAGAAGACTCGACCTTGACCATCAGACTGACTGACCACCGCGAACACTTCCAACTCGGCTAAAATATTAAGGCGAAAGGTGTTAGCCCTGTGCTCTCTAATGGCGGGTTTCCCATTTCCTCGCTGCGCTTATTCCTCCGCGCGGCGCAAGAGCAACTTGAATCGTTGCTGCCCGAGTACGGATCGCGGTTTTTGAAGTTTGCTCTTTTGATTGTCTGTCTTGTGCACGTAATTGGTTGTGCGTCAATCAAGAGGCCGTTATGCCCCACGCTTGCCTTGCAGAGCTACGCACCTCCAGTGCCTGCTGAGCACAGTCTAAATAATTACCTCGCGCAAGAAGCATCGAAGCGGGGCATCAAGGTGTCTGTGTTATCTCCTTTCGAGGTAGAGCTGTCGGGCGGCGCTCATCAGATATCATGGTTCAAGAAGAACTATCCCTCTTTAATGTGCGGTTTCAATCCCATCGGCGTACCACAACGTGAAGTTGAGTACACAACGTGCATGTTATATATCGATAGTTGGACGAAGATAGTTAACTCAAAGACTCCGGGAGATCTAATGTTGGACCAATCTCACTATCCGGGTGTTTGTACACAGTAGCGAGAAGCGCTCTGTTCGACTGAGAAAGCGGGTAAGCGTTGAGAAGATTCATTCGCGATTGATAATCTTGGATTATAAGCTGAGGATCTCCACGATAGAGCCTGTGAAGCGCATACGTCAAAGCCCCCATCGTGTTTCCTCTTCAGCGCTTCGAATGCTTGCTGTCGAAGGCGATCACATCCTCCACGCTTTCGATAAGCACAAGACTGCCGCGCCATTTCTTGGCCGCGTAGTCGGCAGGACCGGAGATTATGTACGGTCGCCTTGACGATTACGCCTAGATCACGGGAAAGCCGGAGGTTTTGGAAAAGCCCGGACGCGGACGCTAGCGCCGAGGAGTCAAGTGTTCGTGCATTAGGCGTACCAGACGGTCTTTGGCAGAAGCAGGCGCACACCCCAGACACCTTTTCGAGTGTACCGAAAATCCTTCCTGAGGTGGGACCATCGTGACCGATGGCGTGGAATGTCGCATAGCGAGGCAACGACCATCACCTAGGAGGGAGCCTTGACGGCGAGTTGAGATGCCCACTGTAAATCTAACCCAATCATCGTACAATGAGCATCTCCGAGACCAACTGTGAGCAACAAGCCAAATCAGCCAGATGAGACGTATGTTGGCCGCGCCGAGCGCGAGATAAGTGCCTTGCGCAGTGTGTTCAACCGAAATTGGATCATTGGGCTGATCGTTCTGTTGGTGCTAGCTGCTATTGGAGCCCATGAGCTGGGGTTCTTTGACAAGAAAGGCAGCAATGACGCCGTTTTGAAGTTGGCAACCGATTATGCGGACCTGAGCAAGAAATACATTGCGGTTCAGACGGATGATCGACAGAAGAGCGATGCCCAAAAGGACGCGAAAATAGCTCAGTTGCAAGTCGAACTTGCGGAAACAGAAAAACAGTTGCAGGGGGCTGCGAACAGTGCCGATTCTGCCAAAGTGTTAGATCGATTGCCGTCACAGGCGGTCAATGCATATTTAGCCTGTGTACAATCCAACACGACGAGCGTGAGTTTTTCGAACGTACTAGTTAGCGGCGGGGCAAGCTTTACAAGCAATATCGATTCCTGCAAGGCGATACTCTCAAAAAGCCTGTCTTCTCAGACCGCCCAGCAGTAAAGGCGTTCAATCATTTACCAAGTTTTGTGGACGATCCGGCTGTATCGGGATGTCACCGATGGAGGTCATAGCAATGGGCCCTATTGCGCTAACCGTTTAAACACCCAAGTTTCGTCCGTTGTCAGCCCATTAGCTGCCATTTGCGCATTTGGGAATGTCTTCCCCAAGAAAGAATATGTGGTATCCGTCACCAGCTCCCAGCCCTCCGAGCCGAGCTGATGAAACTTCGGAATCAGCGCAATGGTTCTGTCATTGTTTACCGGAAGTTCTTTGCCGTCTTCTCTCCAGCTTGATGTTCCAGCCGCCTTGCCATGGTCATAATAGAAAGTTCTCTGAATAAACTTGTATTCGTAGGCTGAGCGTTGGGGTGTTCCTGCGTGCACCGTTTGCGGCTGAGGCGGACCAGATCGAACCGCGATGACAAGG
>OBLU010003941.1_pt1 | contig 13413 bp, 12 predicted proteins | sample 1518681 | NCBI WGS metagenome assembly OBLU01 (sample SAMEA3539304, study PRJEB22396) | soil metagenome | biome: tundra; feature: field; material: soil | place: USA | collected 2010-05 | depth 0.15 m | reverse complement strand
CGCTCGTACGGATCTGTGCGGGGGGTAGCGGGCGACCGCTATCCCTACCGCGACTGTCCAGTTTCCGCGGACCCTCCACGGCCCTACTTGACGGACCCCACGGGCATGCTCCGCAGCGCCTCGATCTCCCGCAGCATACCTTCCACCGTTGCCCGCGCCACCACCTCACCTTTTTCCCGCGTGGCCAGCGTGGCGTCGCCATAGATCCCGCTGGCCGAGTACGCGCCGGGCTTGTGCGGATCGCGGGTCAGCCCGCCGCCCTCCGAAGGATGGTAGTCCTTCACCGCCTTGCGCATATCCACCGACGCCGGATCGATGTACAGCATGAGCGACGTCTCGATCTCATCGGCATGCGTCCCGCCCTCTTCCTTTTTGACCCGCTTCTCGGCTTCCGCGCCCACTTCGAGGATGTTCGTGTACCGCAGCACGATTCCGTCGGCGGCCAGCAGCTCCGCGGCGGGCTTCAGCGCGCGCAGCGTCGAAACGCCCGTGTTCAGCGCATAGAATCGCTTCGGGCCGTACTGTGCCAAAGCGCGGCAAATGTCCACCAGCATGTCGCGCGCGGTCTCCAGGCGCAACGTCGTCGAGCCCGGATACTCCACGAACGCTGGATAGAAACTGTAGTTTGCGGTCGGCGCCACCACCACATCGGCGCGTTCGAGGATCTGCCGCTTATAATACTCCGCTTCGAGATAGTCGGTCTTCAGTTTCAGGTGCGGCCCGTGCTCTTTCGATTCGGCGCCGATGGGAATCACCACCACCGTCTCCGGCTTCAGTGCCTTTTCCGCCTCCACCCAAGTCAAATCCGCGAGCACGATGCCTCGCTGCTGGCCAATGCCCAGACTGGCTGCCACAATCGCAAGCCACAATCTCCGCGGCATAGCGTTCCTCCTCGATTGTGTTAACGTAACATGCTATGTTCAGCCGAACCGCACGGATCGCCTGCTTGCTGGCGGCGGCGCTCGCCTGCTCCGCCGCCGATAAGGTCACTTCCCTCGATGTGCGTCTTCTCTCCACCATGCTGACGGCCGATGAGGGCTATGGCGAATGGGGCTTCGCGGCGCTGGTGGTCGCCGATGGCCACCGCATTCTCTTCGATACCGGCGCGCATCCGGACACCGTACTACGCAACGCCCGCGAGCTGCACATCGATCTCTCCAATGTCCCGGACGTGATCCTTTCGCACCATCATCTCGATCACACCGCGGGACTGGTGACGCTGCGCCGCGAATACGCCAAGTCGAACCCGGCCGCGCTGGCCCGTGCGCACGTCGGCGCCGGCATCTTCCAGAGCCGCACCGACGGCGGCGCGCGCGAGGCGAATACCATGATTGCCACCAAGCGCGACTATGAGAGCGCCGGCGGGACCTTCATCGAGTACAGCCAAACCCGCGAGATGTTTCCCGGCGTCTGGCTGACCGGGCCGGTCCCGCGCAAGTATCGGGAAAAGAATTGGAACCCCGGACGCATGCTGCGCCTGGGCGATGGAAAGACGACCGAGGACAATCTGCCCGAGGATCAGTCGCTGGTCATCGTTACGGACAAAGGCCTGGTGGTGATTTCGGGCTGCGGGCACGCCGGCATCGTCAACACGCTGGACTATGCGCGCGCCAAGATCGCGCCGGCGTCCATCTACGCCGCTCTGGGTGGCTTCCACCTTTATCAGGCCAGCGACGAAACGCTGGCCTGGACCGCGTCCAAGCTGAAGGAATTCGGCTTACAGAACCTGCTGGGCGCGCACTGCACCGGCATCGAAGCCGTCTACCGCTTGCGCCAGCTCACCGGTCTGGATCGCAAGACGGCCGCGGTCGGCGCGGTCGGCGGCGGCTTCAATCTGGCAACGGGCCTCGACCCCGGTTCCATCGCTCGATAGCCAGCGCTCGATAGCCCATACTTCACCATGCGCAAAACCCACTACTGGATCATAGCCATTGTCGCCGCGCTTACCGGCGCATTCGTCTGGCTCCCCGGTTACGTCGAAAGCTCCATGAACGGCGTGCTGCACAAGCCGCCGTACCAAATCTCGACGCGTGCCCGCGATCTTCAAAGCCGCATCCCCATCGTGGATCTGCACGCCGATAGCTTGCTCTGGGCGCGCGACCTGCTGGTGCGCGGCGCGCGCGGCGCGCGTGGGCATGTCGATATCCCGCGCCTGATCGAAGGCCACGTGGCGCTGCAGGCGTTCACCGTGGTCACCAAAACGCCGCGCGGCTTGAACTTCCAGCGCAACGCCGCCGATTCCGACAACCTTACGTTGCTCTCCATCGTCGAACGCTGGCCGCCCGCCACCTGGAGCAGCCTCACTGAGCGCGCCCTGTACCAGGCATCGCGCCTGCGGGATTTCGAATCCCGCTCGCAGGGCAAGTTCACCATCATCCGGTCCGCCGCCGGGCTGCGCGCCTACCTCGACCGGCGCCGCACCGATCCCGCCATCACCGCCGGCTTCCTCGGCATCGAAGGCGCGCACGCGCTCGATGGCAACCTGGCCAACATCGACCGCCTGTACGACGCCGGCTTCCGCATGATGGCGCCCACGCATTTTTTCGATAACGATATTGGCGGCTCCTCGGCGGGCGTGGACAAAACGGGACTCACGGACAAGGGCCGCAAAATGGTCCGGCGCATGGAAGCACGCCACATGCTGGTGGACCTGGCGCACGCCGCGCCCCGCACCATCGACGACGTGCTGGCCATCGCCACGCGTCCCGTGATTGTCTCCCACACGGGCGTGAAAGCCACTTGCGACAACAGCCGCAACCTCGGCGATGCGCAGCTTCGCGGCATCGCCCATACCGGCGGCGTCATCGGGATCGCCTACTTCGAGGTAGCCGTGTGCGGAAAAGACGCGGCCGCCATCGCCCGCGCCATACGCCACACCGCGGACACAGTAGGTGTGGATGCGGTGGCGCTCGGCTCGGATTTCGACGGCGCGGTCGTGGCGCCCTTCGATACCACCGGACTCGGCCTGCTGATCGACGCGCTGTTCCAGGCCGGATTTACCGATGACGACATCGCCAAGGTCATGGGCGGCAATGCGCTGCGCATGTTGCTCTCCAGCTTGTAGGTTAAGTGGGACAGGCCTCCTGGCCTGTCTTGTAGCTGGCGGCCTTACTCCGTAACCAGTTTCCAGCTTGTATCCGGGTCGTATTCCATGATGCCAGCGGCTATCTGCGCGGTCTTAGGACCCAGGTTCTTCTGATAGACACGACCCTGCTGGTTGACGATAAAAGTCATGATTCCGGAGCTGCCCCACTTATCGGGATAGGCTATTAGGGCGTACCCGGCGATCATGTTGCCATTGATCGCATAGCTGAACTTTCCACCCGGCGCATGCGCACCCTGGCGTGTCAGGATCTTGAAGTAGTATCCGTGATACGGACGCTTGGGTGTTCCGGCGGGGCGGGCCTGACCTGCCGGATAACCCTCGGTGCGGGCTTGCGATACCAGGCTTCCCAGAGGGCTGGGCTTGGCGCCCGGAGGCGTCTCCCAATAGAGTCCGTCCCGCTTGCCTGACGTGCTGACGAACTTCTGCGCATAGACCGCCAAACCATCCTGGGAAGTCCCCGTGGCCTGGGTGTAATACTCCCACTGCGCCAGCACATAGGCGCGGCAGGTCAGTATCGCGGAAAGTTCGTCCTCGCCGATATGCCGGTTGAGGATTTCTTCGAGGCCCGCGGCGGTATCGAAGCGCCACTGGTTTCGGTCTTTGACGACGGGGATGGGCGACGGCCAATTGTCGTCGCCTACCAGGAGTGTGAACTTGATGTCACTCACTTTCTCGAGCTTGTGCGACTTCTCGAAGTTGGCGGCGAAACGCTCCAGAGCGTTGTTGTCCTCCACCGGATCGCCGGTCAACAGTTTGGCGCGGTCCGGACCGAAGATGGCGGTCAGCGCCGTTTGGTCATTCGCTTTGGCCGCGTGCGCCAGAGCTTCGACGGCCTCTTCGGGAGTCGCAAAGCGGGTCTGGTTGGAGGCTGGGGCCTTCTGCGCGCCCAGCGTGGGCGAGGCAAGCAGCGCCACCAATGCGGCTGCGAGGAACATGCGCTCTTTCTTCTCGGAACGTTGTCGCGGATTCATCAGTGCTTTCCTCCACCTCCACCGCCCCCGTGAGATCCACCGCCGCCGCCGCCGCTGTGCGATCCCCCTCCACCCGAAGACCTGGCTGCGGGGGCGGAATGGGAAGCTTCCGAGCGGCTGCTTTGCCCGCGCTGGCTGGATGCCTTCGCGTCGAAGTTACCGCGGTTGCCGCCAAACGCGGAGTTGCCTGTCCGCTCCGGGGCACGCGGCGGCGCCGGGGCCGGCTGCTCGGGCCGGGCGGCCGTGGGCTGATCGGGCGCGCGGCCTCTGTAGAGATCGATCCGCGCATCGTTGACGTTCCCATTGCGCTGGATGATCTTGTTATTTACGTTGTTGGCGGGCCCGGTATTACTGACTCCGGCATTGGCACGGACGTTGCCGTAGTCGACGTTCTGATGGACGCTGTTATAGCGAGTCAGATTGCCGTAATTTACCGGCCGGCTGGTCACACTGCGGTTGACGGTAACATTCTTGAGGCTCTTATTCACATAAACGTTGTTGATGCGGATATAGGGACGAGACCGGGCAAGCCAGCCGCGGCCATCCGACCAGCCATGATAGTAAATACGGTGATGCCGCCAGTCGAAGTCATAGTTTAGCCAGACGCCTATAGGAAAAGCGGCGCCGAAGGTAACGACCGTCCCGCCGAACACGCCCCCGGAGCCGAAGAAGACGAGGCCCGGATCGTACACGGGAATGTAGCAGTACTGCGGCTGGGCGGGCCAGATCTCGATGTCGCCATCGTCGACCTCCACTTCCTGCTGCGGTGTGGTCGCCAGGTTCCCCGCGTTGCGGGCGTCCTGCCGCAGCCGCTGCACCGAGGCCATCGCGTCGCCGGACTGGTTGACGTAGGCCTGCCCTAGGGCGGTGGTCCAATCCAGGCTGTCCGCCATCATATAAAGGACCGTGGGGTAATGCGCCACGGCTTTGACGCTGACATCCCAGGGTTGCGTGTCGATATCGTCGGGATTGGCGCCGCCGCGGCAGAAGCGGGCCGCCTCATCGACCTGGTCGGGGAAGGTGGCGGCCAGCAGAACCTGCGCCAGCAGCGGGTCCGGATAGAGAGCAATGGGCGCCAGCAGGTTATCGAGTTGCTCCGGAGAGAAGGGCTGGACGGACGAATCGTCCTGAGCCCGGAGCAGCGGCGCGCAGGCCAGCAATGAGAGTACCAGGCAGACAGCCAGAGCTTTCGACATGGAGTATTGTCTCCTTACCGGTCATTTCAGATGCCATAGTCGCCATCAGTCGCAATGATAGACGCTGGAGAGTTTAGAAACGTTACCGCTGGGTGGCGGGGTTGAAGTGCCGCGCGGCTGAAGTCCAATGTTACTTAGTTCGCGATAGTCTCATCGTTGAAACTTGCCTCGGAGAGCGGGAAGGGGAAGTGCTTGGACTGGGCTGATCGCCAGCTTCAGTGAGACGCCAAGACCGGCAAGCTCGCGTTAGTCGGAACCAAAACCGGAAGAGCCGGCGAAACATCGCGCTTGCCGGGAACGCCGAGCTGCCGGCCGATCCGGAAGACCTGGAGACCAATTCTGCCGGGAAACGGCGTCTGCTGCCACGTTTCCGTTTTTCATGACCTGCGGTACAGCGCCGCCACCCTGCTTCGCACAAGGGTACTCGACACGTACAGCTACGGCGGTCCGGGCCTGAAGTGCGAAGCGGCGGATAAAAATGGATGCCATTCTGGCGCCTGCTCCCAGCGTGGCTTCCGGGGCGCAGCGCACCGCGCCTAATTGATTGAAAAATCATGGTGCGCCCGAGGTGAATGGGTAGCGGACCGCGTGCGAATCTGTCCGAAAAGTGTTAACAGTATTTGGACAAATATTGTCCGCCCTATGTACGCAAATATCGGACAAACCAGAGCCCATCGCGGCCCCGCCCTCGATCTCAAGGCCCGGATCCTCGACCGGATGAGTGCTCAAAAACCATTCCTCGTATGGACTCCGGTGGACTTCCTCGACCTCGGTGCCCGCCCCGGCGTGGACAAGGCGCTCCAAAGACTCGCCAAGTCCAACGCCATTCGGCGCATTGATCGCGGAGTCTATGACGTGCCCACAGTGAACCGCCTCACCGGAAGAGTCACCACCCCCGATGACACAGCGATCATCGACGCCGTCGCGCGGCGCGATCAAATTCGAATTCTCGTGGACGGCCTCACGGCAGCAAACCAGCTCGGCCTTGCCGATGCCGCTCCCACCCATGTCGTTGTTCATACTGATGCTCGGATTCGTCCCATCCAACTGGGCAAGCTCACGATCGCTTTCAAGCTCACCGCTCCGAGCCGCCTGTATTGGGCGGGTCGTCCCGCCATGCGCGTGGTACAAGCTCTACACTGGGTACGCGATTTATTGCCTACCGACCAGAACAGAATCTTGAAGCGGCTTCAGTCCATCATTTCCGATCCAACGCACGGAGCCGCAATCCGCCAGGATCTTGCCGCGGGCATCCACACACTGCCTACATGGATGCAGGATCTCGTCCGAAACGCGACATTTCAGCGCCACCCTTCGAATGGCGCTTCGAAAATATCTGCACAAAAACCGTGAACCACAACTTTCTCGAAATCATATCGGCGACCTCCGGGGAGCGCAGAGACTTGCTTCTCGCTGCCGCCACCCGGCTGGGGACCACGGAGCAGAACGTCGAGAAAGACTTCCGGGTAATGTTGGGTTCTGGATGCACTTTTCCGTGGCCTGCCTCCAGGTGGTCCACGCCTCCTGTTCCTGCCGTCCGGACCCAGCGCCATGCATCGCGCGCCCGATTCGGCCAGCGCGGGATTGGCGAAGACCTGGAATGCGCCGGCCTCCGGGTCCACGGCACCACATCGATGGTGCGACCGGTATCAAAGATAACTGAGGTAGAATTGCTCGCTTCCCTTTGCCGGTCCGGGCCCGACCGCGGAAGCGGCGAGCGCGCTGGCCGCCAACGCGGCAAATAACGCGAGAAGTGCAGTAGTGGGCCGCATGGTACGAGAGTAGCGCCGAACAGCGTCCTTGGCCTCTGGCCCCCGGATGATGACATTTCCGCTCCGATCTAGCATAATTAGGTAACATCCCCCGAGAAGAAAGAGCCTGGAACTGCGTGTGGGACAAATTTAAGAAGAACCGGCCATCTCCCGGCGCCGCTGCTGCGCCCGCTTTGAATGGGCCCGCTCTCAGTGCTGGAGCCGAGGCCAGCGTCCGGCAACTGATCGCCAACGGCAAACATAAGGTCGCGGTCGAAACCGCCAAGGAGATTCACAAGGCGCAGGCCACGGCCGCCTCCGAAGCGCTGCTGGTGGATGCGTACGCCGCGCGGATTCAATCGCTCATCGATCAGAACCTGGCGGTCGAGGCAAAGGCTCTGCTGGAGTTGGTGCGTGAGCGCTACCCGTCCGCACGGGAGCGGCTTAATGGGCGCAACGGCTCCGCCGGAATGGGCGCGGGCCGGCTCGAAGAGCTGGTGCGGCCGCTGAACGATCCGGAGCTAAGCGCGGAACGCCGCGCCGCCATCGAAGCAGCCGTCGCGCGCGAGGCCGTTGACATCGCGGCGCTGGCGGAGTGTGCCGTATTGCCCTCGGAACATCCTCTGCGCAAGGCCGCGTCCGAATTGCAGCGCGCGTTCCTCGCCGTGACTGGAGGGCCCGTTGGCGAGGACGCGGTCGAACTGCCGGAGGTTTCGCACCGCAGCCCCCTGGCGCCCTGGAAACTGCTGGTGCGCGCCATCGCCTGCTTCTATCGGGGGGAAGACGAAGCATGCCGCCGATACGTTGCAGCCATCAAGCCGGAATCCGCGCCGGCGCGGCTGGTTCCAGCGATGCAGGCGATGCTCGGCGGCAAGCCGGCGGGGCTGACAGCCGCGGCTGCCGCGCTGGTATCGTCCACAACCTCCGATCCCGCGGCGCTACGGAAGGCCCTTGAGGCATTGGAGGGGGCTTTCAACTCGCACAAAAACGGGACCATTCTCAAAGGCATCCGCGAAGCCGTGCAGGCATGCCGCGAGACTGCGCCCGATTGGATCGAGAGACTGAAACAGCACATTTCGGTCCGAAGCGTGCTGGCCGACGTGGCCATGGAAAAAGTCCAGGCGGCCATGGGCGGGGCTTCCCAGCACGACGCCTACTATTTGAGACTCTTCGCGCGTGGCATGGAGGAACTCGGGGACCCCGAGAATATCGCGCTGGCCTGCGCGACGTGGAATGAGTTCCGCCAACAGGCGCTGCGCGAAGGATGGTTCGCGGCGAACGGCCCGGAAGCCGCTACGTTGTATCTCCATATGGCGGGCGTGCTGCAAAAGCTGCCTCACGAATTGCTGGCGGATCTGCAAAGAACCGCCCACCGGCAAAACCGAAAGTCCGTCGAGGAGTTGTATTTCCTGTACCCCGAAAAGCTGTATGAACGCGCCTGCGCGCTCGATCCGCATTTCGAATCGTTCTCGCAATGGACGGACTGGGCGAAACGCGGCCGGGCAGGGCAGGCCGAGAGAGTGGCCGAAGCGTGGCACAAAATCCGCCCGATGGATATCGAGCCGATTCTCCTCCTGATGGAAGAGAAGGAGAAGCGAAACGCGTTCCATACGTCGCTGCAATATCTGGCAAAGGCGGAGCGCATCGACAGCGTTCATCCCGCCGTGCGCAGAGCGCGGCTGCGTCTGTTGGCGGGCAGCGCCCTGCGGCACCTCCAGCAGAAAAAGCCCAATCTGGCGGAGGAGAAGGTGGCCGAGATGGGGACGCTGCCTCAGTCCCAGCAGGGTGACCGGCCGGCTTTCCTGGCGGCCTTGCGCTACATGGTCTGCGCGGTTCGCGGCGCGAGCGATGGGGCCGCCGCGCATCGCGCGGAAGTGGAGCGCGTGCTCGGAAACAAAGCGGCTGCGGCGCTGCTGATCTTCGGCGTGGCCAATGCTTCGAAGCAGGGCGCGCTCGAAAAAACGCCTCCCGTCGAGACGCTCGGTAAAACAGAACGCGCCGCGCTGCCCGAGGCTGTGATTCGCGTAGTCGAACTGGCCAAGGACATGCAAATGAGCCAGCCGATTCCCGGGGATTGGCTGGCGGAAGCGGCGACGCAATTCCCGCGAAGCAGCCAGTCGCTCAATGTGGGCCAGCTTCAGACCCTGGCGGAGGCGGGCCTGTCCGCGGAGCATTTCAAACTGGCTTATGCGGTTTCCGGGGCCGGGCTGGAGCGCGGCGGTCCTACCGAAGCGAGCTTTCTGCTACTGCGGGCAGTGGCCTTGCCGGAGTACCAGGAAGAGCGGCGGGGTGTGTGCGCCGTAGCGGCAGCGCAGCTTGCGCGCCAGCAACGCCATATGGACGTGGTCGAGAAGGCCGTGGAACTGATTGCCGATTCCCCTTTCAGCGATCTCTCGCTCACCCCAGAACAGGCATCCACGGTGGTCCGAGAGGAGAAAGCGGAACGGGCGTTCCCCACCTCGTACCGCCCCGGCCCCGACTATAGCGAGCTCTTAGGGGCGGCCGCGTGCCAGTGTCCCAAGTGCCGCCGCGCGCGCGGAGAGGCCGTCGGTCCATTCGAAGATTTCGAAGAGGATGATGGCGATCTCGACCTTGACGCGATTCTCGACGGAACCCAGCTCCCGCCGGACATGCCGCCTGTGATCGCGAGAATGCTGTTCGAGGAGACCAGGAAGTCTGTCGAGCGCGGCGAGTCCCTCGATTCCCTGCTGAACCGGGTGTTCGGATCGGGGGCAGGATTCGGCAGGAGACGCAAGAAAGGCAGGCGGAGATAATGGACCCCAGAGAAGTGCTCGGCGTCAACCAGGATGCCGGCGAAGAAGAGATCCGCACCGCTTACGTGCGCAAGGTGAAGGAACATCCGCCGGACCGAACGCCCGAGGAGTTCGAGCGTATTCGCGATGCCTATGATAGCCTGCGCGATCCCCGCCGGCGCATGCGGGACAGGCTGCTTTCCGTCGATCCCTTTGCGCCGTTTGTTTCCATTATCGAACTCCAGGCGCGGCCGCGCCGGTTTGCCGGGCCGCAGCCCTGGCTGAAGGTGCTGGAGGTCCTGAAAGGAAAGTGATCGGGGGGATGAGCCGGGCGGAGATCCTGCGGCGTTTTGAGGAATGGCTGGACGGCGCGCTCGCCGCCGAGGAGCCGCCGCGCGGGGTCGACGCGGAAATTCTGGCAGCGATGGCAGGCGACAGCGAGGGCCTGGCGCGCCCGGCGCCAACTGCCGCGTACTCTTTGTGGGCGGCCATGACGGCGCTCACGCAGGAAGTCAAGCTGCAGGGCAGGTCCTTCAAGGAATTGAACGACACGCTTGGCTCGCAGGCGAACCGGATGGCCGAACGCGAGCGCGAGCTGCTGCGTGAGACCGAGCGCCGCTGCCGCAAGGAAGTCCTGGGCGTCTTGATCGATCTGCGCGACCGGCTGGGGCGGGGCCTGGAATCGGTGCGGGCAAGCGAAGCGCAGATCTCGAAGGCCGCCCCGATAGGCTGGCGCGCGCGCATCTTCTCGCGGCATTTCTCACAGCCAGGCGAGGATGCCGCCGGCGCAACGCTCGCAGCCTTGACGAAGGGGTACGAGCTGGGACTCGAGCGCCTGGATCAAACCCTGGAGGAATTCAACGCGCGCGAAATTCCCTGTGAGGGGCAGGCGTTCGATCCGCGGCGGATGAACGCCATCGATCGCCAGGAATCGAGCGCCGTTCCCGAAGGCACGGTGATCGAGGTTTACCGCAGTGGTTACGAATGGAATGGAGAAGTGTTTCGACCGGCGCAGGTGAAGGTTTCGTGTGCGCCGGCGGGAAAAGAAAAATGAGCGATTTAATTGTCGGTATCGACTTAGGAACCACGAATTCGGAGATCGCCGCGTTCACCGGCGGCCAGGTGCGCGTCCTCGGGCCGGGAGATACGCGCATGCTGCCCTCCTGCGTGGGATTTTCATCGTCCGGAGAACTGCTGGTGGGCGAGGCGGCGCGCAACCAGCAGGCGCTTTACCCCGAGCGCACGGTGCGCAGCATCAAGCGCAAGATGGGCAGCGAGGAAAAAGTGCGCGTGGGCGGCAAGGATTTTCTGCCGCAGGAGATTTCCGCTCTCATCCTGCGCGAACTCGCGGAGTGGGCGCACCGCGCGCTGGGCGAGCGCCCGCAGAGGGCCGTGATCACCGTGCCCGCCTACTTTTCGGATGCGCAACGGAACGCCACACGCGAGGCCGGCGCGCTGGCCGGACTGGAAGTGGTGCGCATTCTCAACGAGCCCACGGCGGCCAGCCTGGCCTACGGCTACGGCGACGGATCGCGGCACACGGCGCTCATTTACGACCTCGGCGGCGGCACCTTCGATGTCTCGGTGGTGACGGTGGAAGGCGACATCACCGAGGTGCTGGCGAGCCACGGCAACAACCACCTCGGCGGCGACGACTTCGACGATCTGCTGGCGGAGCGCCTGGCGGCGGAGTTCGAAAAACAGCGCGGCGTCAATGTCCGCGAGGGACATCCGGCGGCGAAGGCGCGGCTCTGGTGGGCGGCGGAAGAAGCCAAGAAGAAACTGAGCTTCGAACCGTATGTCAAGATCCGCGAAGAGGCGCTGGTCACCAAGCTCTTCAGGCCCTTGCATCTCGAAGTCGAGATTTCGCGCGACGAATACGAGGCCATGATTCGTCCGCTGGTGGAATCCACGCTCGACAGCGTGTCCAAAGCGCTGCAGGATTCCGGCAAGAAGCCCGGCGACATGGATGCGATTCTGCTGGTCGGCGGCTCGACGCGCACGCCGCTGGTCTCCAGCCTGCTCATCGAAAACACGGGTCTGGAGCCGCGGCAGGACGTGCATCCGGATCTCGCCGTGGCGCTGGGCGCTGGTGTGATGGCGTCGCGCCTCGCCGGGCGCGCCGTGGAACGCGTGCTGGTGGACGTTTCGCCGTACTCCTTCGGCGTCTCATATCTCGGCGACCGCGGCGGATATCCCTATCCGCACTGTTACAAGCCCATTATCCGGCGCAATACGCCGCTGCCTTTGACGCGCACCGAGCGGTACATGACCAGCCACCCCTATCAAACCGAGGTGGATGTCCAGGTATATCAGGGCGACGATGAGGACGCGCTGAAGAACATCCTGGTAGGGGATTTTCGCGTCGAAGGCTTGACCGCGATGGAGGATGCCAACGAGATTCTCTGCCGCATGCGCCTCGATCTGGACGGCATTCTGGAGGTCGCGGCGGTGGAGAAGCGGACCGGTAAAACGAAGCACATCCGGATCGCCAATGCGCTGCGCGCGAAGAGCGCCGAGGAGATCGCGGCGGGGCGGAAGCGGATTCAGGAGTTGTACGAGACGCGCGGCGAGATGGTGGATGACACTTGGGAGACGCCGGAAGACCTCGAAGAAGACGTAGTGGATGCGGGCGCCGGGGTGATCGAAATGCCGGCCCCTGTGCGCGCGGACGGCGATGCGGAAATAGAGAGCCTGCTGGAGCGTTCGCGCCGGCTGCTCGCCAAAATGCACGCGGAAGACCGCGAGGAGGCGATCGACCTGCACGAGAAAATCGATAAGGCCACGGCATCGGGCGATGCGGCGGCGCTGAAGGAGGCCACCGGCGCGCTGAAGGAGTTGCTGTTCTTCGTAGAGGGCCAGAATTGACCCGATCCATTCGAGTGGCCCACGCGCTCATGCGCGCCGCGTCGGCATTCTTGTCGGCACTGGTGCGGCGCCGTCCGGAGGCCGCCTCTGGCACGGTACCGGACGCGCCCCGCACGACTCTTTCCTCAGGATTGCGCAGCGCCGGCGTCGAGAACCGGTGCCCGGTCTGCCAGGCGCGTTTTCGCGGCGCGCGTATCTGCTCGCGTTGCGGCGCCGATCTGGAGCCGCTCATGCTGCTGGCGGTGAAGGCTTGGCAATTGCGTCAGGCAGCCCGGCAGGCGCTGGACGCCGGAGACGTGGAGCGGGCACTGGGGCTCGCCATTGAGGCGCAAGGCATCCAAGGCACCGGGAGTGGAGAGGCGTTACAGTTGCTGGGCGCGTGGTTGAAGACTATATGCCCGTCGTCATCCTGTTGCTCGTCGCCGCGGTAGTCTGCCTCGGGGCCAGGAATGCCCAACGCAACTTGTTTTCCCATTTTGGGCAAGCTGGCCTATTCGTGGGGCAGGACTCCAGTCCTGCGGCCGACGTCCACGTCGGCCTGTTCGCGCTCGGATAGGGCTGGTTCATCTGCGCGAGGAGGCGCGCATCCCTTCCGCCAGCCGGCAGTGCAGGCGACGGACAACGGGCTGCTGGCGCCGGAGCTGCCGCCGGCATCGCCCGCGTGAAGAGCACGAAGTCCGCGCTGAGTCGTCACGGCCTCCGCGTGCGGCGGAGCGCGCAGCGTGGTAGCTGCCAAGCCGGTGCGTGAAGCCGTACCCCCCTCTCCAG
>OBLU010003940.1_pt1 | contig 13415 bp, 13 predicted proteins | sample 1518681 | NCBI WGS metagenome assembly OBLU01 (sample SAMEA3539304, study PRJEB22396) | soil metagenome | biome: tundra; feature: field; material: soil | place: USA | collected 2010-05 | depth 0.15 m | reverse complement strand
ACCGGCAAAATAACGACTCACAGGTCATTCCTTCCGTTCATCCCCTCTCCTTCCGTTCTCGCGGGTTTCCATCCCACCTTGCCGCAGTTCCCAGCAGCCAGTCGCCGCTGGACGGAAAGGTACGATGGCAAAAGAGATTTGTATCTCCAGCACGCCGCATGAGACGCGGCTTGCAATTCTTGAAGACGATCAACTCGCGGAAATCTACTACGAGCGCGAAAACGAGTACACACTAGCCGGCTCCATTTACAACGGCCGCGTCACACGTGTTCTGCCCGGCATGCAGTCCGCCTTTGTGGATGTGGGCCTCGAGCGCGACGCCTTCCTCTATGTAACTGACTTCCTCGAGCTCGAAGACCCTGAAGAAGCCGACGAGCTGGAAAAGGCCGCCGCTACCAGCGGCAACCAGGCCCCGCGCGAAGTCCGCCACAGCCCCGCACCCGAGAGCAATGGTGCTGCGCGCACCCCGCGCCCCGGCCAAAAGTCCGACCAGGGTACTGACCAGAGACAAGAACGGCGCGCGAACCGGCCCGGCAGAAGTCCCCGCCTGTCAGTCGAAGCCATACCGGAGGCTGGCGACGCTTCGGCGCCCTCTCCTGAATCTTCATTCACTGGGCAACCCAGCAACGCCGGGGATGACTCTGCCGATCCAGGCGCCAAGCGCTGGCGTGGACGCCGCCGCCGCCGTGGTGGCCGCGGTGCAGATCGCGATCAGGGCGCTGCAGGCTCCTCCGAGGGCGAGCAGGAGTCGGATCAGTCCACTGAGAATTACCCGCATGAGTTTGCTGATTCTCCCGCCGTGCCGGCCATCCAGGCAAACGCCTTCGGCACAGCAGCAAGAGCTCCTCATGCGTCGGCTTCCCAGACCCCGGCGCCCTTTGTAATGCCCGGCGAGTCGCTCTCAAAGTATGGCGGAACTCCAGCGGAAGACACGACCAGGCCCGCAGCCAGCCCCGCCGCACCGCCCCGGCCGGCCAGCACATTCAAGCCGGCAACCATGATTGAAGCCCCCCTGCGGTGGGATGGCAGCGGCTTGCTTCCGGGGGAATCGCTCTCGAAGCACCGCGGCAGCAGCCCCGAACCCCCAGCCGAGGTCGATCACCACACCATCCATGCCGAGGCGTTGCAGGAAGACGGCGCCGCTCCCGACGAGATCGAGGAAGAGGAGTTCGTGTCGGAACGGGTCGAAACCAGTCCCGCAACGGAGCCTGAAGACCAATTTGTTCATGATGAAGGGTTCGAAGCAGAGTCATCCGAATCAGAGTCGTTTGAAGCAGAGTCATTTGAAGACGCCCAGTTTGAAGAATCGTCCTCGGCCGCACCCCAGCCTCCCGCAGAAAAGCCGGAGGACTACTCCGTCGAGTCAGTCATCGATGCTCCATCGGCCGATGAGCCTGTCGCAGACCCGGTCATCCGGCAAGATGAGTCCGCTCCCGACCTTGGGCCGAATGACCCCCCCCCTTCTGAGGATGAATCCGCAGCCACTGAAGCGGATGCATCCGCCTCTCACCACGTCGATCCGCTGCCCCCGACCGGCTTCAGGCTCTTTGGCCTTGGCGGCAAAAAGAAGACGAAAGAACCCGCTCCGGCCCCCGCCCCGTCGGCCGCAAAAACCACCTCCGTTGCCGCAGTCTCGGCCTATGCACCCGGCAGCGGACTCATCGAGGAAGAACTCATCGAAGAAGAGGAATTCGATGCTCCCCATCATCCTCACAAGGCCGATGAACACGACCTTGAAGATTATGAAGAGGAGACTCTGCCCAACCAGATTCGCTCCGGCGACCTGGGCGAAATGTTGCAGGAAGCCCACCTCGACCACAAAATCCAACTGAACTTCGACGGCAAGAGTGGCGAAGAAGAAGACGGATTCGACGACGAAGACGACGGGGACGAGGACGAGGCCACAGCGGCCGGCCAGCCCGCTCCCGGCGATGGTCAGAGTTCGCCCCAGCCGGCCCGTGACCGCAATGGACGTGGCGGACGCCGTGGCCGTGGTGGACCCGGAGGCCAAAGCCAGGGCAACCGTGGCGGCAGAGGCGGACCCTCTCGCCGCAACATGCAGACCTCTGACCTGCCCATCATCAGCGACCTGTTGAAGCCCGGCCAGGAGATCCTGGTCCAGATTGCCAAGGAGCCCATCGCCAAAAAGGGCGCCCGCATCACCAGCCACATCGCCTTGCCCGGACGCTTCCTGGTCTTCATGCCCACGGTGAGCCACGTCGGCGTCAGTCGCAAGATCGCCTCGGACGAAGAGCGCCAGCGCCTCAAGCGGGTTCTGACTCACGAGCGTGGCGAAGCCTCGGGCGGATTCATTGTGCGCACCGCGGCCGAGGGCGCCTCGGAAGAAGAGCTCCGCTCCGACCTCCGCTTCCTCATCCATCTCTGGGACGAAATCAAGACACGCTCCGACACCTCCAAGTCGCCGGCGCTCATCTATCACGATCTCTCGCTGATCGAGCGCATCCTCCGCGACCAGGTCAGCTCCAACTTCTCCTCCATCTGGGTCGATTCCCAGGAGGACTACGAGCGCATTGTCCGCTTCCTCAACCGCTTCTCGCCCGACCTCGTCCGCCGCGTCAAGCTCTACACCAAGGAGACGCCGCTCTTCGAGCACTTCGGCATCCAGGACGAAATCTCCAAGGCCCTCCGCTCCAAAGTCTGGCTCAAGAGCGGCGGTTCCATCGTCATCAATCAGACTGAAGCTCTCGTAGCCATAGACATCAACACCGGCAAGTATGTCGGCAAGTCGGCGCGCCTTGAGGACACCATCGTCAAGACCAACCTCGACGCCGTCCCCGAGATCGTCCGCCAGATTCGCCTGCGCGACCTGGGCGGCATCATCGTCATCGACTTCATTGACATGGACGACCGCAAGAACCGCTTCAAAGTGATGGCCGCTCTTGAAGAAGCTCTCAAGGCAGATCGTGCTCCCACCAAGGTTCTCCAGTTCAACGACTTCGGCCTCGTCGCCATCACCCGCAAGCGCGTCAAACAATCTCTGGAACGGACGCTCAGTGTTCCTTGCCCCACCTGCCAAGCCACCGGCATGGTCAAAAGCCCCACCACCGTCTGCAATGAGATCTACACCGAGCTGCGCAAGATGAAGAAGCACTTCGAGGGCGCCGATGTTCTGCTTCGTGTGAACCCTGAAACCGTCAAGGTCCTCAAATCCAACAACGCCAGTTGGCTCACCGAATTCGAGGAGCTGGTCGGCAAAAACATCCTCGTCAAGAGTGACGCCACCCTCCACGCCGAGCAGTTCGACATCCAGGGCTAGAGCCAATAACCATCCACCAACATCAAAGGCCGGAGCAACCGCTCCGGCCTTTGTCGTCTCCCCACTGTCAAGCCCAGCCCCTTCACCGGATCACATGAATCGGCACCCCCACCTTCAGGTTTTTCCAAACCTTCTCAGTGGTATACACCGGCGCCTTCAGGGCAATCGCCAGCGCCAGGCAGGATCGATCCCCCAACGACAGACCATACTTCTCCGTCTTCGCAATCAGGCTTCCCGCGATCTTGGCTTGGTCTGCCGTGAAGGGTTCAGGGTCCGTCTCCAACAAACTGGCGTCCGACCAGGCATCCTCCGGCGGATGGCCCAGTTTTACTAGTTTGCTTTGAACTTCGGCCAAATTGACGGCGCTGACAATGGCCCCATCCATGATCTCGTCAGTCATCTTCTCCGCGCCGCGCTCTTGAAAGAGGACTGCGAGGATGACGGATGCATCGAGCACGGACTTATTCATTCTTCGCAGCTTCGCGGCGCTCGGCGCTCAATTCGTCTGAAACCAGAGTTCCCGGCGGAACCAGGCGGCGCACATTTCGCTGGGCGCGCCTGATCCTGCCCCTTATCGTCGAAATACGCAATTCGTCGTCCTTCACGCGAAGGACTACTGAGTCGCCTACGCCTATTCCAAGCGCCTCCCGCATTGCCGCCGGGATGACGATCCGGCCCTTTTCGCCGATTTCACCGCGAGCCTGAAGTTCCATGTGTCCCCTCGCACCTTGAGTGACACTATTGTATCAGAGTGCCACTATTAACGCAAGTGGGAATTTGGCTCCTTGTCCCACCGGGTTGCTCGCCCGCCGTGCAATCTCCCCGTAAAAACTATGCTTGACTCAATACCGGCGGCGCCGAGGCCATAAGCACTGTAGCGGGGGCGAGCGGATCGCCGGGTGACCCAGCGCCCGCTTCGAAGACCGAGGGGCGCTATCGCCTCCGGACAGTTGACCCGCTTCCCTGCTTCCGCTACCTGCTGCTCGGCGGCGACATCTCCCCGCCGATGACCTGGAACGCGGCCCAATTCTGCTCGATGAACGCTGCGTTGCCCGGCGTGATTGAATTCGGAGGGTATGCCGGGATGAGGCCCTGCTTCTTCATCCCCACTATCCCCAGGTCGTTGATGATTGCACCCGTCACAACCAGAAACTCCCGCGTGGCCAGCCCATTGGCATGGATGATCGCCGCAATCTGAGGATACTTCGAATCGATGTCCTGGGCCTGTTGCGTGATCGGCTTCTTTCCCGTCGAGGAGGAACCTGCGTCCAGCGCTGCATTCAGGCTTGGATTCGCTGCAACCAATTGGTTGATGACATACATGGCCTTGCCCGTCTTCTGTGCCTTGTCCAACGTCAGAACGTACTGTCGCACCTCGACCACATCGGAATTCTCATTCGCCGCGAAGCCTGCAAGCGGTGCGCAACTCGCGGACGTTGCCAGTGCCACAATCGCAACACCGGTCAGCAAGGTTAGTGCCTCACGCAACTTCATACGCTCTTTCCTTCTTTGATTGAGATTTTGTTGGAGGGGGACCAGCAAGCGGAGTCTACAGCGGACCTTTGCCCGCTGACAAGCGATTTTTCAAATTTGGTAGTGGGTCAGTTTGAAGGGTACGGGCTTCAGCTCGTACAAAAATCAATCAAAATGAACGCGGGCTTTACAGGCTGCGGAAAAAACTCGTTCGGGCGGTATGCCAGGGATAAATCCCTGGGATAAGATCAACGGAATCAGCACGGGCTTTAGCCTCTGAGGTATGCTAGCTGCCAACTTTGGCTGAGAACGGGCCTTTTTCCGTCGCCTGTTTACTTAGCCCTTGAGGGAAAGTTCTCTCAAACTGACCCACCACGTCAAATTCAATCGGGCCACTCAGCTCACTGGCTGACTCGCTGATCTATAAAATCCCCAGCACCCTCAGCCGCACCAGGCCGCCGGCCAGAACCCCGAGCGGCATGATGGCTAACAGCGCCAGCGCATACCAGATAGGCTGCTTGCCGCGCGATTGCAACGCACTGAGCGCGGCCATGGCAAGCACCACGATTCCCAGCACCAGAACGTTGACCAGAGGATTCCCGACTGCCAGCCATGCCGTTACGTAGCCGCCGGCCGCGGCCGCCAGAAACGAGTAGCCGACGTTGACAAATGCGTACCCCGGCCGCGGCCTGCCCTCCGTTCCCACCCATTCCGGCGTCAGCCGCGCCAGTAGCGCCGTAATCGCGATCACAAGCGAGGCCACAGTGGCATAGCCGGCCAGCAGCGCAAGAAATGCGTGCAGAATCACCACGGCCTTCCCTCCGCTACCGGCTTGGTACCAACCTGGCCCTTCTCGATCCGGTCAAGAAACGCTCGCGCCAGCTTTCGTTCGCCGGGATTGCTTTCCCCATGGATCGAGCACAAGTCAAGAAACTCGTCGCCCAATGCATTCTGCTTTTCCTGCTGGGCAAACACTCCCTGCAACGCCAAAGCCAGTTCGCGCAACCGCGCAGCCTCGGGCCAGGCCTCATCGTCCGCCTCGCCGCCCAGATGCTCGTAGCCGGCAAACAACCCTCGCCGGCCACGCGCGCACTCTTCCAGGCAAGCAAGAAGCTGCTCGCGAAAAGCGCCAGCCAGCATCTCCAACTGATCAATTTCCACTTCGTCGCGAGGGTCCATTACTTCCCTTACTTGCCCTGCATCGCCGCTTCCACATCCTCAGCAGTATGCGGCAGCGCCGCCACCAGGTCGATCAGCTTGCCGTCCGCGCCCACCAGGAACACGCACTCAATGCGCACGCCAAGCTTTTCTTCTGGAATGTACACGCCAGGCTCGATGGTGAACACCATCCCCGGCTTCAGCAGGGCCGGATAGTCCGCCGGATCGTGAACGTTGATGCCCACCATGTGGCCCAGTCCGTGCAGCCAATACTGCCCCAGCGGCTGACCGCGCAGGTCTTTGCCATGCATGTTGATGTAGTTGTAAGCCGCGTTGTCCAGCGAATCCGGGTCGCGCCGATCGCGGTCGTTGATCTTCGACTTGCCCGCCACAAACGCGTCGATCGCTGCCTGCTGCGCTCCGAGCACAACGTTGTAAATCTCCCGTTGCCGCGGCGTGAAGTGGCCGTTCACTGGCACCGTCCGCGTAATGTCAGAGGCGTACATCGAGTACTCGCAGGCCGCATCCACCAGAAGAATGTCGCCGTCCTCCAGTGTCCGCGTGTTCTCTGAGTAGTGCAGCGTGGTCGAATTGATTCCCGAGCCCACAATGGGCGCATACGAAGCACGCTCGCAACCGTCCTCCATCCACGCTGCGGTCATCTTGCCGGCCAGCGCCCGCTCGGTTACGCCTGGCTTCGCCGCCCTCATCATCACCCGTTGAGCGTCAATCGAAGCGTCCGCCGCTTTCTTCAGCAGCGCAATTTCGCCCTCGTCTTTCACCACCCGCAACTGCTGCGTCAGAACAGTCACATCGCGAGACGAAATAGCATTCGCATCCTGGCCCAGTGTTACAGCCGTAATGCCCACCAGTGCCTTGGCCTGGGCAGATTCCGGTTGTGCCCACAGATTGCGGAGCAGCCGCCGGTCACCGTCGATCAGCCGGTTCAGCACCGCCGGAAGCTCCATCAGTTGCTGTGCGGCGTCTACGCCCGTCGCCTCGACCACGCCCGGCGAAACCGCATCCAGTTTCGCCCCAGTGTATTTCTCCATGCGCAGGTCGCGTGTTGGCAAGAACAGGATCTCCTGGTACGTTCGCGGCGCCTGAGTTCCGGCAGTCTGAGCCTGTCCCGCGTCAGCCACAATCAACAGCGCCGCACCCGGCTCGTTCCAACCGGTCAGGTAGTAGAAGTCCTCATCCTGGCGATAGGGCATGAAGTCCAGAAGCGGTTCTTCAGCCGCAAACAGAACTGCCACGCCGCCATGAAGCTTGCCAGCCAGCGCAACACGGCGCGCGTGATAAACCGACGAAGGCTGCCTCTCAAGGGAATGTGCAAGAGGCGCAACAAACACCATGACTGCGATGACAAGGACAGTTACGGAAGCAAATCGGTGGACTTTACGCATGGAACAAGCCTGATAGCGGAGTGCTCCGGCTGTCAAGCTGTGCGGGGGGTGTCAATGCGCACGGGATACACCCCAGCGATCCGAACGGCGCCCTGCCCAGCGGAACGCACGCCGACAGAATTCACCGGAAGCAGCCTCTTGCTCCAATCTTCGTCCAACACGCTAAGAAATTCCTCGGCCGTGAGAGGGTGCCCGTAGAGCCAGCCCTGGCCGTGAATGAGTTGCCCGGTAGTTGAGAAATAATCGGCCTGCTGGCCGGTTTCGACCCCTTCGACAACCACGCCCAGCTTGAGCGATTCCGCCATCGCCAGAATCTGGGGAAGAATGGCCACGCTCACCGACTCTGTTCCGATAGCCCGTGTAAAGGCCTTGTCGATCTTGATAGTGTCGACCGAAAGATACAGCAGGTAGGAGAGGCTCGAATAGCCGGTGCCGAAGTCGTCGATATGGATGCTATGGCCTCTCCGCCGTAGGGCTCGGATCGTCTCCATGGCCTCCACCCGATTCGCAGTCGAGGATTCAGTGATCTCAATGACCAGGCTTTTGGGCTGGACCCGCGCCCGCTTCAGTGAGCCGTCGAGCATGGGCAGAAACTTGGGATCGGCAAGGTCCGCTGCGGCCACGTTGACACTGAGACGAAAGCCCGGATGGGTGCGAAGCGTGTCTCCAAAGGCCTGCAATGAGCGCCCGATCATCTGCCTCGTGATCGCTCCAACGAATCCGCGCTCCTCGGCGATCTTCACGAAGACATCGGGGCTTACCTCTGCCCCCTCCTCATTTGTCCATCGCGCCAGCGCTTCTGCCCCGACGATTCGTCCCGTAGACAGATTCACAATGGGCTGATAGGCCAACTGGAGCTTGTCGCGGGCAATGGCCCGGCGTAGCTGCTGTTCCATGTTCCGGCTGCGGCGGTAGATCAGTGAGAAAGCCAGGCCAATCAAGGCGCCGGTCGCGCCGCCCAGCATCATGCCTCCGTTTACCCAGGAGACTTCGCCTTGCAATGCCTCGGGAACCGAGGTAAAAGCCGTGGCGCAGTCGAAGTAATGAGTCGAGCACCGCGTCACATAGAGCGTGTTTCCAAGGCGCACCTGCCCGTCTGAGCTCATATTCGAACCGTCGGCCTGCGGGACTCCGTGTCCAGGATGACCGGATCTCGAAATGGCGGTGTCCTTCGCGGATTCTCTGAAATCCATGGGAATAGGTCCGAGGCGGCCAGGCATCTGTGAGCTAAACGCAACGAAGGCGCTGCCGAGTTGCAGACCGGCCCGCTTGAGCTTGGCGTCCCCTACAGGAACAAAATTGCGGTAGGCGATGGTGCCGTCCCGCTGGGGGAGCTCTGCCCTGAATTCCCCGATGGACCGCGTTGCGCGACCTGCGCTAGCCGAGCAGTCGATCTTTCCGCCCTCAATGCGCCCCGCATCCTTCAGGTACTCTGAGCGGAAGGCCAACTCCCGTAAATAGCCGATCTCGGCATCTGAGCAGAAGGAATACGGCGAATTCTGCAGGACCGCCAGAACGCTGCGCGCTTCTTTTGAGGATTCGTCTCCCTGCTCAACGACGCGTGCTGCGTACTGACCGAGCCAGCCTTGCGCAAGGCTTAACGCGAGGACGCAGCCAAGAAAGCGGCCCACAGCCACACCACAGGCCACCGCTGCCAGTGTGGCCAGCCGACCAATCAAAACCCGCTGTTTGTTTGTATGCTTCATAGGAACGGCTGTATTCGAGCTTCAGCCGAGACACCTCAGGCGCAATTTCCATACACGAAGGGTTTCCCTCATTAAGTCTTAATCCTGAGTGACCGGAACAGGCAATGACGCCTTCGGGGGACTGTTTTACGCCTTTTGGGGATTCAGCAAGATTCCAGAGGAACCGCGCAGGGCTCTCAAAACCTGAATGTTATGGAAATGTGCCAATGCCAGACGGCGCACGTCGGCCGGTCCCGCGATTCGGCTACGCCCAATCCATCGGAACGAGCTGCGCCTTCTCATTGTCAGCCGCAATGCGATGGAATTCGTTGGCCGGGACCGGGTGCCCAAACAACCATCCCTGGGCAAGGATTTCCCCATCCGCATTCGCAAAGTAGTTTGCCTGTTCTTCGGTTTCGATTCCTTCAACAATCACGTCTAGCTTCATCGAATCGACAATGGCAAGTATCTGCGGCAGAATGGATCCAATCACTGACCCGGTGCCAATCGCCTGGGTAAACGACCTGTCGATCTTGATAGCATCGACCGAAAGATCGTTCAGGTACGACAGGCTTGAATAACCGGTGCCGAAATCATCGATGTGGACGCTATGGCCTTGCTGGCGGAGACGGTGAATCGTCTCCATGGCGGTCAGGGATTTGACGGCACTCGATTCGGTGATTTCGATTGCGAGACACTGCGCAGGGATATCCGCATGGTGCACTTCGCGCTCAAGCATAGGCAGGAACGTGGGATCGGCCAAATCGGCGCCTGCCACGTTGATGCTGAGCCGAAAATCCGGATGGCTACGGAGAGACTTCGCAAAATCGTGCAAAACGCGGTGCACCACTAACTTGGTGAGAGCCCCAACGAAGCCCCTCTCCTCCGCAAGCTTGACGAAAATGTCCGGGCCCACTGCGAAGCCTTCTTCGTCGATCCAACGCACCAGCGCCTCCGCCCCGACGATTCGCCGGGTTGCCAGGTTCACAATGGGTTGATAAACCATACGCAACTTGTCTGTGGCGATGGCCCGGCGAAGCTGCTGAACCACGCTCCGGTTTCGCCGGTACAGCAGCGAACAAGCCAGGCCGAAGAGAGCGCCGACAATCCCGCCCAGAGACGTGTAACCGATGAGTTGGGTGCGCTTGGCATTCAATAACTGGGAAATGGGAATGTAGATCGTCATGCAAATCGGATAGCGGGGTGCGCATCGCGTGGCCAGCAGAAAGTTTCCCACTCCCCCCCCAATTCCTGTCGAAGACCACGCCATCCTCCACAGGCGGCTTGCGCCCAGGGTGGTGGAATTGATGGTTGATCGCATCGATCACGGTCGCTGACCGGTTCGTGTTGATCGAATCCAGCCGCTTGAACTCGTATGAATCAAGAACCACATAGGAATCGCCAATTTGCTGGCCCATCGCACCCATTTCGTGCGGTTGGTATGGGGAAATGTCCGAGTAGAGGCTCGACCCATCCGGCATTGCGGCCGCGGGGCTGTATTGCTTTTGCGGAAGATTCTCCCTGCCCAGTACGGCCGAGCATTCGATTCTTCCGTTGCGGATGCGCCGCGCATCCCGCAAGAATTGCGAAGTAAAAAGCAATTTGCGAAAGGCCGCGATTTCAGCGTCGGAACAGAAGCCTGCCTGCGATGCATTCATGGCCCGAAGCACGCTGTGCGACTCATTCAGAATGGCGCCAACCTCTCTCAGCAATTGCACGCCATCTTGCCCCAACTTGCCTTCAGCCGATTCGAGTACGACGACAGCTCCAAGCAGAAATGTCGCGAGCATCCCGCACAGCGCCGCGACAAATGTCGCAGCCAGCGTCAAAACCACGCGCTGCTTGAATGTGCGCATCATTTCCTACTATCGGCACGAAACGCTCGTCGGACCAATTTGGGACAAGCTGCCCGCTAAAAGCGGATACTCCCCTTTTGGGGGAACAATCAATAGCGCTTTTGGGACACATCCTCAAAATCACTCAGGAACGCCACAGGAGCCGGACGCGCAAATCTCCGTCTCGGAGCCCACGATTGCACCGCCGCACCGCCGGCAAAGCGCCTGGGGAGGCGCTATTCCTCCGCGGCCTTGAGCATCGCTGCCAGGCTCCGCCCCACGTCTTCCCTGGTCGTGGCCCAGGAAGACACGCTGATGCGCATCGCCGTCTGTCCTTGCCACACAGTCGATCCGCACCAGCAGGTCCCCTCCGCCTGCAGGCGAGCAATGGTCCGCAATGTCCGCTCCGCCGTGCCAAATGAAACCAGCACCTGATTGATGACCACATCGTTCAGCACCTGGTGGCCTGCCGCTTTCAGCCCAGCGGCAAAGCGCCGCGCGTGGCCTGAAGTTCGCTCCACAATCTCGGCAATCCCCGACCGCCCCAGCGACCGCAATCCGGCCCAAAGCTCCACCCCGCGCGCCCGCCGCGAAAGCTCAGGGTTGTAGTCCGATGGTTCGCGTTGCTCTCCCATCGCCAGGTAAGAGGCAGAAATCGACATGGCCGCCCGCAGCATATTTGGATCCCGCACCAGCGCAATGCCGCAGTCGTAGCCGATGTTGGGCCACTTGTGCCCGTCCGTAGCCCAGGAGTCCGCCAGTTCAAAGCCCTTGGTCAGCTTGCGATACTCCGGCGAAGCCGCCGCCCACAGCCCAAAGGCCCCATCCACATGGATCCAGGCCCCAGCCGCCCGCGCCGCGGGACAAACCGCCGCCGCCGGATCGAAGGCCCCCGTATTCACGTTTCCCGCCTGCAAGCAGAGAATGGTCTGCGCATCCAGATGGGGCAGCGCGTCGGCCCTCATGCGGCCCTGCCCGTCCACCGGCACGCGCACCACCCGCTTTCGCCCTAACCCCAGCAATCCCAGCGCTTTGAAAAGCGAGGGGTGCGCCTCTTCGCCCACCACAACCCGGATCTCCGGAGCTCCAAACAGTCCGTCGCCCTCCACGTCCCACCCGGCGCGGATCAGGAGCGCATGCCGAGCAGCGGCTAGCGCAGACAAGTTGGCCATGGTCGCCCCGGTCACCACCGCGCCGCCGGTTCCCTCTGGAAGTGCCAGCAGATCGCGTACCCATTCGAGGGCGATCTCTTCCAGCACGATTGCCGCGGGCGATGCCACAAAAGTAGCCGCATTTTGGTCCCATGCGCTGACCAGCCAGGCCGCCGCCAGGGCCGCCGGCACACTGCCGCCGATCACGTAGCCAAAGAAGCGACCGCCCGCCTGGGCCATTGTCGCCGGCGACCCATAGGTATCCAGCAGATGCAGCACCGCCTCAGCGCTGGTTGGCCCCGGCGGCAGCGGTCCCCGCAACACGTTCAACGCCGCAATCGCCGCTGGGGCAGCCGCAACCGGTCGCGTTTCCAGTCCTTCCAGATAGTCCATCGCATCCCGCGCAGCCCGCTTCAGCAGCGCCGTGCGCGTCTCTGCAACTGAAGTGCCCGGCAAGGACGAATGAGGCGAGTGAGGAGGACGAGAGGGTGCCATAGCCTGAGCATATCCGCTTTTCGAAGCAGACAAAGAAACTTGAACTTATTTGCGAACTTGACTAAGATAACTTAGCAGGATGTGACAGACATGATTAAAGCAAGCATATTCGAGGCAAAAACCAACCTCTCCAATCTGGTAAAGCAGGCTCAGAGGGGCGAGGCGGTCATGATCACGTCAGGGCGGGCGAAGAATCCAGTTGCTCGACTCGAGGCTATCCATCCCATTGCGAAGAAGCGTCTTGGCGCTCTCGAAACTCCGGGATTCGTCCTCAGCGAGCAGTTCTTCGAGCCGCTGCCTGAAGAAGAACTTCGTCTCTGGAGCGGTGAAAGCGCGTGAAGGTTCTGCTCGACACCTGCACTCTGATCTGGGCCACTCTGTCGCCTTCATCCCTCAGCCTCGAAGCCCGCGACACCATTGCCAATGAGGAAAACGTGATTCTGGTTTCCGCCGCAACGGCGTGGGAGATCGCAATCAAGGTGCGCCGCGGCAAGCTTCCCGGCGCGGAGAAGCTTGAGCGGGATTACCTCGAAGTGATGGAAGACGCCGGCTACACAATGCTGGCCATCGACATCGAGTCTGCCCTTCGCGCAGGCCGCCTGGTTGCAGATCACAAGGACCCGTTCGACCGCATGATTGCCGCCCAGGCGCTTGCCTTGGATGTCGCAATCTTGAGTCCCGACCCGCAGCTCGACCAGTTCGGCATTCGGCGAATCTGGTGAGGTTGAACTCGAACAGGAGATGAAGATTCTCTCGTGAGACTCCGCCTTCGCATGCTGTGAATATTGATTGGCTGCCTCACTTCCTCATTGAATTTCCCGGCATTTCGCCGTATGATGTGTATGCAGACGAATTTGTCCACCATGGTTGCCGCGTACATGCCGGCTGGCGGAGAGATGAGTGGGCTTACAGCCCACTTTTTATTTGGGCCAATT